>Ga0335085_10014555_pt1 | contig 11468 bp, 7 predicted proteins | sample Lox_Sample_45_FD_206712 | JGI IMG/M metagenome (GOLD analysis project Ga0335085, IMG submission 206712) | Soil microbial communities from Loxahatchee National Wildlife Refuge, Florida, United States - Lox_Sample_4.5 | ecosystem: Environmental > Terrestrial > Soil > Wetlands | place: USA: Florida... | reverse complement strand
CGGAGCGCCCAACTCGGAGTGAGTGCGCCTTGTCAATCGGATTTGCGAATGGGCCTCGGCATCGAATAGGGGTTTTGACTTAATTTTTTGCGGCGGATCGCGCGTTGAAGCGCGGCATCGCGAACGCCGTGAGACACACGCGGAAAGCACCTTCACCGTCTGCCGGTGAAATCCACGCGAGTGCAAAAAAAGGGGCGAAGACCTAACGATGGCGCTTCTTTTGGAGCCGCTAGACTTCAGGCAGCCAAAAGGCCGCCGTACGGACGTCAGTATGTAGACGATCCCCTAGCGCGATGTCGGAAAATTGACCTCTTTCGGACATTCAAACAGCGGATTACTGTTGACGTGCTCGAACCATGCGAATTCGTGTGGAAGAAAGGACGCTTAGAAAGGGAGGATGGAATGGCATCCGTGCTTTCGCGGCGTGCGGCGCTTGCGGGCGCCGCCGGCTCTGTCATGGCTTTCTCGATTCCCGAGGCGAAGGCCGCCGATAGGCTGCGTGTCGGCAAGGCCGTAGCTGCAAATTTCGGCTTCGCTCCGCTCGACATCGGGATGGAGGCCGGCATCTTCCGTAAAGAGGGCCTCGACATCGAGGCGGTGATCTTCACCGGCGGCGCCAAGGTGGCGCAGGCGATGGCAGCCGGGTCCATCGATATTTCGCTCTCCGGCGGCCCGGACATGGCCTTCGTCGCCAAGGGTGCGCCGGAAATTGCGATCGCGTCGATCTCGTCCTCGCCGGCGTTCATGGGCATCAGCGTTGGAACGCAGTCGACGGCCCGGACCCTCGATGATCTTCGCGGCAAAATGATCGCCGTCACATCTCCGGGCTCCCTCACCAATTGGCTCGTCGAAGGCCTGAACCGGGCGAAAGGCTGGACCGGCACCGACCGCGCCGTCGCGGTCGCAATCGGCGGCTCGATCGCAGCTGACGTGGCGGCGCTGAAGACCGGCCAGGTCGCAGCATCCGTCGCCAATGCTCAGTTGGGCTACATGCTCGAGCAGGAGAATGAGGGCCGTCTGCTCGCGAACTGCGCGGAATACGTGAGCAGCATCGAGCTCTTCACGATCTTCGCAAGCAGTGTGCTCGTGCGCCAGAACCCCGAGGCGGTGCGGCGTTTTCTCAAGGGCTGGTTCGAAACGATCGCCTTCATGAAGCGCAACAAGGCCAAAACGGTCGAGATCGCGGCCAAGGCGACGGGCTATCCGCCACAAGTGACCGCACGCACTTACGATGAGCTGATGTCGGAGTTCTCCACCGACGGCCGGTTCAAGCCCGAGGCGCTCGACACATTGCGCGCATCGTTCATCGACATGAAGACTCTTGACGGACCCTTCGAGATGGAAAAGCTCTTCACCACCACGTTCCTACCGAGCGCTTCGGCAGGCTGAGAAGAGCGGAATCCTCCGCGCAGCCGGCCTCGCGTGGCCCCGCCGAAAGGCCCCGACATTGACATCGTCCGGGTCACACCGGAAAGTCCTGCCGGCATCGGCGGCCGGATGGGAACAATGAGTGAGCTGTCCCTCAGCTTCATCTCGGGCATGAACGAACGGGTGGAACCGCTGTTCGACGGATCCGTCAAGGTCGAGGGCGTCAAGCTGATCGCGACGCGGTCCGATCCGTCGGAAACGTTCTGGCGCCAGCTCAGCTTCCAGGAGTTCGAGATCGCCGAGATGTCGCTCTCCTCCTATCTCATCGCTCGCGCGCGCGGCATGGACATGGTAGCTATCCCGGTCTTCCCGTCGCGCCGCTTCATGGAAGCCGAGCTGTCGATCCACATCGATTCCGGCATCAGGGGACCGGAAGACCTCGCCGGCAAGCGTGTCGGCGTCGGCGAGTACCAGCAGACCGCCTCGCTCTGGCTGCGCGGCACGCTCGAGCACGATTTCGCCGTGTCGCAGTACAAGATCCGTTGGTTCATGGAGCGAAGTGAGGAGTTCAGCCACGGCGGCGCCACGGGATTCACTCCGCCCGCGGGCATTTCTTTCGAGCGCATTCCCGTCAACAAGAGCCTCGCCTCGATGCTCGTCGCGCACGAGCTCGATGCGGCGCCCGTGAGCCGCGCCTTCGCGCGCGAGAAGAACATCGTCGATCGCTCGACGCAGATCCGCGCACGAGAGGGGGACTGGACCAAGGTACGGCGCCTCTTTCCTGACCTCATCGCGGAAGGAACGCGGTTCTTCAAGAAGCACGGCTATATCCCGGCGAACCACGCCTATGTCATCCGCGGCGACATCTACCGCAAATATCCGTGGCTTGCCTTCAACCTCTACAAGGCCTTCGTCGCGGCGAAGGAGCTGGCGATGGAGCGCCTCCCGGGCCGCATTCCCTCGGGCCTGATCTTCGGCCCCGAATATCTGCGCCAGACGCGGGAGATCTTCGGCGAGGACCCTTATCCCTACGGGATCAAGGCAAATCGTCCGATGCTGGAGACCATCATCGACTTCTCGGTCGAACAGGGACTCACCAAGGAGAAGCAGAAGATCGAAGACCTGTTCGCAGAGAGCACGCTCGGGCTTTAAAGGACGGAGCCGCCATGCTCACGCAGGAGCAGAACGACCTTTTGACCCGCGTCGGCCCGGGCACGCCGATGGGCGAGCTGATGCGGCGCTACTGGCATCCCATTGCAACCTGCCATGAGCTCAAGGAGAACCCCGTCAAAGCGGTCCGCATCCTCGGCGAGTCCATGACGCTCTTCCGCGACCGGCAGGGACGTCTCGGCCTCGTCGGCCAGCGCTGCGCCCATCGCCGCGTCGACCTGAGATACGGTATTCCCGAGGCGGAGGGCCTGCGCTGCCCCTATCACGGCTGGCTCTACAACAGCGCGGGCCGCTGTCTCGAGCAGCCAGCCGAAGTCGCCGGCACCGATTTCCAGAAGAGCATCAAGCTCCCGTCCTATCCGGTCGAGGAATTGGGCGGGCTTGTCTGGACCTATCTCGGTCCCGAGCCTAGGCCGCTTCTGCCGCGCTGGGACCTGTTCGTCGAAGAACACGCTTTTCGCATGATCGGCACCACAGACGTTCCCTGCAATTGGCTACAGTGCCAGGAGAACGCGGTCGATACCATACACACCGAATGGGCGCACGGCCGGCTCGCGCAATATGCGATCGAGCGCAAGGGCGTCAGCGATTCCCGCCGCATCGAACAGGTGCAGCGCTTTCGCCGCCACCATCTCAAGATCGACTTCACGCCGGTCGCGGTCGGCATCCAGAAGCATCGACTCGTTGAGGGCCAATCCGAGGAGGCCGAGGACTGGCGCACCGGGCATCCGCTGGTGTTCCCCAACTATGTGCGCATCGGCCAGTTGGGCTATTCCGAGTTCCAAATCCGCGTCCCCCTGGACGACACGCATACCTGGCACCTTGCCTACCATGTTTATTTCCCGGGCGAGGACGTGGAGATTCCGAAGCAGGATCCGGTCCCGGCCTTCGGCGTGCCGATCCAGGAGTTGCCGGACTTCGTGCTGGGCCAGGATTTGCTGTGCTGGGTCGCGCAGGGCGAAATCTGCGACCGCGAGCACGAGCAATTGGGCGTCTCCGACCGCGGCCTCGTCATGTTCCGCAAGCTCCTGATGGAGCAGATCGAGGTGGTGAAGGCCGGCGGCGATCCCATCAACACCTTCCGCGATCCCGACAAGAATACTTGCATCAAGTTATCGCTCGAGGACCGCGGCGACCTGTCGAACTACCGCAAGGGCGGCGTTTTTTACAACAACACGGGTCGTCACAGCCCCGTGCTGGCCGAGCTCGACGAGCTCATGATGAAGGGCGCCGCAGCCGCGAAGGCGAAAGCGCTCGCCGGAGCGCGGTGAAGTGAGCGAAGAGGATGCGATGGAAAGGTCCGACCTGAAGAACAGGGTGGTGGTCATAACGGGCGGCGCGCGCGGCATGGGCCGCGCCTATGTGCGAGCCTTTCTGGCCGAAGGCGCCAAGGTCGTGGCAACCGACCGGTCTTGGGACGGTGCGGAGATGCCGCCAGCGGAGCTTTCCGGTGCCGGAACGAACCTCCTCGCCTGCGACATGGACGTCACGAACGACGCGCAGATCGACAAGGCGTTCGAGGCCGCGCTGGCCCGCTTCGGCACGGTCGACGTGCTCGTCAACAACGCTGCGATGCGCCAGCGCGACCTCTTTCCGCCGACCGGCCGAGTGACGACGCTCGAGACCAAGGACAGCGATTGGGAACGCTCCTTCGCGGTTAACATCTTCGGCGTCCTCAAAGTGACGCGGCGCTTCATCCAACCGATGCTCGAGAAAAAAAGAGGCAGCATCGTTAACGCGGTGAGCAGCGGCATTCTCAATCATTCGCATGGCGGCGCCTACGCCGCCCTCCGGCCCAACAGCCGCGAGATGCCCTATATGTCGTCAAAAGCCGCGCTCGCAACCTTGAGCTTCTACCTCGCGGACGAGGTGAAGGACAAAGGCGTTGCCGTCAACATCGTCATTCCTGGCCACACGCGGACGACCGGGTTCGACGAGCAGAACCGCGCCCGGCTGGCGCTGGGGGCGCGGCCTGGCCCGCTTCCCGTAGTGCCCGAGCACATGGTGCCGATCGTCCTCTATCTTGCCGGGCAGGACGCGGGCGCGGTGACGGGCCGAATGTTCGACGTCATGGTGTGGAATCAGGAGCACGGCCTCGGCGGACACGAACGCTGGGCCGATCGTTCTTTCTCATACGAATCGCTAATGCCGCGATAGCCGCGGCTTGTGCGCAGATCGCACGTCGGGCCGGCCGATAAGCGCCTACCCACGACCTTCGATGTCGCCCTTTGGCACCTCTCGGCTGTTGCGGCTGCGTTTCAGGAAGTCTGAGACTGGGAGGATGACGGACGAGCGTCGCCCAAGCCCCGACAGGTGCTGGTGACCGCTTTCGGCCCACGGAGCCGTAATGGACACCGTCGGCCTCACGCCATAAATTCCTGGCGATGGCCATTTTTCTTATAGATGACTCGGGATGACGGAAGAACGTGTCCAGAGGAGGCTTGCGGCGATCCTGTCCGCCGATGTCGTCGGATATTCGCGTTTGATGGGGGTCGACGAGACCGGCACCCTGAACCGCCTGAAAACACTGCGACGCGAGATCATCGATCCGATGATCGCGTCCCATAGGGGAAGAACGGTTAAGCTCATGGGAGATGGCGCGCTGGTCGAGTTCGCCAGCGCCGTGGACGCGGTTACCTGTGCCATCGAAGTTCAAAAGCAACTCCGCGAACGCAATGCCGAAAGCCCCGCCGAGAATCGGATCGAGTTCCGAATCGGTATAAATGTCGGGGACATCATCGTCGACGGCGATGACATTTACGGCGACGGCGTGAATGTCGCGTCCCGAATCGAGGCGCTGGCGGAACCGGGAGGCATCTATATTTCCCGATCAGCCGCCGATCACGTGCGCGACAAAGTGCCGATCAAGATTGAAACGCGCGGCGAGCAGACCGTAAAGAACATCGCGCGCCCCATCGAGGTCTTCTGCATCATTGCCGAGGAAGTCGGGTCGCGCCCCGAGACCGTGGCGCAAACGGCCCTCGGCTCTGCTACGGTACCGGCGTCCGCCGACAAACCATCGATCGCCGTTCTTGCGTTCAACAATATGAGCGGCGATCCCGAGCAGGAATATTTTTCCGACGGGATCAGCGAGGACATCATTACCGACCTCTCGAAGCTGCCGGAGTTGCATGTTATCGCACGCAACTCGACCTTTACCTTCAAGGGCAAGGCGGTCGACGTAAAGCAGGTCGGACGCGAGCTCGGCGTGCGATATGTTTTGGAAGGCAGCGTGCGCAAGGCGGGCAATCGCGTGCGGGTCACGGGCCAGCTTATCGACGCCGTCAGCGGCGCTCACCTCTGGGCCGACCGCTTCGATCGCGATCTCACCGACATCTTCGCCGTTCAAGACGAACTGACCCAAGAGATTATATCGGCGCTTAGGGTGAAATTGACGCCGGAACAAAAGCATCGGTTAGTGCGAAAGAGTGCGATTGGAGTCGAGGCTTACAATCTCTTCCTGCGTGGGCGTGAGCAGATGCTGCTTCACACACGGGGCGGCAACGCTGCTGCGCGCGTCCTCCTGGAGGGCGCCATAGCGATCAATCCGGACTTTTCTGCGGCGCACGCCTGTGTCGGGTTCATCCACGCCAACGACTATGTCAATGGCTGGACGGAAAACCCCGAGGGATCGCTCACGGAGGGCCTCGCGATCATCGAGCGGGCGATCGGCATGGACGAAGACGAGCCGCAAGGCCACTTTGCGCTCGCCGTCGCGCTGGTTTGGCGCCGCGAACACGATCGGGCTCTTGCCGAAGCGCGGCGATGCCTCACGCTGGCGCCCAATTTCGCTGAGGCGCACCTGGCGGCGGCGCATATCCTAATCTTCAGCGGCGACGCTGCGGGCGCTGTGGCGGAGATCGAGGCTGCCATGCGTCTTGATCCCTTCTATCCAGATATCGCGCTCTACTTTCTAGCCGAGGCGCGACTCTCGTTGGGACAATTCGACGAGGCGATCGCCGCCCTCAAGCAGCGGCTCGACCGAAACCCCAACACGGAATCCTCCTATGCCTTGCTCGCGTCCTGCTATGGACACCTCGGCAGATCTGCCGAAGGTCACGCGGCATGGGCGGAACTCATGCGGCTCGCTCCGGATTTCTCGATTGAGCGGCGACGCCGGATCGTGCCCTTCAAAGACCCTGCCCTGTTCGAGTTCCGAGTAGAAGGCATGCGTAAGGCTGGTCTTCCAGTCTAGCGACAAATACCTGTGATGTCGGCTCTTGGCACGAGACAGACCTCCTTGTCGGGCCGCGCGATGGTCTGCTTATTGAAGTAAGAGCGGACGGTGGACAGCGCCGTCGCGTGACCAAACTTCCCTGCACCGCCGACACTTTTCCCTGCTCCGCTGACAAAATTCCTTGTTCCTACGAGTAGGGAATTTCGTTCTAAGCTACTGAGCAATCGGGCGTTTTACGGAGTAGTTTTAGGATGTAGGGGCTAAAAATTGAAAATTCCCTGCTAGCAGGGAATTCCCGACCGGAGACGAGTTCGCGCAAGACTGTCCGGCCCACCACCTAGTCCGTCTTTCTCGTAAGGTCTACAGGACCTCGCGAAAATAGCCCGGTTTTCCGCCCCTTTTTCGTGCCTTCGGAGACCGCAGAGACGCCGATTCTGCAGCGGCTTTCGCATTTTTGGGAGAAAGTCTCTGGAGCCAAGTTGCGTGGCCAACACCGTAAGCTTGCGCCGTGAGCCGGCCTTTGACGCTGCTGAAGAATCGCTCATGAAGCGCACCCGCGCCGCGGCTGGGATCGGCGAACGTCCTTGAACATCTGGCTTGTCTGCAACGCTGCGGCGCGCCGGTCACCCATGTCCACGAGCCGGTCGAGGAGGCGGAGCATATCGCGCCAAAGGGTGAGGTACCGGTTGCATGCGCAGGCCAAACTCGTGCACCGGCCCGCCGATGCGCGCCGGAACGAGTGACCCGCGCCAGCCCACCGGGGTGGTCTGGCTTTTGTCCAGCACGGCCAGCATCTGCGCCATGAACCGGTCACCCGGATCATTATCGACGGCTCGCTCGCAAAGCGTAAGGTATGACCTCACTCCCCGGGACTGTGGCGGAAGTCCGTGCGAATCGCCTGTCTCGAAGCAACGCAAAGTCGTAGATGGCATCAAGCGCCACAAAGGCGAAGTTTGCATCCTCATGCCATAAGCCAAGGGCGGCCCGGATAGCTTCCTCGGATACCTAGTGCAGGGGATGCACTGCTAAACGCAGGGGGCAGCACTTGATGATCTCGCGATTATCGCGATGGGCTTTCTCGGAGGTTTTCGCTCTGTTGCGCCTCATTGGAGCAGCCGTTCGAGCCGCCCTTTCGTGATGCGCGCTCTGCATGCCTGATCTACATCAAGGCGGAAGACAAAAGAATCTGGCAGTTTGTCCAGGCTCTACGTCGGGAAACGCCACCGCGTATACGGGTTTTATATTTTTGACCCCCGCCGCCCGCTCTCGAATTTATACGGCGCCATCTCGATAGTGATAGTCGCGTTGCATCGTCTGTCGTTTGTCACGCCAAGTTTTCTCGAGGGGTAAGGACATGCTCGACACCTTCCTTGTCGCCGCCGGCTGCGGCTTCTTCGTCATAGCCGTCCTCTACGTCCTCGCCTGCGACAAAATGTGAGGCCGCCATGCTGATCGATTATGTCCTCGGCGGGATCGTGACCGTGGTGATCATGGTCTATCTCGTCTACGCGCTCGTCAATCCCGAGCGCTTCTAGGAGACTCCAATGACCATCAACGGATGGGTGCAGATCGCGATCTATTGCGCGCTGATCGTGCTGTTCGTGAAGCCGTTCGGCATTTTCATGCATCGCGTCTTCGAGGGTGAGCGCACCTTCCTGCACCCGGTTTTGCGGCCGGTCGAACGCGCGGTCTATTGGTGCTGCGGCGTCGACGAGAAGCAAGAACAGCACTGGCTGACCTACGCGGCCGCGATGCTGTTCTTCAGCGTCGCCGGCTTCGTCGTGCTCTATGCGCTGCAGCGCCTCCAGGACGTGCTGCCGTTCAATCCCGCCGGCATGTCTGCGGTCGAGCCGTCGAGCGCGTTCAATACGGCCGTGAGCTTCGTCACCAACACCAACTGGCAGGGCTATGGTGGCGAGACCACCATGAGCTACCTGACCCAGATGGCCGGCCTGACGACGCAGAACTTCGTTTCCGCGGCCGCAGGCATCGCGATGGCGATCGCCATCGCCCGCGGCTTCGCGCGCCGTTCGGCGAACACGATCGGCAATTTCTGGGTCGATCTCACGCGCTCGACGCTCTACGTGATGCTGCCGCTTTCGATCGTCGTGGCGTTGTTGCTCATCGCATTTGGCATGCCGCAGAATCTCGGCGCCTATATCGACGCGACGACGCTCGAGGGCGCGAAGCAGGTGATCGCGCAGGGGCCGGTCGCCTCGCAGATCGCGGTCAAGCAGCTCGGCACCAACGGCGGCGGCTTCTTCAACGTCAATTCGGCGCATCCGCTCGAGAACCCGAGCGCCATCACGAATCTCATCGAGATGTGGTCGATCCTCGCGATCAGCGCGGCGCTCACCTACACGTTCGGACGCATGGTGCGCGACCAACGCCAGGGCTGGGCGCTCTTCGCGGTGATGGGCGTGCTGTTCCTCGCCGGGCTCACCACCTGCTACTGGGCCGAGGCGCAGGGCAATCCGAACTTCGCCCAGTTCCATGTCGATCAGGCCCCGAGCGCGTTGCAAGCCGGCGGCAACATGGAGGGCAAAGAGGTCCGCTTCGGCATTGCCAACTCGACGATCTGGGCGACCGCTACGACCGACGCGTCGAACGGATCGGTCAACTCCATGCATGACAGCTACACGCCGCTGGGCGGGCTGATCCCGATGTTCAACATCATGCTCGGAGAGATCATTTTCGGCGGCGTCGGCTCGGGGCTATACGGCATGCTCGCCTTCGCCATCGTCGCGATGTTCGTCGCGGGACTCATGGTCGGACGCACGCCCGAGTATCTTGGCAAGAAGCTCGAGGCCAAGGAGGTCAAGCTCACCATCCTCGCGCTTCTGATGTTCCCGGCATCGATCCTCGGCTTTACCGCCGTCGCGTCCGTTCTTCCCGCCGGGTTGGCTGGGCCGGCCAACGTCGGTCCGCACGGCTTCAGCGAGATCCTGTACGCCTATACCTCCGGCACCGGCAACAACGGCAGCGCGTTCGCCGGCATCTCCGCGAACACGCTCTTCTACAACACGACGATCGGCGCGGCGATGCTGATCGGGCGCTTCCTCGTAGTGATCCCTCTGCTCGCAGTAGGGGGCTCGCTCGCGCAGAAGAAGCTGCTCGCCCCGTCGGCTGGCACGTTCCCGACGCATACCCCGCTCTTTGTCGGGCTTCTGGTCGGCGTCGTCCTGATCGTCGGCGGCCTGTCGTTTTTCCCGGCGCTCTCGCTCGGCCCGATCGTCGAGCACGTCGCCATGGCTCACGGCACGCTTTACGCGAGCCCGTGAACAGACTCCCAAGGGGCACTTCCATGTCAATGACCTCGACCACTCAGGGCTCGCCGCATTCCGGCCTCTTCAAGCGGCACGTGCAGCCTCAGTCGCTCTTGGACAGCTCGCTGCTGGTGCCAGCCATGTGGGCGGCCTTCCGCAAGCTCGACCCGCGGGTCATGGTGAAGAACCCGGTTATGTTCTGTGTCGAGATCGTCTCGGCGCTCACCACCATCTTCTTCCTGCGCGACCTGTTCGTCGGTGCCGGCACGATCGTCGGCACCAGTCCACTCTTCTCCGGCCAGATCGCGCTGTGGCTGTGGTTCACCGTGCTATTCGCCAATTTTGCGGAAGCGGTGGCGGAGGGGCGGGGCAAGGCGCAGGCCGACACGCTGCGCCGGACCCGCACCGAGACCAAAGCCAAGCGCCTCGCCACTGCTCAAGCGCGGCAATGGGAGTCGGTGGCCGCGGATGCACTGAAGCCGGGCGACATCGTTCTTGTTGAGCAGGGCGACATCATCCCGAGCGACGGCGATGTCATCGAGGGCGTCGCCTCGGTCGATGAGTCTGCGATCACAGGCGAGTCGGCACCCGTGATACGCGAGAGCGGCGGCGACCGCTCGGCGGTCACCGGCGGCACGCGCGTCACTTCGGATTGGCTCAAGGTGCGCATCACGGCAGCGCAGGGCTCGACTTTCCTCGACCGGATGATCGCTCTGGTCGAGGGCGCGGTGCGGCAGAAGACGCCCAACGAGATCGCGCTCAACATCCTGCTCGCCGGCATGACCATCATCTTCGTGTTCGCCACCGTGTCGATTCCGAGCTTTGCTGCCTATGCCGGCGGCGCCGTTTCAGCCGTGGTGCTGACCGCGCTGTTCGTGACCTTGATCCCGACGACGATCGGCGCGCTTCTGTCGGCGATCGGCATCGCCGGGATGGATCGGCTGGTGCGGTTCAATGTGTTGGCCATGTCCGGCCGCGCGGTCGAGGCGGCGGGCGACGTCGACACGCTCCTTCTCGACAAGACCGGGACCATCACCCTCGGCAATCGCCAGGCCTCCGAGTTCCTTGCCCTGCCGGGCGCTGACGAGCGCGAACTCGTGGACGCGGCGCAGCTTTCGTCCCTTTCCGACGAGACGCCGGAGGGCCGCTCGATCGTGGTGCTCGCCAAGGAGAAATACGGCCTCCGCGCTCGCGAGATGGCTTCGCTCAACGCGCAGTTCCTGCCCTTCTCCGCGCAGACGCGGATGAGCGGCGTGGACATCGAGGGCCACAAGATCCGCAAGGGCGCCTCCGACGCTATCCTCGAGTTCGTCGGAAAGAAGAACGCACCGATGCCGCAGCTTCAGCAGATCATCGAGCGTATCTCGCGCTCGGGCGGCACGCCGTTGGTGGTGGCGAAAGACGACCGCATCCTGGGCGTCATTCACCTCAAGGACATCGTCAAGGGCGGCATCAAGGAGCGGTTCGCCGAGCTCCGCCGGATGGGC
>Ga0335085_10014554_pt1 | contig 11468 bp, 10 predicted proteins | sample Lox_Sample_45_FD_206712 | JGI IMG/M metagenome (GOLD analysis project Ga0335085, IMG submission 206712) | Soil microbial communities from Loxahatchee National Wildlife Refuge, Florida, United States - Lox_Sample_4.5 | ecosystem: Environmental > Terrestrial > Soil > Wetlands | place: USA... | reverse complement strand
TGGCCTTCTGGGAAACGGAGTGCTTGCATGCCCAGTCGTTTCTCTCCTGCGAGCCCGGTCAGACCGAGGCGCGGTTGAAGGTGGTCGAAACCGCATCCGGCCAGACCCGGACGGTGGCCACCGGCGCAGGCGACCCGGGGCAGATCGCCTTCGCCGACGACGGAGTGCGGATCGCGTACGTCTTCGGAAGCGGGCTCCACCTGCGCGCGCTGCCCTGAGAGAACCGGAGCGTCAGGCCGCCGGGCCTTGCTTGCTCCAGGAGAGGACGGCCCAGCAGACGGAGTGCGCCGGCAGCAGCTCGAGGCCGCCCGCCACCGGGACGAGCTCCTGCTGCAGCCAGTCCCGCAGCCGCTCCAGCTCGGCGGGCGACGGGTCGGGGAGCATCCAGGCCAGGCCGTCGAGCGCCTCGCCCACGCTGGCGAAGCGGTGCGCCTGGGCGACGGGAATGAAGTCCAGCCTGGCGCGGATGCCGAGCTGGCGGAGCATGTTGAGCGGATAGAGATAGTCCGGGCCGGAAACGTGCGTGCGGCCGGCGGCGGCGAAGATGCGCGGATCGATGGGCCCCGTGCCCACGGGCTGGGTGAGGATGACCTGGCGGCGGGCGGCCCGGTGGAGCTTGAGGAGCGCGCCGCGCAGATCCTCGACGATGAGGGAGCGCGAGGCGAGCGCGAGGTCGCAGGCGCCGATGCCGAGCTTCTCCCAATCGTCCTCCCAGGCGCCGAGGACGGTTTGCACGTTCCCCAGCCCCTGCTCGACGCAACGGCCGCGGAGGATGTCGAGCATGCGGGGAGAGAAGTCCAGCGCGATCACGGACCGCACCTTGCGCGCCAGGGGAAGGGCGAGCGCGCCCGAGCCGCAGCCGACGTCGAGCACCGACCAGGAGGGCCCGGCGTCGATGAGCGAGAGCATCTTTTCCACGTAGCCGCTGCGCCCGGGGTGCCGGGCGAACGAGGGCGCGCGCCGATCCCATGCCTCCGAACCGCCCCGGCGGGCGGCGCGCGCCCGCGCCGCCTTCCACGCTTCGTTCCAGTCGACCCAGGCGCTCTTTTCGGGCTCGCCGCGGAGCGCTTCCGGCGGGCCGATCACGTGCGCGCTCCCGGGCCGGCCAGCGAACGGAGCTGGCCGGAGATGGGGAAGTGACGCCAGGAGGCGGGCATGTGGGAGCCGATCGAGGTGACGATGGTCGCGGCCACGTACCACTGCAGCCGCGTGGAATCGAAGACGTTGCCCAGGCCGAGGAGGAGGAGCTTGGCGAGCAGCGCCGCCCCCGAGCCCTGGGAGAAGCGGAAGCATCCCCAGCCCATCGACGCCAGGAGCAGCAAGAGGCCGCTCCCCAGGGTGGCGAAGATCGGCCAGCGCAGGGCCTCATGGCCGCCTCCCGCGGCGATCCCTCCCAGGACCAGCCCCATGGAGACGATGTGCAGCGAGCGCAGGCCGACCTCGATGGCGCGCTGGTATCCGGGCTTGGGCGGCCGCCCCGATGAAGCGATGGGCAGGCGCACGGGGGCCGGAGCGGGGGGTCCGGCGGGTGACGGGCGTGTTTCCATCGGCTCCTCCAGGCGGCGGCGGCCGCCGCGGATCCCGGTCACGCGGCGATCCTCACCCCCAGCCAGTTCCTGAGGAGATCGCGCGCGAGCGACGGGTCGTCCGTTCCCTTGACGATGGCGCGGCCGTCGTCGAACAGGGTCATCTCGTGGGGCGGAGCGCGCAGGCGCACCAGGCACTGGGCGAGGCGCACCTCGCCGAAGGAGCGGAGCCGTTCGGCCGCGGCGGGCAGGTCGACCTCTCCCCAGGATCGGGTCCGCACCTGTACCGCGTTGGCGCAGAGCACGGTCACCAACACGCCCGCCTCGTCGAAGACCCTGCGGACGTTCCCCGCCACCGCCCCTTCGGGCGTATCGAAGAGCTCGAACTCCACCCTCTGGCCGGGGGCGATCTTCTTGAAGCACCCGTCCGCCAGGATCGCGCCGAAAGGGCAGAACGCGTCTTCGCCCTTGTCGTCCCGGGCGAGCAAGGCGATTCCCCGGGCGTCGTCGAACCACCTCACGGTGCCCCTCATCATGCCCCGCTCTCCCGCATGGCCGCGCGCCGGCCCACGGGCGCAAATCCATGCATCCGGCGAGCCCGGCGAAGGCCTTCGCAGGCCCCCGGAAGAACGGCCTGCCCCCATTGCCCGGGGAGAGGCAGGCCCGGGCGATGCGGCAACGGATGCGCTTCGTGCAAGGGCTGCGAGGCGAATGTCCGGCTGCCTTGGCCGGGCCCAAAGCCGCACCGGCGCTTGCGAAAGGATGGACGGGGGCAAACATCTTGCATCATCGCCCCGTGGCGGAGTGGCGAGCACAGGGAGGACGCCGATGCCCAGGGCGAAAATGGGCGACAGGGTCCTGCTCCACTTCACGGGCAGGCTGGCCAACGGCGCGGTTTTCGAGTCGTCACGGGATGCCGGCGACGGGGAATGGCAAAACTTTCGCGGACGAGGCGTCGCCTTTGCGCCGGTGGAGATCTTGATCGGCGCCGGGGCGATGCTGCCCGCCTTCGAGGAAGCGCTGGTCGGCCTCGAGCCCGGCCAACAGACCACCTTCACCATCCCCTGCGATCGGGCGTTCGGCCCGCGGCGCGAGGATCGCGTCCTCGTCTTCGGGCAGGACGAGGTGACGCCGGCGCAGCATCATCTTCAACTGTTCCGTCTGGCGGAGGGCCGGCGCCACCCGAACCACTTCAAGCCCACGGTGGGAAGCTTCGTGGAGGTGCTGGGACAGGACGGCGCGATCGTCCGCGCCCGGGTCCGGGCGTTGACGGCGGAGGAGATCACGCTCGACTCCAACCACCCGCTCGCGGGACAGGACCTGACCTTCGAGGTGCAGCTGGTCGACATCGTCGGATCGGCCGCCGTCACCCGGAGCGACGGGGAGGAAGGCCGCGCAGTCCCGGCCTGAGGCGCATGACGCCCAGGGCCCACATCTTCCTGCTCGACGACGACGACCTCACCACCGGCGTGCTCGCGCGCGTCCTCGAAACCGCCGGGTACGAGGTGCTGGCCCGGAGCGACCCCGCCGGCGCGGTCGACGAGATCCAGGCGTTCGCGGCCGACCTGGTGCTGCTCGGCCTGGAGCCCTCCGGAGCCACCGCCTTCCGGATCCTCTCCGAGCTCGCCGAGCGGGGGATCGATTCCCAGGCGGTGATCGTCAGCTCCGACTCCAGCGCGGAGAGCGCGGTCCGCGCCATGAAAGCGGGCGCGGTCGACTACCTGACCAAGCCCTTCGACGTGGAGCAGGCCAAGCTCGCCATCGGCGCGATCGTCGAGAAAGGGCAGATCCGGCAGGAGCTGGAATACTTGCGCAGGATCAGCGGCAGCGAGCTGGCGCACCGGGAGATCGTCGGGAGCTCTCCCGCGGTGCGGACGGTGCGGGCCGGGATCGAGAAGCTGGCCAAGGCCGGCGTCACCATGATGCTGGTCACCGGCGAGAGCGGCACCGGCAAGGAGCTGGTGGCGCGCCATCTCCACCACCTGCTCCACGGCGAGACCGGGGGCCGGCTGGCGCCCTTCATCGGGGTCAATTGCGCGGCGTTGCCCGAGACGCTGATCGAGAGCGAGCTGTTCGGGCACGAGAAGGGGGCCTTCACCGACGCCCGCGCCGAGAAGAAGGGCGTGTTCGAGATCGCCTCGGGCGGGACCATCCTGCTCGACGAGATCGGCGAGATGGACTGGCACCTGCAGGCCAAGCTCCTGCGCGTGCTGGAGGAGCGCTCCTTCCGGCGCCTGGGAGGCCGGGCGGTGATCCCCGTCCGCGCCACCGTGATCGCCACCACCAACTGCGACCTGGACGCGGCGATGAAGGCCGGCGAGTTCCGCACCGACCTCTTCTACCGGCTGGCCACGTTCTCCCTCCACATCCCGCCCCTGCGGGAGCGCGCCGACGACGTGCTGGAGCTGTCCAGGCACTTCCTCGATTGCTTCGCCGCCAAGTACCGGCGCCCGCCCCTGGCGGGGTTGTCGGACGATGCGGCCCGGCTCCTGCTCGCCTACCCGTGGCCGGGCAACGTCCGCGAGCTGCGCAACGTGATGGAGCGCATCGTGGTGCTGGAGAGCGGAGGCGAGGTGCTCCCCGAGCACCTTCCCAAGGAGATCCTCTACCTGCGCGCCGGGGCGGAGCCCGCCATGGCGGACGCGGGAGCGGCGGTCCTGCCGGAAGAGGGCCTTTCGCTCGACGCGCTCGAGCGCAGCCTCATCGAGCAGGCCCTGGTTCGCGCGCGGGGCAACAAGACCATCGCGGCGAGGCTCCTGGGGATCAGCTACGACTCGCTCCGCTACCAGGCGAAGAAGCTGGGCCTGGGCAACGGCCAGCGCGGCCCGGGAGCGGAGGAGTGGGCGCCGCCCGGCTGACGTTCAGGGGTTTCTCGCCGCCCCCACCTCTTCCCAGTCCATCATGGAGAACGCCTGCCGCTCGTCGAGCCAGCGGGTGGAGAACAGGTACTCGGCGGAGGTCTCGGGATGGACGAGCTTGTGGATGTCCGCGTACTCCGGGTTGGCCAGCGTCTCGCGGACGGCCTCGTCCAGCCGGGCAGGGTCGATCCCGAAGGCCTTGTCCCTGAAGGTGGCGACCGGGGTCGGCCTGGGAAGAGTGCGCGACCGGTCGCGGACCAGCTCGGCGATCCCGTAGCAGGCGTCCTTGGTCTTCGCCCGCACCAGGATCCCGCCGTAGGTCCCCGTCAGGGACGTCTCGCAGTGGAAGAAGGTCTCGCCCCCGGGGCCCGTCAACCTGCGCAGGTCCTTGAAGCGCTCGTCGTCCTCCATCCCGGCGAGCAGCGCCGCCCTGCCCTCCGCCGGGAGCTCCGCCGGGAAGAGGGGGTCGAGATCGGCAAGCGAGGTGAGGGCGATGCCGCGGGAGTCTGCCCGGATCCTCCCGGCGATCGCCCACTTCGTCTCCTCCAGCTCCGCTTTCTCCCGGGCTTCCTGCGGGGTCAGGTGCGCGAGGGAGAAGAGATAGATCCGCCCCGAGGGAGCGACGATCCCCTTGATGTCCGCGTAGCTGACTTCGGCCCCCATCACCGCCAGGACCGCGCTCAGGCCCTCGGGCGAGACACGCGGGTCCAGGGCCTGGATGACGTGCTCCGGAGTGAGCGCGCGGCGCTCCCGCGAGTCGGCGCGCACCCTCTCGGCGATGGGCGTTTTCAGCGCCATCGGATCGGGCGCGGGCGCCTCGGCCGGGAGCGCGCGCAGCTTCTCCGGAACCAGCTCCGGCATGGCTACGCCGGCAGCAGGCCCGCGGCCTGGAGCGCCGGGATCATGTAGTCCAGGCCCAGGCTGGTCAGCGAGGTCGAGGTGGGAAGTCCCGTCGCCTGGTCGAAGCCGAAGAGCTGGTACATGAGGTTCTTGGCCGCATCCAGCTCGCCCCGGGGGAGGATGAAGGCGCTCGAGGTGGTGGTCCCCTTGTCCTTGAAGCACCAGTTGGAGATCTGGTCGAAGTTGTTCCGCATGTTCTTCCCGGTGCCCGGGTTCCAGTATTCCATGTAGCGGGCGAGCAGCGCCCGGTACAGCGTGTAGTTGCGCAGCGCCATCGTCTCCAGGTCCTTCTGCGTCACCGTCTGGCCCGTCACGGCGCTGAACACCTGGGCATCCAGGGTGGTGTCGCCCCGGTAGTTGCGGCTCTTGAGCGGCGAGGCCCAGACCGGCAGCGTGTAGTTGCAGCAGGTGAGCGAGTTCTGCAGCTCGTAGACCACGATCGACTGGGCGGCGATGGAGGCGCGCGCCAGGTTCATGGGAGTGGGAGCGGCCGGCAGGTTGCTGTCCACGTCCCAGGCCCACTCGCCCGGCGAGTTGTCGGGCACGGAGAAGAGCGAGTTCCCGCTGGTGGCGATCTCCTGGGCGATCTGCTGCTTGAGCGGGATCGCGCTCGAGTTGGGCAGCCCGTTGGTGAAGAAGTTCTGGTGCGTGTGGGTGTTGGCGTCGCGCACCGCCGTCATCGCGTTGACCAGGGCCCCGATCCACGCCTGGGTCTCGACGCCATGGTGGCTGGTGTGCCCCATCTTGAACTGGTGCACCGACGGCAGGATGTCCATCGCGGCGCCCAGCTCGGGCCACAGCTGCGCCAGCCGCGGCGGGCCGAGACCCATGTAGTACCCGAGTGTCTCCGGGAACTTGTTGCCGTCGGCGTACACGGTGTTCGTCTTCGGCATCGAGATCTCGGCCAGGATCCACTGCAGCCACCGCGGGTCGCCCTGGTCGAGCATCGTCAGCGGCGGGTTCGGGTACGCGGTCGCGGCGGGCTTCACCGTCTTCAGGCGATCCCACTCGCTGGTGCCGTCCGGAACGCCCGCGACGGTCGCGGCCTGGCCCTTGAAGATCTGCTTCGACAGATACTTCTGCAGGTACGGCTTGCCGAGGTCCGGGTTGGGGATGGTCTGGCCGGGGTTGTTCGGATCGGGGATGGTCGCCGGGTTCCACTGGTCCACGACGACGTTGTTCCGGTAGGCCCAGGTCCAGGCATAGTGCCACTGCCCGTAGTCGTTCCAGATGCCGTAGTCGCCCTCCAGGTTGTTCGCCATGTAGGCGAGCAGCATCGGGTTCGAGGTCGAGTTCACGCCGGTCCACGTGCCGGCGGTGTTGTTGTACGAGCCGCTGCCGCTGTTCCCCATGCAGGTGTTCATGTTGAACGCCGTCAGCCCGTAGCCCTCCAGCTCCTTGTGCTCGGCGGCGATGTGGCAGCGGATGGGGCAGGCGTGGCAGCCGTCCATGCGCACCGTGCGCCGCATGCCCTCCATCCCGAAGTCGTTGAAGCCCTTCTGGGTGCGCATGCCGATCTTGTTGATCGGGCTGGGCGCGTCCGCGGTGGGGTGCTCCACGTCGGCGCAGGTGCCGACGTCGAGCGGCGGAGAGGAGGAGCCCCAGAGGACGCCGGGGCGGCCCGACCAGCGCGTGCCGCCGGGCGAGTACTCGGACCAGGGCTGGAGCTCGCGGGCCACCACGCACTGGTTGTTCGCGCCCATCAAGCTGAGGAAGTACTGGTTCAGGCTCTTCCACTTCGCCTTGTCGGCGGCGATCCGGACCGCGCCGGTCCCGCGCACGCCGATCGCCTTCAGCCTCTTCGACCCCATCACCCCGCCGGCGCCGCCGGCGCGGTGGGAGCGGTCGGTGAAGAGGGCGGCCATGCGCACCAGGTTCTCGCCCGCCTGGCCGATGCAGACCACGTGGGCGTCGGACCCCATCAGGTTCACGATGTGGTTCGTGGACCGGTAGATGCCCTCGCCCCAGATCTCGGAGGCGTCCTCCAGGGTGACCTTCTCGTCCTCGATGCGCAGCCAGACCGGCTTGGCGGACACGCCCTGGACGATGATGGCGTCGTACCCGGCGTACTTCAGCTCGGGCCCCCAGTGGCCTCCGAAGTGGCCCGCGGCGGGGAGTTCGGGAGAGGCCACCGGCCAGAGCGTCACCACGCTGGTGCGGCCGCTGGAGGGCGAGCCGCTGCCCGTGATCGGCCCGGTGGCGAAGATGAGCTTGTTCGCGGCGTCGAAGGCGTGCGTGCCCGGCGGCACCTCGTCCCAGAGGACCTTCCAGCCCATCCCGGTCCCGCCCAGGTACGGCTTGTACGCGTCCATGCTCTCGGTGGTGATGGCGCCCGTCGAAAGGTCGACCCGGAGCACTTTCCCTGTCCAACCGTAGCTCACTGCCATAATCGCCTCGTGGTCAATGGGTCAAAGCCTTTCGCCTCAGTGGCACTTCGCGCAGGTGTCGCGGACGTCCGGCGGGAGCTGGATGGACGCTGGCACCACCTGCCGCGGCGGGACGTCCTTGGTCCGATCGGTCCAGGGCACGTAGGTCAGCGCGCCCGTGGTGCAGGCCGCCACGCACTCCGGCGCGCCGGCGCAGAGGTGGCACTTGTTCGCCTTGGTGTCCGTGCCCTTCACCGGGCCGTCCAGCGCGGTCATCGCCCAGGGGCAGGCGTCGACGCAGATGCCGCAGCCCACGCACTTGGTGGAATCGACCACCCGGGCGTTGACCGGCTCGATCACCTGGATGGCGTCGTGCGGGCAGGCCAGCTGGCAGGGCACGGGGTGCGGGCACTGCCTGCAGGTGTCCTGCACGGCGAGGAAGTTGCCGTAGAGCCCCTCGCCGGTCTGCCCCACGGTGGTGTTGCCGTTGTACATGGGGCCGTAGAGCAGGTTGCGGTTCACCTTCACGTTGGAGATCGCGGGCTGCGTCTTGCCGAAGTTGTAGGCGACGCAGGCCGCCTCGCAGCGCCGGCACCCGACGCAGCGGGCCGGGTCGGCCACCACCATCCCCGTGGCGTTGGCCACGAAGACCGGCCTCTCGGTGACGTTGGTGGTGCTCGAGCACCCGTAGTGGAAGGCGATCACCCCCAGGCTGCCGATGCCCATTCCGCGCAGGACGCTCCGGCGGGTGATCTCCGTGTGGATGAAGTCCCGAACGTTCTCCTGGGTCGTGAGCTCTTCCGGAAGCGTCACGATCGGGAGCGTGTTGTTCGCTGCCATGTCTCTCTCCTTGCGCGGCTCCGAATCACTCGTGTCCTCTCGATTCCTCTGCGCTACCGGCCTCCGAGCCCGGGGTGGCACTGGAAGTTGGAGCAGTCCGTCTTCTGCGGGTGGCAGCCCTGGCAGGTCTGCAGGTTCCGCTTCGCGTCCGCGCTGTGGAAGGACACCCAGTTCGGGTCGGGCACGCCCGGGGCGATGAAGGTGGGCGCGTGCGGGCGGATGTCCATCCCCTGCCGGTTCTGCTGGATCTCCTTCTCGTGGCAGTCCGAGCAGAAGTTCTGCGACTCGTGGCACCGCTTGCAGCTGCGCGGGTCGCTGCGGGCGTCGATGGCGTGGAAGCTGACGTAGGTGGACGGGTGCGGCATGGGCTCGCCCCGGCGGGAGAGGCCCTTCTGGATGTCGCCGACGCTGCCGCCCCGGTGGCAGTCGTCGCAGTAGGACTGCTGGTGGCAGGCGCCGCAGTTGTTGCCCGCCTTCTGCGCCAGCAGGCGGTGCTCCTGGCCGAACCTGGGGCCGTGGTTCTCGGTCACCCCCGACGTCCGGTGGCAGCTCGCGCAGTCGGAGAGCGGCGTCTCCTTGAACGCCTGGTGGTCGATGGCGGCCGCCGCCAGCGCGCAGAGCGCGATCGCCAGCGCGCCTGGCATCCAGAGCTGTCGTCCCCGGCTGGACATCGGTCGCCTCGCTCTCAGAGATGGAAGACCAGGGCTGCGACGCCCTGGAGGGTGTGGGTGAAGAGGTAGGAGATGTCGTCCTCGCCGTGGACGGAGACGGTGAAGTTCTTGTTGATCTCGTAGTTGGCGCCGGCCCAGTACCGCTTGGAGGTGTCGGTGCGCGCCAGGTCCCGGCGGAAGTCGTCGTAGTCGATGCCCGCGAGCAGCCCCAGCTTCCCCAGGGCGTAAGCGGCGTTGAGGCGGAGCCCGCTCAGCCGCGCCCCGAAGCCGTTGCGGTTGAGGAAGCTCGCGTTCACCACCAGGTTGCGGACCCTGCGGAAGGAGGCGCCGGCCTCGATCACGTTGGCGTGCTGATCGACGTCGTCGTTCGCGCCCGCGAAGTTCTCGTAGGCGTAGCGGGCGTTGAGGCGCAGGCCCTCCAGCACCTCGTACTCCAGCGCGCCGCCGAACTCCTGGTACCGGGCCACGCCGAAGTAACGGTAGAAGGAGAACTGGTCGAAGGAGGGGCGCTCGACGATCACCTCGCCCTTGATCACCAGCGGGATCTCCAGCGGATCGAAGGGCGTGAGGCTCACCCCCGCCAGCAGCTCCGCCCAGCGCGACTCCCCCAGGTCGTACTTCGCCCGCCCGGTGAGGCCCAGGAAGGCGAAGGGCACGGTGTTCACGTCGAGGGACGCGAAGTCCTGCGCGTAGTCGCCGCCGATCCACTTGCGCGCATAGCTGGCCTCCAGGTGAGTGCGCCTGACCAGGTCGACGTAGACGCTCCCGCCGGCCGCCAGGTCGTCGGCGTTCCCCACCTCCGCAAGGTTGTCGTAGGTGACCTTGTGCCCGCCGAACGCGGTCAGTCCCAGGCCGCGCAGCCCGAGGTTGCGGGCGTTGACGTATCCGCCGTCGACGGTCGAGGTGATCGCCGACTGCGGGACGTAGGTCCGGCCCAGCTTCAGGTCGAAGTGGTCCGGGATGACGTCGCGGGCGTCCAGGTACAGGTAGTAGAGGCGCCCGTAGGCGTCGCCGTCGGGCAGGATCTGGCCGGTGAATTGGCCGACCACGCGGCCGTAGCCGTAGATGTTGTACCGGTTCTTGTCGTCCAGGCCGACGACGTTCAACCTCAGGTACTGCGCCACGCTCCCCTGGTTGGGTTCGGCCGGGGAGAGGAAATCGCTGTAGCCGAGGATCTGGGTCGAGCTCGTGACCTGGAAGTCCGCCGCCCGCAGCGGGGACGGCAGGGCCGCGGCGGCGGCGATGAGGGCGATGGCTCTGGAGTGCCGCATCGATTTCGCCTCGTCTTCTTCTGTCCTCGTGACCGTGCGGGCCCGTCCTGGCGCCCTCGCCAAACGAGAGGCGGTTGAGCATCGGGCATGCCAGCGGCGAGTCCTCGCCGGCTCCCGTGGATCCGGCCGGTTGCGGCGGGGCGAATCGGATGCGCGGGCGGCGGCCGGTCATCGTCCGGATCGAGCCGGGGATTTCACCGTTCTTGCCCGGGCGCGGGAATTGCGCCGGCCTGGCGTACACTCCGCGCCGGGACCAATCCCTGGCGGGGGGCCATGGCGACCTCGAGCGCGCTCGGCGACATCACCGTCCTCGATCTCTCCCACGCCCTGGCCGGGCCCATCGCCTCCACCCTGCTGGCCGACTTCGGCGCCAGGGTGATCAAGGTGGAGACTCCCGGCAGCGGCGACATCGGCCGCCACTGGGGCCCGCCCTTCCACGGGAGCGACTCGGCGTACTTCGTCGCCCTGCACCGCAACAAGAAGAGCGTGGAGATCGACCTCAAGCACCCGCAGGGGAAGGAGCTGGTGTTCCGGCTCCTCGAGGGCAGCGACGTGTTCCTCGAGAACCTCCGCCCCGGGGCGATGGAGCGGCTGGGGATCGACTACCCCCACGCGCAAGCGCGCAACCCCGGCCTCGTCTACTGCTCGATCTCGGGGTTCGGACAGGACGGCCCCTACCGCGACCGGGCGGCGATGGACCTCATCGTCCAGGCGGAGAGCGGGATGATCAGCGTCACCGGCGAGGAGGGCGGGCGCCCGGTGCGCTGCGGCGTCTCCATCGCCGACCTGACGGCGGGGATGAACGCGGCGGTGGCCGTCCTCATCGCCCTGCACGCCCGGAGCCGGAGCGGGCGCGGCCAGTTCATCGACGTCTCCATGCTCGAAGGCCAGCTCGGGCTGCTCGACACCGCGCTTTGCGCCTACCGGGCCGACGGCATCGTCCCCGGCCCGATGGGCACCGCCTACCGCGCGCTGCTCCCCTACCAGACCTTCCGCACCAAGACGCGCGACCTGGCCGTCGCGGTGGGCAGCGACT
>Ga0335085_10014553_pt1 | contig 11468 bp, 8 predicted proteins | sample Lox_Sample_45_FD_206712 | JGI IMG/M metagenome (GOLD analysis project Ga0335085, IMG submission 206712) | Soil microbial communities from Loxahatchee National Wildlife Refuge, Florida, United States - Lox_Sample_4.5 | ecosystem: Environmental > Terrestrial > Soil > Wetlands | place: USA: Florida... | reverse complement strand
GCGGGCATCTTGCGCCGATTCCTTTCCAGGTCGATGAAGTCCTGCCCGACGGGCGCTATGCACTGACCGAAGGCCCCGAGCCGCTCAGCGACGACAGCCCCGGGATTCTCGACCGCGACGATGAAATAGCGATGATGCTCTCCGATCTGGGCGATCGAGCCTCGCCGCCGCCCGCCGAGCTTCCCACAGACGCGCTCGAAATCGAAGCGCGGGACGCCGCGACCCATACGCTCCGCTATGCGTATCTCGCGGCCGTGCCGTCGCCACACCTCAGCCCCGTTTCGTATGTCAGTTACGATCCTGCGGCCGGCAGCGTCGAGGGCGGGAGCTACCGGATGATCTTTCGCGGTGATTTTCCGGTCGGCCTTGCGCTCCGAGACGATCGCGGCAATCTATCGCCGAGTCTAATCGAGGGTACCCAGGTGCAGGTGACGGCGCGGGTGTTGAAGGTCTTCAAGCTGCGGCTCAACGCTAGCGGCGTGGCGAACGGCGTGATGGCCTGGCACGGCGGCTCTGTCCGAGTAATCCGGCGCGTGAGCCACTCGGTGAAGCTGCTCTTCGGTATCGAATCGCCGCGCGTATTCAGCGACGAGATTTTCTATCGCGGCTACGCGGAGGATTCATTCCTCGCGCGAGTCCTGTGGCTGCCGCGGCTCTTTTTCGACGGCGTTCAGGTGCGCACGTGGCTCGATTTCGTTGGCGTCGAGGACTTCGCGCTCGGATGGCGTACGAATGAGTGGAACCCCCTTGCGCCCGAGTCGAAACGGGCGGCGCTGGCCACAGAGCTCCGCGACGATGAGCCTGAGGTGAGATGGCTCGCGCTCAGAGGCGGCGGCAGAATCATTATGCAGACGTTCATGCCGTCGCCCGATTTCGCTACGCTCCGGCGATGGTTGTATTACTGCGACGGCAATGTAGCGGCGAACAAATCAGAGCGGGCGACCTCGTCATGCGCCGGGGGCGGGCTTCGAATCGGCTACCTGATGACCGGATGGGAAAACCTTGCGGCCGGAACGCATCGGGTCGATTCGATCCTGATGATTCTTGCCGACCGCGCGGAGCCGGACACGGTCGCGCGCGAGCTTGCGACGCCGCCCACCGTGACAGTGCGACCGGCGCGGCCGTAGCCGGCGAAAGTCAGCGGATCGTTCCGAGCTGGCGCAACAGCGGCATGATCTCGCGCTCGAAGCGCAGCGTATCCTCGTAGTACGCGAGAAAAACCATCAGCAGCCCGTCCATCCCCGAGCGATAGAGGCGATCGAGAGTCTCGGCAACCTGCTCGCGCGTGCCGATGAGCGGCAGCGCGCCGCCGCCGACCGCGAACATCTCGAGCGTGAAGTTGTCGAAGGACCCGCTTTGCGGCAGCAGACCATGCGCCCAATTCTCGGCCGCTTCGCGATCCATCTGCTCAACGATACGGCGGCGCTCGTCATTGGCTTCGCGCTCGGTTTCGCGCCAGAGCACGAATGGATAGCAGCAGCATTTGACGGAGCGCCCATAGCGCGCTGCGCGCGATCGAATGTCGGCGGTCAACCCGGCGCAGGCTTCGACCGAAGGCGGGGAGATAAAGGCCCAATCGCACAGGCGTGCGACCAGTTCGCGGGCGTCCTCCGAGACGCCGGCGTTGGCGATTGGCGGATGCGGTTTGCGGGTCGGCTGCGGCATCACCCATCCGCCGTGAATCCGATACCATTTCGATTCGTGCTCGAACGTGCCCGGCTCGCAGGTCCATAACCCCTTGACGATTTCGAGGTAGGCCGCGGTGCGCGCGTAGCGTTCGCCATGCGGCAGCACCTCGATTCCCATCATCGAGAACTCGCGCTCGCTCCATCCGCTGACCACGTTGAGGCCCCATCGCCCCTTCCCGATATGATCGAGCGTCGCCCCCATCTTGGCCGCGACCAGCGGATGGAAGATCGGCACGTGGACGGTGGAAAAGACCTGGATGCGCTCGGTGATCGCGAGCAGCGCACCCGCCCAGGTCATCGTTTCGAGCGAGGTGCCGAGGTAATCGGTCTTGCCGCCGTAACCCTTCCACTTGGCTACCGGAAAAAGAAAATCGAAGCCGGCAGCCTCGGCCGCGTGAGCGATCCGGGCGTTCGCTTCGTACGTCCAGTCGTCAGGCTCCGGCTTGTAGGTGCTGATCGAGTACGCGTTGCTGCAGTTGGGCATGAAGAGCCCAAGGCTGAGCGGCCCGCGAGGTTCTTCCACCTTTTTTCCAACCGCCATCGCGCTCTCCGAATGAGGAGGATGATAAACGGGTCCGCCGGCCTGCCGCCTATACCCCGGCGAGACGCTCGACCGCGCGCAGTATGCGCGCGCGCCGCTCCTTGGGGTCGGGCGCAAACGACTCGGGTTCGAGCGCTGTCGCGGTCACGCCCGCCTTTTGGAACTCGGCCAGCCGCGCCCGGCAATGGTCGACGCTGCCGAAGACGTAAATTTCCTCCAGCATCCGGTCCGGCACGGCGGCGACCGCGGCCTTGCGATCGCCCGCGTTCCAGGCCTTGGCCGCGGTCGCGGCCTCGGCCTCGAAGCCGATCTCACGGAAGAAATTGTTGTACTGCGGCACGGTCATGTAGGCGGTCAGATGGCGCCGCAGCTCGTTGCGCAGCGCGTCGTTGTCATCGTCGACCGCGACGAAGATCCGGCAGACGACGTCGAGCGGTGCTCTGGTGTCCTTGCCGGCCGCGCGCTGGCCCTCGCGCACGTGCGCGATCATCGCCGGCAACGCCGACGGCGTGATGAAGTTGGTGATGAGCCCGTCGGCGATCTCGCCCACGAGCCGGAGCATCTTCTCGCCCTGGGCGCCAAGGTAAATCGGCGGCGGCTGGTCCAGCGTGACAGCCATGCGAAAGCCGCTGACCTGTACGGTTTTGCCCTTGAGCGTGACCTTCTCCCGGGTGAAAGCGCCGCGGATCGCGGCGACGGTCTCGCGCACCCGGGTGAGCGGATGCTCGAACGGCACGCCCATCCACTGCTGCACGATCACCGGCGACGAGGTTCCCAATCCAAGGATGAACCGGCCGCCCGAAAGCTGCTGCACCGTCGCGGCCGACATCGCGATCAAGGCCGGCGGCCGGGTGAACGCCGGCACGATCGCAGTGCCCAGCCGCTGCCTGGGCGCGATCATCGCCGCGGCCGCGAGCGGCGAGAAGGCATCGGTCGCGTACGACTCGAACGACCAGAAATCGTCATAGCCGGCGCGCTCTGCGGTGCGCACCAGTTCGGTGAAGTGTTCGTTTTGAAAGGCTTCGAGCGGAATCGTAATTCCATGTCGCATCGTCGCGTATTTCTCCATCGCGCGCGGCTGCGGGCAGACAAACGCCGGCGGCTCGTTGCGCGCATCGTCTTTATTACATGGCTCTGCGCCCCGAGGCCAATTCGCCGGCACGGATCGGACAAGGCGCATTTCACGGATTTCCAAAGGCGGGGTTATACGTGCGATTGGTGTCTTCCGCCCGGTTTGCCGCCGGCCGGGCGCGTGAATAGGATGCGTCACCCGCGGTGCCACGCCGCCGCCGGACAAGTTGGTAAGCTGTGAGCGCCACACCCGACACGCGACGACCGGAGATTGCGGATAAAGCCGCCGGTCCGTGTCGCCGAATCCCGATACTCGACCGCATCCTCACGCTCGACCGCATTCTACCGACCGAGCCGGATTCGCCGCGGGCCTGGCTGATTGTCTTCGCCGCGTTCCTCTCGATGTTTACGTTGTTCGCGGTGGCGTACAGCTTTGGCGCTTTCGTTAAGCCGATGACGGCGGAGTTCCATTCCGGCCGCGCCGCAATCTCCGCGATCTTCTCGATCACCGCATTCATCTATTTTCTCTTCGGCGCCGCGGCCGGCCACATCTCCGACCGCATCGGCCCGCGTCCGATGATGATCGCGAGCGCGCTCCTGATGGGAGCCGGGCTCGTCCTGACCGCCGCGATCGGCCATCTGTGGCTTAGCTACCTGACCTATGGCGTCGGCGTCGGTCTGGGCGTCGCCTGCGGATACTCGCCGATGGTGGCGGTGGTCAGCGGATGGTTCGTGCAACGGCGCAATACGGCGCTCGGGATCGCCATCTCGGGCATCGGTTTCGGCACGATCGTCGGCGCGCCGCTCGCCGCCAAGTGCATCCCGCAATATGGATGGCGCATGACGTACGTGCTGTTCGGCGTGGCGAGCGCCGCGCTGCTCCTGGTTGCCGGTGCGCTGGTGAAGCGCTCGCCGACCGCGCGCGGCAGGACCGGCCCTACCGCGGGCGAGGCGCTGCGGACGCCCGTCTTCATGCTGCTGTACGCGTCCTCGTTCCTGTGCTCGGTTCCACTCTTCGTCCCGTTCGTGTTCCTACCCGGATTCGCGCGCGACCTCGGAACAAGCGCTGTCTCGAGCGCCGCGTTGATCGGCGTAATCGGCATCGGGAGCGTCGTGGGGAGGCTGGGGCTGGGCGCGCTCGCCGACCGGATGAGCCTCGTCGGGCTCTACATCTTCTGCTTTCTGCTGCAGGCGTCGAGTTACGCCATCTGGCTTGGCGCCCACTCATATCCGACGCTGGTGGTTTTTGCGCTGGCGATCGGCACGGGCTATGGCGGTTACGTGGCGCTGGCGCCGGCGGTTCTGGCGCAATTCTTCGGCACCGGCAATCTAGGCGCGCTGGTCGGCTCGCTCTACACAAGTAACGCCTTCGGAACGCTTATCGGGCCGCCGCTCGCCGGCTTCATCATCGACCGCACCGGCGGCTACCGATGGGCGATCGGCGCGGCGCTGGCGATGGCGAGCGGAGCGGTTATCATCCTGCTGCCGCTGCCGAAAATCGAGGTTCCCGATTCCGCGCCTTAGAAGACCGATTTCCGCGCCCTAGAATATCGGATGATTCTGCACCTGCTTGTACTTCGGATAGCCGGCCGAGACGCCATACTCCATCACGCCGTAGCCGACCGCGTTGCCGTCGCGCACTTCGATCACATGGTCGCTCAGCGTGCGCACCAGGCGGCGAATCTCCGGATCGCGAAGGTCCCATCGGTCGTGGGCGACGTGGAGCGGCCCTTTGTCGTCGCCCTGCGCCCATCCGTTCAGCCCGCCATACATGCCGGACTTCAGGTAATAGCGTCCGGGCAGCATACGGATCTGCACGGTCCGTTTCGAACCGTCCGCGAACGTCATCTCGAACTCGGCATGGTCCATGGTCTGGCCGCGCGGGTCGTCGGCCCAAGTGACCTCGTGGGCGACATGCGTGATACGGCGGCGGCGGTCGATCGGCTTTCCGAGCGGCAGCACTTCTTCCCCGGTGATGTAGATATAATCGCCGGGCGCGCGCTCGTTGAAGTACCATTGCAGGCCGTGATCGGCGAACTGGATCGTTGACCAGCTAAAAAATAGCGGCGGAAAGTACGAGATCGGCGGCTTGGTCTCATCGGTGTGCAATTCGGCGCGGATGCCCCAGGAGCGGTCCCGCTGCCCCCACCATTGCTCGGGCTTCAGTTCGTAGCGCTTGCCGCCGGCCTTGATCCATCCAGCATAGCGTCCGACCTGTTGCGCGCGCGCGATCTCCTCGGCGACCCGGCCGTGGCGGCGGCGAAAATGCGGCTCCTCTTCGTGCGGATTCAACGCGGCCTGGAACTCGATATCGAAGCTCAGGCCGGAGTCGTTCTCTGCGAGCACGATTCGATGACGCCGCAGCCCCTCCAATACGTGGATTTGCAGCGGTCCGACGCGAGTTAGGAGCGGATCAGGCCGCAGCCGCCGGGACATCCGGATGTTGTGCTGCACACTGTCGATCGTCACCCCGGCAAACGCGTCCATCACGTTCTTGTTCGGGTAATAACCGAGCCCGATGTCAAAAATCACGTCGCCGGCGGGCACTGGATGTCCCGTGTACCACATCCGCTCCATCCAGGCGGGGTCGCTGGTGTAAACGTGGTCGAACGTGGTGGGAAGCTGGTGGCCGATGAAATCGTCTTGCGCAGTCAGCATTTTTTTACGATCCGTCCTTCTGCGTTGAGTCCTTATGCGTTGGCGCCGCGCGAGATCTCCGCGAAGAGCGGATTTGCGGTCAGCGCCAGCTCGCGCTTGACCGCCTCGCGCATATAATTCGTGAGCGCCTCTTCAACCGACTTCGCGGCTGCGGAGTCGAGCCCGGCGCGATGCTCCGCCAGCCATTTGAGCACGTCGCATACCTCGGCCTCCAGCCGATCGCGGCGCGCCTCGAGTTCCGTCGTGTCGAGCGTGTTCGAGGGTGTCGCTGGCGCGGCATAGGCGCGGGGGCGCTCTTTTTGTCCGCGGCACGCCTGGTCCACCCGGGCCAGTGCAGCCTCCTGAATCTCGACCTGCGCAAGCGTGATCTCGCGCGACCACTGAAGCCGCGGGCGCATATTGCGCAGCAGATCCATAATCGCGAACGCCTGGCCGCGTGCGTAAGCGTCGTCAACGCGCGGGATAATCTCGCGCTCGAGCGCGATCACGATCCCGTCGATGAGCCGGTTCAGCGAATTATTCATGATATCTCGCCCGACAATGCTCTCTCGAGCTGCGCGAGCAGCCGCCATAGCTGCGCGCCCATCGCAGCCATCCGCAAGTCGTCGAACTGCCCGCCTTCGAACTGGTTGGGTGCCCCGACATGCATCACTGCCAGCGTGAAAGTGCCGAATATCTCGTAAAACGCGACCGAGCGCGGGTCAACCACGATTCCGCTCAGCTCCTGGTAACGCCGATACAGTTCGTCGCGCGCTATCAGATGACACATCAGCGGCGAGCGCCCGCGAAACGCCCGCATGCACATCCATCCGAGGTCCTGATGGGGGTCGCCGAGATGAACCAGCTCCCAATCCAGCATCGCGCTGATACGGCCGTTCAGGACGAGGAAGTTGCCAATTCGATAGTCGCCGTGGATCACGCTGATGCGCGGGGCGCGCGGGCTGTTGGCACGGAGCCACAGGAGGCCCCATTCCAGAATCGGGTACGGGCGCCGCTGATGCCGCCGTAGGTATCGCTCCCAGAAATCGATTTGCGCCGCCGCCGCCTGCGTCACGTCGCGGGCGCCGTCGAGTAGCTCTGCCGGCGTCCCCCGCCACTCGAAGCTATGCAGCTTCGCCAGCCCGGCCACGAACTGCTCGCCCAACGCCGCGCGCGTCGCGTCGTCGAACGCCGCGCCGCCGCCCGGAACCCACGGCAGGGGCGCCTCGCCTTCGACTTTCTCCATCACGAAGAAGGGCGCGCCCAGGACCTCGGGCGAATCAGTGTACCAATAGACGCGGGGCACCGGGACGCCACTGTGTTCGAGGGCCTTGAGAGCGACGAACTGCGGCACCGCGCTGTAGGGGCTGAACACTCCATCAGGCGGTCCGATGCGCGCGATCAGGTTGCGATGCTGGCGCTGGTCCCCCTCCTCCCACGTCGCCTCGAAACCATAGGTCAGCCATGAAAAGCCGACGGGGTATCGCGTCAATTCGCCAAGCGCGACCGGCCCGCCGATCTGCTTTTCGATGAACGTGCTCAATTGCTCGCGCAGTTCTGTCTCGGTCGGCTGGTACATCGAGGATGTTTCCGGAATTTTACGCTACTTATGCGGGCTGCGCGCCTGGTCGCACGCATCCCGGATCGGCGCGGCGAAAATTAGCAGACCGATTCGATCTTGAAAAGGTTGTATCCTGTTGCGCCAGATCATCGTAGATGCTGCATCGGTCTGCGCCAGAGCGTCATCGGAAACAGTGCAAAATGCACCTTTCACGAGTGTTGCAACTTGCAGTTATATGCTACACAGACGGCCAAAGCTTGTTATTTTCTCTACTGTTGTCGTTCTGGCATACCTCATGCTCATACGGAACGGCATGTTGGACCTGATTTTCCTCGTCGCAACGGTGGCCTTCTTCGCTTTGAGCCTCGCCTACGTCCGGGGGTGTCAGCGGTTATGAGCACTTGGGAACTGATCCTGGGATCCGCCGGCGCCGTCCTCCTGACTGCGTATCTCGTATACGCATTGCTGCGCCCCGAAAAGTTCTAGGGGCCATTCTTCACCGAGGTCTGCAATGTTCTGGAACGCTGTTTTCCAGGTAGGGACTTTTCTAGCCATCGTCACTGTCCTGAGCGTGCCGCTCGGGCTTTACATGGCGCGAGTCTTCGCCCATGAGCCGACGTTTCTCGACCCGGTGCTCGGGCCGCTCGAGCGGCTAATCTATCGGGTCTGCCGGGTGCGGCCAACGAGCGAGATGACGTGGAGCGAGTACGCCGTCGCGATGCTGATGTTCAGCATGGTCGGGATGGTGGTGCTTTATCTGATGCAGCGGCTGCAGGCGTTTTTGCCGCTCAACCCGCAGAAGTTCGCCGGTGTGCCGTCCGACCTCGCCTTCAACACCGCGGCGAGCTTCACCACCAACACCAACTGGCAGGCCTACGGCGGCGAGTCCACCATGAGCTATCTGACGCAGATGGCCGGTCTCGCGTTTCACAATTTCGTCTCGGCCGCGGCCGGCATCGCGATCGCGATCGCGGTGATTCGTGGCTTCGTGCGTCGCACCGCCAAGACCCTGGGGAATTTCTGGGTCGATCTGACGCGTGCGACGCTATGGGTTCTGCTGCCCATCTCGCTGGTCTTCGCGCTGGTGCTGGTCTGGCAGGGTGTGCCGGATAACTTCAGCCCGTACACGCAGGTCAAGACGGTCGAGGGCGCCGCGCAGGTGGTGGCCCAGGGCCCGGTAGCCTCGCAGGAGATTATCAAGGAACTCGGAACCAACGGCGGCGGCTTTTTCAACTCCAATTCATCGCATCCGTACGAGAACCCGACGCGGCTGTCGGATTTGATCGAGCTGGTGGCGATTTTCGTGATCGGCGCGGCGCTGACGCATACGTTCGGCCAGATGGCCGGGGATCGCCGTCAGGGATGGGCGGTGTTCGTGACCATGGCGCTGCTCTTCCTGATGGGCGTGACGCCGGCGATCTGGGCCGAGCAGCGCGGCAATCCGCAGTTCGCCGCGCTGGGTCTTCATCAGCAGGCGAGCGCAGGTCAGTCTGGCGGCAACATGGAGGGCAAGGAGACCCGCTTCGGCCCGATCGATTCGGCGCTGTGGGCGACGGTCACGACCGATACCTCGTGCGGCGCGGTCAACTCGATGCACGACAGTTTTACGCCGCTCGGCGGCCTGGTTCCGCTGGTCAACATGCAGATCGGCGAGATCATCTTCGGCGGCGTGGGTTCGGGCTTGTACGGAATGCTGGTGATGGCGGTGCTCTCGGTGTTCATCGCGGGGCTGATGGTCGGACGAACGCCGGAGTACCTGGGCAAGAAAATCGAAGGGCGCGAGATGAAGCTCGCGATGCTCTTTATCCTGATCTTTCCCGCGGTGATCCTGCTGCCGGCCGCGATCGCGATCGTAACCGGGCCGGGTCTCGCGGGCATCACCAATCCCGGCCCGCACGGCTTCTCGCAGATTCTGTACGCCTATACGGAAGCCTCGGCCAACAACGGTTCGGCATTCGCTGGGCTCAACGCCAACAGCCTTTTCTACAACTCGACGCTCGCGTTCGTGATGCTGTTCGGACGCTTCATGATGAAGATTCCGGTGCTCGCGCTGGCCGGCTCGCTGGCGGGCAAGAAAGTGGTGCCGCCGAGCGCCGGCACCTTTCCGACTCACGGCGCGATCTTCGTCCTGCTGCTGATCGGCGTGATCCTGATCGTCGCCGCGCTGACCTTTTTTCCGGCCGACGCCCTGGGGCCGATCGTCGAACACCTGGCGATGATGCAGGGCAAGCTCTACTAGGAGAGGAGTGAATACCGATGCCCGAGCGTAAAGCGACGCCGCTGTGGGAAGGCCAGATCGTCAGGGGCGCCCTGGTCGATTCGCTGCGCAAGTTCGACCCCCGCGTCCAGGCCCGCAATCCGGTCATGTTCGTGGTCGAGGTGACTGCGGCGGCGGTGACCGTGATTCTCTGCCGCGATTTCTTTCTCGGACGCAGCGCGCTGGCCGGCTTCGAGTTTCAGATCGCGCTGTGGCTGTGGTTCACGGTGCTCTTTGCCAACTTCGCCGAGGCGATGGCCGAGGGGCGGGGCAAGGCGCAGGCCGACAACCTGCGCAAGACCCGCACTGAAACCCAGGCCAAGCTGGTTGCGGCCGGGGGCAAGATCGAGATGGTTGCCGCGACCAAGCTCAAACGCGGCGACGTGGTGCTGGTCGAGGCCGGCGACGTCATTCCGGGCGACGGCGAAGTGATCGAGGGCATCGCCGCGGTCAACGAGGCTGCGATCACGGGTGAGTCCGCGCCTGTGATTCGCGAAAGCGGCGGCGATCGCAGCGCCGTCACCGGCGGCACCACGGTCATCTCCGACCACATCAAGGTGCGCATCACCGCCAATCCGGGCGAGACCTTCCTCGACCGAATGATTGCGCTGGTCGAGGGTGCGCAGCGGCAGAAGACGCCCAACGAAATCGCGCTCAGCATCCTGCTCGCCGGACTGACGATCATCTTCATGCTGGTGTGCGTGAGCCTCTATCCGTATGCGCGCTACGGCGGCACCATGCTCTCACTGCCGGTCCTGGTGGCGCTGCTGGTGTGCCTGATTCCTACCACCATCGGCGGATTGCTCTCGGCCATCGGGATCGCCGGGATGGACCGCCTGGTACAGCATAACGTGCTCGCGATGTCGGGCCGCGCGGTCGAGGCGGCGGGCGACGTCGATACGCTCCTGCTCGACAAGACCGGAACGATCACGCTCGGCAACCGGATGGCGACCGAATTCATTCCGACGCTCGACGTGCGGATCGAGACGCTGGCCGACGCCGCACAACTGGCGTCGCTCGCCGACGAAACGCCCGAGGGCCGCTCGATCGTCGTGCTGGCCAAGCGCGAGTATAATCTGCGCGGCCGCGAACTGGCGGAGAAGGACGCGCAATTCATCCCATTCTCGGCGCAGACCCGGATGAGCGGCGTCGACCTCAACGGGCGACGCATCCGCAAGGGCGCCGCCGACCAGGTGATCAAGTTCGTCCGCGACGCGGGTGGCCAGGTGCCGGCCGAGCTGGCGGGCGTCGTCGAGCGTATCTCGCGCAGCGGCGGCACGCCGCTGGTGGTCGCCGAGAACAAGCAAATCCTCGGCGTGATCCATCTCAAGGACATCATCAAGGAGGGCATCCGCGAGCGCTTTGCGCGGCTGCGTGCGATGGGTCTGCGCACGGTGATGATCACCGGCGACAATCCGCTGACCGCTGCCGCGATCGCGCACGAAGCCGGGGTTGACGATTTTCGCGCCGAGGCCACGCCGGAAACCAAGCTCGCGCTTATCCGCGAAGAGCAGGCCGAAGGCAAGCTGGTCGCGATGATCGGCGACGGCACCAACGACGCGCCGGCGCTGGCCCAGGCCGACGTTGGAATCGCGATGAACGCGGGGACCCAGGCCGCGCGCGAGGCCGGCAACATGGTCGACCTCGATTCGAATCCGACCAAGATCATGGAAGTGGTCGAGATCGGCAAGCAGCTGCTGATCACGCGCGGCG
>Ga0335085_10014550_pt1 | contig 11469 bp, 11 predicted proteins | sample Lox_Sample_45_FD_206712 | JGI IMG/M metagenome (GOLD analysis project Ga0335085, IMG submission 206712) | Soil microbial communities from Loxahatchee National Wildlife Refuge, Florida, United States - Lox_Sample_4.5 | ecosystem: Environmental > Terrestrial > Soil > Wetlands | place: USA... | reverse complement strand
CCGGAGACGAACCGGAAGGCGAGGAAGGCGACGACGACGAGGATCGCGATGCCGAGCAGCCCGGCGACCCAGGTCCAGACCTGGTTGCCACCGCCGCCGGGCTCGACCGGCTCGGGCGCCGGGCGGTCCGACCGGGTCGCCATCGGCGCGGGCTGGCTGGCGTAGGCATCCGGGGCGTATGGGACGCCGCCCGTCCGACTCGGTGACGCGACGCCGCTGACCGTCCCGGGGATCGTCGCCTCGAGATCCTCGGCCCCGCCGGCGGTCCGCGCCGCCGCCGCACCGACGGCCGCACCCGCACCGGCGGCCGCACCCGCACCGGCGGCCGCACCCGCACCGGCGGCCCCCGCCGCGCCCCAGGCCGGTGCCGCTGCACCCGTCGGACGCTGGCTGAGGAAGGCGTCGAGCGCGTCGGCCATCGCGCCGGCGGTGGCGAACCGGTCCGCCGGGTCCGGCATGAGGGCCTTGCGATCGATCGCCTCGAGGGCGCTCGGGATGCCGGCCCGGAAGTCGGACGGCATCGGCACCGGACCGGAGAGCCGGGCCATGGCGATCGAGGCGGCGCTGTCGCCCTCCCAGGGCCGGCGGCCGGTCAGCAGCTCGAACAGGACGATGCCGAGCGAGTAGAGATCGGAGGCCGCCGTGGCCGGCTCGCCACGGGCCTGCTCCGGGCTCAGGTAGTGGACCGAGCCGAGCGTCGTCCCCGGCAGCGTGATCCGGGCCTCGGCGACCGCCCGGGCGATGCCGAAGTCGACGACCTTGACGCTCCCGTCGCGGGTCAGCAGGACGTTGCTCGTCTTCACGTCACGGTGGACCAGACCGTTGGCGTGAGCGGCCTGGAGGGCCCGGGCGACGGACGCCGCGATGCGGGCCGCCTGCTGTGGCGGGAGCGGCCCGTTCTGGCGGACGAGCGTGGCGAGGTCCTCGCCGTCGACGAGCTCCATGACGATGTATGGGCCCTGCTCGTCCTGGCCGTAGTCGTAGACCGCGGCGATGTTCGGGTGGTTGAGCGAGGCGGCCGCCTGCGCCTCGGACCGGAAGCGGGCCAGGAAGTCCGGATCGCGACCGTACTCGGGGCGAAGGACCTTGACCGCGACGTCGCGCTCGAGCTGCGTGTCGCGGGCGCGGAAGATCGTCGACATCCCGCCCTGCGCGATCAGCTCCATGAGCCGATACCGGCCGCCCAGGACGCTACCGATCTCCGCCACCGACCGTCATCCTCCTCGCCGATCCGGGCCCGGAGCCGGGCCGGACGCGCATCGTACCCTGTCGTTCAGAGCGGCAGGTCGCGCAGGTACGCCCGGAACTCGCTCGCGAGATCGGGGCGCTGGAGCGCCAGCTCGACCGACGCCTTCAGCCAGCCCATCGTCGTCCCGGCGTCGTACCGGGTCCCCTCGAACGCGTAGCCGTAGACGTGCTGGTCCTCCATCAGGGCCTCGATCGCGTCGGTCAGCTGGATCTCCCCGCCGGCGCCGTGGGGCGTCTGCTCGAGCTTGTCGAAGATCTTCGGCGTCAGGACGTAGCGGCCGATGATCGCCAGGTTCGACGGCGCCTCCTCCGGTGTCGGTTTCTCGACGACCCGGTCGACCCGGTGGAGTCGGGCATCGTCCGGCCGCTCGGACGGGTCGACCCCGATGACGCCGTAGCGGCTGACCTCTTCGCGCGGCACCTCGGCGACGGCGACGACCGAGCTGTGGGTCTCCTGGTAGGCGCCGATGAGCTGGCCGATCGCCGGCCGGTCGCCGACGACGACGTCGTCGCTCAGGATGACCGCGAACGGCTCGTGACCAACGAGCTCCTTCGCCACGAGGACCGCATGGCCGAGGCCGAGCTGCTCCTTCTGGCGGACGTAGGCGACCTGGGCGAGGTCGCTGATGTGGCGGATCCGGCGGAGCATCTCGACGTCGCCCCGCTCCTCGAGCAGATGCTCGAGCTCGTAGTTGAGGTCGAAGTGGTCCTCGATCGCCCGCTTCTGGCTCGACGTGACGATGATGATCTGGTCGATCCCGGCGGCGACCGCCTCCTCGACCGCGTACTGGATGATCGGCTTGTCCACCAGCGGCAGCATCTCCTTCGGCTGCGCCTTGGTGGCGGGCAGGAAGCGGGTACCCCAGCCGGCGGCGGGGAGGACGGCTTTTCGGACGCGCATCTGACCTCGCGAGGGGATGGTTGGGGGCCGACCGAGTATACCCGGCCCCGCCGGGCCGACCGCCGGCGGTCACCTCGGGCGGCCGTCAGTCGGGCGGGATGAGCTTGTGGTCGACGGCCCAGAGGGCGGCCTGGGTCCGGCTCGCGAGCCCGAGCTTGCCGAGGATGTTGCTGACGTGGGTCCGCGCCGTCCGCTCGGTGATCCCGAGGCGGTAGGCGATCTCCTTGTTCGCCAGCCCCTTGCCGACGAGCCCGAGGACCTCCTTCTCCCGGTCGGTCAGGGGCTCCACGAGCTCCGGCTCCCTCCGGGCCCGCATCCGCTGGGCGAGGAGCCGGGCGACCGCCGGGTCGAGGTGGACCTCGCCGGCGTGGGCCGCCCGGACCGCGGAGGCGACGTCGTCGGCCTCGGCATCCTTGAGGAGATAGCCCGAAGCGCCGGCCTCGAGGGCGGCCGTCACCTTCTCCTCCTCGATGAACGAGGTCAGGGCGACGATCTCGGTCTCGGGGCGGGCCGCCTTGATCGCGCCGATCGCGCCGATGCCGTCGAGCTCAGGCATGACGAGGTCCATGAGGACGACGTCGGGCTCGAGGCGATCAACGGCCGCGACCGCCTGGCGGCCGTCCTCGGCCTCGCCGACGACGGTCACGTCGTCGAGGAGCTCGAGGAAGCCCCGCAGGCCGCGCCGGACGACGGCGTGGTCATCGACGAGGAGGACGCGGATAGGCTGCTCGGCGGTGGGCTCCGTCACGGGCGCAAGGATAGCCGCCGGGCGACCCACCGGCCGTCCCCCGACGCGCGTGACCGCGCGACCTCAGGCGGGCCGCTCGGCCGGCCGGGGCTCGTCGGCCGCCAGGCCAGGATCCTCGTCGGGAGCGACGACACCCGGCGCCTCCCGGCGCCCGCCGACGAGGACGATCCGGGTGAACGGGACGCGGATCTCCCGGAAGACCTCGATGGAGACGAGGAAGCCGGCGAAGAGGAAGACGACGCCCAGGAGCTTGCCGACCTGGAAGAGCTGGGTCGACCCGAAGCGGTTGAGGCTGTCGGTGATCGTCGGGATGAAGGCGCCGACGGCGATGAGGATCGTCGCCGGGACGCGGCTGTTGATCCGGCCGGTCAGGAGGGCGCGGACGGTGCCCGGCAGGGAGGCGACGAGGTTGACCGTGATCGCGACCGGGGCGATGAGGAGGTTGAAGAGGAACTGGTCGCCCGGCTGATCGGCATCGAGCGAGTACTCGAGGATCCGCCGCTTCGGCATGAAGACGTAGGTCGAGAAGATCGCCCCGAGGATGAGGGCGAAGGCCCCGGTGACGTTCATGAACGGCGTCAGGAGGCGGAGCTCGGGCGGGAAGAGGGTCGCGACCGGGAGGCCGGTCGCCGGGTCCAGGGCGTAGCCAGGAGCCGGGAGTGTCGTCGTCACCATCAGGACGATCGACAGGCCGGTCGCGCCGACGACGGCGATCGCGGCCAGGAACGGCCAGCGGTCGTTCTGGAAGTACGTCTCGACGGCGACCGCGAGGGCGAGGACCCCGGCGACGATGAAGTAGAGGAGCGGGACGACCCCCGCGGTCGCGTACTCGGGCCGGTTGCGGACGAGGAAGGTGAACAGGCCGGCCAGGAAGAGGCAGACGGCGAACGCGTAGCCGAAGCGGGTCCGGCCGAGGAGGAAGGCCGTCCCGAGCCCCAGCCAGCCGGCCGTCCAGACCGCCCCGAAGAGGTACCAGATCCGGTAGAGCGGCTCGCTCCAGCCGCCGGCGCCGGCGAGCGCCTCGCAGCCAGCCGCGACCGCGTAGCAGAGCATCCCGACGGTCCAGACGAGCTGGTAGGCCCGCCGCCGCTCGAGCCACTGGTCGAGGAGAGCGACGACGAAGACGAACGCGAGGATCGAGGTGGTCGCCGGCAGGACGACATCCCAGGCCATCGTCAACCGGCCGTCCGCGGGCGTCGGCGGACGTTCGAGTCGCCGGGGCGGCGGGTCCGTGCGCGGTGGGCCGCGACGAACGCGAGCAGCAGCCGGTCGAGGATCGCCGACGCGGTCACGAAGATCGATGCGGCCCGGTCGGCATCGAGCCGCCGGCGGCGGGCGACGCGGACGAGCTCGTCGAGGATCGGCGCCCGCGCGGCGACGAACCGGGGCACGGCGTCGGCGAGGTCGACGCCGGCGTCGGCGAGGCGCCGGGCGAGCGTCGCGACGACGTCGGTGGCCTCGGCCTCGACCTCGGCCGCCGATGGGGCATCGGCGGCGTCGAGATAGCGGACGATGGCCTCCACGAGTCGCCGCCCATCGTCGCGAAGGTCGTCGACCACGCGGTCCGCGAGCCCGGCCGACGCCGAGAAGCCGGCGACCCCGACCGCCTGCCGGCGATAGGCGGCCCGCAGCCGCTCGGACGTCGCGCCGAGCCGGGCGAGGCTCAGGGGCATCCCGGCCGGGCGCTCGGCGATCAACCGGTCGATCGCCGTCCGGGAGAAGCGGCGGTGGCCGCCCGGGGTCACGAATGCCCGGATCCGGCCTTCATCGGCCCAGCGCCGGAGGGTGTCCGTGTCGACGCCAAGGCGTGCCGCGGCCGGGCCCAGCGAGAGCCAGTCGGCGGTGGCGCGGTCGGCGCGGGACGGGACGACGATCGGAGTGGGCTCCTGCGGGCGATGCCGGTCGAGGTGCGCGGCGAATCTGGGTGAATCTGGGCACGTCGCGGGGCCGGGAGGGCGCGAGCATAGGAGCGCCTCCGGCGCCTGTCAAACGGCCGGGTCGCCGGTCTCGACCAGGGAGATGCCGGCCTCGTCCATCCGCCTGTCGGTGGATCAGGCCGGGACGAACTCGTGGGCGTCTCGATGCAGCCCGTCGCACAGGCCCCACGGCGTGCCTGCCTCGGGCGGCAGCGGCACCGGTCGCATGATCTCCCGGATCCGGCCCTTGCGGCAGAAGCGGTACCCCTTCTCCCGCATCCAGGCACGGACGTGCGATGGCTCGGCATGGAACTGGAACGGGCCGGGGTTGATCGCCGGCGCATCCGTCCACGACGGAGCCGTCTCGGTCGAGACGATGTCGAGGATGTTCATCCGCCAGGGCGTGCCGTCGATGACCTCGCGACAGCCGTCGCACCGGATCGCGACGTTGTCCCGGATGACCGTCGGGATGCGGACGCCCATGATCTCCATCGGCGGCGATGGTAGCAGGGCCCCGCCCGGCGCCGGACGATCGGCCGGGCGCTGGTACCCCCAAGGGGATTCGAACCCCTGATCTCCACCTTGAAAGGGTGGCGTCCTAGGCCTCTAGACGATGGGGGCTCCGGCCGCCGGAGTATAGCGAACGGCTCGCGGCGGACGGGTCAGGCCGCCGTCCGCCAGAGCAGGGTGAGGACCGTGGCGACGGCGAGGCAGCCGAAGGCGACGACCGCCGCGAGGCCGCCGAGGAGCGCCGTCGCGAGCGCCCTCCCGGATTCCCCGTCGGCGGCCGATCGGTACGTCTCGATCGCCCCGCCGATCGCCAGGGCGACGAAGACGACGCCGAGGACGAGCATCCCGGTCGCAAGGAGCGGGACCGACGAATCGGCCCACTGGACGAGCGCCCAGACGATGCAGGCGAGCCCGACGGCGAGCCCGATGGCGATGAAGGCCCGGGCCGGCGTGACGGCCGGGCGGCGTCGCTGCGCCGGTGTCGCGGCGGCGACGGGCGCGGCCGCCCGCGCGGGCGGCCGGTCGATGGGAGCCTGGCGGTCGGTCATCGGGCGGAGCCTAACAGGCACCCGGCGGGCACCCGATCAGGCATCACCTCGCGACCGGTGGTAGATCGCGAGGTTGTACGACAGGCGAGGCCGGCGGAGACCTGCGGCCAGCGAGCGGCCCGGCTCGCCGAAGGCCTCGCCGAGGAGCGTCCGCGCCTCGTCGAGGTCGTCGAACGTCCACCAGCAGTGGACGACCCGGATCCGGAACCCGGCTCGCAGGAACGGCCCGTCGCGGCGGCTCCAGGCCCCGACCTCGGGCCGATCCGCTGGCATGAGGTTCGAGGCGTCGTCGCGACCGTAGTCGTGGACGACGAGCAACCGGCCGCCGGGCCGGAGGAGCCGGTCGGCCTCCCGGAGCTCGTCCGTGTCGGGACCGCGGAACGCGGTGAACGCGGCGACGACGACATCGGCGCTCGCGTCGGGACGGCCGGTCGCCGCCGGCTCGCCGGCGGCCACCTCGATCCCGCTCGCGTCCTCCTGGGCGAGGCTCGTCCGGAGGGCCTCGAACGCGCCCGGTCGCTCGAGCGCGACGACCCGCCCTCCGAGGCCGGCGAGCCGACGAGCCAGGCTGCCGACCTCGGCATCGACGACGACGACGTCCCGGTCGCCGATCGGCCCGAGCGCCTCGAGGGCGCGCTCGAGCTTGCCCTCGACGTCGATGTGATCGGCGAGGGGCCCGAGGAAGGCGCGGTCGATGGACGTGGACAGGTCGGACACGGGAGCGATGAAGGATACCCGCGAGCCGGCCTCGACGCTCACCGTGACCTCCACCGCGGGCCGCCCGGCGGGGTGCGGCTCGTCGGGCGACGGTGCCAGCCGGGCGACGCGCGACGGGCGACGCTAGCGGACCGCGAGGAAGGCCGCCGAGCGGGGCGCCAGGCCGATCGTCGCCGCCCCGCCGGCGTCGGGACCCTCGATCAGTCTCGGACCCGGCCAGTCGGGCAACTGACGTGGCTCGAGACGACGGCCGGCCAGCCCGGCGTCGGCCACCGGCAGACGGACCTCCTCGTCGCCGGCGTTGACGACGACGAGCCAGCCACCGTCGTCCGCCGGACGGCGGACGGCGATCGCTCCGGCGGCGGCCCCGGCGATCGCGACCGGGCCGGCCCGCAGCGCGGCCTCGGAGCGGCGGAGCACGAAGAGCGCCCGGATGAGGTCGTGCAGTCCCCGATCCCAGGTCGTCTCGTCGGTCGGGAACGCGCGCCGGCAGTCGGGGTCGCGACCGCCCTCCATCCCGATCTCGTCGCCGTAGTAGAGACACGGGGCCCCGGGCAGGCAGGCGAGGATCGCGACGGCCAGCCGGACGGCGGCGGTGTCGCCGCCGGCCATCGTCCGGAAGCGGGGCGTGTCGTGGCTGCCGATGAGGTTGAGCTGGACGTCGGTGACGGCCGGGTCGTAGCGCCCGAGGATCGCCTGGAGCTCAGCCGCGAACGCCGGACCGTCGAGATGCCGGACGTGGGTTCGGTACTGGTCGTGGAAGGCGACGACGCCGAGGTCGAGGTGCGAGCCTGCGGCGTAGCCGAGGATCGCCTCCGCCAGGGGGTAGTCCATGACGGCGTCGAACCGGTCGCCGGCGAGCCAGGCGCCGGCCTCGTTCCAGAGCTCACCGACGAGATACGCCTCGGGCTGGACGGCCCGGCAGCGGGCCCGGAACGCCTGCCAGAAGGTCGGGTCGTCGATCTCCTCGGGGACGTCGAGGCGCCAGCCGTCGGCCCCGAACCGGAGCCAGTGCTCGGCGACCGTCAGCAGGTGCTCGCGGACCGGTGGGTGGGCGATGTCGAGCTTCGGCAGGGCCGGCAAGCCCCACCAGGCCCGGTAGCCGAGCCGCTCCATCGCGTCCCGGCCCGGGTGGTCGATGCCCGGCTCGGGGTAGGCGATGAGCGGCCGGCCGGCCGACAGGCGGGCCCGGTCGACGTAGTACCAGTCGACGTACGGCGAGGCGATGCCGTTCTCGAGGATGTGGTGGAAGGCGAGGAAGCCGCGGCCGGTGTGGTTGAAGACGCCGTCGAGGATGACCCGCATCCCGCGCTCGTGCGCGGCATCGAGGAGGGCCCGCAGCGCGGCGTCGCCGCCGAGCAGCGGATCGACCGCCAGGTAGTCGTCGGTGTGGTAGCGGTGATTCGAGGCCGACGCGAAGACCGGGTTGAGGTAGATGGCCGTCACCCCGAGGTCTTCAAGGTACGGCAGCCGCTCGACCACGCCATACAGATCGCCGCCCTTGAAGCCGTGGGTCGTCGGCGGCGCCTCCCACGCCTCGAACGGACCCGGGGGTCGGACGCCGGCGCTCCGGGCGAACCGGTCGGGGAAGATCTGATAGAAGACGGCGTCGCGGACCCAGGCAGGCGTCTCGATCGGCATCGGCCGAGTGTAGGGCGCCCGGCGGGCGGCCCGTGACCCGCCGACGGGACCGATGGCACAATCGGGCGATGCTCGAACGCCTCCGGGCGATGCCGCCGGGCGTGCTCGTCTTCCTCGGCTACGCGTTCATGATCCTCGGCATCATCGGCGTCTCCCTCCGGTACGTCATCGACCAGGCCATCTCGGCACCGGTCAGCCTCCCGGGCGTCGCCGTCATGGCCCTCCTCGCCTACACGATCTTCACCGTGACGCTCGTCCTGCAACGGAAGGAGGCAGCCCGGGGCCTGGCCCTCGGGCTCGCGTTCCTCACGATCCCCACGGCGGTCATCCTGATCGGTGCCGGCTTCCTCGTGCCGGGATTCATCGTCGCCGGGCTGGCGGTCGTCCTCTTCCGGGGCCTGACCCGGCCTGCGGTCCGGGCCTACCTCGACGAGCCCTGACCGGATCGAGGGCGCCGGTGGGCAGGCCCGGCCTGCGGACGGTACCCTCTCGCCTGCACCGACCGCGGTGGGCCCGCGCCTGCCGCGGCCGATCGATACCGACGAGGGCCTTTCGTGACCAAGACCGCACGCCGGCCATCCAGCATCCCGCCGACCGCGACCGCGACCCGATCGGGTGCGGACGACTCGCACGGGCCGTCCGGCTCGCGTCGACGGGGTCGCCGCCCTCACCCTCGACCGGCGCCGCCCCGGGAGACCTTCCTCCAGCGCAACCGCGGGGCGATCCTTGGCGTGGCGCTCATCGTCGGGGTGACGATCCTCGGCGGGTTCGTCTTCCTGTCGGCGACGGCGCCGACGTACGCCTGCTCGACAGTCTGGCAGGCGCCATCGCCGGATCCGGATCCCAGCGTCCTCGGTGCCCCGGAGGACGACATGGGCCGGACCCACGTGACCCTGGGGCAGTTCGTCCGCTACACGTACTGCCCGCCGGCGAGCGGCAGCCACGTCAACCTCACCGGCCAGGGCCCGATCGCCGCCCGCTTCTACGGGCCCGACGACACCGCGGGCCCGCAGGGCTGGGTCCACAACCTCGAGCACGGCGGGCTTGTCGTCCTCTACTCCTGCCAGGACGGCTGCCCGTCGCAGTCCGACCTCGACCGCCTCAAGGCCCTCACTCAGACGCTGCCGAAGAGCCCCATCTGCGGCTGGTCGCCGGGTCAGATCGGGCCGGTCATCGCCCGCTTCGACCAGATGGCCGAGCCGTTCGCGGCGCTCCTCTGGGACCGCGTCCTCTACCAGCAGCACCTCGACATCGACCAGGTCGTCACGTTCTTCACGAGCGAGGCCGAACGGACCAACCCCGAGCCGCTCTGCCCGTCGCCGAGCCCGAGCACGACGCCCACGCCGAGCGCGTCCCCCGCGACGAGCCCGTCGCCGGGCACGTCGGCGAGCCCCGCTACCTCGCCCAGCCCGGCCGCCTCGCCGAGCCCGAGCTGAGCCGTCCGGTCATGTCGCATCCCGCGCTCTCGGCCCGTCCCAGGCCCCGATGACCCGGCTCTTCAGCTTCTACGACGACGAGCGCGGCGGCAGCGGCTACGTCTTCGGGACCGACATCGGCGGCTGGACCCTCGGCCCCGGCATCCGGATCGGTCGGATCGTCGAGGACGGCACGGTCGAGGTGGCGGAGGGCCGGACGGTGCCGGCCGCCGAGCTCCGGCCGGCCCCGGCCGTCCCCCGTCCGGGCAAGATCGTCTGCATCGGCCTGAACTACCGTGACCACTGCGCGGAGCAGCACGTCCCGCTCCCGGATCGGCCGCTCCTGTTCGCGAAGTTCGCGAACGCGATCGTCGCCGACGGCGAGCCGATCGTCCGGCCGGCCGGGACGCGAGCCCTCGATCTCGAGGTCGAGCTCGGCGTCGTCATCGGGCGGCGGGCGGCCCGGGTCGCGGCATCGGAGGCGATGGGCCACGTCGCCGGCTACGTCGTCTGCAACGACGTCACCGCCCGCGACTGGCAGGGCAACAAGGCCGCCCTCGGTCCCGGCGAGCACGGCGACGGCCAGTGGCTGCGGGCCAAGGGCTCGGACACGTTCCTGCCGATGGGCCCGGTCATCGTCCTCGCCGACGAGCTCGCCGACCCCCACGCCCTTCGCCTCCGGAGCTGGCGCATCCCAGGGCCGGGCCGGCCCGCTGCCGGCGTGCCGCAGCCGATGCAGGACGGGACGACGGCCGATCTCGTCTTCCGCATCCCCGAGCTCATCGCCTTCGTGAGCGCGGTCATCGCCCTCGAGCCGGGCGACCTCATCAGCACCGGCACGCCGGCCGGGGTCGGGGTCTTCCGCGACCCGCCGGTCTTCCTCGAGCCGGGCGACCGGGTCCGAGTCGAGGTCGAGGGGATCGGAACGGTGGAGAATCCGGTCGTCGACGCGTCCGCCTGACCGCCCGGAGGGGCCCCGATGCTCGCCCTCGTCAAGACCACGCCAGGCCCGGGCCTCGAGCTGACCGAGGTCCCCGAGCCGACGATCGGCATCAACGACGTCCTCGTCCGGGTCCAGCGGACCGGGATCTGCGGGACGGACCTGCACATCGCCGCCTGGGACCCGTGGGCCGCTCGGACGATCCACCCACCGCTCATCGTCGGTCACGAGTTCGTCGGCGAGATCGTCGCGGTCGGGAGCAACGTCAGCGATTTCCGGCCCGGCGAGATCGTGAGCGGCGAGGGCCACGTCGTCTGCGGCCGCTGCCGCCACTGCCTCGCCGGCCGGCGTCACCTCTGCGCCCACACGATCGGGCTCGGTGTCGGTCGGGACGGCGCCTTCGCCGAGTATGTCGCCCTGCCGATGACGAACGTCTGGCACCACTGGCCGGGCATCGATCCCGAGGTCGCGGCGATCTTCGACCCGTTCGGCAACGCCGTCCACACGGCCCTCGCGTTCCCGGTCCTCGGCGAAGACGTCCTCGTCTCGGGCGCCGGGCCGATCGGGCTCATGGCGACCGCTGTCGTCCGCCACGGCGGCGCCCGGTTCGTCGTCGTCAGCGAGCCGAACGCCTACCGCCGCGAGCTGGCGATGCGGATGGGGGCGACCGAGGCGATCGACCCGCGCGAGACCGACCTCGGCGAGGTCCAGCGCCGGCTCGGGATGGTCGAGGGCTTCGACGTCGCCCTCGAGATGAGCGGCGTCCCGGCCGCCCTCCGGCTGGCCATCTCGAACATGGCCCACGGCGGCGGCATCGCCATCCTCGGCATCCCGACCGAGGAGATCGCCCTCGACGTCAACGAGATCGTCTTCAAGATGCTGACC
>Ga0335085_10014549_pt1 | contig 11469 bp, 16 predicted proteins | sample Lox_Sample_45_FD_206712 | JGI IMG/M metagenome (GOLD analysis project Ga0335085, IMG submission 206712) | Soil microbial communities from Loxahatchee National Wildlife Refuge, Florida, United States - Lox_Sample_4.5 | ecosystem: Environmental > Terrestrial > Soil > Wetlands | place: USA... | reverse complement strand
GGCGGAGATGCCGAAGTCGGCGTCGGTCTCTTCCTCGTCGGCGACGTCCTCCTCGTCCATGTCCGCCTTTTCCTCGGGGGTGAGGAAGCGGAACTCCCGATCGCAGTTCGGATGCTCAAGCGGGTTGTCCTCGGCCTCTTCGACGGTCCAGATGGGATCGTCGGCCACCGCGGCGCACGCATCGCAGCCCGTCCCGTCGGTGGCGTAGACGTACTCCTCGCCGACGTCCTTCGCGAGGGCCACGAATCCCGCATTCCAGGCATCGGTCAGTTCCGTCCGGGCGATGGTGGCGGCGCGCTCGTCGCTCAGGCCGAAGTCGTCCACGAGGCGATCCGCGAGTTCCGCGTCGGAGATCCGCTCCTCGACGGCGTCGGCGATCTCCTCGTTCATGTTCTCGCGGTCCGTCTCCGAGACCTTCGTGACGAGTTCCGCGGCCCGCTTCTCGGCGATGGTGACGGCAAGCTCCGCGAGCTTCTCGGCGTTGACGACGTCGGCGAGGCCGTAGGCGTCTATCGCGGAGTCCATCGATTCCGCGACGATCTCGGCGATCTCGTCCGTCAGGTCGGGGAAGTCGACCGCGACGCCGCCCGCCTGTTCGAGAGCGCGGGGACTGCTACTGCGGGCGGGCATTGGCGGAGATCGCCTTCGCGCGTTCGGCGAGCGTGCGCTGCCTCATAGCCGCAAGGTGCGCGCGTACTTTCTCCGCGATCCGCTTCTCCGCCGCCCGTGCCCCATCGGTCTTTGCGAGGACCGGGGCCGCTGCCGGGGGCTGCACGTCGCCCATCGTCGCGAACCGGCGGCGGACGAATGGGACGACCGGCTGAGCGGAGGCGGAGGCCGTTTGAGCCTTCTTCGTCGCCCCCGGGGGGAGAGGAGGGGGAACGACCTTCGAGGGGCGGGAAGGGGCCTTGTTCGGGTCGGGGAGGGGCTTCCGTGCGCCCGGGGAGACCCCCGCGGGAGGAAGGGGAGCCTTCCGGTCGGCCGTGCCGGGGGCGGCGTCGTCCGGGGCCGCGCCGGGGGCCGCGGCGAGGACCGGAGCCTTCGCGGCGTTCGCCGCCTGTTCCTTCGCCTCGGCCTCCGACTGCATCTCCTCGCTCGCGATCTGAAGCGTGCATCGCCGGATCAGGTCCTCGCCGTCGATCTTCGAGCCGAAGCCCGCCTGATTCACGGCCACCGCTGTCTGGGCCAGCGTGAGCGCGTCGTCCGACTCGGGCACCGTCGATTCGATGGTCGGGCAGTTCGCCCGCGCCAGGTCCTCGCCGAAGTTCCGGAGGATGAGGCCCGGGATCAACTGCCGATTGAACACCGCGCGGTTCAGCCGAAGGATGCGGGAGTTCGTGAGGTCTTTGAATCCGGCGATGGCCTGATCCTTCGATTGCTTCGAGCCCGCGCCGACCTGAACCTGCGACGCCTGAGTGTCGCCGAGGAACGTGAGGTCGAACTGCCGGAGGCACCATTCGATCTGCTCGGCTTGCGGATCGATGCGTCCCTGAGCCAGCGCGTTCGCGAACTCCACCGAGGAGTCCTTCCCGACGACCATATGCATCGAGGCGCCGAAGTCCTCGAGAGCCTTCAGCATCGTCGCTTTCTGTTTCGCGTCGGAGAGGTTCACCTTCCCGATGGCCGGGGGAATGCCGTACTTCTCGACTCGCTTCGCCCGCCAGCGCGTGCAGTATTGGAGGATCGCCCACGGGAGAAGGATCTGAAAGTAGAGGCCGCGCTGATCGAGCGGCTCCACGCCCGCGCCCACTTCATAGAACAGGAGCTTCCCGCGCTTGATGAGCGGGTCCACGGGAACGCCGTCCATCGAAAGCGGCGAGAGCTTCAAGAGCCACTCGTGCGAGCCCGGGTCGAGTTTCAGGCGGCGCGCGGGGATCGGCCGGAACTCGACGATCCGTTCCTTCCATCCGCTGCGCCACTTCAGGCCGCGCGGGTCTGTGACGATCTCGCCCGTCGCGACGCCATAGAGTTCGGCCGTCGCCATGTGCGACTTGATCTCCGCGGTCCACGGCCGGAGGACGGCCTCGACGTACTCGGCCGCTTCCACGGCCTGATCGATTTCGCTCTGCGAGAGTCCGGCCTCGTCCGCGTCCTCGACGTCCTCGGGGGTCGTCTTGAACTGATCCTCCGTGTCCCGCATCGCCTCGATCATCTTCCGAACCTGCGGACCTGGGCCGAGGCGGACCATCTGGTCATAGAGGGAATAGAGCCACTCGGGGCTCCCCCACCGCGCCCGGATCTGAAGGCTCCGGATGTCCGCGGGAGCGAAGTCGATCCCGATGCCCGTGAGGTACTGAAGCTGAAGGTCCGTCGAGTAGGATTCGAGGTCCTTCGATTCGTGCGAGACGAGCGTGCGGTTCGCGATCTCTTCCGCCGACGGCTCGCGCGGCCCCCGCACGAACTCGCCGATCTTCTGGAAGATGTCGCGGGCGTTCGCCATGTCGCGCCGCTATTCTACCGGGTGCCCGCAAGCGCCGGGTTTCACGAGAACACCGAGCCCGACGTCGGGACTCCTTCCATGAACACCGCGGGCTTTCCACCCTTCGCCGTTTCGTAGTCGTCGGCCATGTCGAACAGGGCCGCGTCGCCCATTCCGAGGACGCAGAGCCCCGCGGCCGTCACGGTGTCGTCGTGTTCCCCGGAGGGCGAGCCGTACTTGATCCCGCCTCCCCACTTCGAGAGCTGATAGCGGAAGCCGCGAAGCTCCTCGACGAGGATCTCGGTCCCCTTGCGCGGCACCTTCAGGCGATGCCGCTCGGTGACGACCGCGAGCCGGGAGACCATGTCCTGCTTCAGGGTCGCGTTGAACTTCACGGCCTCGACGCTCAGGCCCGCGGCCGCGGCGAGTTCCACGAGCGTCTCGTCCCGCGTCGCGTCCATCCAGACGACGCCGGGGTAGGAGCCCATGATTTCTTTCACGCGGTCGAGCTGGCGCGTGAGGTCGATCCGCCGCGTACGTTCGAGGAGGACGAGTTCCCGGCAGGGGACGTCCACGAGGATCAGGGCGTTGTAGTCCTCGAACTTCGCGGGGTCCCATCCGAGGACATGGTGGCATCCCATGTGCCGCGGGCGCCCGAGCGAGATGTCGTCGCGAAGCATCCCCTCGACGCCGCGGAACACTCCGGCCGCTTCGTCGAGGAACTCGGCCTCCGTCTCCTGCATCCGGATCGAGGAGTCGCCCGCGTCGGACTCGTACTCTTCGAGCATGGACGCCTTCTCTTCGGGAGGAAGGAAGGGGTTCTCCCACGACTTGAAGCGCCACGACTTCCACAGGTCGCCCGGATACCACGTGAGCCCGCGTTTCCAGAGCCGATAGAACTCGTTCCTGCCGAAGGGCGTCGAGAGGAAGTAGGCGCGGCCGCGCCGGTCCATCAGCGCGGGGCGGATGACGGCCTTCCACGCCGTCGCGAGATCGATGAACGCCGCCTCGTCGAAGATGACGAGGTCGAGGGAGTCGGACCGCAGCGACTCCGGGTCGCGTGCGGAGCGGATCGTGACCGTGCCTCCGGAGGGGAAGCCCACTTCGAGGGACGAGCGGAGGATCGTCGCGCCGTTCACCCGGCGGGCCAGCTTCATGAAGTCGCGCCACGCCACGAGCGCGAGCTTGTACGACGGCGCGATCCACCAAACCCGATGGCCCGCGAGCGCGTGAATGATCGAGAGCGTCGCCGCCATCTTCGTCTTACCGAAGCGCCGCCCTGCGGCCACGACCTTGAACCGTGCCGGGTGGCGGGCGATCTCAAGCTGATGCGCGTGGAGGCGCGGCAGGAAGATATGGGCCGTCGGGTTCGGCTCTGCGTGGACGGGCGAGGGCTCGGGGTTAGCGCTCACAGTTCGGAGTCGGAGTCGTCCTCGATCAGCGCGAGGCCGTCCTCGTCCCGCCGTGACGGGTGCGGCTTCGATCCATTCCCGTTCCCGTTGCCGCCGGGCTTCAGCATCTCGAAGGGCGTTCCTGGAATGCCGGGGAGACCGAGCGGCGTACCGTCGTCCCACGAGAGGGTGTACGTGACGCGAGCCGCCATCCCGGGCTGACCGCTCACGTCGGAGGGCTGTGCGATGAAGTCGGCGACGACCGAGGCGGCGCCGCTGCGGCGTGCGGCGCGGAGAGCGCGGAAGTCGGGGTCGAGCCTGTCGAGCAGGGCGAGGGCGAGCCGCCCGTCCGTCGAGGCCGCGAGGTTCGCCGCGTTGTGAAGGCGGCGGAGCGCGTGGCCCAACGCCTGTTCGGAGTCGAGGTAGAACTTCCGGTATCCGGGGCGCCCCTCGGCGCCGAGCATCCGCCAGCGCGAGATCGTGGAGCGGTCGCGGCCGATCAGCGCCGCCGCCGCGGCGATCGAGGCGCCGCCGCGGAGGGCTTCGAGGAGGATCTCGCGGTCCCGCTTGTGCAGCCGCGCGCCGTAGAGGCCGCGCTGATGCTTCGGCTCGCGGACGAGCGAGGAGGGGAGAGCCGCGACGCGGTCCTCCGGGGGAATCTCGTCGGGGGGCGGATCTTCGCGTTCGGGCGGGTCGGCCATCCCGCCCATTCTAGGACGCGAAGAGATCTCCGTTCACGAGGGGCCTCGCGACGAGGTGCGCGTGCCGGGGAGTCGGATACTCGCGGACCATCTCGCCGTCGAGCTTCACGCCCATCTCTGTCCACCGTGCGGCGGACTGCTTGAAGTAGAACGCGACGCCAGCGGTCCGGCAGCGGTCGCGCATCGTGCGAGCCCACTCGACCTTCATCGGCCGGAACGTCGGGCCGCTCTCGCCGCCGAAGATCACCCAATCGATGCCGGTGAGGTCGAGGTCGTCGAGGGGGCCGAGCGCGGGCTCATAGGAGATGAACCGGACCGCGCACGGGAGCGAGCGGAGCGCGTCGGCCCTGAAGGCGTACTCCTGCGATTCGATGGAGACGCCGAGCCAGAGCCGCGCGACGATGGCGGGGTCGTTCGGGAGGAAGCGCCGGATGTTCTCGGGCCGCTTCGTGAGAAGCTGCCAATCGAGCCACGGGGTCTCGCGCACGAGGTCCCAGAGGCGGGCGCGGAGCGGGACGAGGCCGGGGTGATCCATCGCCCAATCGGTCATGGAGGAGCAGAACACCCGATGCCGTTTCCCGTCCTTCTCGGCGGCGCGGTTCCACTTCCGGGGCTCGTTCCAATAGTCGGGGCCGAGGACGCGGAGGGGCTTATCCTTCCCCCAGACGTCCCACGCCTTCTCCCGGGCGATCCCCTCGGCGTAGCAGTTCGCACACCCCGGGGAGACCTTCATGCATCCCCACGCGAGGTTCCACGTCGAGTCCGTCCACGCGATCTTCGTGTCAAGGCCCATCCGGTTCTCCTTCTCTCCCCATGATAGCTTTCCTGCTACCTTTCCGCAAGCGCGGAATAGAGCGTCTAGGCGCGGCCGGGAGGGGCCCCGAGGCGGAGGCCGATGTAGCTGACGTGCGGGCCGTCGATCTCCTGAGCCTCCACGACGGGAATGCCGCGTTCGAGCGGTAGGGCGAGGAGCCGCTCGGTCGCCAGATGGAGGAGTCGGGCGTTGAACGCCATCGGGAGGCTGTACCGCCGGAAGTTCAGGCCGAGGACCCGGGCCTCCTCGCGGGAGATCATCGTGCCCCTGCCGACGATAACGTGCCCGATGGTGAGGAACACCGTCAGCGGGGCCGCGAGGTTCGAGACGATCCCGATGAAGTGCTTCCACGGGACGCCGTACGTGTCCACGTCGATCACGTTCTCGCGGAGGCCGGGGAGCGCGGTGATCCTCGCGGAGTCGTCGATCCGGATGCGCCCCGCTTTCGGCTTGCGGTCGAGGGGGAAGTAGGAGTCCACCTTGAACTCCTTCCGCAGCTTCGTCCAGATCACGCCGTCCCCCGCGCAGCAATCGAGGACGCGCACCTGGCCCTCGGCGTGGTAGCGCGAGAGGAAGTGGCGGCGGAGCGCGAGCTTCGAGCCGAGGTTCCCGTTGTCCGTTTTCTCCGTGTCGCTCATCGCGCGCCCTGATCGTCGTTCAGCACGACCTCGCAGAGGACGCCCGGGATGGCCGCGACCTTCTCCATCGTCTCGGCGATCTCGCCGAAGCGCACCGTCGGGATTCCGACGAGGACCCACGAGAGCGTCGGCGGGCGGCGCACGTCGAGGGGACGCATGGGCGCCGGAGAGCCGTCCTCCTCGAGGCCCGCTGCGACGAGTTCTCGAAGCTCGGCCGCGTCGAGTTCCGCGCGGCGCGAGAGTTCGGCGAGAGCCTCCGCATCCTGCTCCGCCATCGCCGCGAGAGGGTCGAGGGTCGCGAGGACCTTCAGGCCCTCCTTCTCCGAGACGTCGACGACGAGGACCGGGACGATCTGCTCGGGGTCGAGGCCCGCGCGAAGGTGCCCGTCGAGGAGGACGAGCTTCCCCTCCTCGTTCTGGCGTGCGATCAGCGCGTCCGCGTAGCCGATCTCCGCGAGGGCGGCGCGGACGGCGTTCCGTTGCTTCGTCGGGTGGCGCCGGTAGTTCAGGGGATTCGCGACGAGGTCGCCCGCGCGGACGCGGCGAAGCTCCTTCACGCGGTCGCGGATTCCGGCGGGCCGCTTCACGACGCGGTCTCCGGGGGCGGCGGAGCGGGAGGGGCCTCTTCCTCGGCCGGCGCCGTGAGCGAGTAGACGACATCGAGCGAGTCCTTCGCCTGTCTCACGTGGTATTGCCCGCCCTTCGTCAGAAGCTCTATGCGCCGGTCGCCCGTGACGAGGAGCGGCTCGCCCTTGCGCTCTTCGAGGGCGACGATGATGACGACGCGGAGATGTTCGATCACCTCTTCGAGCGTGGCGATCTTCTGGCGATGCTCGATCTCGCGGCGCATGGAGGCCGAGCGATGGCCCTGAAGCCCGAGATGCTCGGGGAGGACGAGGCGACTTGGGGAATCACTCATGGGCGGCTTCTCCTTCTTCGGCTTTCGCGCGGTCCCGCATCTTCTCAAGCGGGAGGAGGGTCTGCGAACGATAGAGCCCCGCGGCGCGGAGGAGGCGGAGCTTCGCGAGGCGGCGCGCCTTCGCGCAGAGGGACCGGACCTTCTCGCACTCTCTGGCGTCCTCGGCCCGCCGCGCCACGGCGTCGAGGTGAATCCTCCGGGCGTTGCGGTAGGCCCGGTCCTGCGTCGCGTAGTCGAGGGCGGCGAGGATGAGGCGGCGTTCCTGGGCCGCGGTCACGACCGCTCCTCCCGCCACTCGATCACCGTCGAGTTCGTCGCCGGGTCCTCCTTCAGGTAGGCGCCGACGACGCGGCACGTCCAGAGCTTCCGCTCGCCGCGCAGCCCGCGCTTGCCCCACCCGTGGACCTCGACGTTGACGCCGGATTCGAGGCACTTCTTCAGGTTCGCGAAGCATTCGGTGTTCATCTTCTCGATCCGCTTCGAGAGGTTGGGCGCGCTCGTCGTCTGCACCATCAGCACGCCGAGGTCCTCGTTCACCGCGAGGAGGTCGCCGAAGCCGAAGAGGTCCTGACGCACGTGGGCGAAGGGGTTCCATCGCTCGGTGATCGCGACGAGCCACCCGGCCTCTTCGAGGAGCCGCTTCGAGCGTTGCGTGGGGAGCGACCTCCCCTTGCGCCTCGGCACGTCGGGCTTCGGCTCCACGAGGTCGGAGAGAAGGGGTGCGCCCACGAGGGCGTTACGGAGGCTCATGAGCGCACCGCCCAGAGGACGAGGACGACGAGGCCGATCATCAGGAGCGCGACCAGCCGCGCGATGCCCGCCTCGCGAGGCGTCGGAAGCTGGTCGGCGTGCTGGAACAAAAGCGCCGCGACGACCAGGACCGCGGCGCAGCCCGTCAGGAGGCACGCATGGAAGAGGACCGTCGAGATCGCCATGTCGGTCACGGGCGGCTCTGCCTTTCGCGTTTCGATTCCGAGCCTTCGGGACAGGTCAGGAAGTGCGAGGCGAAGCGCGGCCCGTCGAACCGCTCGTCGGGGCGGATCTCGCGCGAGACGAGGTCTCGCCCGCGGGCGAACACGTCGAAGCGGCCGGTGGAAACGGGCGCGGCGTCCACGGGGAAGCGGAAGCCGCTGCGGTCGCGGGTCCACACGATCGGGCGCTGGCACTTGCGGCAGGGCGTTGCGATCACGTTCGCTTCCTCCTCCACGTTGCGATGCGGGCGCGCTTGATCCTATCGCGGAGGTTCACGCGGACCGCGTTTCCCTCGGATGTCCGGAGGTAGGCGTCGGCTCCCACGGAAAGCTGAAGGGCTCGCACGAGGAAGTCCCGTTCCGCGGGGGTGAGGACGAGCGTGACGCGGCCTTCCTGGGCCTCGGGCTTGCGTCTCACAGCCGCCCGTCCCGGGAGATCGCTCCCTTCAGCGCGGGCTTCGGCGGCTTGTCCTTCAGCACCTTCACGGTTTCCTTCGAGCGTGAGAGTTCGATCCGCACCTTCGCGTCGGCGTCGTGATACTTCTTGAGCTGCCTCTCCTTCATCGCCTGAAGGAGTTCGTCGAGGGCGATGTCCTCTGCCTCGCGGGCCTTCTTCGTGTCCTCCTTCGCGGAGACGACTTCGAGGGCGAGGGCCGTGAGTTCCTTGTCGTAGCCGGGGATCTCGACGCCGGGGAGGGTTGCGGTCGCGGTGGACTTCTTCTTCGTCATCGGGCTCTCCTTCAGGGCGTTGCTCGGCGGACGAGGTGCTCGCCGAGGAGTGACAGGGGGCGGAGCCGCTCGCGCGGCACCGCATGAAACACAGTTCCCTCGCGCTTGCTCGGATGCTCGAACTCCGGCCGGCGCCCCTCGTGCGCGAAGAGCCAGCCGAGGAGCGTGCATCGATGCTCGTTCACGAGGACGAGGACGAACGGCCGCTCGCCTCTGTCCTCGGGATTGATGAGGAGGCCCTTCTCCTCCGTCGAGATGAAGCGGACCTCGAGAATGTCGCCGACATCGGGGCGCCCCTCTGACCCCTTCGCGAGGCCGCTCCACCACAGGTTGAAAAACCGGGCCACGGCGATCTCGGCGAGAGCCGCGGCCCGATCCTGAGCGAAGCGTTCCTCGGGGGTGGCGCCGAAGCGTTGCTTCCTGCCGCCCGCGGTTTCGATGCGGCGGCGTGCGATCAGTTCGGCCACGGCGATCTCGTCGGGGTTCATCGTTGCGTGCCGGTCAATGGTGGCTTCGAGTTGCTCGGGGAAACCGATGGCGAGGAGTATGCGGGTCAGCGTGTCCGCGAGGAATCGGGCGTCCACCCGCAGGTTCGTGATCTCGATGTTCGTGGCGTCGAGCGAGCCGAGGGCCTTCGAGAGGTCGGCGCGGAGGGCGGCGATCTCCTCGGCCTTCTTCTTGGCGAGCGCGTCGATCTGGTCAACGTAGGACGGTTCGCCGCCGTACCCCTCCTCCACCCATCCGTTCGTGTGGTGATAGCCATTCCCGGCCATTTCGAGAAGGTGCAGGAGGTCGTCAATGACGCGCTCCCCCGTGGCGCAGAACTGCAGGTAGCCACTCATCTACTCGTCCCCTTTCGCGGCGATCTCTCGCTCCACGGTGGCGAGCGCCGCCTCGAACTCGGCGTTCTGCGCGGCCCCCGCAGCGTCCCTCGCAGCGTCCCACGCAGCGACCCACGCAGCGTCCCTCGCAGCGGCCTCCGCAGCGGCCCGTATCGACTCGTCGCCCGTCGCCAAATACCGCACGACGATCTCCGGGGCGTCCCAAATGTGAAGCACACTAGCAGCCCATGATCGCGCGAGCGCTTGCAAGAGCGGCGTCGCGTCTACCATCCAGAGAATCTCTCGGCGGCGGCACACACCCTTGTCGCACTCGTACTTCCGCTCGCCGCCCACGCGCACCCGGCAAATCCACGGTCCCGGTGCGTAACGAAGCGCGTCGATGGGCTTGGTCGAGTAGTGCAGCCCGCTCTCGCAGAGAACGAGCGGGTCGGCGTGAGTCAGTACATCGCCCGCGTGGGCGGGCTTCTCGTTCCGATAGACGGGGCGACCGTTCTTCTCGGCGAGGAAATGCCATGCAAGTTCGGGTTTCATCTACTCGCCCCCTTTCGCGGCGGCGAGAGCGTTCACCGCATCTTGCAGACAGACACGATCCGCCGGATTCGGAAGGGCGAGCGACCAATCCGGTTCGTCCGGGTTGGGGACAAGGCACAGGATGGCGCAACGGGCATCCTCGATGATCCGGGCAAGCCTCGCCGCGTCGGCCCTCGCTTCATCACGCGAGCGGATGAGCGACCCGATTTTCTCCGGTGAGATCGGCGGGACCATCCCGCCACCCTCAAGGCACAGACGCCTCGGGTCATCCGTCAGACACACCGCGTTGAAGATCGCCTCCCGCTCCGCCTCGGCCTTGCACGCTCGTTCTCCAGCGGTCGCCGCACACGTCTCGCAGATCCACGAGCGAGAGTCACGCTCGGATTCGTGGCCGCACGCGACGCACTCCACGATGGACGCAAGAGCGAGTTCCTTCTCGGCGCGGTCGGCTCGGGCCACGAGACTCTCTATCTGTGTGCAGACGGGGCAATTCCTGATTGCGTGTGGGTGTGCCATCGTGTGCCGCATCGACTGTGTTTCCACCTCTCTCGCACGGCGGGCCTCATTCACGAAGCGGTTGTCCTCGGCGGAATTGCCGAAGCAGGTCTGGACGAGCCGCTCGAACTCCTCGTCGGAGAGCCGCGCCTCCGTGCGCGGCGGGGGGGCGTCGAGGATTCGGCACGCGCAGTTTTCGTGAGGGCATGTCGCGGCGGGCGGGGCGTGCGGTGCCGTCTCAGGTCCGAGCGCTCCGGGCGTCGGCGTGTGCAAGAGGTGGACCTTCCCGACGTTCCACGGTTTCGTGGACCATTTGCAGCAAGGCGCGGGCGTCGCGGCGGGCGTGGCGGGGGCGTCGCTCATGTGAGCCTCCTTCTCATCCATTCCTCGTACTCGCAGCGCGCAGCTCCCCGTTCTCCGTCAGCAGTTCGGCGCGTGTCAGCCTCTCACTTCTTCTCGTCGCGTTCCTGGGCTTCGACATTCGATCCTCCTTCGTTCGTTGCTCGTTCGTCCGCGAGCGTTTCCGATTGAGACGAGATCGCGGTGGTGCCAGAGCCGCCGCCCTCGTCGAGAAGCGCGAGCATCTCGCGCAGTCCTTCGCGCAGTTCGAGCGTGCTGCACTCGTCCCGAAAAAAACGGATCGCTCGCAGCAACAGGTCGTGATCGTTTCGGATCTCGCGCCGCCGCCACTCGCCCACCGTCGAGGGCGAGGGCCGCACCTGCCGGTTCCTCTTCTCCCATGCGTCGAGGTAGGAGAGCGACGCCGCCGCCAGCCGCGCCCACCCCCGCGCCCCCGGGCTCAGTCTCCGCCATTGCGGGTCACCCATCGCCGCAGCCGCCCCGGGTTTTCGACGGGAAGGGGGCCGGGGGGCCCGCGGGAGGCTCCACGCGGGGGAAGGGGAGCGCCGCGGGGTCGAGGGCCGTGGAGGGGCCGTAGAACGCGAAAGACGGCCATCGCTTTCGGGACGTTGCGATCGTACGACACAATCTCCCGGGAGGGGGGGTCTCTGGGGGGGTCG
>Ga0335085_10014548_pt1 | contig 11469 bp, 11 predicted proteins | sample Lox_Sample_45_FD_206712 | JGI IMG/M metagenome (GOLD analysis project Ga0335085, IMG submission 206712) | Soil microbial communities from Loxahatchee National Wildlife Refuge, Florida, United States - Lox_Sample_4.5 | ecosystem: Environmental > Terrestrial > Soil > Wetlands | place: USA... | reverse complement strand
ACGGCGACGCAATGGGCCCGTAAAGCGACGCAGTTGGACCCGGCCTCGAACGCGTACGCCCAGCTGGTTCACGATCTCACGGCGTCGCCCTGACCATGTTCGGACGCTCTCCGAAGCCCGTCAAAGTCCACCTCTTCGCCAAGACCGACCTGGGGAAGACGCGGGACCACAACGAGGACAACTACCTCGTGGCGGACCTCACGCGCCGGGCCCACACGCTCACGCCGGCCGTCAAGAGCCACGACCTCGGCGACCGTGGGTCCCTCCTGATGATCGCCGACGGGATGGGCGGCGCGGCGGCGGGCGAAGTGGCCGCCGAAATGGCCACCGACTCGGTGCTGGGCCACCTCGAGAGCGCGTGGCTCGCCGACCGGGAAGTGACGGCGCAGCGCTTCGCGCACCACCTGAAAGAAGCGGTGGAGACCGCCAACACCAAGATCCACACCTACGCGAAGGAGCATCCCGAGGTCCGCGGGATGGGTACCACCACCACCGCCGCCGGCGTCTTCGGCGATCACGTGTATCTCACCCAGGTGGGCGACTCGCGCGCCTACCTGATCCGGAACGGGACCGCCGTCCAGATCACCAAGGACCAGTCCCTGATGCAGCGGCTCGTGGAGGCGGGCGAGCTCACGGAGGAGGAAGCCGCCCACTCGGAGCGCCGGAACATCATCCTCCAGGCCCTGGGCCCCGATCCGAAGATCAAGGTGGACCTCACCTACCAGGAGCTGCGGCGCGGCGACATCCTCGTGCTCTGCTCCGACGGACTCTCGGGCCAGGTGAAGAAGGAAGAGATCGGGGAGATCGTCACCAAGGCCGCGGACCTTCCGGCCGCCTGCGACCAGCTCATCGCGCTCGCCAACGAGCGCGGCGGCCCGGACAACATCACCGTGATCATCGCGCGGTTCGACGGCGACGGACTGAAGGCGGCGGCCGCGGCCGACAGCGTGGGCCACCAGGTGTACCCCCTCATCGACACGGAGACGAGCACCGAGCCGGTGCCCGTCTACAAGGGCAGCCGCCCGCCCAAGCCCGTCCGCGAGATCCGCTGGCGGATGATCCTCGGCCTCCTCGGGCTCGCGGCCCTGGTGGGCGCCGGGCTCCTCATCGCCTCGCGGAAGTGAAAGCGCAGATCAAGTTCCTGGCCGGCGGCCGCGCCGGACAGGTCGAGACCGTCGCCAAGGCCTACATCGGCATCGGGCGCCATCCCCTCTCCGACATCCGGTTCGACGCCGAGCGGGACCTCGACGTCTCGGCGCGGCACGCCGCGATCCTCGTCCGCGGCGCGGACTACGTCCTCCAGGATCTCCAGAGCACGAACGGCACCTTCGTGAACGGCCGGAAGATCGCCGGCGACACGGTGCTGGCCGACGGCGACGTCGTCGGGTTCGGCGCCGAGGGCCCCGCGTTCGAGTTCCACATCCTCGAGCGCGGCGCGCCGGGGGGGCCCACCGCCGCCGAGCAGGCCGCGGGCCGCGCCTCCCAGGCCAAGGCCGCGATGCCCGCCCAGCGCGCCCGGTCGAGCACCGCGGTCCGGGTGGCGCTGGAGGTCGCCAAGCAGACGCGCGCCCTCCGCCACACCACCAAGATCCTCTTCGTGCTCCTCATCCTCGTGGCCGCGGGATTCGGCGCGCTCCAGTGGAAGAACGGGCGGGACCGGGACCGGCAATTCGCCGCGCTGCAGGCGGTGGAAGACTCGCTCCGGCGCGAGGAGCAGCACTTCCAGTCGCAGATCACCGAGCTGCAGGACGCCTACCGCCAGGCGGTCACCGAGTCGAACCGGCTGCAGCAGGAGCTGGCCGACGCCCGCCAGAGCGGCGATCCGGCCACCATCGCCCGCCTCCGGGCCCAGCTCGACGCGGCCGTGGCGCGCCAGCGCGACTTGAACGGCGCCGCCGCCGTCGACTACCGCGCCATCTCCCACGCCAATCAGGACGCGGTCGCGCTGGTCATCGTCGAGTACGGCGACTCCTCGCGCTTTTCGGGAACGGCGTTCGCCGTGGACTCGCTGGGCGACATGATCACCAACCGGCACGTGCTGACCGGCGACGACGGCACCCAGCGGCCCAACCGCATCGCGGTGAAGTTCTCGGGCTCGAAGCAGTGGTTCCCCGGGCGTTTCGTGGCGGTGGCCGCCGACGCCGACCTGGGCGTCTTCCGGGTGGACATCCACGGCGGCACCCCGCGCGTCCTGGGGCTCCAGAAGGACGCCGGCGCCCTCGAGCGCGGCGACCCGGTGGCCATCCTGGGCTACCCGCTGGGGCTCGACCTGCCGATGCAGGGGGCGGGCATGACGATGGTGGCGGAGCCCACCCTGTCGGTGGGCACCGCCAGCAAAGTCCTGCCCGACCTGGTGCAGGTGGACGGCTACGGCGCGCCCGGCTCCTCGGGGTCGCCCATCTTCGACCGGAACGGCCGGGTGGCGGCCGTGCTCTACGGCGGCGAAAAGGACTCGGGCGGCAAGATCATCTTCTCCGTGCCCGCCTCGATCCTCCTCGACTTCCTCGGCCGGCAGGGGATCGCGGCGCCCTAGTCAGGGCGGCGTGATCCGTCCCAGCACCCGGGGCCCGCGCGCGCCCGTCGCGCCCGGCAGGTTCCCCGGCACCCCCGCGAGCGTCAGCAGTCCCAGATACGCGAACGCCACCGCCTCCTTGGCGTCCCCGTCGAAAAAGAGCGCGTCGAAGGGCACCACCCGCCGGGGGAGCACCCGCGCGGCGAGCCATTCCACGAGCGTGGGATTGCGCGCGCCGCCCCCCGAGATGACGAGATCGGCCTCGGGCGGCGCCGGGGTCCAGGCGGTGACGGCCCGGGCGATCGATTCGGCGGTGAGCGCCGTGGCCGTGGCCACCGCGTCGTTGTCCGACCCCCCCGCCCCCTTCACCGCATCGATCAGGCGGTCGGCGAAGGCGAGCCCGAACCGCTCGCGCCCCGTGCTCTTGGGCGGCGCCATCCCGAAGTACTCGTCGGCCAGGAGCCCCTCGAGCACCCGCGACACGGGGCGTCCGCGCCGGGCCCGCTCGCCGTCCGCGTCGTACGCCGCGTCGGCGTCGAGCCGCCGCGTCACCGCGTCGATCACGGCCACGCCGGGGCCCGTGTCGAAGGCCAGCGCGCCCGCCGCCACCCCGCGCCGCGGCACCCAGGTCACGTTCGCCATCCCGCCGATGTTGAGGAGCAGGCGGCCGCCGTCTTCCGCGCCGAAGAGCATCACGTCGGCGAGCGGCACGAGCGGCGCCCCCTGCCCGCCCGCCGCGACGTCCCGCGCGCGGAAGTCGCTCACCACCCGCGCCCCCACGCGCTCGGCGATCACCGCCGGATCCCCCAGCTGGAGCGTGGCCCGGCCGGGCTCGTGCCAGATGGTCTGGCCGTGGCTCGCCACGAACGCGAGATCGCGCGGCGACGCCTTGGCCTGGGCCAGGAGCTGGAGCACCGCGCCGGCGAACCGCTCGCCGAGCGCGACGTGCAGGAAGGCGAGATCGCGCGCGTTGCCGCGCGCGATGGCGTCGATGATCTGCCCCCGCTCGGCCGCGCTGTAGGGCTCCTGGCGGAAGGCGAGAAGGGCGGCGGCGGCCGGCGCCTCGGTGAGCCGGACCAGCGCCGTCGTCACGCCGTCGAGCGACGTGCCCGACATGAGGCCGACGGCGAGGACGCCGCTCACGGCCGCCGGATGGGCGGCGGGTCGCCCGCGGCCCGCCGCACCGACCCGCCGGCCGCCGCGAGGCGGGCGCGCGCCCCCTCGGCGTCCACCCCCGCCCGCACCATCACCACCGCCACCTTCACGCTCCCGCCCGCGGCGTCGATCGCGGCCCGGGCCCGCGCCCGGTCGGGCGCGCCGCATTCCATCACGATCCGCTCGCCGCGGTCCACCAGCTTCTCGCTCCAGGCCATCAGGTCCACCATCAGGTTGCCGTAGACCTTGCCGATCCGGATCATCGCGCCCGTCGAAATGGTGTTGAGGACGAGCTTGGTGGCCGTGCCGGCCTTCAGGCGGGTGGACCCGGTGAGCGCCTCCGGCCCCACGAGGGGCACGATGGCGACGTCCACGGCGTCGCGCAGCGCGCGGGGCGGCTCGCTGCACGCGACGAGCGCCGTGACCGCCCCGCGGCCCTTGGCCCGCTCCAGGGCGGCGCGCACGTACGGCGTGGTGCCCGAGGCCGCGATGCCGATCACCACGTCCCGCGCCCCCACCGCCGCCGCGTCCATCGCGGCCGCGCCCGCTCCGGCGTCGTCCTCCGCACCCTCGGCGCTCCGGGTGAGCGCCGGGAGCCCCCCCGCGATGATCCCCACCACCTGCGCGGGGTCGGAGCCGAACGTGGGCGGGCATTCGGACGCGTCGAGGACGCCCAGGCGCCCCGAGGTCCCGGCGCCGACGTAGAGGAGCCGGCCCCCGGATTGGAACGCCGCCACCACGAGGTCGATGGCGCGCGCCAGGCCCGCCCGCTCGCCCCGCACCGCGGCCGCGACCCGCGCGTCCTCCGCGTTGATCAGGTCGACGATCTCGAGGCTGGACGCGACGTCGATGCGTTCGGTCGAGGGATTGCGCTGTTCGGTGAGGCGAGGGTCGTGAAAGGCCGGGGTGGTCATCGCGGTCCCCAAGTTAGACGTTGACCGCGCGCACGGTCAACGTGCAGTATTGGAGATGCCCACCCGCCCACTGCTCGTCCTCTCGCTCGCGCTCCTCACCGCCTGCGGCAGCCCGTCCGCGGCCCCCTCCGCCTGGGCGCTCGGCGGCAAGGCCGTGCCCGTCACCGGTACCCACGCGATGGTGGTGTCGGGACACCCCCTGGCCAGCGCCGTGGGGGAGCAGGTGCTCGAGGACGGCGGGAACGCCTTCGACGCCGCGGTGGCCGTGGGGTTCGCGCTCGAGGTGGTGTTGCCGGAAGCCGGGAACATCGGCGGCGGCGGATTCCTCGTGTTCCGGGATTCCACGGGCGCCACCGGCGCGCTCGACTACCGCGAGACGGCACCGGGGGCGGCCACGCACGACATGTACCTCGATTCGGCGGGGAACCCCACCGAGAAGAGCATCACGGGCCACCTGTCGGTGGGCGTCCCGGGCAGCGTGGCGGGTCTCTACGAGGCGTGGAAGCGGCACGGGCACCTGCCCTGGGCCCGCCTGCTCGCGCCGGCGATCGCGCTGGCGGACGGGCACGTGCTCGACGAGCACCGCCGCCGGTCCATCGAGGCCGAGCGCGGGCGGCTCTCGCTCTTCCCCGCCAGCGCGGCGCAGTTCCTGGTGGACGGGCACGCGCCCGCCGCCGGCAGCACCTTCCGCCAGCCCGACCTGGCCCGCACGCTCCGGCTCATCGCCGATTCGGGGCCCGCCGTGTTCTACCGGGGCCAGGTCGCGGATCTGATCGTGGCCGAGATGAAGCGCGGGCACGGGCTGATCACCAAGGCCGACCTCGCCGGCTACCGCGCCAAGTGGCGCACGCCGATCGCGATCGACTACCGCGGCTACCGCATCTACTCGATGCCGCCGTCCAGCTCGGGCGGCGTCACGATGGCGGAGATCTTCAACATCCTGGGCGGCTACGACTCGCTGCCGGCGTTCGGCAGCGCCCGCTACGTCCACCTCGAGGCCGAGGCGATGCGGCGGGCGTTCATCGACCGGAACGAGTGGCTGGGCGATCCGGACTACGTGCGGATGCCGCTCGACCGGCTGCTCTCCCCCGCCTACGCGGCCCAACTCCGGGCGCAGATCCTGCCCGACCGGGCCACGCCGACCCCGCCCTTCGTGGCGAAGGTGCCGGAGAGCGCGCAGACCACGCATTACTCGATCGTGGACGCCGCCGGGACGGCGGTCTCGGTGACGACGACCTTGAACAACGGCTTCGGGAGCGCCGTGACGGTGACGGGCGGCGGCTTCCTGCTCAACGACGAAATGGACGACTTCGCGTCGGCCCCCGGCAAGCCGAACATGTACGGGCTGGTGCAGGGAGAGCAGAACGCCGTGGCCCCGGGCCGGCGGATGCTGTCGGCCATGACGCCGTCGGTGGTGCTCGATCCCGCCGGCAGGCTCTTCCTGGTGGTGGGGACGCCCGGAGGCCCGACCATCATCACGAGCGTCTACCAGGTGATCGCGAACGTGGTGGACCAGCACATGACGCTCGCGGCCGCCGTCGAAGCGCCGCGCATCCACCAGCAGGCCCTGCCGGACGTGATCTTCTACGAGAAGAACGGCCTCCGGGCGCCCGTGCTCGACTCCCTGCGGGCGATGGGCTACACGATGCAGGAGCGCCACGGATACTCGGGCGACGTCAACGCGATCGAGCGCACGCCGGCCGGCTGGGTGGGCGTGACCGATCCGCGGTACGGCGGGGGCGCCGCGGGCTACTGACCGCGGGCCCTACCGGGCCCGCACGTCGAGCGCCGAGGTCAGCGTCAGGTTGATGTGGGCGCCCTTGGGCAGCACCACGTCGGACCCGTGCGTCTTGGCGGCCACCCCGGTGCCCGCGGCCGCGCCCACCACGCCGCCGATCACGGCGCCCTTCGCGTTCCCCCCGATCACCCGCCCGAGCAGGGCCCCCGCCGCCGCGCCGATGCCGACCTTGGCGACGTCCTTCCCGCCGATCTTCTGGCTCTGCTTGATGGTCCCGAGCGAATCGATCCGGGCGCCCAGCGAGTATTCCCAGCCGCGGATGCTCACGCCGGAGACGGTGAGGGTAAGAGACCCCGAGCCCACCTGCGTCACCGCCCCGCGGACCGTGGCGCCCTGCGGGATGACGACGTGGCCGTGCGCGTCGGTCACGGCCGCGACCACGGTGGCCGTGAACGGATCACCCACCTTGGCGGTCTTCGAGCTGATGGTGTCGTCGGCGGCGACGTCGAGGAACGTCCCCGCGGGGGCCGTGACGGTGGCGGGCGCCTCGGCGACGGGCGGCGTCCGCCGCGGCGCCTCGGAGACCCGGGCGCGAGTGGCCGGCGCGGATGCCGCGGACGGCGCGGCCGGCGCGGCCGGCGCGGGGGTCGGAGCGGGCTGGTCGTTCCCCTGCATCGGGGCCGCGGGCGCGGCGGACGACGCGGGCGTCTGGTCCCGCTTGGCGCACGCGCCGAGCGCGGCCGCGCCGAGGAGGATCAGGGCGAAGCGACGGGTGGAAGCGTTCATCAGGACCTCCGTGGCACGCGAGCCGCGGACTAGAGGCGGCTCTTGAGGAAGTTCGGCGTCAGCCCCTGGAGGTATCCGGCCAGGAGCGTGAAGCGGTCGGTCACGAGCAGTACCCCGAGGAGCAGGAGGAGTGCGCCCGAGACCCGCTCCACCCAGGGAAGATAGCGCCGGAACCCCTGGAACCACTCCAGGAACCGCTCGAGCAGCACGGCGGTGAGCAGGAAGGGGATGGCCAGGCCGGCGGCGTACGCGGCCAGGAGTCCCGTGCCCTGCGCCGCGCTGGTGCGCGTGGCGGCGAGCGTGAGGATGGCGCCGAGGATCGGCCCGATGCACGGCGTCCACGCGGCGCCGAAGGTCACGCCGACCACCACCGATCCGGCGTAGCCGAGCGGCTTGCGGGTCAGCTCGAGCCGGCGCTCCCGGACCAGCCAGGCGGGGCGCAGGACGCCCAGCAGATAGAGCCCGAACAGCAGGATGAGCACGCCGCCCAGGCGGCCGAGCCAGACCTGGTAGCGGATGAGGAGGCCCCCCACCAGGGAGGCCGAAGCGCCCAGCACGATGAAGATGAGCGAGAAGCCGGCGACGAAGCAGGCGGCGTGCAGGAGCGTGACGTGCCGCCGCCGGCTGGTCTCCTCGGCGGTCAGGCCGGTGATGAACCCGACGTAACTCGGGATGAGGGGCAGGACGCAGGGCGAGAGGAAGCTGAGCAGCCCCGCCAGCCCCGCGATGGCGAGCGAGACCCCGCTAGCCGCAGAAGGCAACCGCGGACACCACGGTGGTCCAGCGGCCGTCTTCTCCGCACTCCGCGGTGGACGTGACGTTCAGGGTACGCACGATCTCGCCCGACATGAGCCACTGCTCGCGCCGCGCGTCCCAGGCCTGCTCGGGGTCGAACGGGACGTCGAGCACGGTGGCGAGCATCGAGGCCGCCAGGTCTTCGGCGTAGTCGCCCGCGGCCAGCTCGTTCTGCCCATAGCCGTGATGTTCGGAGATGTAGCCGTGGTGCGAGGGATCGGCGGGCATCGCGAGGCCGATGGAGGCCGCCACGAGACGCGACGGCTCGTTGGTGGACGACTCGGCGATCACGGCGAAGACCACCTGCCCCGGCTTGAGGAGACTCATCCCCTCCTCGCGGTCCATCAGCTCGCAGTGCGGAGGGAAGATGGAGCTCACCCGCACCAGGTTGTAGCTCGCGAGGTGCGCGTCCCGCAGCGCCATCTCGAAGCTGGTGAGCTTGTGCCGATGGCGCCCGACTCCCTTGGTCAGGAAGGCCTTCGTGGGGACGAACAGCTTCGAGTCGATCAACGCCGTCACCTCGTGCGCGCGAATGGGTTCGACTGCTGACAGGCCCGGCAGAGTCCGTACACTTCCAGGCGGTGGTGGTGGGGCCGGAACGCCACCTCCTCCGCGAGCAGCGCGATCATCCGTTCCAGCCGGTCGTTGGCGAATTCCGTGACGCGGCCGCACGCCGTGCAGATGCAGTGCTCGTGCCGCTCGCCCGGGGCGGCCGGCTCGTACCGCTTGAACCCCTCCCCGAAGTCGTGCTCCCGGGCGAGGCCGCTCTGCACCAGGAGCCCGAGGGTGCGGTACACGGTGGCGGTGCCCACGGTGTTCCCTCTCGCCGCCACGCGCCGCGCCACGTCGTCCACCGAGAGATGGTCGTCCGCCTCGAACACCACCCGGGCCACCGCGAGCCGCTGGTGCGTGGCCGGGAGCGTGTGCTCGCTCAGGTAACGCCGGAACGCCTCGGTGAGGCGGGTGGAGTCAACCTTCATACCATGCCCCCGGCCCCAGCGCGACGGGCGGCTCCACCTCGCCGGTCCGCTCCGCGGTGGACTGCATCACCTGCCGCAGGACCTCCTCCGGCGTGAGCCCGACCTCCTCCACCACGACCTTCGACTGCCCCCGCTCCTTGCCGCGGACGATGAGCATGTATTTGACCGTGAAAACCTGCAAGCGCCCCTCGGGGTGGCGCCGGGTCACCACCGCCGTGCCCCACTCCCGGCCCTCCCGCCGGATGGGCCGGAAGACGTGGATGGCCTCGATTTCGGCCGGCGGCACCTGCGCCGCCACGGCCGCCGCGGCCTTGGCCCAGCCGGGCCCCTGCCCGGGCGCCGGGTTCAGCGCGCCAGGGAGGCGGGGGTCCGGGCCTGTTCCCATCGCTCCACGTAGAACCGCAGCACGTGCATGAAATCCTGGGCGTTGGTCACCACGCCGTAGGCCTGGTGGGTGCCCCGGTCGCGCAGCTTGTTGACCACGAACTCCGTCTGATCCACGCAGATCGTGGTCAGGGGGCGGACGCCGTCGGGGGTAGCCGCGTCCACGAACGCCGGCAGCATGTTCCCCACCGCGATGGCGTGCAGCGCCGTCGCCACGAAAATCGCGAACGTGGCCCGGCTCGTGACGTCCCGCATCGCGTCCTGGGCCGCCAGGGTGTCGCTCAGCACCTCGGGCAGCGGGCCGTCGTCGCGGATGGATCCGGCGAGGACGAAGGGCACGCGGTGCGTCACCAGCGCGTGCATGATGCCGCCCTGCACCTGCCCCGACCGCACCGCGGCCGCGATCGACCCCGCCCGCCGGATGGCGTTGATGGCCCGCATGTGCAGCGCGTGGCCCCCCTCCACCCCTTCCCCCGAAGACGACATGCCGAGCGTGGTGCCGAAGATCGCGGCCTCGAGGTCGTGCACCGCCACCGCGTTCCCGCCCAAGAGGGCGCCGGCGTAGCCGTTCTCGATGAACCAGATCATGTCTTCGCGCGCGCGCGCGTGCACCAGCGCCGGGCCGATCACCCACACGATGGTGCCCCCGCGCTCTTTTTCCTCGCCCAACAGCTCCGCCAGGACCGCGTAGTCCACCGGCCGCTCGCGCGACACCTCGGTCTGCATGAACCGGAACTCGTTCGCGCTGTGCCGGCCGCCGAGGAATCCTTCGGTGTGCACGAAGATGCCGGCGGAGCCGTCCTCCGCCGTGCCCAGCGCCACCAGGGCGCCGCGCGTGACCTTGCGCGGCTCGGTGGTGACCAGGTCGCCGGTGGGGTGCTGCACCACCACGCAGTCCATCCGCGGCAGGCGCGGGCGGCGCCACGCGCCCCCCACTTTCAGGTACGTCGGCAGGTTCGAGGTCGAAAAAAAACCGTCGGGGAGGACCCCGTCGGCGGGTGCGGGCTCGAAGCGTGCGTCCGGAGCCCCCGAGAGGGGCGGCGCTTCGAAGTTGGGGGGCCGGTACTGAAAGCGGGGTCGGGTCACGAGAGGGTCAAAATACCCGGCCCGAAACACCCCACGCAACGCCCGGCTACAGGAGCGAGAGCGGATCCCGGTCGACGGTCACGCCCGGGCGCCCGCGCCAGGCCCGCACCAGGCGCCCCAGCGGCGTCGGAAGGTCCGATTTCACGAGGACGTGCCAGCGCCAGCGCCCCTCGAGGCGCGGGATCGGACAGGGGGCGGGGCCCAGAATCCGGAGGGCGCCGCCCAGGCGCTCCTGATTGACGCGCGCAAGCCACGCCGCGAGCCGCTCGGCCGACGCGGCCGCCCGGGCCTCGTCCCCGGCGGACACCACGAAGCGGGCCAGGCCGCAGTAGGGCGGGTACACGGGGTTCGGGGGCGCCCGGAGGGGCAGCTCCACCGCCGCGAATTGCTCCACCGAGTGCGCCGCGGCGGCCCGGATGGCGTGGTGCGTGGGGGCCCGGGTCTGGACCAGGACGCGGCCGCCCGCGGGCCCCCGCCCCGCCCGCCCCGCCACCTGGGCGATGAGCTGGAAGGTCCGCTCGGCGGCGCGGAAATCCGGGAGGTGGAGCGCCGTGTCCGCGTCCACCACGCCCACGAGCGTCACGTCCGGGAAATCGAGTCCCTTCGCGATCATCTGCGTGCCGACGAGGATGTCCACCTCCTTCCTGGCCACGCGCTCGAGGATCCGGTGGTGGGCCCACTTGGTCGTGGTGGTGTCCAGGTCCATGCGCGCGATCCGCGCCGCCGGATACCGGACGGCCAGGAAGCGCTCGAGCTGCTGGGTGCCGAGTCCGCGCATCCGGGCGGCTGGGCCGCCGCAGGCGCGGCAGGCTTCGGGCACGGGCTCGGTGTGGCCGCAGTAGTGGCACCGCAGACCGGCGGGCGTGCGGTGGACGGTGAGCGCGATGGAGCAATTCGGGCACTCCGCCACCGTCCCGCAGTCGGGGCACTGGAGGTAGGTGGCGAAGCCGCGCCGGTTGAGCAGCAGGATCACCTGCTCGCCGCGCGCCAGCGCGCGGCGCACGCCCTCGTCCAGCGCCTCGCTCCAGGGCACGCCCCCGGCGTCCGCCGCGCGCGGCGCGGTCTTCAAATCCACGATCTCGACGGGCGGCAGCGGGCGGTCGCCGATCCGCTGCGGCA
>Ga0335085_10014547_pt1 | contig 11470 bp, 3 predicted proteins | sample Lox_Sample_45_FD_206712 | JGI IMG/M metagenome (GOLD analysis project Ga0335085, IMG submission 206712) | Soil microbial communities from Loxahatchee National Wildlife Refuge, Florida, United States - Lox_Sample_4.5 | ecosystem: Environmental > Terrestrial > Soil > Wetlands | place: USA: Florida... | reverse complement strand
ACCTGCCAAGCGAATAGCGCTTCCAGTCTGTGTCCTCTTCTTTCAGCAGCGGCACTACGTCCGGACGGCGCCAGCGGCCGGGCTGATTCACATTCCAGGACATTTCCACCATCACGATGTCGCCAAATTGTCCTGACTTGATGTACTCCGCGGCTTTTATGTAGGCAGGCGTCGATCTGCGCTGCGTGCCGATCTGCACAATGCGGTCGCTCTTTTTTACGGCCGCCAGGAACTTACGAGCATCTGGCATGGTGTGCGCCGTGGGCTTCTCAACGTAAGCATCCCGACCGGCCTCAACGGCCTCAATACCGTGATACGCATGTTGAAAGTCTGCGGTAGCGATAATGACCGCATCCACGTCCTTGCGTGCATACAGTTCGTCGTTGTTACGAACCTGGTCTGGCCGCGAGCCGCACATCTTCTCGATGAAGTCGGCGCCCATTTCGCGCGGCCGCTTCCAGATGTCGGAGACGGCCACAATCTGAAAGTTCATCTCCTTGGCATGTGCATGGAATGCAGGCAGGTCGCCGCCTTTCATGCGATCGCCGCATCCAATGATGCCCACTCTCACGCGGTCGTTTGCGCCCACAATTGCGGCGTAGCTTTTGGCGTTCCATGAAACCGTTGTGGCTGCAAGCGCCGCTGTGCCGGCTTTCAGAAACTCCCTTCGGTTGCTGGCTTTCATATCCATCGCTTTTCCCCCCGGTTTCTTTCGCGCGCGATTTGCATATACTTCGCGGGTCGGCCTTTAATGGTCAGACCACGAGCGTCACCTAGTCAAGCGCTAATTTTTCATGGTTGTGAATATGTGGGAATACTTTTTCAGGCCTTCACACTACACTCCGGGGCCTTCACCAGACGAAGGCCGCCGGAGTTCATTGCAGTACTCTCTTGATTCAAAGGCAGAAAAACTGAAAAAACAGTTCCGCTCTGGCCGCCTCGCTGGCGGCTGTAAACACAAATCTGCCCGTTGTGGCGCTCGACGAGTTGTGCTACAACCCAAAGACCCAACCCGGTGCCAGTTTCAGTCTTCGTGGTAAAGAAGGGCTCGAACATGCGTTTGATCGTCGAGCGGTCGACCCCGGTGCCGGAATCGGCAAAGGTGACTCGCATGCCGTGGATAGAACTGTCGCGCCAGTCGCGCGAAGGATTCAGCCGCACGACCATGCGACCGCCTCTGGGCGTAGCCTCAATGGCGTTCGACATCAGGTTGGCGAAGATCTGCTGCGCCTCACTGGGCATGCAATTCACCTCCTGCTCCGTCTTCATCTGAATCGCGACCGTTATCTCGTTTGCTGCCAGCCTTGCCTGGAAAAGGGCCTTCACCGTCGCCACGACTTCCGAGAGCCTGGTTGTTGATGGAGAACCTGACTGGCGGTGGAACTTGAGCGTCTGTTGCGTGATCATGGAGACTCGCATCAGCTGATCGAGGGCGGACTGTGCGTGTTGCTTGGCTTGCTCGGTCGTGTCCGTCAAGGTGATAAGAAACAGAAGATTCGAAACCGCCTCGAGGGGATTATTGATTTCATGTGCTACTGAAGCGGCAAGACGCCCAGCCACGGCCAGCTTTTCAGCACGGAGCATTGCTTCTTCAGCGCGGCGACGTGGGGTTACGTCAGCAAGAACGCCTACCACTCGCAAAACCTTGCCTTCTCCGTCTCGCAGACATTTTCCCTGCGACTCAATCCAATGGACTGATCCGTCGCGCCAGCAAATACGGTACAGTTCGTGATATCCCTTTCCCGTCTCGCAGGTCTGCCTGCGCGCTTCCACCACGCGCGCCTGATCTTCTTCAAGGATCAGATCGATCCATGCCTCGTAGGAGGGTTCAATAGATCCGGGCTCGCGTCCAGCCAACCGGAACATTTCGTCAGACCAATAAACGCGCTCATGCTGGAGATCCCATACCCAGAACCCCATCCCGTTTGCTTCAAGGGCAATTCGCAGCATCTCATCGCGGTCGCGCAAGGCTTCAGTGGCGTGCGCGCGTTCTTCCGCCACCCTCCGCTCGGCATCGGCGAGTATCAGTTGCTGTCGCAGTTCCTGCCGGTCAAGTTCGTTGCGCTGCACGGAAAGCCGGCGAAGTCCCCATCCGATCGAAACTGAAATCGCAACAAATAAAGGCATGCGCAAGACTTCACCCACGTCTCCCAGCAGAAACCGCGTTTGTGCCGGTGTCAGGTACAACTCAACCAATACGGCGTCAGTCAAAGCGCAGAAGATACCGCCCAACAGATCGAGGTACCAGCAGGCCAAAATGACGGTGGGAATTGCCAACAGCAGCGGAAACGTTCGCAACGGGCTTACGCCGAATGAAATCGCCAGCGGCAAAACTGCGGCGCAGCCACCCAGCAGGGCTCTCAATGAGCGAGGCAGTTGTTCAAGGATCCTCGCGACGGGAAGCTTTGCGCTTCTGATTCCGGAGATGTCTGTAGCCGCCATTGCCCGGCATTGCCCCTTAACGACTGCTGTATGAACCGCGTCGAACTCGGAACCTGGTTGGCTGGCTCCCGGGTTCCGATCGTGAAAACCTCGCACGTCCGTTCTACTGCTCCGGCAATGCGCAACGGGGAATTGGGTTGTCCGGAGCGATGGAAGCCTGATTCTATGGAAACGTCAAAACGATTTGCAAATCGAAGATAGCGCATTTCAAGCATGTATCGGCACAAAAATCGAAAGTGGCCGATGACCGAGGCGCTTGCTCAGCACCAACTGAGTCAGGCGCATGACTCGTGTCTGCAGGATTCTGATGTCCCCGCGAAAAAGTTAAAGGCATGTGGCAGTTGGATGTCACATGCCTTTTCAATCTGATCGTCTGAGCCCCATCGCCTCACCCGCTTTCACAACCAGCAAGGTGAGGAGATGGGCAATGCTGTCATGCCGCTAGAACGAGATTTTTACGCTGCCCTGGAATTCGCGGGCTGCGTTGCCCGATGCAAGTTGACCCACCTGTCCAAAGGTGGACGAGGTGAAATTCTGGTTTGCGCCAAGAGAACCCAACGCAAAATCTGGATGGTTCAGCACGTTAAATGCTTCCAGCCGGAAGGTCGCGGCGAGGCTCTCATGGATCGGGAAGACTCGTGAAATTTGCGCGTCGAATTGCAGGAACGGCGGCGTGCGGAATGAGTTTCTGCGGATATTCCCGAAGGTTCCGAAATATTGGCACCCATTCGTATTGCTGCCGCACGGCGCAGTTACCTGCGCAAAAGCCGCGGGATTCAGATATTGCCGGTTTGTCGCCCCGGTCCCGCTTCGGAAAGTCGTCTTGATATAGGGACTGACGCCCGCGACGAGGTTTGGCCGATCGTTGCCCACTCCGTTGAGCGAGTTGTCCTGCCCTGCGGTTACGTTGAGAGCCGCGCCGCTGGCGATGTGAACCAACGGAGCCAGTTCCCAGTTGTTGACCACGTACGAAGTGAGCCGGTTACCGAGATGGAAATTGCTCCTGGCGACAACAGTTGCATTTTCAATGTGCCGGTAGTCCGAGCCGCAAGGGCCGTAATCACCTTTTGGATTATTGGGGTCCTGCACGGTAGTGCCGGCAAGGTCGCCCTGAGCGTCTTCAATGTTGAGGCACTTCGACCAGGTCCAGTTCGCCAGCATGCTGAAGGTGGAAGACAGGCGGTGCTGGATCGTAGCCACCAAACCGTTGTAATTGCCCGTGCCATTGTCACTCGCGATTGCAGATCCGCCCGATTCACCTTTGAACTGATTCCCCTGGTTTGGATTCAGAATCGCGAGTTTGTAACGTGAGAGCTTGTTTCCGGTGGTCGAGCAGTTGGTGCCGGCCGCGCCTGGTTTTACCGCTGCTGGACCAGAGGTAACTATGCCGGCGCATCCGGTTCCGCCCGCTCCCCAAACCCCGGGGATAAAGATCGACGGATTGAGCGGCAGGCCAATCGGTGCGTGCCGACTGGTGTTGCCGATGTAGTCGAGCTGGAACTGCCATCCGTGTCCAAACTGCTGTTGCACGCTGAGCGTCCACTGCATGGTGTATTCCGCGTGGAAATGAGCTGGCAGCACAATGTACTGCGACTGCGCGAAGTATTGTGCCTGGGAAGGCGTCGGAATTGCCGGCTGCGGGAATGGACTTGTGGTGATCGCGCCCACCGACCACGGCGCGCTGAAGCTCAGCGGAGCCGAGGATGACGTCTTCGCATTAGCAATCGCGGTGGCGTACGGCGGGTTCTGCTGATTCCTCTGCCCAGTAAAGAAGTTCGGATTGTCGAACATGAGGGCGCCGCCGAGCCGGATGACGGTCTTTCCGTCGCCCCTGGGGTCGAACGATGCACCCACGTTGGGAGAGAACTGCAAGACTGAGTTTTGAGTGAACTGCTTGTTTACGCCCTTGTCGCCGTAGTACAGGATGCCTGCCGGCGCATTCGGATAGACCGAACTCACTGTATTCGAGAGGAAGTTGGCCATGCTGAATTCGAGACCGCGGTTGAAGTAGTCCACGGGCATGATGTTTGGGCCCCAGCGCAAGCCGCCCACCAGAGTCAGCCGGTGCGTGGCGTGGAAGGTGTCCTGAAAGTAGAGACTCGGAATCGGTCCGCGCAGCGCATTTTGCTGCTGTTTGCTCTGCTCGAAGGCGCTCAGAGTTCCCTGCAGAAAGTCCAGGGATTGATCGCCGATGGTCGCTCCTCCCGCCGGACCGCTGCCGCTGAATTGGCCGTTGAATGTGAAGGTGCCGTTGCTCTCGTACATGTTGCCGATGTTGAGCTGGTTCTGGATCCACGCACCGCCAAAATTGAACTGGTGCCGGCCCTTCACCCATGTCATATCGTCATCAATCGCCAGAGTGTTGTCATTGAAGTGCGAAAGCGAATTTGTGCCGCCGCCGATCGTGAATTTGCCTTCGCTGATCTGTAATCCTGCGGAGGCGCCTTGAAACAAGGTGATGCCCAGCGTATTTGCGTTAATGTCGCTCGTGTTGTACCCGCGGTTATTCCTGCGGCGCATGATCGAAATGTGCGCGGCGTTCACAAGGTTGGGAGAAAAAGTATATGCATCGCCGAGCGTGAAGTTCTGCACTCGCTGGCTGTTCCCTGATTGCGTGGTCACCAGGATGTTGGTTGGGTAGAAGAAGGCCGGTTGCTGAAAGCCATCGATGAAATACCGGCCATAGATATTTTGTTTTGAGCTAACCGTGTAATCCACCCTTGTCACGAACTGGTTGTCAGCCTGTTGCAGCGGGATCGAATAGGAGACAAAACCGCAGTTCTTGGTGTCGTAGGAAGGATCGATCTTCGGCAGGTATTTCTGCAAGGCAAGAGCCTGGGCGTTAAACGTGGGCGTTGTCGCATACTTGTTGCCGGGCAGCGCCGCGCCAGTCAGGGGATCTACCAGGGTAATGGGCGCACCAGACGAATTGCAGGGGTTGCTTTTCGCTACGCCGGGAACGCCATCCGTCGTGGAGAAGTCACCGGCCAGGTTGGCTGCTGTCGGAACGGTAGCCTGCGAATTCGACTGCTTCTTCGAATAATCCAGGCGCTGATAGCCGGCGAATGCAAACATCTTGTTCTTAATGATCGGACCGCCAAAGGTGCCGCCATATTCGTTTTGGTGCAGGAAATCCTTTGCCGAGCAGCTTGTGGCCGGCGCAACCGGCGTGCACGTCGAGTAGAAGCTCGTTGAGTTGATGTAGTTGTTGCGGATAAACTCGAAGGCTGTGCCGTGGAACTGGTTCGTTCCGGAGCGCGTAACGACGTTGACCATGCCTCCGACGTGTCCGCCGTCCTGCGCGCCCAGCGCCGTTGACTCCACACTGAACTGGCTTACGGCATCCGGGAAGGGATAGGGAAGGTTACCGTTGGCCATGTAGTCCTGGTTGTCGCCGCCGTCGAGCCGCCACAGCGTTGTGTTTCCGCCGCCACCCGCAATTGAAACCGAAATCGTCTGGTACGAATATTTGCTGCCAGTGAAGTCGCCGCCGGGCGCCGTGTTCGAGCCGCCCGAGAGCGTGATGAGAGCCGTCATCTGGCGCCCGTTCAAAGGCATCTCAGTTACAGCGTTCTGGTCGATAGTCTGCTTGAATGTGGGGTCCTCGGTCTGCAGCGCAAGCCCTTCCGCCTGCACTTCGATCTTTTCGTCCGTAGCGCCCACGCTCAGGCTGGCGTCGACTGAAATATTGCTGCCCACCTCCAGCACGATTCCGGTCTTCGCGTAGCTCTTAAAGCCGGAGGCCGTCACTTCAAGCCGGTAAGCGCCGATCGGTATGCCTGGAAAGAGATACGATCCCGCGTTGTTGCTCGTTGTGGATCGCTTCACCAGCGTTGCCTGGTTGGTAAGCGTCACCGCTGCGTTGGGAACAACTGCTCCAGTCGCGTCCGTCACCGTCCCCTGAATGTTGCCGGTGCCGGCAATCTGTGCCGTTACGCTCGCCGCGAACAGGAGCACCGTGACAAAGCACAACACTGTGAAGCGAGCGATTGCTCGGCTACTAAGTGGATATGTCGAGTGCATGGAGGCCTCCAAATGCTATTTTTTTGATTTTCGTTCGGGTCTAGCCGGAATTCTGGCAAGTGGTTCGTTCAACTGGGAAGTGCATCAAAGAGAAATACCGATATAGCCGTGTGCCCGGCAATTTGTTAGCACACCCTTGTAGCGAGGTCAGACCATGTATGTCAAGAGTTATTTCGAGGCAAGGACTAAATCATGACGCCCTTGGGTGGGGAGGAGTAAGTGGCGGTTTTCGAATGGTATGGCAATCAGGCAGGAGCTAATAAAGCGATTGAGGTCTGACCTTAACGGTTCAATTTGTACCAGTTTTGGTGCAAATTGTACGACTTACCAGCCCATAGATGGTCAGGTAACCAGGAAGATTCGGCTCGATCTTCTGCTCAGGAGATCGTGCAATCACTGGCTTTTGTGGAGGGAACTAGGCCACCGGTGAACGCATCTCTTCGATGGCTGATTTGAGGCTCACCGCCAGGGTCTCCTGGGCTATGGGGCTCAACTTTTCGCCCTGGCTGGTCAGGTAGAAGACATCGATTGCCGTTTCGCCTTCCGTGTCGATGAGCGCCACCTTGATGTCGCACTGCAGCGTTGAGAGAGTGAGAGCAATTTGACGCAGCAGGCCGGGCAGGTCCTGTGCCACCACCTGCAATAGAGTCGAGTGCGTTGAAGAATCGGAATCAAACTCCAGTCGCGTGGGCACTTCCACTTTCATGTTGGACGGATGGTTGAGATGGCGGCGCGATTCGAGCAATTGTTGCACCGAGGCCTTCTGCGCAACCACGTCATGCATGTTGGCAAGAAAGCGGTCCTTCTCGCTCGGATTCAACTCGATGGTGCGGAAAATATCGGAGAAGTGGAAACTGTCAACAATGATGCCGGCATCATTCGAGTAGGCGCCGGCGCGCACAATGTTCATGCCCCACGCGGCAAGCGCTCCCGCTACATCGGCAAACAGTCGCGAGCGGTCGCGCGTGATCACTGTCAGGTCATAAAGCTGGCGGTTCGGACGCAAGTCCAGTTGCACTGAGTCCTTATCCAGATTGAGTGCCATCTGAAAGTGGCTGCGGATCTGCTCGGGCAGGCGCGTTTGCAGATAGCGCTGAGGGAGGCCTTCAAGAAATTGTCCCAGCGCTTCGTACTGCGCGGTAGGAACCATAGAGCGCAGGCGGTTCAACAGCGTGGGATCGATGGCCGCGTGATAACGCACTTCATCCACGGAGCGGTCCATGAAGTTCGCTGTAGACATGTAGAACTGCCAGAGGTTCTCCGCCTTCCACGGTGTCAACGCTTCAGGGTTCACGGCCTTGACGTCAGCAAACGTCATGATGGTGAGCATCTTCAGCATCTGCGGGCTGGCGATCTTCTCTGAAAAAGCCCGCACGTTTTCTATGTCGAAGATGTCGCGGCGCAATGCGTTCGACATTTCCAGATGCAGCTTGATGAGCTTGAGCACGGTCTCGCGCTCTTCTGCGTCGAAGTCGAGCCGCGCGAGAAACGCGTCAGCAAGCTCAACGCTCTGGCCGGCATGTTCACCCGTTCGGCGGCCTTTGCCTGTGTCATGCATGAGCAGAGCCAACAGGAACAGGTCGAGCCGGTCGATCTCCGGAAGCAACTGTGCCAGCCTGTGTTCGAAGTCATGGGCAGGATTGCGCAAACCGTGGACGTTGTCGATGACCAGGAAGGTGTGTTCGTCCACCGTGTAGCGGTGGTACGAGTCGCGAATCACGAGTGCGTCGATGCCGTGAAATTCCGGGATGAGCATCTCAAGCACGCCGAGCGCGTGCATGGTGCGCAACGCATGCGCCGCATGCGGCCCCAGCAGAACTTCGCGCAGCGAATTCCAAAGGTACGGCCCTTCGGGAATATGAATTGCCAGCACTGGCAATGCGTCTGTAATGCGGTCCTCGGCCGCCTGCGAGAGCGTGTAGCCATGCGTCGCCATCAGCGAAAAGATCCGAAGGATAGCGCCTGTGTCGTTGAATTGCGCACCGGGCTGAATATCGATGCGTCCCTGGTCGAGCAGAAAATCCGTTCCCGCAATCGGAGTGCGTCGCCGCCGGAACTGCTTATAAAAGCTCACAGGAGCAGGCAGATGCTCCATCAATAATGCTGCGCGCCGATACACCACGCGCGCATGCCGATAGTAGGTTCGCATCCAATACGAGGGATCGGCTGTGCCGCGCGTTTCCAGCCCTATCGATAGCGCGGCCGCTTCATCCTGTGATTGCCAGTCGAGCGTATTGTTGTCGCGCCCGTGACGGAAGTGCAAAAAACATCGCGCTGCGGCCAAAAAATCAAAAGCGGCCTCGGCGTCGCCTCGGGCGCTCTGAAAAACGCCTCCCCGCTGCCTTGGCCACTCTTTGGCTTCCTTCAAATGGAAAAGAACTGCGAACCATACCGCCAGGTGATAATCCCTCAGTCCGCCCGGACAGTCTTTAATGTTCGGCTCAAGATGGAAGATGGTATTGCCGAATTTTGCGTGTCGCGAACGCGCAATTTCGCCGAGCTTTTGCGTAATCGAGTTCCACTCACTCAGCATTAACCCCGGGAACACAACCTGATGGAGCTGCTGATATAGAGGGAACTGGCCGGCAAGAAAGCGCCGGTCGATCGTCGCCAGCATGAATTCCAGATTGTCCGGATCGAAGCGGGCGGCCTCTTTAAGGGTGCGTGATGCTGGGCTGGCGCGGAGGCCGATGTCCCACATGCCCTGGATTATGGCCCGCACCGCTTCGCGCGACTGCTCCTCAGTACGCTCGTCCGCAAATGCAAACAGCACGTCGATGTCGGAAAAGGGGAAGAGGTCCTTTCGGCCGTACCCTCCCAGGGCCAGAAGCGCGGCATTCGGCTGAGGCGTTTCTGCAAATACCCTGCGCCACATTTCGACGAGGATACGATCCACGACTGCCGATCGGCGACGAATCGCGGCAGTACCGTCGCCCGTGCGCTCACAAGTCTGGCGGACAAGCGCCATCTCCCGCAGATACTGCTCCCGAAGATCGTCAACCGCCAAAGCGACTGGATTCATAAGTAGTTGTACGTGGCTCGCCGAAGCAAAAAGGATGTTCCACTAGCATAAGCGAACAGGCTCAGAATGTGAATGTTTCGTTACCAGATCGGAAAACGGTCAAGCCGCGAAATCGCCGTGGCCGCCACCATTAAGTTCCAACGATCCCGCTACATGCGATTGGCTGCAGCTTCATGAAAGATGAACAGAACGCGCGCCGCTATTTCTCAGTGCCCCATTCACCACGTACCTCTCAGTTCCAGTTCAGCGCTGGGGCCTGTGATTCACTTTCCCGTGGGTGGCGCCGAGAGAGAAATTTAGTGACAGGCTCTGGGTGCCAGGGCGGCGCAGGAATCGCTGGAATCCCTGCTTGCGGGTGGAGGTTGATTGGAGCGGTTCCATCCCCCGAAAGGGGTAGATGCGACCGCGTTCTCGTCATGCATCTCTGCGTTATGCTCAGTGCAGCCCCTGACCAAGGTCTTCAAAATCACGTTGAATTAGAAAGCCGCCGGGCGCGGTAGGGGTACGCATCCTGTCATCGCGTTGCATCGGCTGCTGGGAGGGTCATCATCGGCGCGCGTCTGCGGTTGGGAGATCTGCTGATTGAAGCGGGGCTCATTACCCCGGAACAAATCTTTATGGCGCTCGATCGCCTGGTGGAGAAAGGCGGCCGCCTGGGTGAGAATCTTGTCGCCCTCGGTTTCATTGAGCAGAAGGCGCTGGACACTTTCATCCACCGCATCCCCACCGAGCCGCTCGACATTCCTTCCAGTGGAATCGATGAGCTGGAACTGATGAGCCTGATGCTCAAGCTGATTTACATGAATCGGCTTGAAACTTGCCGCGAGTTTATTGATGCCATCAAGCTGCCGTATCCCATCGTCGCCGAGCTCACCAGGATGGCCATCGACCGCAAGCTGATTCGCATCCTTGGATCGCACACCGACAACCCTCTCGACATGAGCTATGCCTTCACTGATGAAGGCAAACGCTGGACGGTCGATGCTCTCGAACAGTTGCGTTATGTCGGACCGGCCCCGGTAGCCATTGAGGAATTCAACTATCGCGTCAATCTGCAGAAGCTCACGAACGAGTTGGTCACGTTCCAGCGCATTCGAAAGGGACTGGGCGACCTCACGTTCGATGACAGCATGATCGAGCAGTGCGGTCCAGGAATCAATTCCGGCCGCGCCATGCTGCTTTACGGGCCTCCCGGCAACGGCAAAACCTCCGTCGCACACTCGCTGGGCAGCGTGTATAACGATGTGATCTATGTCCCGTATGCCATCTCGGTCGAGGGACAGATCATCCGTTTCTTTGACCCGAGCATGCACGTGCCCGTCCGCCGCCAGGACGACGACAACACCGATGACATTTCAGTCTCTTTCGTTCGCTCGCAGGAGCTTGACATGCGCTGGGTTCCTTGCCGCCGCCCCTTTGTTGTGACCGGTGGCGAACTCACGCTCGATATGCTCGATCTCCGTTACGACGAGAACGGCCACTTTTACGAAGCACCCCTGCACGTGAAGGCGCTCGGCGGGACGTTCGTCATCGATGACTTCGGCCGCCAGCTTGTGAGCCCTACCCATTTGCTCAATCGCTGGATTGTGCCGCTTGAAAACCGCATCGACTACATGAAGTTGCACACCGGCAAAAGCTTCAGCATTCCTTTTGAGGAGCTGGTGATCTTCTCCACCAACCTTGAGCCGGAAGACCTGATGGACACGGCATTTCTGCGTCGCCTGCCTTACAAGATCGAAGTCGGCGCGCCCTCTCTTGAGAACTACAAGCGCATCTTTGAAAAAGAGTGCGCGCGGCAGGGGATTCATTTGCCGGAAGTTGTCTTCGACACTATTGTTGACAAGCTACTGAACGAAAAACAGCTCGATCTGGCCGGATTCCAGCCACGGTTTATCGTCGACCAGGTGGTGGCCACATGCCGGTTCATGGGCCAGGCGCCGCACTTCGAGCCGCGATTTATTGACTATGCTCTCAACAACCTTC
>Ga0335085_10014545_pt1 | contig 11470 bp, 10 predicted proteins | sample Lox_Sample_45_FD_206712 | JGI IMG/M metagenome (GOLD analysis project Ga0335085, IMG submission 206712) | Soil microbial communities from Loxahatchee National Wildlife Refuge, Florida, United States - Lox_Sample_4.5 | ecosystem: Environmental > Terrestrial > Soil > Wetlands | place: USA... | reverse complement strand
GGTATCGCGCGTGTAGTTGAGCGTGGTCTTGACGTCGGTCTGGCCAGTCATTTGCTCCAAGTCCTCAAGTCACAACGAAGGGCCCGACACCCAGCCTCACGCGACAGGCTCGATACCGGTCAGTGCGGCTGCAGGGCCGCCTCGACCGCGCCCTGGGTTTTCTGCCAGCACGGCAGCTTTTCGACCTCCGCCATCCAGCGCCTGATATTCGGAAAGTCATCGAGCGGCAGCAGCTGTCGCTTGTGCATGTGCATCGGTGCCGCCACGGCGATGTCTGCGATCGTCACCGTATCACCCACGAGCCACTTGGATTTCGCCAGCCGCGCTTCGAGAACGCCAGCCAGACGCCGCCAGTTCGGTGTTTCTTTTTCGAGCAGCGCCGTATCCGTCGGAGCTTTCATCAGCGGTTTGACGGCGTTTTCGATGAAAAAGATATAGCAGCTCGGCTGCCAGTGCGCCGCTTCCCACAACATCCAGCGGTTGATGTCGGCGCGCTTCTTCAAATCCTTGGGATAGTGCGTTTCGGATGCCGTCAGATCGGCTGCGTATTGCAGGATGGCGTCGGACTCCCAGAGCGTATAATCGCCATCCGTCGCCGCCGGCAGTGTCCCGTTCGGATTAAGAGCGAGATAATCCGGCTGTTTGTGAGCCCCGGCAAAATAGTTCACGTGGTTGACGTGATAAGGCATGCCGAGCAATTCCAAACCGGCCAGTACCTTCCGGCTATTGATGGTTGCTGGGTCAAGATACACTTGCAGCATGACTGTTTCTCCCCTGCGGCTTATTTGTTATTTGTCCGGCCCCCAATGAGTGCAGTTTTTAGCAGCGCCCCAATAAACCGGCAAAGCAATTCGCCGTCTGTAGCGTGGGCCGTGTCCCGCTGTACGTTGGCCCATTGATGTGTTCCACTATCGTCGGGCAAAAGTGATCATCAACCAAGAGCCTTGGGAGCGCGCTCCGTGAACGTCAACGAATTGGTCGCCATCGATATTCATACCCATGCGGAGGAACCGTGTGGCACGCATCCCGACGACGGCTACGACGAACTGCAGGCGCAAATGGCGATCTACTTCAATCAGCCAAACAATCGCCCGACCATCGAAGACACGGCGGCCTACTATCGCCAGCAAAGGATTGGCGCCGTGATTTTTCCGGTCGATGCCGAACGCGAGACCGGTTACCGGCGCTACCCGAATGAAGAAGTCGCGGAAAAGGCGGCGGCGAACAGCGACGTTTTGATTCCATTTGCAAGTATCGATCCGGCCAAGGGAAAGACCGGCGCGCGGGAAGCGCGACGGCTGATTCGCGAGTTCGGCGTGCGGGGTTTCAAGTTTCATCCCTCCATGCAGGGCTTTTATCCCAACGATCGCAGTGCTTACGTCCTCTATGAGGCGATTGCGGAAGCCCGGCTCCCGGCGCTGTTTCATACCGGCCAGACCGGTGTTGGTTCCGGCATGCCAGGCGGTGCCGGAATCCGCCTGAAGTATTCCAATCCGATGTACATGGATGACGTCGCCGTCGATTTCCCCGATATGCCGATCATCCTCGCGCATCCGTCGTTTCCGTGGCAGGAGGAGGCGCTGTCGGTCGCGCAACACAAGCCGAACGTCTACATCGACTTGTCCGGCTGGTCGCCAAAATACTTCCCGCCAATTCTGGTCCGCTACACCAACTCGCTGTTGAAGCACAAAGTGCTGTTCGGCTCGGACTGGCCGGTCATCAAGCCGGACCGCTGGCTCAGTGATTTCGACAAGCTCGACATCAAGCCGGAGGTGCGGCCGCTCATCCTCAAGGAAAATGCGGTCAAACTCCTCGGCCTGGGCTCGGCCGGGGCATAAACGTGGCCTCGAAACGTGGCGCCATGCCGCACCAGCTTCCCCGGTTTCTCGTTAGTCTTTACGTTATCAAAGGAATTTGGTACCGGCTCAAGGCCGGGGTGTGGCACTCGTAGCTTTTCACGCGAAAATACCCGAACGGCGGGGAGATAAAACGCCGGTGATGCCCGGGCGCGCGCACAAGGGGTAAGCTTGCCTAAATTTTTTGTCGATGTGTACCACCGGGCCTCGGTTCGGCTGCGGCGGAGCGGCATGCTGGCCCGCATTGATCGTTACGACGTCGCGGCGTTGCTGTTGTTCAGTACGCTGATTGTCCTCGTCGTTTTCACCTTCGGCGACTACGCCATCTCCAATGATGAGGAAGTGCAGCAGCGTTACGGCGAGATGATCATCGCCTATTACACGAGTGGCTTCGTCGACCAGGCGCTGTTTCATTTCCGGAACCTCTATTTGTACGGCGGCCTGTTCGACGTGGTTGCGGTCGGCGTCGAGAAACTTCTGCCACTCGATCTTTACCAAGTCCGGCACTTGCTGACGGCGCTTTGCGGCGTCGGCGGCATCGCCGCGGTATGGGCGACAGCGCGAGCCATCGCCGGGTCCCGCGCAGGGTTTTTGGCGGCGACGGCGCTTGCAGTGTGCGGCACGTGGTACGGCACGATGTTCAATCACACCAAGGACATTCCGTTTGCCAGTGCGGTGATGGGCGGGCTCTTGCTCCTGGTGCTGATCGGCCGCGAATTGCCGCGTCCGCGGTGGTATCTGGTCGCGCTGTTTGGCGTGCTGTGTGGCAGTGCGCTCGGCATCCGCGTGCTCGGTCTGTTTCTCGTCAGCTACGCGGCGGTCGCGATCGTTATTCATGCGCCATTCGGCCGCGGCGTGCCATCGCGCCAGACACTCTCGTTTGTCGCCCGCTCCGCGCTTCCACTCGCCGTTTCCTTCATTATCGCCTATTTGATCATGATCGCGGCCTGGCCCTGGGCCGCCCTGGCGCCGCTCAATCCATTGCGCGGACTGACCGATTTCGTTGATTTCAATTATCCAATCCAGACCATCCTGGCCGGCCACGTCTACCAGATGGGTGACGTTCCGCGCTGGTACGTGCCGACCTACCTCGCCATCAAGCTCACGCTGTGGCTGCTGTGTGGTGCCGGCTTGGGAATTGTCTTCGCGATGCTGCCGCAACGCTCCGGCCGAAGGACCAACGACGAAACTCACAACGCGTGGCGAAAAGAAACGATGCTGGTGGCGTTCGCCGCTTTCTTTCCGCTGATCTGCGAAGTGATTGTGGACGGGCCGGCGTTCACCGGGATGCGGCACTTTTTGTTCACCGTGCCGCCGATTGCCGTACTTGCCGGGGTGGGGCTCAACAGCCTGCTTAGCCGGCTCGAAAGCCTGAACCGGTTTGTGGCGGCCGGCGCCACCGCGATTGTCCTGCTGGGCCTGGGCTGGGACGCCACCACGCTCTATCGTCTGCACCCGGACGAGTATCTGTTTTTCAACCCGCTGGTCGGCGGGCTTGCCGGCGCGTCGCGCAATTACGACACCGATTATTGGGTCAACACGATGCCGGAGGCGGTGAGCGACCTCGAGCATTACCTCGACAAGACCGAGGGTAAAGCGCGGCCGGGCCAGCATTATCTGGTCGCAGTGTGCAGCGAGCGGGTGCAATTCGAGAAAGAGGCCGACTCTCGTCTGGAATGGACCCGCAACATGGATCATGCGGATTTCTTCATCGCTCCGACCCACATGGACTGCGACCGCGAGTTCAAGGGCCGCGTCATCGCCACCGTCGAGCGGCTTGGCGTCGTGATCGGCGTGGTCAAGGACCGCCGCGCCATCACCCATCCGAACCTCGCCGGCCTGAACTGACGGGCGTCGTCGCGTTCGCATCTACCCCCGCGCCACCGGCGGCACGTAAGTCTCGAGTTCCGTCGACGGCAGGTTCACCACCTGGCCAAGTTCGGCGGAGCGGTACAGCGCCATCAGCATTTCGGCGACGGCGACGCCGTCCTCGAACGTTTCGATCGGTTGCCGGTGGTGGCGGAATGCATCGACCATGTGGCGGTCCTCGCCGATATAGCCGTAGATATCGGCCTCGTTCTCGACCACCGGCATCAGGCCCTGTTCGGCATTCTGCTTCTCGACCAGATCCTCGCCTTGACCTCCTGAAATGTCGCGCGACAGAAAAACTTTCAAGCCGGTGTTGAGAGAGGAGAACTCCATCGAATATTCGGGACCAAGAAGTTCGATCACGATGCGCAAGCCGGCCCCGACATAAGCCCACGAGTTGGTCGCCTCGACCAGGACGTCGTGGCCTTCGGCGTCGCGGAAAGTGAGTGCACCGCGCGCGAAATCCTCTGCCGGCCTGCGCGCATAATCGATCTCGGGTCCCATCATGGTTTTCAAGCGCGCCACATATTCCGGCCGGGTCCATTTCAGATTGCCGATCGTGGCGCTGGCGCTGACGAGTTTCAGATCGCCGCGCGGTGCGCCGGGCCTGCTGAGCAGATAACGTCCGACCTCGACGCTGTGACAGGTCATGTCGGACAGAACACCACCGCCCTGCCGCTGACCTTGCCAAAACCACGGCATGTGCGGTCCGCTGTGCTCCTCGGCGGCGCGGGCAAGATAGGGCCGGCCGGAAATCGGCACCGCGCGGCGCCAGACGATATCTTTGCCGCGCTGCACCGCGCTCGAGAACACCTGGTTTTCCAGATAGCCGTGGAGGAGCTTTGCGTCTTCGGCGAGCCGTAGCATCTCGCGCGCTTCGGCGAGCGTGCGGCCGAGCGGCTTTTCGCAGGCGACGCCGATGAGTTTCGTCCAGCCGGCTTTTACCAGCCGATGAATCTCGCGCATGGTGTCGAGCCGGGCGAAATTCGGCACCCCGATCCATACGGCGTCAACCTCGCCGGAAATCAGCATCGATTCGAGCGAAGCGAACGGCCGGCACGGGCCGAGTTCCAGCGCGTTGGCCTTCGTCGCCATCGCCTCGCGATGCGCGGCGGTCGGGCTGTAGACGCCGGTGACGGTGACGTGGCGAACCGATACCAGCGCTTGCAGGTGAAAGTTGTTGATGAAGCCGGAGCCGATCAGGCCGATCCGCAGCGTGGCGACTGGCGCGTTCATCGAAGCCCCCTCGGCATATCCCTGTTCCAGCCCTGTTGGCACGGCCAATGTTCATGACGACTGGCTCTTGCCTGCCTGACGCGTCGACGATGCGGACTCATTCAGGCGTGCGGTTCCTTAAGCACGACAAGTGTGTACAATGCCACGACAAAATGCCTGCCGTTTGATTTCGGCGTCCCACCGAGACTGCATCCCCGATGGCAGCGCAAAACCGAATGCCGTGGCCGACGATCGTGTTTCCGATTCTGGCCGCCGGCTTCGTCATCCTGTCCGAATTCTTCCACCTCGATCGCGCAGCAGCCGCCTCGTTCGCATTATCGCTGAGCGCCTCGGTCATCATGATCGTCGTCATGCTGGGCGCTATTTTCGCAGCGGTGCATCACGCCGACGTCATTGCGCACCGCCTGGGCGAGCCGGGCGGAACGCTGGTTCTGACTTTGGCGGTCACCGTCATCGAAGTTGCGCTCATCGAATCGGTGGTCTTCAAGCAGAACACGCCGCCGACGCTGGCGCGCGACACGGTTTTTTCCGTCATCATGATCGTCTGCAACGGGCTCGTCGGCCTGTGTGTCCTCGTCGGCGCATTGCGCCATCGCGAGCAGGAGTTTCACACCTCCGGCACCGCTGTCTATTTCAATGTGCTCGGCGCACTTTCGATACTGACGCTGGTGCTGCCGAACTACACGCTGACGGCGTCCGGGCCGTATTTCTCGACCGCCCAGCTGATCTTTGTCAGCATCATCACCGTGATTCTTTACGCCACCTTCCTGTTCATCCAGACCTCGCGGCATGTCGACTATTTCCGCGCCGAAGAAAAAGCCGCCTGGGACGAGGCGAATGTTTATCCTTCAAATGGCGTCGTTGCGGCGAGCCTGATCCTCCTGCTTGTTGCCCTGTTCGGCGTTGTACTGATCGCCGAACACTATGCCATCATCGTGGAAGAGGGCCTCGACTTCATCGGCGCCCCGCCAGAGGTCGCCGGCATCGTCATCGCCCTCATCGTGCTGGCGCCCGAAAGCATCAGCGCCGTGCGCGCGGCGCAGCGTGATATTCTGCAAAAGAGTCTGAACATCGCGCTCGGCTCGTCGCTCGCGACCATTGGGCTCACGGTTCCGGCGGTCGCCATGACCAACGTCATGCTCGGCCGCCAACTCGCGCTCGGGCTGTCGCCGCGGGACACTTTATTGCTGGCGCTGACGTTTTTTCTCAGCCTGCTCACATTCGGTTCCGGCCGCACCAATATTCTCGCCGGCCTGGTGCATCTCGTGGTGTTCGCCACGTTCGTGTTTCTGGTCTTCATTCCGTAACGCCGTCGATGCCGCATCGTCAATAGCCGACCGCCAGCGCACCGCGGGTGCGCGGATCGGCGGCGCCGGTGATGCCGGCTTGCGTCACCAGGATCGAATTGGCCGAAGTGATCAGCGGCCGCACCACGACGTTTTCGCCGCGCGCCTGCAGCGCGGCGACCAGATCGGCGGGAAGCGCCGGCTCCGCCAGCACCCGGTCGGGCATCCACTGATCGTGAAGGCGCGGCGCCGCCACCGCGTTTGCGATATCCATGCCGCGGTCGATCACGTCTGAGACGATCTGCAGCACCACATTGATGATAAAGCTGCCGCCGGGCGAGCCGGTGACCAGAAACGGCTTGCCGTCCTTAAGCACGATGGTCGGCGTCATCGACGACAGCGGCCGTTTGCCCGGCGCCGGCGCGTTGGCGGCATCGCCGAGGAGCCCGTAGGCGTTCGGCGCATTGGCCTTGGCGGCGAAATCGTCAAGCTCGTTGTTGAGAAGGACGCCGGTGCCTTCGGCGACGAGGCCGACGCCATAGCTGAAGTTGATGGTGTAGGTGTTGGAAACCGCATTACCGAACCGGTCGATGACCGAGAAGTGTGTGGTGTTGTGGCCTTCGCGTTCGACGATCGCGCCGGCGCGGATTTCGCTCGCCGGCGTCGCGTGCTGCGGATCGATGGTGGCGCGCCATTGCGCGGCGTAGCTCTTCGATGTCAGCCGCGCTACCGGGATCTGCACGCGGTCGGGATCGCCGAGAAACCAGGCGCGGTCGGCATAAGCGCGCTTCATGGTCTCGACCATCAGGAACAGCGCCTGCGCTCTATCTTCGTGCGCGAAATCGTAGCCTTCGATGATGTTGAGCATTTCGATCAGCGCGACGCCGCCGGAGGAGGGCGGCGGCATCGAGACGATGTCGTAGCCGCGATAAGTGCCGCGCACCGGCTCGCGCTCGGTGGCGCGATAGTCTTTCAGATCGTCCGCCGTCATCACGCCGCCGGCCGCCTGCACCGCGGTGGCGAGTTTTTCCGCGACCGGACCTTCATAGAACGCGCGCGGCCCCTTGTTGGCGATCGCAGCAAGCGTAGCGGCAAGGTCCGGCTGTACCAGCCGGTCGCCTTCGCCGAGCGCGCCGCCGTCGGCTTTCAGAAAAATCTTCGCCGACGACGGCCAGCGCGCCAGCCGCGCCCGATCGATAAGCAGCGAATCCGCGGTATCGTCGGCGACCGCAATGCCGTCGCGCGCCAGTGCGATCGCCGGCGCCATCAGTTCGGCGAGCGTGAACTGGCCGGAGCCGTATTTTGCTTCCGCGAGCGCGAGGCCCGCGACGGTTCCCGGCACGCCGACGGCAAGCGCGGAGTCGCGCGACTTGTGCGGATCGGCATTGCCTTGCGCATCGAGAAACGACGTGGCGTTAATCGCCGCGGGCGCGGTCTCGCGATAATCGATCACGGTGTCAGCGCCGCCCGAGCGATGGATCACCATAAACCCGCCGCCGCCGATATTGCCGGCGCGCGGATAGGTCACCGCCATCGCAAAGCCGACCGCCACCGCCGCATCGACCGCGTTGCCGCCCTTCTGCAAAATCCCGACGCCGATCCGCGCGGCAAGCGCCTCCTGCGCCACCACCATGCCGCTTTGCGCAGTGACCAGCGGTATCGTCCGGGCCGCCACCTCTTCGCCCCGCGCGCCAAGCGGCAGCGCGACGAGCGCAATCAGGACGAACGCCGGCAGTTTCGAAACCGAATGTTTTCTCATCGGCAAATTAGACACGAGCATCAGTTGGTGCGCAAACCGCGGCGCTCTTCATCCTGCCCCGCCGCGCTTCGCTACGCGGGGGCGGAGAGCGCGGTTGCCATTCGCGCAATTGCATCCGTGGCCTGATCGATGTCGCGAAGCTCGCTTACGGGAATGCCCAGCACCGTAATTCCCCGCTCCCGAAGCCACGCATCGCGGCGAAAATCGCGCTGCGGCCGATTGCCGAGATCGTGACTTGCGCCATCGAGCTCGATCGCCAGCCGCGCCTCCGCGCAATAAAAATCGAGCACGTACCGGCCAATCGGATGCTGACGCCGGAACACCGGCCTGCCCGGCTCCCGTTTACGCAAGCGACTCCACAACCGGACCTCTGGCACCGACAACGTACGCCGAAGGCGACGCGCATTTCCAATCGTCTGTCGAGGCGCGCGCATGCGCTCTCAACTTATCCTGCCCCGCGCAGCGGGGAAGGGGGACCATGCGAAGCATGGTGGAAGGGGCCTCGGCGGCGCCACTCGCACGGCATCAGATAAACCTCCGCGCCGCGCGCCCCCTCCACCGCGCAAGTGCGCGGTCCCCCTCCCCCGCTGCGCGGGGGCGGATAAGCGTCAGCGCTCTCGCGGCGCGGCTTTGCGCCCGAGTCATGCCAACCACCACGCGCAAGAAAAAACCAAAGAGGGAGGCGGAGCGCCGAAAGACGCATGTGCCATCCATTGTCCGCGCTGCAATCGGCAACATTGCTGCTACCGACTTCGCTGCGGACGCGCGCCAAACGGGGCGCGCTCGCCTTCCGGCGCTTCGCCGCGGCACTCGCCACGCCAGTCGCAACCAGCATTGGCTCAGCCCTGGGCCGTGCTTCCCGGAACGCGGCTGGTGCGGCGTTACCCGCCTTCGCCTGTCCCGGTTAAGCGCGCTCCGCGCAGACCGGTCCTTGTGCCGGCCGAACGGTATCCAGAGCCGCCCGGGGACGGGGTGCAAATCCGCACGCGGGCACCGCATCCCGCTCCGCGTTCAGGCATGCCTCGAGAACACGACCCTCAAGTGAGCGAGATTCACGCATCGTACTTGAAACAGGGACGAAAGTCAATGAAAAAGCGACGTGACGTCACCGCCTCATCGGCGGGCTTGACCCGCCGATCCTTGCGCGCGATGAGCCGGTATCGGGTGGACCGCACGTGACGACAGTTCAAAGCTCCATCCCGGCTGCAACGAGACCCTCATGAAACTTTGCCGCTTCGACAACAGCCGCCTCGGGCTCGTTTCCGCCGACGGCGATGCGGTGGCCGATATCACCACGATCATCGCCGATCTGCCGGTCGTTGCCTGGCCGCGATCGCCCGTCGATCCGCTGCTGGCGCAATTGCCGCAGCTGCATGCGGCCATCGAAGCGCTGGGACGTTCGGCGTCCTGGATCCCGATCGAGCGCGTCGCGTTGCGCAGCCCGATCACCAGCCCCAGCAAGCTGATCGCCGCGCCGGTCAATTATCGGGCGCATATCGACGAGGCCAACGCCGACAAGGGCATCAATTTCGGCAAGACCATCAAATCGATCGAGGAGTACGGCCTGTTCCTGAAAGCGTCATCGTCGATCGTTGGCCCGGCCGACGGCGTGCACCTGCCGCCGCTCGACCGCCGCGTCGATCACGAAGTCGAGCTGGTGGCGATCATCGGCAAGGAGGGCTATCGCATCCCGCGCGAGCGCGCGCTTGAGCATGTCGGCGCTTACGCGATCGGACTAGACATGACGGTGCGGGGGCCGGAGGATCGGAGCTGGCGAAAATCGTTCGAGACCTTTGCGGTGATCGGGCCGTGGCTCGTCACCGCCGACGAAATTCCCGATCCCGGCAAGCTTGATATGCGCCTGACCGTCAACGGCGAGGTGCGCCAATCCGCCAACACCGGCGCGTTGATCTTCGACGTGCCGCGGCTGGTGGAATATGCCTCGGCAACCTACCGGCTTTATCCGGGCGACGTGATCATGACCGGCACGCCGGAGGGCGTCGGCCCGGTGGCCGGCGGCGATGTGCTTGAATGCTACATCGAGCGGATCGGCACGATGCGCGTGCCCATTCACGGTGCGTAGCGGATTTTGTTTCGCTGATTCCGTTTCGCTCAATCCGGGCTACACTTGGCGGGCGATGTCCCGTTCCGAACGGCTGTTCAGTCTGCTGCAGGCGCTGCGCCGGTTTCGGCGGCCGGTGAGCGGCAAGGCGCTGGCGGCCGAGCTTGGCGTGTCGATGCGCACGCTCTATCGCGACATCGCCACCTTGCAGGCGCAGGGCGCCGATATCGCCGGCGAGCCGGGCGTCGGCTATGTGCTGCGTCCGGGTTTTATCCTGCCGCCGCTGATGTTTTCGCAAGACGAGATCGAGGCTTTGGTGCTCGGCTCGCGCTGGGTGGCAAGCCGCGGCGATGACAGTCTCGGGCTTGCGGCGCGCGATGTACTTGCCAAGATCGCGGCCGTGCTGCCGGCCGATTTGCGCGACAATCTCGACGCGGCAAATCTGTTCGCCGTTCCCGGCAAGTCTGCCGCCGACACGGCCGAGCTGGGGGCCATCCGCAAGGCGATCCGCTTCGAGCGCAAACTCTCGATCCGCTACCAGGATGGGCGCGGCGCCGATACGACGCGCTTGATCTGGCCGTTCGCGCTCGGTTTTTTTGATCGGGTGCACGTCGTCGTCGCCTGGTGCGAGCTGCGCCAGGATTATCGTCATTTTCGCACCGACCGCATTGCCGAGCTAAACCTCACCGAGGTTCGCTACAAACAGCGCCGCCAGGCGCTGCTGAAGGAGTGGCGCGCGATGGAGAATATTCCGCCGCCGTGATTGCGTTTTCCTCGTCATTGCGAGGAGCCAACGGGCCCGGCCCGAAGTGGCCGGCCCGATGACAAGCTCCGCGACGAAGCAATCCAGACCGTGAGGCTGGACTGGATTGCTTCGCTTCGCTCGCAATAACGAGTGCGTAAATGCTGCTGCCAGAAACTGACAGTGCCGCAGGCTACGGTCGCCCTGTCACATGCAGGGAGATGCATCATGCCGCAGCCTAACTTCATGCTGCTTTACGTCGACAGCCCGCAGGCAAGCGCGCGTTTCTATGGCGGCCTGCTTGGGCGCGAGCCGGTCGAGGCTTCGCCGACCTTTGTGCTGTTTGCGCTGGAGTCCGGTCTTATGCTGGGATTGTGGTCGCGGCATCTGGTGAAGCCAAACCCGGCCGCGGGTCCGGGCGGCGCCGAGATCGTGTTTCCGGCCGACGATGCGGCCGCGGTCGGCGCGGTTTACCAGGACTGGAAAGCGCGCGACGTTGCGATCGCGCAGGAGCCGACGCAGATGGATTTCGGTTTAACCTTCGTCGGCCTTGATCCCGACGGCCACCGGCTGCGGGTGTTTGCTCCGTCCGGGCAATAGGGACGCGCGAGATGCCGGGATACTGGATTGGCGTCGCGTCCGCGGAGCATGTGCGCCGCG
>Ga0335085_10014544_pt1 | contig 11470 bp, 8 predicted proteins | sample Lox_Sample_45_FD_206712 | JGI IMG/M metagenome (GOLD analysis project Ga0335085, IMG submission 206712) | Soil microbial communities from Loxahatchee National Wildlife Refuge, Florida, United States - Lox_Sample_4.5 | ecosystem: Environmental > Terrestrial > Soil > Wetlands | place: USA: Florida... | reverse complement strand
CAACACCTCCTTCACCGATCTGCAGTGGATCGTCGACGCCTACGCCCTTACCCTCGCGGCGACGCTGCTCAACGCCGGGTCCCTCGGCGATCTCCGGGGACGCAAGCGCGTCTTCCTGGGCGGGATCGCGCTGTTCACGCTGGCCTCGGCCCTCTGCGGCGCGGCGCAGTCGCCGACCTGGCTGATCGTCGCGCGTGGTGTGCAGGGACTCGGCGGAGCGGCGATGTTCGCCGTCTCGCTCGCGATCATCTCCCAGGAGTTCCACGGCCGCGAGCGCGGTACGGCCTTCGGGATCTGGGGCGCCACGGTCGGGGCCGCCGTTGCGATCGGGCCGCTCGTCGGCGGCGCTCTGACGACCTACGTCGGTTGGCGCTGGATCTTCTTCGTCAACATCCCGATCGGGGTGGCGTGCGTGGCCGGCGGGCTCCGTGAGCTGCACGAGACGCGCGACGAGGAAGCGGGAAACTTCGACACCGCAGGTCTGGTCACGCTCACCGGCGGGCTGTTCGCGCTCGTGCTCGGACTGCTCCGCGGCAGCGACTGGGGCTGGTCGAGCGGCCGGGTCGTCGGCCTCTTCGTCGCTGCGGCCGTGCTCCTCGTGTCGTTCGGCTTCGTCGAGTTGCGGCAGGAGTCGCCGATGCTCGACATCCGACTCTTCCGGGTCCCCACGTTCACCGGAGCGCAGATCACAGCGTTCTCGATCTCGGCCGGGATGTTCGCGCAGTTCCTCTTCCTGCCGCTCTACCTCGAGAGCGTGCTCGGCTACTCCGCGGTGAAGACGGGAGTCATCTTCCTGCCGCTCTCCCTGCTCGCGTTCGTCGTCGCTCCGATCTCCGGCCGCCTGTCGACACGCATACCAGTGCGCTTCCTGCTCGCCGGCGGGCTCGCTCTCTGCGGCGTCGCGCTGCTGCTGATGTCGGGAATCTCGGACTCCTCGACCTGGACGACGCTGCTGCCGGGTTTCCTCGTAGCGGGCGTCGGCATCGGGCTCGTCAACGCCCCGCTCGCGTCGACCGCCGTCAGCGTCGTCGAGCCGCGCCACGCGGGGATGGCCTCGGGGACGAACAACACCTTCAGACAGGTCGGCATCGCGACCGGGATCGCGGCGCTCGGCGCGATCTTCCAGAGCCGGATCGCGTCCGATCTCCCTTCGCTGCTCCCACCTCATGTGCGCTCGGGTCTCGCGCAGGCGATCGCCTCCGGAGGCGACCATACGGCGGAAGGCCGCGCGGCTTTCATCTACGGCCTGAACGGGATCCTCTTCGTTGCCGCCTTCGTCCTGTTTGCCGGCGCCGCGCTCGCGTTCGTGCTCGTGCGCCAGCGGGACTTCGTTGCGAGCGGCCCCGAGGTCGCCGGCGCAGCGAGCTAGGCCGTCGCGCGTGCCACGCGGGCGACATGCGACGCGCGCAGACGCAGCGCGAGCTGCCAGGAGGCGATGAGGAGGATCACGGCCGCGCCCGTCACGATGACGAGCGCCTGGGCGGCAATCGAGAAGGCGATCGCGTCGGCCGTGTGGACGCCGCCGAGAGCGAGGATGGCGGCACCCGCGCCGGCCTGGGTCGCAGCGCCTGCGGGGGCGATCGGGAGAGCTGCGGATGCTGCGGAGGCGACGAGGAAGGCAAGCGCGAGCACGAACGAGCCGGGCATCGAGAGAGCGTTGAGGAGAAGGAAGACTGCGACGGCGCGGAGGCTCCACGAGACCGAGATGAGCAACCACGCGGCCCAGGCCTCCTTCGTGCAGTGCGTATGCGCGGCGACCCAGCGGCCGAGCCGCCAGCGCGTCACGAACGACATCCGCGCGATTCGCGGCAGAAAGGCGACGACCGCGCCGGCGGCGATCCCGGCGACGGCCACGAGGGCGAAACCCGCGCGCGTCGTCCAGTGGCTCGAACCGGCCGCTGCAACAGAGGCCATCGGCGTCAGGGCGGCGTTGTCGAGCATCCCGAGGACGATCAGGCTCAGGCCGAGCGTCCCGATCCCGGTCTTCGTGCCCGGGTAGCGCTTCACGACGGCGATCCGAACCGCGTCGTCGACGCGTCCCGGCAAAGCGATTCCGCCGACACACGCCGCGCCGCCGGCGAAGGCGAGCGCGTCGGCGGTCGGGCGCTCGTCGGCGTGGAAGAGCCGCTGCCACCCCCACGCCTTGAAGGCGTAGGCAGCGAGGAAGAGGAGAGCAGCTCCCGACGCGAGCACGGGGTCGGCGTGGTGGATCGGCCAGCCGCCGCCGACGAAGTGGCGCACGCTGAGGTACGCGACGCCGAGCAAGAGAAGCCCGAAGCCGCCGTTCAGCACGAGCTGAACCTTCCGGTTGGAGAGAAGCCGCATCACCGCAGTCGCAACGGTGCTATCGGCGAAGGGGATGCGCGGCTGAGTCACTCGATCGGGGCCATGGCGGAGGCGGAAGGTACCGGCACCTCGTGAGAGCGATGTAAGGCTTCGCGCCGCTCGGCCAGACGCTCGGCCGCGGCGACGGCCGCGGCCGCTTCCCGCGCCCGGGGGTCGCGCTCGCGCTCGGCCCAGGCGGTCGCCTCGCTCACGAGCTCGCGCAGCTCGGCCAGGAGCGACGGCACACCCGCGCCCTCGCGCTCGAGCGCCTCGATCCGCTCCAACCGGGCCAGCACCGCACGTGCCTCGTCCATGCCTCGACGGTAGGCGGCGAGCAGTGACGTGTCTGTCGCGTGTTAGTGCCCCATCCGGCAATTGTCAGGGACCCTGACAATTGCCGGACGAAGCACTAGCTGGCGCGCTGCTGGAGACGTGCGACAGCGCCCGTGACGCCGAGCAAGGCCTCGTCGAGCTCGCGGACGAGCCCACGGCGGTCTTCGTGGAGGAGCACGGCGACGAGCAGGCGGCGCAGGAGCTCACAGCTCGGCTCGCGGAGCTTCTCTGCCAGCTCGGCGCGCTCGGCGGGCGTGCCGCCGAGGAGCGCGGCACCGCGCATGGCGGCGGCCCACGTGCCGTCGCCTTCGCCGAGCGCGGCCTCGAGCGCGTGCCGAAGCTGCTCCCCGCGGAACGGCTCCGACTGGAAAAGCGCCAGCTCCCACCGGTCGAGGGCGTCGCCGAGGCGCGCGTCGTCGTCTGCGACGGAGAGACGCACCCGCACATCGCCGGCCACAGAGGCGCGGAACGGATCGAGCCGCGACGGCTCCCCCGGAGGGGCCGTCGCCGCGATCGGCAGCACCGGCCGGATCCCGTAGGGCCGCCAGTCGAGCCGCTCGAAGAGGACGGGTCCCGCTGCGACCGGAGCCGAGGTGGCCAGACGGATCGCCGTGACCGCGTCGGCGAGCTCGCCCGGCGCGTCCGGCACGTCGTCCGCACCGCCCGGCAGCGTGCGCTCGAGCTCGAGCACGCAGATCCGGTCCGGCCGGCGGCCGAAGTCCCGCGGCAGGAGGCCCGCCGCCTCCGGCCACATCGCCGCGAGCTCGCCCGTGGCCGCTACCCGCACGCGGATCCCGTCGCCGAGCTCGATCTGCGTACCGACGGAGAGCCCGACGAGCGGCGCCACCGCACCGTAGGAGTGGCCCTCGCCGTAGAGCGATCCCTCGAGCTCCTCGTACGCGCGGGCGTAGGCGGAGTCGTCCCAGTCGAAGCCGCCGCAGCCCTCGGCGGTGCGGACGAGGAGCGGAACGAGCACGCTGCGGTAGACCGCGCGACGCTCGTCCCTGATCTCGCCCTCCTGCGCGTGGGCGAAGATCCGCGCGGCCGGCTCGTGCAGCAGATCCGCGACGGCATCCTGGACGTCGACGCGCGCGAAGAGCCGCTCGGCCCGCGCCTCGACGAAGCCGCGCACCAGCGGCCGGTACTCGTAGAGCGTCGGCCTGCCGTACGAGCCGTGCTCCTCGAAGGCGAACGGGAGATCGCCACCGTCCTCGAGTTCGCGGGTGAACACCGCGAATGCGCCGAGGCAGAAGCGGCGGAGCGTGTCGTGGAGGTGCGGAGCGCGCATCCGAGTCGTCTCCTACGACGGCAGCGAGCCGCCTCCTACCTGGCGGTGCGGCCTACGATTGGCCCGTGCCCAAGCCGTTCATCGGAGTTCGCTGGTGGCTGGGAGTCGCGTTCGCCGTCGTCGCGGCGACGTCGACCGCGATCGTCGTCGCCCAGTTCTCGGACCGCTCCGAGAACGCGTTCCGCAGCCACGGCGAGAAGCAGACGCTCGCCGACGCGCAGTCGGCGGCGCAGAAGAACGTCACGGCGGCAACCCTCGACCACGTGGCGAGCAAGCTCCAGGGGAACGTCCACCTCCGGCTCTTCGGGACCGGAGGCGCCCCAGCGGCGGCCTCCAGCCTCGAGCGCGAAGCCGTCGCGGCCGCACTCGCCGGAGGCAACTTCGTCAAGGGAGACTCCGACGGCAAGACGTTTGTGGCTGCGATCCCGTACCACGGCGCGGTGCTCGTCGCCGTCAGCCGGCAGCCGGCAACCGCCGAGGCGATCGACACGGTCAACGGCGAAGCGTTCCGCGCAGGCGTCATCGCCGGCGTGATCGGCGTCATCGTCGGTCTCCTCTTCGCACAGCTCATCGCGCTGCGGCTGCGCCGTCTGAGCGCCGCAACGGAGGCGATCGCGCACGGCGACTTCGAGACCCCCCTGCGCTACCACTTCCGCGACGAGTTCGGCCTGCTCGCACAGAACTTCGACCGCATGCGACGCCAGCTGCGCCGCTCCTTCTACCGCATCGCAGCCGAACGCGACCGCCTGCGCCTCCTGCTCGAGCGGCTGCACGAGGGCGTGGTCACGATCGACCAGGATCTCGTCGTCCATTTCGCGAACACGGAAGCTCGACGGCTGTTCGGCGGCCGAGTGAAGGAGGGCGAGGCGCTGCCGGAGCCCTGGCAGGGGTTCGCCTTACGCGATTTCGCCTACAGGCTCTTCGACGAGCGGGCGACGGTCACGCAGGTGCACGTGACGCCCGACGAGCAGCACGCCTACGGCGTGACCGGCATCCCTTCCCAACCCGAGACGGACTGGGCGCTGCTCGTCATCGACGACCTAACCGAGCAGGAGCGGCGAGAGCTTGCCGAGCGCGAGTTCGTCTCGAACGCGGCACACGAGCTGCGCACGCCGCTGACGACGATCATCGGCGCGATCGAGGTGCTGCAGGCCGGCGCGAAGGATGACCCCGTGGAGCGGGACCGCTTCCTCGCGCACATCGAGCGCGAGGCCGGACGGCTGGCGCGGCTCGCCCGCGCGATGCTCACACTCGCCCGCGCCCACTCGGGCGAGGAGCAGCCGCGCGTCGAGGCAGTCGAGCTCGCACCACTGCTGCGCGAGGTCGCCGCCGGGCTCCATCCGCATTCGGGCGTCGCCCTCGAGGTCGAGGTCGAGGACGGCCTGGCGGTCGAGACGAACCGCGACCTGCTCGAGCAGGCGCTGCGCAACCTCGGCGAGAACGCCGCGAAGCACACCGCGCGCGGTTCGGTCTCGCTACGTGCCTACCGGGACGCGAGCAAGGTCACGGTCGAGATCGAGGACTCCGGGCCCGGGATCAGCCCCGAGGTGCAGCGCCACGTCTTCGACCGCTTCTACCGCGGCGAGCGTGACGCGCACGGCTTCGGCCTCGGCCTCGCAATCGTCCGGGAGTCGGTGCGAACCCTGGGCGGGCGCATCGAGCTCGACTCCTCCCCCGGCCAGGGCACGGTCTTCCGGATCCTGCTCGCGCCGGCGCGCGTGCGTGAGGAGGTGCCGGCCGCATGAGCGAGACGATCCTGCTCGTCGACGACGACGCCGGCGTCCGCGACGTCGTCGCCTTCACCCTGCGCCGCGAGGGGTTCGAGGTCGACGAGGAGCGGGACGGCGCCTCGGCGCTCGAGTCGGGCCGCTCGGGCCGCTACTCGCTCGTCGTCCTGGATGTGATGCTGCCCGGACTTTCGGGCGTGGAGGTGTGCCGTGCCCTGCGCGCCGAGAGCGACGTCCCCATCCTGATGCTGACCGCGCGGGACGCGGAGTCCGACCGCGTGCTCGGTCTCGAGCTCGGCGCGGACGACTACGTCACGAAGCCTTTCTCGAGCGCCGAGCTGCTCAGCCGGGTGCGCGCGATCCTGCGGCGCCGCGAGCTCGACCGGGCGACCGGCGGCGCGACCGTCCGGAAGCTCGGTGGGCTTCAGATCGACCTCGGCCGCCACGAGGTGCTCGTCGACGGTGAGCGCGTGCACCTGACGCTCTCGGAGTTCAAGGTGCTCTCGCTCCTCGCCGAGCAGCCCGAGGCGATCGTCTCGCGCCGCGAGCTCATGCAGCACCTCTGGGCCAGCGACCACGTCGGCGACGAGCATGCCTGCGAAGTCCACATCTCGAACCTGCGCCGCAAGATCGAGCGCGACCCGACGCAGCCGGAGCGGCTCCTCACCGTGCGCGGCTCCGGCTACAAGCTCGTTGCAGCCTGAGGCTCCCGGTGGTCGAGGCCGCGATCGACATCTATTGCGACGCGTTCGTCGAGCCGAACCGTCACGAGTTGGACAGCGAACCCGTGGTGGAGATCGCGTCGGGTATCCGCGGTGTTGCGCACACCCGTCTGCTCGTTGCCGACGACTCCGGTTACGGCCGACTCGTTGCCGAGGTCGCGTGCCCCCGGCCGGGCGTCGTGTTCGTGCTCGATCGAGCGTCCCGTTGCGACCGCTTCCTACACGACCAGCCCGGCTGGACCGCGCATGCGACTGAGCTGGCCATGGTCCTCCGCGACATCCGGGCCGTGACGGGCACCGCGCTTCCGGACGGTCTCGATCTGCGATGTGTGGACCGGGTCGGCTCCGGGGCGCCGGACGCCGTCCCGCTGAAGGACGCGGTCGACGCAGCGATCGCCTCCGATCCGGGCATCACGGACTCCGCTGACCGCGTCGCCGCCTACCTGAGCGGTTTGCCGCCGTCCGTTCGACTGTTTGCCGCCGTCGACGAGACCGGGATCGTGCGAGCGACGTCGGCCTGCCATGTCTTCGGCGAATACACACAGGTCTTCTTCGTCAGCACCGAACCGGACTGGCGTCGCCGAGGCATCGGCAGCGCAATGACCGCGGGGGCACTGCGCGGCGCTGCCTCTCTGGGAGCGCGCTCGGCACTCCTGCACTCCACAGCCGACGGTGCTTCGCTCTACAAGCGCCTCGGCTTCGAGGCGCTCGGGATGCTCACGCGGTACTCGTACGCCGACTGACCCCGGAGCTCTCGTCGCCCGTGCCGTCGGTCGTGCGGCGGCGGAGCCGGCGGACGTAGTCGTCGAGCTCGTGGCGCGGAACGAGGCCGGGCCGGATCCCGCACGCGACCGTCTGCAGCTCCCCGGCGCGGATGAGCGCTCGAACCTCGTCTTCGGAGCAGCGGAGCTCGGCGGAGGCCTCGTGGACGGTCAGGGGTGCGGGCCAGTCCATGCCCGCAGTATCGCTGGGCCTTACCGCGAGTAGACGAGCGCGAGGACTCCGGAGAGAACGCCGTGTTCGGCACGAGGCGCAGCGGCTGCAGGCCTTGGAGCCCTGCGAAGAGGGATGTGCCGTTCCCGACGCGACCGGATAGACCAGCAGCCGGTACTCGTCCACCACGCCGCGCCAGGCGAGCTTTTGCACGAAGCGGATGCCTCCGTGGGCCACGACACCGCGGCGCGTCGGCGCCCCATCGAGCGCCGACGCGCGCCACAGAGTTCCCGGGAGCTACGAAGGCGGCGGAACCGTCAGGTGCCGGCACTCGCCGATCGCCTTGCCCGCGACGGTGTTGGGCCCGTTACCGATGCCCGGGTCGTACGCATCGCCGTACTGGGCGGGGGGCGTGTTTCCCAGGCAGATCAGATTTCCGCCGACGGTGTTCCCGTCGATCTCGGTCGAGTCGTTCGGAGGGTTGTTGTCGTCACCGGGACGGAACCCGGAGTTGAGGGCGACGAGCACGCTGCCGTGGACGTGGTTCCGTAGCGCCCCGATCCAGGCACCCGGTCCGCCGTGCCAGCCCAGCAGGTCGAGGTTCCCGCCGATGTTCATGTCCTTGACGGGAAAGCTCACGCCCGGCGTGCCGAAACCGCCGCCGAGCGAGACCACGCTCCCGCCCACGCTGGCCGCGGTCAGGTACATCGTCTGGGGGTCGTGGGCAACGATGCTGCCGCCCACGGTGTCATCCGTAGAAGTGAATCCGCATGGCGGCAAGGGTGGAGGGCCGTTGGAGCCCGGCGCGCAGCCGAGCGCCAGCGTGGCCCGCGGGCCTACCGTCAGGTTGTGGCCGACGTGCACCGTTCCCAGGCTGAAGGCGTCGAGGCAGGCACCCGGGGCCAGGCGCAGGTCGCCGCTGACGTCGAGAGCCGCTCCGCTCGCGACATAGGCGATCCCGCGGACGGTGAGGTCGTGATAGTGGCCCGACAGCGCCGTCCCTGTTGTGGCCTCGTTGGCACCGCAGAGCGGCGCATACGTCGGATCGGCTCTCGCGACGCTCGTCGCGCCGAGCAGTCCGGCGGCGAGCGCTGCCGAGCAGGCGACCAACAGGGCTGCGCAGAGCAGCAGGCGATTCTTCATGGTCATCCCCCTGTCTTGTTTCCGCGGGTCTAGCAGAGTTCACCGATCTCTGCGCCGCACCGTGGACATCAGGGCGGCCCGTCAAGGCTGATGAAGCTCGTCGGATCGAGGCCGACAGGCGATCAGGACCGGAGCACGGCGCGCCGCGGGCCCGCGAGGAAGCCGGCGTCGACGAGCAGCGGCAGCACGAGCGTCTCCCCGACCGGCTCGCCGTCGAAGCGCTCGACCGCGAGGCGTTTCGCCCCGCCTCGCTTGACGAAGCCGACGAGCGCGGCGAGCGCCGGCCGCAGCCATTCCTCCTCCGGTTCCCGCAGGGGAACGAGCGAGCGGCCGCCGCGTTCGACGAAGAGCGCGGGCTCGCCTCCGAGCAGGACGACGTGCGCTCCGGCGACACGGGCCGCGCGGGCTCCGGACCTCTTCGGCCACGGCAGCACCGCGCCGTAGGGCTGCGCCGGGTCGGCGGCGGCGAGCACGAGCGGCTCGGGCTCGTCGCCCTCACGCGGTCGAAGCTCGCGCAACCGCTCGACGGCGCCGCCGAGTGCGAACTGCGCGCCACCGAGGCCCTCGACGAAGTAGCCGCGCCGGCACGAGCCGAGGGTCTCGAGCGCCCGCAGCTCGCCGTACACCGCGCTGTAGCCGCCGGGAATCCCTTCGGCGCGAACGGAGTCGCGGGTCACGACGCCGTGCCGCTCGAGCAGGAGCTCCGCGACGGCGCGGCGGTCGGGCTCGCCGCCGGCGAAGAGCTGAGCCGCCGGCGACCAGCGTCCCTGTGTCGCGGTCGGGCGGTGCGCCCGCGCCCGCGAGAAGCGCCGGGCCCGCCGATCCGGCCGCGGAGGCTGGTAGCGGCGCTCGGCGCGCAGCGGCGACCAGGAGTCGTTCGTGACCTCCCCGCTCCAGACGAGGTCCCAGAGCGCCGGGAGCACAGTCTCTGCCTCGAGCCCGGTCGCCGCCAGCACGCCGTCCCAGAACAGCGCTCCGCCTGCAAGGGCTCCGCGGATCGCGTCGTGCGCCTCGCCTTCCGGTGCCGGCGCGGCCGGCGGCCGACCGAGGAGCGAGGCGTCGTCCCGGAAGAAGAGCGCCACGCGGTCGAGGCCGGCACCGACCCAGACGAGCTCGCCGGACGCCGACAGCTGGTCGAGCTGCTCGGGCCGGTAGCCCGGCACTCTGCGCGGCAGCACCTCCGCCTCCCAGAGCGCAACCGGAAGAGCCAGCGCCTGCAGCGGGACGAGAGCCTCACGGAGCGACGCGCGGCGGTCGACGCCGTGCCAGCTCGGCAGGAAGCGGCCGAGCGCCGCCTGCTCGACGGGCTCGACCTCGCGGCGCAGTGCAGCGAGCGAAGCGCGGCGCAGCCGTCGCAGGACGTCGGCGTCGCACCACTCGCGCTCGCTGCCGCCGGGGCGGAGCTCGCCGCGGACGAGCTTCTCCTCGTGCTCCAGCCCCCGCAGCTCCTGCTCGACGTCGACGCCGAACCAGGCGGACGCCTCGGCGGTCGTGAACGGGCCGCGCCCGCGCGCCCACCGCGCCACGAGCGAGCGCAGCGCGTCCGGCACGGGCTCGAGGAACACGGCCGGGAGCCCCGAGGGCGGTACGGCGCCGAGGGCGTCGCGGTAGCGACCCGCGTCCTCGGCGGCGGCGAGCCGCTCCTCGCCGGCGATACCCACACGGATCGCGCGGCGCTCTGCCTCGAGGATCGCCGCGTGGCCTTCGTCGAATTCACCGACCCGCAGGTCACCGCGCAACCTGAGGACGTCATGGAGATGATCCGGGTCGCGCGGCACCGGCCGCAATGCCTTTTCCACCTCCTCGACGGCTCTGCCGTCGAGGAGGTTCCTGAGCTCCTCCTGCCCGAGCAGCTCCCGCAGCAGGTCGCGGTCGAGCGAGAGCGCCTGGGCACGCCGCTCGGCCGGCGGCGTGTCGTCCTCGTACATGTACGTCGCGATGTAGTCGAAGAGGAGCGAGGAGGCGTAGGGCGACGCCGTCGCGGTCTCGACGTCGACGAGGTCGATCTCCCGTGCCCGCAGCCGGCCGAGCAGCCGCTTCAGCGCCGGCAGGTCGAACACGTCCTGTAGGCACTCCCGATAGGTCTCGAGCACGATCGGGAAGCTGGAGTACTTGCGCGCGACCTGCAGCAGGCCCTGCGCCTTGAGCCGCTGCTGCCAGAGCGGAGTCCGCTCGCCGGGCCGGCGACGCGGGATGAGGAGGGCGCGGGCGGCGTTCTCGCGGAAGCGGGCGCCGAAGAGCGCGGACTGCCCCACCTCGGCGAGCACGAGATCCTCCAGCTCGTCGGGATCGAGCACCAACAGGTCCGTCGCCGGGGGCGAGTCGGCGTCGGGCAGGTGGAATGCGATCCCGTCGTCCGACCAGATCGACTGCACCTCGAGGCCGAGCGATTCCCTGAGCCGCGCCCCCACGGCCATCGCCCAGGGCGCATGCACGCGTGCGCCGAACGGCGTGAGGATGCACACGCGCCAGTCGCCGATCTCGTCTCGGAACCGCTCGACGACGACGGTCCGGTCCGAGGGCACCGCGGTCGTCGCCGACTCCTGCTCGCGGAGGAACGTGAGCAGGTTCCGCTCGGCGCGCTCGTCGAGGTCGGGCACCTTGGGCTCGGACGCCGCCAGGAGCTCGCGCGCGAAGCGGCCGATCGCCTCGCCGAGCTCGTACGGACGTCCGACTCCTTCGCCCTTCCAGAACGGAACCGCGCCCGGCACGCCCGGCGCGGGCGAGACGAGCACGCGGTCGCGGGTGATCTCCTCGATCCGCCAGGACGACGCGCCGAGCACGATCACCTGGCCCGTCCGCGCCTCGTAGACCATCTCCTCGTCGAGCTCGCCGACGCGGCTCGGTGGCTCGGAGCCGGCGATGAAGACGCCGAAGAGCCCGCGATCGGGGATCGTGCCGGCGTTCGTGACGGCGAGCCGCCGCGCGCCGGGCCGGCCCCGGATCACGCCCGCCGTGCGGTCCCAGACGATCCGCGGGCGCAGCTCGGCGAACTCGTC
>Ga0335085_10014543_pt1 | contig 11470 bp, 14 predicted proteins | sample Lox_Sample_45_FD_206712 | JGI IMG/M metagenome (GOLD analysis project Ga0335085, IMG submission 206712) | Soil microbial communities from Loxahatchee National Wildlife Refuge, Florida, United States - Lox_Sample_4.5 | ecosystem: Environmental > Terrestrial > Soil > Wetlands | place: USA... | reverse complement strand
CGCTCGTTTATGCCGGCCTCAACTCGCGGGAGCGACGCCGCCGCGCGCTGACGGCGCTCTCGGCCGTAGGACTCGGCGACCGGGTGGGCGCCACCCCCAATCAGCTGTCCGGCGGTCAGCAGCAGCGCGTGGCCATCGCCCGCGCGATCGTGAATGACCCCGAGGTCCTGCTCGCCGACGAGCCCACCGGCAACCTCGACTCCCGCATGGGCGCCGACATCCTCCAATTGATCGGGCGGCTCAACTGGGAGCGCCGGATCACCGTTCTGATGGTGACGCACGATGCCACCTGGGCCGGGTACGCCGGGCGGGAGGTGTCTCTGCACGACGGGCGGATCGTGTCCGACCAACGCCGGCCGCGCCCATGAGACTGTCCGCGACGACTGGACTAGCGGTGGCCGCGCTGTGGCGCAACAAGATGCGCTCGGCCCTTACGACCCTCGGCATCGTGATCGGCGTCGCCGCCGTGGTGATGATGCAGTCCATGGGTGAAGGCGCCACCGCCTATGTGGGCGAGGCGATATCGGGGCTGGGGAGCAATATGCTGCTCGTGACTCCCGGAGCCCGGGCCCGCACCTTTGGCGGCACCCCGCTGGGCGTGCCGCTCTTCACGGGGGGCGACCTCGATGCGATCCAGCATCAGGCCCACGACGTATCGCAGCTCGCCGCCGTCAACGCGCGCGTGCTGCAGGTGATCGCGGGGTCGAACAACCGCGCCACCAGCGTCGGCGGCGTCACGCCGGGGTACTTCGCCATCCGGCAGTGGGGGCCCAGCCGCGGGCGGCTGCCCACCCTCGAGGATGATCGCCAGGCCGCGCCGGTCTGCGTCATCGGACAGACCGTCGCCACCACGCTGTTTCCCGACCAGGAGGCCATCGGGAAGGAAATCCGCGTGCACGCCATGACCTGTCGGGTGATCGGCGTCCTCGAAGCGAAAGGGGCCACCTTCGGCGCCGACCGGGACGACATCCTGCTGATGCCATACTCGACGTTCTCCCGGCGCATTTTTGGAGGCGACCGGATCGCTTACATCTTCGCCTCCGCCGCGTCGAGCGACCAGCTGGACGACGCGAAGGACGAGATCGTCACGATCCTGCATCACCGCCGGCACATTCAACCCGGGGAAATCGATGATTTCAACGTCCTCGACCCCCGAGAGATCCAGAGCGTGCTCTTCACCGTCACCGGTGTCCTCACCCTCCTCTTGGCCGGTGTCGCGGCGATTTCCCTCGCCGTAGGCGGGATCGGCATCATGAACATCATGCTGGTATCGGTGACGGAGCGCACCCGGGAGATTGGGGTTCGCCTGGCGGTCGGGGCCCGGGCCGGCGACATCCTGGTGCAGTTTCTCGTGGAGGCCACCACGCTATCGGTGCTGGGAGGCGTGATCGGGGTGGGCGTCGGCCTGGCGGGGGCCTTCGGGGTCGCGCACCTCATCCACGTGCCGTTCGTCCTGCCCGGCCTCGCGGTGCCACTCGCGTTCGGCGTTTCGGCGCTCGTGGGCGTGGCGTTCGGCGTCGTGCCGGCCCGCAAGGCCGCCCGGCTCAATCCGCTAGCAGCGCTGCGCTACGAGTAGGCGGGCCCGCCCTTCATGGAATCGTGGCTCATCCGCCGGTGACTTCCGGCGGTCCGAAGCGCGTGGCATCTTCTGCTCGACCGTCTCAACCGAGGAAGTGCCCATGACGCGCCGACTGCTGCTGTTCCTCTCGCTCGTCGCACCAGGCGCTGCCGTCACCCAGAGCGCCAACGCCCCCTACACCCGGTACGCGGCCGCGATCGCCACCAAGGCTGACAGCGTGGTGGGGTTCCTCACCTCGCAGGTCGGCAACCTCACCAACGAGTCAGCAGTCGCGACGCTCGCGACCGCCGCCGCCCAGATGAAGCGCCTGACCGACGAGTTCGCCGGATCGGAGCCGCCGGCGGACCTGGCCGCGGTGCACCGCGATCTCGTGGCTACGTTGACCCTCGCGGCCAGCAAGGCGGAGCATGCGGCGACACTGATGCAGACCGCCATGGATACGTCCATTCTCGATGAGCAGCGCACCACCGCCGCCCAGACCGCCCAAACAGAGCTGAACGATCTGCAAACGGCCATCACGTCCTACGATGAGGCACGCGCGCAGGCCGCGCGGGTGCTGCAGCAGCACGGCGCCACCCTTCCCGGCCGGAGCTGAGTCCTACGGAGTGCGTGACGGTTGGCGGTTACCGCCGCACGGCGGCGAACACCGCGATGACGGCAATGGTAAACCCCAGCGCGACCTTTCCCGCCGTCACGAGGCTCCGCCCCACCAGCGCGCCCCAGCCGGCCCGCCACGCGGAGGCGGAGTCCCGGGAATGCAGATACTCGAATGCGGCCGCGCCGGCGCATGACCCCAGGAAGGCCCCGATCACGCTGCCGATGATCGGCAACGGGACGCCCACGAACGCCCCCACCAACCCGCCCAGCAACGCGCCCCAACCCGCCTGACGTGAACCGCCGTAGCGTTTTGCCAGTTGAAACCCGAGCCCCCATTCTACGAGCTCACCCAGGAGCGCGAGTCCCACGACGATAGCGATCGTCGCGCTGCTGACACCGACAAATCCGGTGAGCCAGCCGTAGCCGACTACGCCGAGGGCCATGAGCCAGAGCCCGGGGAGCCCGAGGGGAATGAGGGCGAGGCCGGCCAGAAGACTGAGTAGCAGTAACGCTAGGAGCATGGGCGGTCTCTCCTTGCCGATACCGTGAGCCGCTAACGAACACGGCGCCCTCTCTTGCGAGAGGACGCCGGGCTGAAAAGGTATCGCGTGTGGTTACAACTTGACGACGTTTTCCGCCGCCGGGCCCTTCTGGCCCTGGACGATGTCGAACTCGACCTTATCGCCCTCGGCCAGGGACTTGAATCCCTGCGCCTGAATGGCGGAATGATGTACGAAGCAGTCCTTCTCGCCGTTCTCCGGCGTGATGAAACCGAACCCCTTCGCGTCGTTGAACCACTTCACGGTCCCGTTGGTGCGTGCCATCTGGTGATAACTCCTACTGTAGAAACTGTGTTCGGCGCCGTGCGGCATACGCTGTAAGGCGAGCCGCTGCCTGTGCTGCGGGCACCGTCGAGCGGACGGCCAGAAAACAAAACGAGGACCTCGGGCGATGCCCAGGTCCTCCGATCGGTCTCACTGGTCCTCAGCCACGGCACCGTGCCGCAGCCTTACGCTCGAAGAGGAATATCCTCACGGCGCCGCGCAAAGTCAAGTGGTGGCTAGGCGTTCCCGCCGTCGTCCTTTCTCTGCAACTCCAGGTCGTTGAGCGCCGACCGCACCGCGGCCGCGTTGTCCCGCTCGGTACTCCGGTACACATCCACCACGCTGCTTCCCCGCACCACATGATACTCGCGCGCGCCCAAGCCGACCGACCGCACGTACGCCCGAACATCCCACAGGTCCGTCCCCCCGCATTCCGGATAGCGCGAAGCCAGGCGGGACAGCTCCGGCTCCGTCACGACGACGCCTTGCTGATTGATCAGCACCCGAACCCGATCGTTGAAGTCGCTGATCGCGGCGGTCACAGTACGCCGTCGGTGGCTTCCCGTCGCGAGGAGCGTTCCCGCACTTCTTGCGTGCGCAATACGACTCGGAACACCCCGGTCGCCAGATCGACGTCCCAGCTCGCGATGCGGGGCAGCAGGAACTCGGCCAGATCCTCGGTGGTAAGGCCGTCCACGGTGGTGTCGAGAAAATCCAGCACCCGCAGCCGCATCACCTCATAGCTCGAGCCGCGCGCGGTCGCCAACGCCCGGAGCCCGATCTGATCGTCCAGCATCCGCCGCACCGCCCCCTGCGCCACATCCAGCAGGCGTTCGATGTAGCCGGTCAGATCGGCGCCGCCCGGTCCTCCGCGAGCCCGACGGCGCTCGAGTTTGCGCGCCGTTTCCGGGGCGCACAGCGCGAGCAGGCGCGACCGCACGTCGGCGTCGGGGCCGGACTGGGCGGCCGGGACGGCACTGGCCCGCTCGGCATCCGCGCAGGCCACGATCTCGTTGCGGCCGAGCCGCAGGAAAGTGGTCATCTTCTGATAGATGTCCGTGCGGGCGGGCCGTGGGGGACGGCGGGACCCCTTGATCAGATCGTCGATGTACTGCGTGGGCACGGCGACCGCTTCGGCGAGATCTTCCGTCGAGCGACCGAGCTCACGCAGCCGCCGATGCAGCAGTTCCCCGAGCAGGCCCGACGGCTTGGAAGCGGATGACGTCATTGGGTGGGTAGCTCCTCGGGAGGATCGGATGGACCCCGTGTCTTCACGTAACCGGAATATCCGCAGCTGCAGGACTCCGTCGTCCGACCCTGGCGGTCGGTGCCGAAGCGAAGCGGCTGGTGACACGTCGCACAGCGGGGGGCGCCGGCGTCCGCCAGCATGCCGGTGCGACCCAGTTCCCGCCCCGACCGGTTCACTTGTGACGGTAGGTGATGCGGCCCCGCGTGAGGTCGTAGGGTGACACGGCGAGCGTGACCCGGTCGCCGGCGAGCACGCGGATGCGGAACCGCCGCATCTTGCCCGCGATGGTGGCGAGCACGTAATGGCCGTTCGGCAGATGGACGCGGAAGGTGGAGTTGGGCAGCACGTCCTCGACGACGCCGTCGATCTCGATTGCTTCTTCCTTGGCCATCAGACCGCCTTGAGGGACAACGGGATGAGGTCGACGCCGAGCCGGATGACATCGCGGGCCACGGCGCCCGCCCCGCCTTGAATGAGCTCGAATTCGACGCGGTCGCCGATGCCCAGCGCATGGTGCAGGCTTCCGCGGACCGCCGAGTGATGCACGAGACAGTCCGCATCGCCCGGCTCACACCGGATCATGCCGAAGCCGCGGAGCAGGTCGAACCATTTCACCGTGCCCAACATACGCATCGCGACTCCGTCCGGAGAGACTTACTCTAGAACAAAGGCGGGACCGGCGCATTGGCCAAGTCCCGCCTTGACGTTTTGCTGGCGTCGACGCGCAGCGGGCGCATCGAGCCTGAGTCAAAAGGTAGCAGGGTGCCGACGGAAATCCAAGGGGTGGCTACGGCGAGATGAGGGTGTACACCACGGCGAGCGAGTAGTTGCCCGGTGTATCGAGCGAGAAACTGTACAGCGTGCGATAGAAGAAATTCGTCACGGTGCCAGCGGTGGCGGTTCCGTTCGTCACGGTCACGGCGGCCGTCGTGAGACCCGCAAACGTCCCATTGGCAGCGAGGCTCCATTGGAGGTCGGAGGCCGGCTTGTTCACCCGCGCCGGAGCGACCGCCGTCCAGGTAGCGGCGGCGGCCGCCACCTGGAGATGCCACGCCTGGTTGCAGCGGACTGTGACCGTGGGCCCGGCATTGGGGACGTATCCCGTGGTGTACCCGGCGATGGTGGGGGGCGTCAACGCGGTCGTCGTGCCGCTCAGGCTGAGCTGCATGACCGTGCCGATGGTGATGCTCGCCGAGGTGTTGATGTTGCACGTCAGCCAGAAGAACCCGAAGATCTTGTTGGCGGTACAGGACTGAGCCTGCGCCGCGCCGGGCAGGAGCAACGCCACCAGCGTTCCCACCAGCACGCGGCGCCTCATGACGCCGCCCGACGAGCCGCTCGGAAGGAGCCCGCTTTGGTGACCATGCCCCCTTGCTCGACCCAGCTGCCCGACATGGAATCGTGGGCCACCGTGCCGACGTGCCGCCGGGCGGTAGCCGTCAGAAACACGTCGAAGTCGAGCGTCGTCGAATCCAGGGCTTCGCCGCTCACCGGCCCGGTGAAATGGAAGACGCCGGAGGCCGAGTCGACCTCCATGACGTCGATCGATCCCTGGAAGGCGTGCCCCGCCTGGCTCGCGACCGTGAGCGTGCCGCTCAGGGTCGCCGGGGTAGGCGTGGTCTGGATCGCGGCGTAGTCCCAGGCACCGGTCAGCGCCACCGGCGGCTGGCCCGAGGAATCGGTCGTCGAGACGCACGCGGCCGTCGCCACGGCGGTGGTCCAGGCGAGGCCCCGGCCGACCCACGCGATCACGGGCGCCCCTCCGGCCGGGCCGCTCCCCGCCCGGTTTGCTTGCTGGGATCGAACATGCGAATCGGCCGCGGCAAGAGCGGGATCGAGAGCACCGGCACCGACCGTCCGGGCACGACTTGGAACGTCGGCAGGGCGCCGCGCACGTGCACCGGCTCCCGCACCCCGCCCAGGTCCAGCTCGATCTGGTAGGTCCCCGGTGGCAGGGCGTCGAATCGCGCGGTGCCCAGGCTATCCACCACGGCGCTCCAGGAGTTGCCCTGCGCGTCCACCGCCCGCACGCCGGCCGCCCGGAGATTGGCGTGCGGCACCCGCCCGGTCGAATCGGCGGTGGGGACGAGCCGCACCGTGACCGCCGCCGTCGGCCAGATGCCGATGTCGAGGGGACCCGCCCCGGTCCGCCCGGAGGTGGCGGGGTTCGCCACGAGCCCGAACGGCAACGAGGTCTCGTCGATGCGTACCGGCGCCGGGCTCGGCGCGGGGAACGTGAACTCCCCATTCCCATCGGTCACCGCCACTTCGCCGTCCCGCCGCACGACGACGCCGCGGACACCGGGCTCTCCCCGGTCGCGAATCCCGTTCCCATTCCGATCCTCGTACACGATCCCGTGGACTCGGGCCCGTGTCACACCAGGAAGGTGCAGCACGTGCTCGAGCTTCACGACGGGAACCCAGCCGGCGTCCCGGCCCGTGAGCAGCGGGTTGTGCTCGGCATCCACAGTCAGTAGCAGCTCGCCGGGCAGCGGCTGGTCCACGCCGACCCGAACCACGGTCACCGCCGGGATCGTGCCGAAATAGGAGTAGTATTGGACCTCGCCGTGCAACAGCGGCCCGCCTCCATCGGCCATCACGCTCACCCTTTGCGCGCGCACGGTCGCCGACGCCTGCTCGGGCAGGTAACCCACGCCGGGTCCGCTGCGCTCGTAGGCGAGGTTGGCCTCAACGGTCCCGTGCGGCGTAATCCACCCAACCGTGCCCGTTGTGGCGAACCGATCCGCGGTAGTGGTGACACTGGGCGCCGAAGGAAGGGCGGTGCTGCGGGAGGCATCTCCCACAATCACCGAGCCGATCCCGTACACGGTTCCGTAGTGCACCGTCGCTCCTAGGCGCAGGGCGCGATCCGAATTGCCGAACTCCCCCACCGTCCCCTTGGCGGTGTAGCCGCTGGCGCGCACCTCGGCCAGTAGACTGGCATGATCGCTCAGCCGATACTGCGGGGACACCGACCAGCCGGTGGACCGCAGCTTGGAGTAGGCGGGGTTCTGATCATCGGAGACCCACGCCCCCCCTCCGACCACGACCCGCGGTCCGAACCCGTGGGACACCGTGCCCGAGAGTTCCTGGCTGGTACGGGCGAACGCCACCGTGCCGCCCGGCGCCTGCATGGCGCGCAGCTGCGCGTAGTCCGACCCGGACCGCTGATCCAGCTGGGTGATCCAGCCCAGACCGGAACCCCCCGCGTAGTGCCGCTCGGCGAGTTCGCCGGTCGCCGTCCAGCCGGAAAACGGCGGCGTTACCCCGCCCAGGCCGAACGCCTGCAGCTCGCGCATCTGGAATTGCTCATCCAGGAGATCGGTCGCGGTCACGCCGACCCATCCGCCCGAGAGCTTGGCGCCGACGCGAGCGCCGTACAAGTGCCCCGTTCCCGTCACATCCCCCGAGGCGGGCGCGCCGGCGAGGGCGTCCGCGGTCCAGTGCGCGTCGTTGTAGGTGAACGCCCCGCCGCGGGCGTACACGTTCATGCCCGTGATCTCGGAGAACGACCACCCGGAGGAACCCGCGGTCGCACTCCATCGGTCGTTGCCGACCGACAGGTACGAGCCCCCCAGGTAGTACCCGACTCGGGTGAGGGCCAGCGCATCCGCGGTCTCTCGATCCGTCGGCTGGACCAGCCGGCCGGAGACCCGCAAGTCGCTCGTGAGCGGCCCCTGCAGATCGAAACCCACAACTGGACTCGCCGTCGCCTGATCGGTGAGCACCGACGCGACGCCGACCGTCAGCTGCGGCCCTCCCCCGCGGGCCGTGAGCATCCCCTCGCGGATCACCTGGATCGTCGCGTCGGCGGCGGCCACCTCGCGGCCGCCGAGGGTGGCGACGAACCGCAGACGCAGGGACCCGTCACCCGAGGTCTGGGGAATGAGCACGAGAACGTCGGCGGTGATGGTGGCACCGGCTTCGAGTATCTGACGCGTGGGCAGCCCCTCCACGCGCCACCCCGACGGCAGCACGACCCGCAGGTCGATCGTATCGCGTCCATTGCCGGTGTTCGTCAGGAAATAGCGGAACGGCACGCGGTCGCCGGCGCGAGCGCCCAATACCGACTGGGCGAGACGGAGCGTGGCGCCGTGGGCCTGCGTGACCTTCAGGCGCACGGGCACGCGCTGCCGCACGGTCCCACCCTGGCGGAACTCGACCCACGCGACCGGCTGCGAGCCGGCCGGCGTCCCCGCCGGCACGTCGGCCGTAACGACGACGGGAGTGGCCCCCGCCACGCCGTCGAACGGCGGCAGGATCCGCGCTCCCGCCACCGGCACGATGGTGTACTGCACGCGGCCGTCCGACGCAAGCTCCGCCGGAACGGGGACCGTCACGATCTGCATGCTGTGAGGACTCGCGGCGACCTCGATGGCGGCTGCGGCTCCTCGCGGGGGGGGAAGCGCGTCGGGGGCGACCGCAGCGGAACCTGTGACAGAGCGGCCTCCCGGATCGGCGCGGAGGCTCGCTGGGGGCCAGACCGCGCCAGCTCCCGCGGCGGCCGGCAGCGCCGAGACCGGCTCGGCACGGAGCAACGCAACGATCGGAGCGCGGCGCATGGGGATCCCGTCCTTGCCTGAGCCGGTCCCCGCCGGCGTCTGGGATGTCCCGACCGCGGGCGCGGCTGCAGCGCTCGGAGCGGCCCCAAGGGGGGAGACCGCGCGTCGCGTTGCACGCGATGGGAAGACCTGTCGTTTCGCCGCTGCGGTGGGGGGGACCGGGGTCGGAGCCGCGCTGCTCACCAGCGCGGGTGATCCCTCCGCGAAGGTCGCGTTAGCGCGCACCCATCGCCCGACCCCCAGTCCGATTCCCAGCAGGGTCAGAAGCCATGCCACGACCGAGACCAGGCGCGACATGATCATGGCGTCGTCACCGAGATCGCGACGACGAGGTTGGCCGAATGCGTCGCCGGTGCATCGGCGGTCCAGGACAGCAGCGTGCGGAAGAAGATGGTGTTCGAGTAGGGGGTGCCCGCCGTGAGCTGGACCGACTGCACCGTGACGTTGGCGGTGGTCATGGCGTTCCAGGCCACGAGGTCGCCACGACGCCATTGGAGGTCGGAGAGCGCTTTACCCCCGCCCAGGTTCGCGGAGCTCGAGTGAATCGCCACAGTGGTCGTGCTGGCCGCGCCGGTCGAGAGGGTCAGCGTGTAGGTGAGCGGCGTGCCGTCGTTCACGAATCCATTGTTGTAGTCCGCGGCTGTGGGAGCGGGGAACGACACGGGCCCCCCGGTGATCACGGCCGTGACGTTCTGGGCCCGCGCCGAGGTTGCCGTCGCGGCGACGAGGGAGACCAGGAGGAGCAGGGGAACGCCGGCGCGCATGGTCAGCGAGCGTCCATCAGCACTTGGCCCGCCGCCAGCTCGGAGCCGCCGAAGTCGAGGAGCATGAGGACCACGTAGTGCCCGGCCGGCAGCCGGGGCACGAGCAGCGCGAAGCGGCGCCGAGCGCCGGGGAGGACGGGAAACGGGGTGATGCTGTCGGCCGCGGCGACCGAGTTGTCGAGGCGGCGAAACTCGACCGACCCCCGCACCCAGTACGGAATCCCGCCCGTGTTGTGGTAGACCGCGCGCACGTGGAGCGCGGCGGCCGTGTCGGTTCCGGCGCGGCCCCGGACCGGTTTCGTTCCCGCAGTGTCCACCGTCATCTCCTCGACCTCGCCGTCTTTCACGAGTCCCGGAGGAGTGATGTAGACCTTCACCCCAACCCGCATGACGTAGGAGATGTTGTGCCCGGCGCGCATGGTCCCGCGCCCCGATTCCACGAACACGATGCTCCAGCACGCGGCGGCCAGGGAGTCCGTGCCCGCCGCATCGAGGCGGACCATCTGCGAGGCGCCCGGGGGCAGGCGGAGGCTCAGCGGGAAGATCTTCAGGTATGGCGCGCACGATTGGGCCTGCGACCCCGACGGCACGAACCGGTTGGCGCCGTCCTCGGCACGGTCCCAGTCCATCAGGTACACCGACGCTTCGACGACCGTGTCCGATTCGTTGCGCACGTTGAACGACGCCGTGGCCGTCGAGTCGACCCACGGCCGGAGGAACAGCTCGGCCTGATCGACCGAGATCTGGCCCGCGAGCGGTCTCACGGCGAGCGCCCAAAGTGCAAACGCGGCGAGGCCAGTCCCGCACCCACGCCGCGTCAACGGGTGCGCACCGGTGAAGGCGCGCACCCGCAAGAAGCGAAGCAAGTTCAGGGCGCGTTGAGTGTGTAGACGACCGTCAGCGAGTAGGTACCGGGGGTGTCGCCCGCCGAGTGCCAGCTCGTCTGGTAGAAGATGGACTGGCTCGTGCTGCTGCCGGTGCCGCTGGTGAGCACGGTCGCCGGGGTCGTCGACAGTCCCGCGAAGGTCCCGTTCGCCGCCGTCGACCACGCGAGGTCCGTGGAAGCCTTCGCGGCGTTGGCGCCGCCGGCAGCCGTCCACACGTTGGCGGACGACGCGATGGTGAGGTTCCAGCCCTTGTTCGCCTTCACCGTCGCCGTGGGGCCGTTGTCGGCCACCGCGGCGCCGTCGAAATTGGCGACCGCCGGCACCGTCAGGGCCGTCGTGGTGGAGCTGAGCGTCAGCTGCATCAAGGTCGGCACCGTGACCGAGGCGGTGTTGTTCACGGAGCACGAGGGTGCCGTGGAGCAGGTCTGCGCGCTCACTTGAGTCGTCGCCGCGAGCCCGAGCAGGGCAGCGGCCACCAGCGTCATGCGCTTGTTCATGTTGTGTCATCTCCAATGATGTGACTGGTTGTCCGTCGCCTGCTGGTTTCTTGTCGTACCGCGCGAACGCGTAGCCCGTCCATCGCCTCGCGCACCTCGCAGTCACTGCTCCTCAAGGCAACCGGTATGCCTAGGGATGCTACGAGGTACTGTCAAAAACTTTGACAGACTGCTCGTAATGCGCATCCTATGTAAATGGCGGGATATGATGGTTTTAGAGGTGCAAATAGTCAATGTTGAGCTGGGAAGTCGGATTTGCGCGGGAGGTGCGATCCGACACTCCTGGGGTAGCAGCTTGCAACTTCTAGGGGAAAATGCATAAACAAAGCGTGTGTCATTCGACACGGCGAATTCCCCCGATGATCCTTCGGCAAACTTTCGGTACCTCCTCCTTCCCCTGCGCCTGAGAGTGGAGCGCGGCTGCCGGCGCTACCGGATTCGCAGGCCACCGTCCGCCCCGTCAGCAACAGATCGTCACGGCGCTACGAACTGGCGTGCCGGCGCGAACAGG
>Ga0335085_10014542_pt1 | contig 11471 bp, 13 predicted proteins | sample Lox_Sample_45_FD_206712 | JGI IMG/M metagenome (GOLD analysis project Ga0335085, IMG submission 206712) | Soil microbial communities from Loxahatchee National Wildlife Refuge, Florida, United States - Lox_Sample_4.5 | ecosystem: Environmental > Terrestrial > Soil > Wetlands | place: USA... | reverse complement strand
ACTTCTTCAATTCCGCGAGAGGTCGGGACCAGAATGCTTTCTGCTCTGCGTTGAGTAATCTCGCAGCTTCCTGAACAGGCGCCATCAGCTTCGCATTTTTCGCGGCCTCCGCTGCCTGAAGGCCAGAAAGGAATTCAATGAATCCCTTACTTCTCTTCTGGCCATCAATTTCAATATTTGTGAGAGCCGTTGCGCCCCCATGACTTTGTAGACTCATCTCTCCTCCTACCGTTGTCCAACGACAACTTGGAACCCAAACTCATACGCTTCGCCGCTCTCAGTTTCTTCTGGGCGATAGCCGAGAGTTCGGACGTATGTCTCGACCCGCTCGAATTCTCCCTCTCGACATTTCAGTCGAACCTGTTCGACGCGGCGTTGACGGGCCTCAACTTTTGCGGCTGCTGCCTTCTGGTCCTCGGCCATGATGCGTGCGGCGTTCGCTTTCAATCGTTCGAGTCGTTCCGCTTCAGGATTGACCACGGGCGTCTGCTCCTGTGGAGTCGGCTGCACAGGAATTCCGCCGACGTCCAAAAAACTCAATCTCCGTTTGTGTTTCACTTCTTCCTCCCAAGTAATTCGCCGCGCCAGTCGACAGGAACAACCTCTCTAACAGGTCTCGAGCCACGCTCGAGGATGACTTCTTGACAGATGACCGCGGCGAGGTCTGTGTCATGAATTCGACCACGGTCCAACATACGTTGGCGCACTACCGCGGCCTCACCTGTGCTCAATCCATACTGGTCGATGACCATTTGGATAATTTGTTCTCTTTCGTTGAACTCTTGCTTCGCCTTCTTGCGTGCAATCTCAGTTTTCACAGCAGCGAGTCGAGCCTCCTCAGCTTGACGACGTTGTGCTTGCTCGTCCGCACGTTGCTGTTCACTTTTCTGTTCAATTTCTTTCCAGTGTGCTTCGTAATTGTCCCACTGCGTTTGCACAGGATTCACCGTCGGTGCCATCCCAGCGACGATGCGATTACGTTCTTCGACATCGGCTGCACGAACAGGTGTCACACCGCCGTCTCCAGTCGTCGCGTAACTCGTCGTGGACTTCTTCGGGATTGGACGGAGCCGATTGATTTCCGCAATGCGACGAGCGTCGGCGGGATTGACCGTCTGTGCCTCAGGGTCCGTCAATAAATCATGCATGTGCCCTCCTCATCGCGAAACATTTCCTTCGTTCAAGACCTTGCTGCTTCCGCGTGTGCCATGCGACGTTGCCGGGGCGATAATTACCTCGGTCAGCAAATCTGCTGAGTGATGTCCCAGCAGGACGTGGACCCATGTCTTTCAAGAAATTTTCGAACTTGTGCCAGCGTCGACAAACTCTGACGCCTGCGCCTCCGTAATTCTTGTCGTCCTTGTTTCGGCATCGTGCCAGCATCTGGCTCCACGACACGTACTCTGGTGAGTTGGACATCATGTGTGCGTTGAATCGTCGATTGTGAAGACGTTCTCGCCGCAGACAACCACAACTCTGTGTTCCGCCTGTGGTTAGTTCGTTGGTCGGTACAACCGTTGTACCGCCGCACTTGCATCGGCACTTCCACAGCAACCGTGATGTCGGTCGACGCTTCCCGCCTCGCGGCTGCAAATATGTTTTGAGGTAGCCTGCAAATCTCTCGACCTTCAGTCTTCCGAATCGTCGTCCAACGAGATTTTGCGTCGTTGTAAATCTCGGTGGTCGGACAAAGTGGCCGCGTGCATCCCTGAATCTCTCCATCTCCTCTTCCTTCCGTTCTGTGCCGTTCTCCTCCGACACGGATGGAACTATTCATCTCCTAGCGAACCTTTCCTGCTTTCGAGTGCCTGTGGTCGAGTGTGATGACATGCCAGCTTCGCTTCCAGTGCGAGAGGCAGGAAATCGATGACCGCCTGGGTCGCCCGGCACTCTGAGCAAAATAGTTTCGTCTTGTGATTGAGCAGGGGCAGTCGCGCCCAACTCGTCGGTTTTTCCATGCCAGCCTCGTTTGTATTTTGTAAAACGCGATGGGGCGTGCGGACGGCGCACACAATTGGGTGGTCGTCCGTCTTATCGGCCCCTACATATACCGAGAGTTTTCTTAACTGGCTTTGGAATCAGCCGATTGGAAGGAGGTCATCAGGGGGACTTTTTTCGGAGACTTCTTCGGTGGGACGAGGAAAGTACGTCCGTTCTTCTCTTTCCGCCGACGGAGTGCGTCTTCCGTCTGGGCCGTCGCGGACTCGACCCAGTCATGGTATTGAACCCAGCCTTCGTAATTGCCAGACCAGAGCCATTTCTGATAGCGCGGGTCATTGACCTTCGCCGCGACGGTCTTTGCCGTCGGTTTCCAGTCGCGCACGGGGCCTGTCGGGTACGTCGCGGGTTTCTGACTCATCACGAAGTAATTCGTGTCAGGAACGACATCTCCGTCTCGTCGCGGCGACTTGTTGTACATCACCCTGCGTTCATTTTTGAGGCCCTGATTGTCTGGGTCATACGGATTGAAATGAACGAACTTCGCGGGATGAAATGGGTCACCGTTGCTCCAGTTCGGGTCTGGAACCATCACAGTTTCGACACGCGTCGGAGTGTAATTCTCTGGATACGCAGTTTTCGCAGTCGGCGGATTCTTCCGCCGTCCGTCCTTGTAATAAATCGAGTTGCGTTCGACGCGTGACCACGATGACCCTAAGGTTCCCGACGACTCGTCGGCGACGAGTGTTTCCTTGTCGAGTGTTGACGTCAGACCGAGATAATGTCGCGCAGCCTCTTCTTCACTCAGGCTTCTAGCTTCTCTGTGTTCTGGAGTCTCCTCTGCGACAGGGACCGCAGTGTCCACAGTCGCGGAGAAATCAACGCCGTCGCGGTCGTCGAGCCTGTCACCCATGTCTTCAGGTGGGTCTGTGGACGCGGTCGAGTATTCGTACCGACGAATGTTCGCACTCTCGCCGTCGCGTTCGGTCGGTATACGACCGTAGCGTGCGACACCCCATTCGGACACGGCTGTCTTGAGCCATCGCTCCGCTGCACGCTTCTCTCGTTCAATCGCGCAGCGAAGGACCTGCTTCCTCCGCTTGGGAACAGAGTCCCACCACTTGTCGAGACGTCGGGTCATGCGGCACCCACGGTGGACGTGCGGAATGACACGCGCGGATTCATACCATACCAACAACAGATATGGTGTTCTCTTGCTCTATATAAGACATAAGGTCTAATGTCGGATGTGGCGCGCGTCATCGGGCCTCCTCGTGTCCATCGGACCCTCGGAATCGTGCCCACAGGACACTTCGACGGTCTGCCAGGTCTAGGCCGACGTGCTGGAAGTTGGCCGCAAGCATCGCGCGGTGCAAAGTCATCCGAGCCGGGGCCGACTTATGGGGGAAGTCTGTGTTGAAGCGTCCCACGATGTTATGAATCGACACCGGCTCACCTAGAGAAAATCGCGTTGTCAACCAATCGGTGAGATTCTGCCGGGGCGTCGGTTCGTTGAGAACAATGAGTTCGCCTTTGTTGGGTTCTCGCTTCCTGACGAGGCGCACACTTCTTTCCCGGCTAGTGACCCAATCGACGATTGGCCGCAGCTTCGCTTCGGTCGCGTACTCGTTGCCGTTCTCACAATAGCGACGGCAGATATCTACAAGACTGGTATAAATCGACTCCGCTTCAAGGCCGAGCCAGTAGAGATGACCCGCCTCGCGAAGCAAGAACGTGTGGCGTTCACCGTGCGGGATGACATTGTTGGCATCTTCTCTGAGACACCGAGCGACCCGCTCTTGACTCTTCACCTTTGCAACTCGGACGGCAGGCTCCTCCCAATCACGAATCCAATCGGGAAGCGGAGCAATCGGTCGGTCGCGGACGACGGTGTATGTCGAGCCAGATTTGTGCAATCCTCCAGCGACAATGACATGCCCGTGGCACTTGATGTCTCCACGAATCCCGTCGTGAACGAATCCCTCGCGACGAATGCGAAGATGCGTGTTCGGCTGGACATCAGGAAGTTCTCGAACGCCACGGAAATAGAGATGGCATCCGAACGGGCTGCGGCCGCTGGCGACAATCAATGTGTCAGGGATGTCGTTCCTCTCCATCCACGAGATGACATCCTCGATGGACTCGGCGCCTGAATCAATATCGACAACCGTCAATCCAGACCTGTCGAGTCGAACTGCAGGATTGGCTGGGAAAGCAGACTTCCACATCGTCAACGCGAGGCCGTCGGGACGTGCGTCGAGCGAACCGCGAGTTCCTTTGAACGGCTTCTTGCCTGCATAGATACACGGAAAGACTTGCCATCCGCGACGGACAGCAGATTCAGCAGCTTCGGTCAATTGGGCCAGTATCGCCTGCTGGTCTTCCTTCGACCGCAGGCGATACAGTTTAGGCAGACTTCTTGTCATTGTTCCTCCTCCCCGGCGACACTACGGCAGTCGCGCGGCAATCATTGCGGGTGCGCCGTCGCCCGGTTTGTCGCGAAAGACAGGGACCGGGCGGGACAAGCAGAAACCGCTAGTTCATAGCTGGAGGTCCCCAAAGCGGCTGGACCATGGCAGCGAACAGAGCATCGCTGTTTGATTTTGGGTGTTCGAATACTTCGGGGTGTTCGAATGCAAGTATTGCTAGCTTCGCTCCCAACTCTGTTACCGTCTCGTAGAATATTTTGTGGAGATGGTCATTATTGTGCAGCCTATTGTGCGCCAGTTCATGAATTAGCAATTCATAATTCTCGCTGTCCGATTCAATGTCGTGGTAGGCCAAATTGACGGTCATCTGGCCTTCTTTCCACTTGAAGCAACCCTGTATGCCGTCGCCTTCGTCGTCAATGTACTGGAGAGTTACCATGCGGTCGACAAGTCGCGGGGCAATCCGTTCCACCAGGGAGGCATACCGCAGCATTGCGCAAGTCCACTGGTGAACTGGGACGACTTTGTCGAGATTGACATCGATGTTGGTAGGAGCCACATCGCGGGATGACTGAATCAGAGGCGTACCGTCGGGTTTGCGAACGTTTTTAACCCTCGCCCACGCCTCTTTGGATAGCGAGCCGCCCTCGATAATGTTGAAGCCTTTGGATACGGCCTCTTTGGCGCTTCCAACGTCGCTGACATCACGGGTTACAAACTTGTCTCCGTACCGACCGTTGAGGATATGCTTGACCGCATCATCGGTGCTTCTGGAGCTTGCCAATGCTTCGGTAACCCAAGTGGCTCCGTTGTCGTTTTCGGTAACAAGCTCTTCGAACTTGGCGTTCAATACGCCAACCCGAACATGCCGCAAGTAGGACGGATTGACATTATCCCGGTCGCGGGATAGCGGAACCTTTTGCATGACATTGACATGCCACTTGTCGTCACTCAACTCGACAATAGGGATACCCATTTCGTAAATCATGGCATTCTCACCCGGAAGGGTTTCGTACAGATTCACCTTCGTCTTGCGCTGTACATTGCGCATCACTCCCTCTTTGTCCGCCAGAGGAATCGGCAATGTGTCATCGAAACTGCCAGCGGCCCGACGGTACGGAATGATTTCGCCGTTGAACGTAGTGACGATGTTCTTGGGTGGGATGAGAAGCTTAGCGTGCTGGCAGATGCGCGTGTACTCATCGGTGGTAAGCACAAACCGTGCAACAAATTCGCTTCCACGGTCCCGCTTCTCTTGGGTTATCGTTCGGGTACCATCCTCGTTGAACAGTACCTGTCCTGTTACCGTTGTCAGCTTGGCGTCAGTGGCGAGAGCCAAAACATCCTTCTCCCCAGCGTTGAACCGTCCACGCTTTTCTGACTTCCCCTTCTTAAAGCTTTCGGCAAACATCGTGTATGCATGCTGCAGGTTGAGCCATCCTGTCTTGCTGTCATCCATGACCCGCAGAATGCTGTGATTGTTTTTGTCAGGTGGAGTCAGTGTGACTTCGACCTGTGTGATGTCCTCGTCCCAGGCGTTGCTGACCATCTCGTTGACGATGAAGACCTTGTCCTTCTGGCTGAGGGTCTTACGCAAACCCTCCTTGTCGATTTCTAACCAAGTGTTTTTGCTCATGCTTTCCTCCTGATTCTGCCCTTAAGGGCGGTGAATTAGCGGGGTCAGTAGAGTCGTTCTTCACTACGCCCCGGCAGTTTCTGTACACTACGGTAGATGAGCCTTTAGCGTTGTTACTACTTTGGGGGGCTATTTTGGCAAAGCTACCGAAATTACAAATTCGAAAGGAGTGGTTGCGGGAGATTTGGGAGAGTTTTGTTCGTTATGCGAACGTTAAAGATGACCAAAGTAACCGCAGTGGGGCGTCAACCCAGAAGGTGCAGGCCTTTGAAGAGACTATTACCCGCTGCATGAATTGGATAGGCGGACAGGGTGACGATATCGCAGCGTGCCTTGATATAAAGGACGGCGCAAGGCTCGCCGACCTAGAGGTTCGGCACCGGGCGGACATCAAGCGAGTGCTAGCGTGGCTGACCGCTCCTGAACGACATCGCGAGTTAGCCGTCAAAGCTGTTGACTTCCTCGGCAGGTATGGCTACGGCATAAGCATGGATATCTCCCCAAACTGGGGTTTTAAGGAGTGCACCGATGAACCAATGACTATCCAGTGGCCCGACTCGTGTGAATCGGTCGTCTCCCCGGTCTGCAGGTTCATTCTCGACCAAATCGAACTTCATGATTCTGAAGGCGCGGAGCTGAACGATGTTGTTCCCCTGGGAACATGCGGTCGAGCGGGATGCGACCGTTTCTTCGTGGTCGAACGAGCAGGCCGACGACGATTCTGCAGCGATGCATGTCGGGCGAAGGCTCATCAAGGTCGGCTGACAAAGGAACAGAAGGCTGCGAAAATCCGAAAGTACCGAGAGGCTGACAAGGAGCGGCAGAGAAAGTGGATTCAAATGAGCAATAAGCAAAGGCGTAGATAACTGAAAGAGACAAAAGGGCTAGCCAATTCCACGGAAGGTGGGTCGACCCCGGAGGTTCTCCCAGCGGGCGGCCTCGAGAGTAATTCTTTCCCGGGGGGACCCATTCACAGACCGTGTTCCCGTTCCCGCATACCCCTGATTTTGCAGACCAAAATCGTTCGGCTAACGCGCCAATTCCAGGCTGGAAATAGGCGGATAAGAGCCGTCTCCAATGGTGCGATTATGCAATGACCATGCAATCGAGAAATGTCCGACCAACAAGTCGCTTGGCGTCAAGAGGTTAGTGACGGTCGATTTCACGCGCGAGTTACGTTGACCGCCTCATAAACGCAGCAGATTTCTTCCAACGACTGAAATCTGCGCGTATCAGATGTGAGTTGAGGCCGTGGGGGTGGCTGCGTCGCATCATCTTCGATTTCGAGCGAGACAAGTTTGTTCACTGTGCCGACATTCAATTCGCGGCTGCATTCCCGGCACAGTCCTTCGAGCCATATGAAGGATTCCTTAGGCGTAGGTCAGCTAGCTCAACACGCGCCCTGTGGCATTCGTCTTCTTTACCTGGAGCCTCGGCGCATTCGTTCTCGGACGGCATCGCCCCTACTGGCGCTAATTTAAATAGCAACATCTGTAGGTCGAAATTGGCCTGTGTATCAGAACTGGAGCGAACTCGTTCTAAAGCCTCCTCCACTGCTTTGCGATTGTCATTTAGCAGCTTGACTTGCCGCTCTATTTCGGCGGGAGCATTCTGAGCATGGAGAGCACGTTCATACTCTATGGCGGCGTGTTCAAAATCTCGGCTGGAAGCGTAATTGTATCCCAAGCATTTGTGCGGAAGATAGTCATTTGGATTCAACTGGCTGGCTTTTGTGAATTCCTTAACAGCTTCACTGCGATTACCAGTGCGCCAGTCCAGTTGAGCGTCCTTAACAAGTGCTTCTTCCGTTTGAACATCGTTCATCACAGCCGACTTACCGTTTGGTCTCTCGCGGTCGACTGCTTGACGGTGAGACTCGCTCACCGTCGTCCGGTGGCCAGTGAAGCTGCAATCAAGTACTTCAATTTCTTTGCCCTTATCTACCTTGATATCCCTGGATTGAGGGCAAACTAACGAACGAAGTGGCATGCTCACCAAATAATGGGCATCGCTCCAAGTAGCCGAGTAAAGGGTTATCTTGTCTTGCGCCTTAAAGCCCATCCGATAACTACTAAAGGTCTCTGCTCCTACAAATCCAACCAACTCGACGTGACCATCGGCGAGCTTGTGAATCTCAAATCCTCCAAGATGACCATCCAAAACTCTGAGTTCGACCACCGGGTCCGTGGTGAGCGCAATTCCCAAAATAAATCCGTACGAGTTTTTAGGAATTTCTGCGGGCGGCTTATCTTCCTCCTCCGGCCGTATAAGCGAGACATTGTGAGCATTTCGTAAATTATCTAGCTCAATCTCGGATGGGTCTGGCTGCGCAATCAACGGCGGAGGAGACAGTGGTTCAAGAAAGATGTCTTCACTTCCGGTACGAACAGTCGGCCCTCTTCTTGAATAGAACTGGTAACCGTCTGCTTTGACCTCCAACAGCATCGTTTGCGTGTCCTTCGACAATTGCGCGAAGAACACTCCCTCAGAGTCGGTTGTGAACCGTTGAGGTACTTTTTGGTCTTCGGTTATCGCGACAGACGCATTGCTGATAGGTTTGAGGGACTTTGCTTCTTTGATTTTTCCTGTGTATGCGACACGATTGCTGCAACCTATGCAAACAGCGATTAGCACACTTATCGAAGTGATGAGGGCGGCCGCAATAAGCTTCTCTACTCTGAGGGTGACCATCTATTTCTTAAGAATCTCGGTTCTCAAGAAGAGAAGTTTAAACCGTTGATGCTATTGGCACGGTTGTTTCCACTGCACAAACATGTGGCCCATGAAGTTTCCACCGTTCTTCCATCCGTGACAAAAGGCGACAGTCTCTCTCCCGAGCACCGCACCACACTCCAAAGGGTCCATGTGAGTGCCGTCGTGCCTAAAGCTAACGTTATAGACGGGGCCCGGAGCTTGCCATTCGATATACCATCCAGCACCCGGATTTACCAGGTCGCCCCCTTCCGTTTTCCCGTTGAGATGCTCATGCGGCCAGAAGTCGAGCGTGTACTGATAAGGAGCGCCGGCCGGGCTGTGGTCACACCAAGTCAATGGCTTTGGCGACTCGTCGGACTTCGGGTCCGCGAGCGGCTCAAGAAAAATATCCTCGCTGCCTGTGCGAACTGTGGGTCCTCTCCTCGAATAGTTCTTGTAACCTTCCGCCTTAACCTCCAACAACATTGTTTGCGCGTCCTTCGCCAATTGCGCGAAGAACACGCCTTCGGAATCCGTTGTGAATCGTTGGGGTACCTTCTGGTCTTCGGTTATCGCAACAGATGCGTTGCCAACGGGTTTGAGAGACTTCCCATCTTTGACTTTACCCGTGTAGGCAACTAAAGTTGAGTTACTCCTGTGAGTGGCGTAGTAGCCAATCAGGGCCGCAATGATTACTGCGGCTGCACCGATTAACGCAACCGGAATAGAATTGTCTCTACCTGGTCCCATCGTTTAGAGTGGTCGAATTTTAACACGCGCCCGAATCCACACGAGCATAAAGTCCCTAATCCGGATGACACCGCCGGTCTTGTCCGCGCATTGAATCTGCGACTGCACTGGCGATGAGCCTTGCTATACCTTGGGCGGTACACCTTCGAGTATTTAGGTAGCTAATGCGGACAAGATGTACATGTGTGCCAGAGCTTTTTGCGCACCTTATTTTCCTGTGCAGTCTTCGAAGTACTTGTATGGCGATTGACTGTCTAATACAACATCCTGACACCACTGATAGTTGTCGCTCTTGTTTTCAGATTCGTACGATGGGCCCATAAATTTCAAGCATTCATTTTTGGCGGGTTGTCGTGTCCCCGTTTGTATCGCCCAATAGAGCTCTCGCGCAAAGTAAAAGTGCCTATCCAAATCATTCGGATGCAGCCGAGTCTCCTGAAGCCTCTCCTTTAGGGCATCGTGATGGAAAACCGCGAGCGTAGCCTGCTCTTCCAACTTGTCTGGAGCATTCGGAGCCTTGACCGCAAGGGAGAACTCTTTGACTACCGCATCGAAATCTAAGCCATTGCTGTAGTCTAAAGCCAAGCACTTATGCGGTAGATAGTCTTTCGGATTTAACTGAGCGGCTCTGCGAAATTCTTTCATGGCTGTTTCGTAATTGCCAATACGTAAATCCTTTTGAGCGTTCCGAACCAACTCCTCTTCAGTCTCGGGAGCCGCCATTACTTTGTCGGCGATTGACCTTCCTCTAGCTCCGGACGATACGGGATTGTCGGGCTGGCCATTTGTCCGGAATTGACTCACTCGGTCATTATTCGACGCCAGAGCCGTGCTCATCATAGGCGTGGGAGGCAGTAGCGATTCTAGAAAAATCTCTTCACTGCCTGTGCGAACTGTCGGCCCTCTCCTCGAATAATCCTTATATCCGTCTGCTTTGACCTCTAACAACATCGTTTGGGTATTCTTCGATAACTTTGCAAAAAATATGCCCTCCGAATCTGTCGTGAGACGTTGGGGCACTTGTTCGTCCTCCGTTATCGCCACAAATGCATTGGCGACGGGCTTGAGCGACTTTATGTCCTTAACTTTTCCAGTGTATGCAACACGGTTGCTGCACCCTACAAAAGCAGCGAGCGCCACCGCTGTGGCACCTATTAAGGCGACCGGAAATGTTCTTTTTTGACGGTGTGTCACCATACTTTTCCGAAATCTAGGTGTTTTGGGAGGAAAATTCGGCATTGAGCTATTTGCACGGCCGCTAAAATGTCTCTCTTTTGTGCAATAGCTCGGGGATGAATTTTAGCATGGGCCGCAAAAATATAGTCGTGGCCCCGCAGACTTCGTTGGGAAGTTTCGCGACTTCTCAGTTGTCAAAATCTGTTTTTTGCTTGGTGCGGCTGGAGCGCAATCACCCCAACGTCACCATCGGTATCATTGTCTGTGAGCTCGAAGCTCCGAAGGATTGACTTTCTGAACCTGGCCGTTCAGCCACTTTTACGAAAGCGACTGTTGATACGAGCGTCATTATCTGCGCGGTCTATCATAGTTTATGGGGAAGCGGAATTCCTCCGACAGCAGAGTTGAAGACGTCCCATTCGGTACGAGAGCAATAGGCAATAGCCCGATTGATGTTGAGCAGCCGAGGCATCACCGGCGGAGAGTCCTCCCGTGACGCCGACTACGTGCTCGACGGGCGGGACTGACATGACTGATTCAATCCCAGCTCAGTCGTGGGTCAAAGTGCCTGTCCCGCAAGGATTTGCCACGGGAGGGTGGTTACGATTGAGCCATTGTTTCGACTGCATAATCGACTGCATAATTGACTGAAGACGGGTTGTTTTAGAAAGCCAGAAGTCGCAAGACAATGCACGGAGGTCGGCAAGTCATTGAAAATCGGGCAGCAAAAACTGGCGGAGAGGGAGGGATTCGAACCCTCGGTACAGGTGTTAGCCCGTACAACGGTTTAGCAAACCGCCGCATTCGGCCACTCTGCCACCTCTCCGCGACGATTTGCACCAGTTTAC
>Ga0335085_10014541_pt1 | contig 11471 bp, 8 predicted proteins | sample Lox_Sample_45_FD_206712 | JGI IMG/M metagenome (GOLD analysis project Ga0335085, IMG submission 206712) | Soil microbial communities from Loxahatchee National Wildlife Refuge, Florida, United States - Lox_Sample_4.5 | ecosystem: Environmental > Terrestrial > Soil > Wetlands | place: USA: Florida... | reverse complement strand
CGGCAAGGTCGAAGCAATCTTTCACTGAGACAGGCAACCCCCACAGCGCGCTTCGGCCGTCATCGAAAGCCCCACCCGACCCGCGGGGGACCGCTTCCGCGCGTGCCGCTTCGCTCAGGGTCCACTCCGCATCCCGCCACAAATAGGTGTTGCAGTTCGCATTGCCGTTAGCCCGCGCGAGCGCCTCCCGGGCCAGTTCGCTCGGTCGCAGAGAGCCCTCTGCAAGCGCTTTCCGCAGGTCCCTGACCGTCCACTCGCAAGAGCGCATGGTGCGATTGTATGCGCTCGAACGCTCGTCTTCATTGCGCCGCATAAGGACGGCATAAAGACGGCTGACTTTCTCTCTGAGAATGGCTTGCCTGCATGCTACTTTCGAGTATGGGAGTTGTGCAGAACGTCTCGTCCCGTCCAGCCGGCACACGCAAATCTACTGCTGATCAAGACAGGGAGCGCATGACTGCGCTTGTGGCGTTTACGGCGCGTTCGCTGCGCACGGCACGGCCCCGCTGCTTCGGCGCAGCGATCGTTCACACCAGAACCGGCAAGCCATTTTTGCAGGCGCTGAACAATGTCGCTGGTGAATTTGATCCAAGCTCGCATGCCGAGGTGCGTGCCATTCGCCTGGCTACCAGGCGCCTCAAGGTGCTCTCCCTCGCGGGCTACACACTGTACACCACGTGCGAGCCCTGCCCTATGTGCATGAGCACTGCGCTCTGGGCTGGCCTTGACCGCGTTGTCTTCGGCGCAACGATCGCCGATGCAAACAGGCACTTCAAGCAGATTCAGATTCCGGCAACCGAGGTGGCTGCGCGCAGCGACATGCGCTGCGTTGTCGATGGCCCATTTCTGCGCGATGAGTGCTACGCCCTCTTCACTCATCCCAACATGCAACGCGCCATCCGCCGTTGGTCGACTCGCAAGCGCAAGTGAAACAGCAGGGCCCTTTCTGAGTGAGGATCTGATCTTCTCCATGCGCATTGAACACATCGAAGAACTGGCATCGATCATCGGCGACGGCTCGCGTGTCATCACAGCGCCGGCCGTGCTTGAGCGTCTCTCGCACGACTTTTATTGGTACTCTCCGGTTCTGCGCCCTAAGCTCGCAAACAAGCATGGCGACGTGGCAATCCAGCCCGCGAGTGTGGACGAAGTGCTCGCAGTGCTGCGCTACGCCGGCCGTAACGAGGTCCCGGTAACCGTACGCGGCGCTGGTACCGGCAACTATGGGCAATGCGTGCCGCTCGAGGGTGGAATCGTGCTCGACCTCTCGCTGATTGACAGGCTCGAAGAGATCACGCCCGATGGCATTGCTGTATGCCAGCCGGGGTTGCGCCTCGGCGCTCTTGAGACCGAAGCGCGCAAGCATGGCTGGGAATTGCGCATGTATCCGTCGACGCTAGTCAAAGCCTCTGTCGGTGGTTTTCTCGCAGGAGGATCTGGCGGCATCGGCTCGGTAGCCCACGGCGGTCTGCGCGACTTCGACACCGTTCGCGCCTTTGAAGTCGTCACAATGGAGGACCAACCGCGCGTTGTGCTGCACGAGGGAGCTGCAGTTCATGAGATTCTTCACGCATGGGGAACCAACGGGATCCTAAGTCGCATCTGGTTTGCGCTCGCACCCGCCGTCGAATGGATGCAGTTTACCGCGGTCTTCAATACTTACGATCAGGCTTTCACATTTACTGAATCCATCGCGGCGGATCCAGCATGGACCAAGCGGCTGGCAACCGTCTTCGAGTGGCCTATCCCATCGTTCTTTACACCGATTAAAGGCCTCGTACGCGAAGGAAAGACGATGGCTCTGCTCATGATCAAGACGTCGCAGTGCGAGGCCCTTTCCAGCGCGGCCCAATCTGCTGGCGGCGAAGTCACCTTCACCGGCGTGTTCGAGGGGCCGCGCACACAACCCTTGCTGAGCGACTACACCTGGAATCACACCACACTCTGGGCGATGAAGGCGGACTCCAGCTATACCTATTTGCAATGCGGTTTCTCCCCGAGGGAATGCCGCGAGCAATTCCATATGCTGCGCGCGCGCTACGGGGATGAGATTCTCTTCCACATTGAGTTCATGAAAAACAGCGACGGCGCCGTGATCCCCGGCGCCATTCCTGTGGTACGTTTCACAACCGAGGAGCGATTGAACGAGATGATTGCATACTGCCGGTCGATCGGCGTGTTTGTTGCCAACCCGCACGTCAATTATCTCGAAGACGGGGGACGCTTCCGCGCCGACAATATCCAGCTGCTCGCGAAGCAGAAGTATGATCCGCGCGGTCTTTTGAATCCCGGCAAGATGATCAGCTTTCGCAAGGCGGTGGCGCAATGAAGACCTGGATTCCCGACGAGCGCAACTTCGCCTATCTCACCTGGAAGCAGGTGGACGCACTGCCGCGCGAGACGACATTGCTTGTCTTGCCCACCGCCGCCATCGAGCAGCATGGGCATCACCTGCCGCTGGCGACTGATACGCTGATCAACAATTTGCTACTGGGCAAGGCTCTTGCGATGATCTGCTCCGATCTGCCGATCTATGCGCTGCCACCGGTATGCTACGGCAAGAGCAACGAGCATATCGGTTTTCCGGGCACACTTTCGGTGAGTGCGCAGACCTTCATGGCTGTAGTGCACGACCTGGGTGCAAGCGTTGCTGCAGGCGGATTCAAGAAACTCGTCCTCTACAACACGCATGGCGGCAACACGTCGCTAGTTGATGTGCTTGCCCGCGATATGCGCGCGGAGTTTGGCCTGCGGACATTTTCGCTCTTCGGTTCGCCCGGCGCGGCGTTTGAGGGTGTCAGCCAGCAGGAGAGGACCTACGGCTTTCACGCGGGAGAGATCGAGACGGCATTCCTGCTGCACGCATCGCCTTCGCTCGTTCATCCCGAACAGTACACGTCGAATTACATTGCGCGCGTCGATCAGCCCGAGCCGTTAAAGCCCGAAGGCTCGGCCGCCAACTTCGCATGGCTGACCAAAGACATTGCGACCAGCGGCGTCCTCGGCGATCCCAGCGCCGCAACGGCGGAGAAGGGAGCCCGCTGGTCCGACGAAGCGGCAACCAGGATTGCGGAGATTCTCGTCGCCATGTATAACTTCGAGCCAAAGCACGGAGTGTGACTATGGCTCTCGTCGAATGCGGCAACGGAGTGCGTCTCGAACGCAGCGCGCAGTGCAAGCTGAGTGACGGCGTCGCGCTGGCTTCTGATCATTACTATCCCGAAGGGCCGGGGCCCTGGCCCACACTTCTAATGCGCCAGCCCTATGGGCGCAACATTGCGTCCACGGTTGTGTACGCGCACCCCGTGTGGTTTGCGCGCCAGGGCTATCATGTCGTGATTCAGGATGTGCGCGGCCGCGGCGGATCGGAAGGTGAGTTCTATCCCTTTCGCAGCGAGGGCCGCGACGGCGCCGATACCGTCATCTGGCTGCGTAGGCACCCTGCATGCAACGGGCGTATTGGCATGTACGGATTCTCCTACCAGGGCGCCACGCAACTGCTGGCGGCCGCCGAACAGCCCGAGGGTCTGCAGTGCATCGCTCCGCACATGACGGCAGCCGATCTCTATCACGGCTGGTTTTATCATCAGGGCGCGTTGCGCTTGAGTTCCGCCCTCGGTTGGGGCATCCAGATGCTCCGCGAAGATGCGAAACGGAAGGGCCTGCGCGCTGCGAGCGACAAACTCGAGGCTGCGTGGACAGACATCCGCGCGCAAGCGATACGCGTCCCTTACGCAGAGCACCCCGCCATTGTCGACGAGCAATTGCCGAGCTACGTGCGCGACTGGTTTTCTCATCGCGAACCGGGAACCTATTGGACCGAGCAAGACATCAGTACAAGGCTTGACCGCATCGTTGTTCCAGCGTTGCATATCGCCGGTTGGTTCGATACCTATCTGGAGGGATCGATTGCTGGCTACCTCGCGCTTCGTCGCGGCGCCGGCACTGAGTTTGCGCGCGAGAATCAATACCTGATCGCCGGGCCATGGGTGCACATTCCGTGGGGTGATCGTGCGGGTGAAGCCAACTTGGGCGATGCCGCCATTCTCAAGACCGATGAAGTCCTTCTTCGCTGGTTCAATCACTGGCTTAAGGATTCAGGCGAGTTTGCCATTGAGCCGCGCATCAAGTATTTCCGCCTGGGAATCAACAACTGGCGCGGCGCGCACGACTTGGGAGGCAGCGAGCTCACTTTCTATCTGCACAGCGAGGGCAACGCCAATTCACGCAAAGGCGACGGTAGCCTCACATTGGATGCGCCCGAGGAGAATGAGCCACGCGATGTGTTTGTGTACGATCCAGAGGTTCCTGTGCTCGCGCCGGGTGGGTCGCAGGCGCTGAGCGGGCCGAGCGATCAATCGGCTCTGGAACTTGGCAATAACCTGCTCGTATACACCACCGCGCCGGTGACGTCGGAGGCTGAAGTGTTTGGTCAGCCGCGGGTCACTTTGTTTGCCGTCACATCAGCAGCGTTTGCCGACCTCACGGCAAAGCTGGTGCGCATAACACCGGCAGGCCGCGCCGAATTTCTATGCATCGGTATTGCGCGTAGTGCTTGGCTGTTTCGCGATACCAGCTACACGGCAGACGCAACTCACAAGTGGGAGTTCACTCTGGAACCGATTGCCTTTGTCCTTGCACCGGGCGACCGTCTGCGGCTCGAGATTGCCGGCTCCGCATTTCCGCTATACGATCGCAATCCCTCAACCGGCGTTTCCCCAGAGCGCGCTGATAACTGGAACTGGACGCGATCGACGCAACAAGTCCTGCACACAACCCAGCATCCTTCAGCACTTCATCTTCCCTTGAAAGGCTCGAGCGGATGGTGAGTGCACATACCGGCTCCGTGCCGGAGATTCAGTTGCAGCACGTCTCGAAACGCTTTCGCAACGCAGCCGTCGCGCTTGAAGATGTTTCGCTGACGATTGAGCGCGGGGAATTCGTCGCATTCCTCGGCCCCTCGGGATGTGGAAAGTCGACGCTCCTGAAACTCGTCTCCGGACTCAGCCCCGCGAGCGAAGGTGCCGTGAGGGTGAACGGCATGACGCCAGAGAATGCCCGCGAGCTGATGAGCTTCATTTTTCAGGATGCGACGCTTCTGCCATGGAGGACGGTGGAGCAGAATGTGGGTCTCGGTCTCGAACTTGAATACGCAGCGCGCGATGTCCGGCAGGAACGCGTGGCTCGGATGCTCGATCTCGTGAGCCTCGGCCATGTGGCGCAGCGCTATCCGCGGCAGCTTTCTGGGGGAATGAAGATGCGCGTCTCGATTGCCCGGGCGCTTGTAAGCAGGCCCCGGATTCTATTGTTGGACGAGCCATTTGCAGCTCTCGACGAAATGACGCGCGACCGGCTCAACGAGGAACTCCTCCGCCTCTACGCCGAACAGAAGTGGACCGTGCTGTTTGTGACGCACTCCGTTGCAGAAGCCGTCTTCCTCTCATCCCGCATTGTCATTCTCGCGGCGCATCCGGGCCGTGTGGCGCACGAACTCCCCGTCGACCTTCCCTGGCCGCGTACAGCCGAGACTCGCGAATCCAGCAGCTTCGAGGAACTGGTCACGCAGGCATCGCGATTGCTGCGGGGGGTGCACCAGGCATGAAAAAGAAGAGCTGGCTCATTGCGAACAGCGCCGTTGTCTTTGTGGCCCTTCTGTTCGTCTGGAGCCGTGCCGTTGCCTTCGCCCACTTGCCCGGCTACATTCTTCCGGGCCCGCTCTCCGTAGCGGTGGCAATGCGTGACCGGTTCCCGTCGCTTTTGAACTCGCTCTGGATCACCACGGTCGAAGCTGCCGGCGGCCTGGCTGCAAGCATTGTTGCAGGCGTTATCGTGGCCATGGTCTTTGCGCAGTGGAGATGGCTGCGCCAGCTTGTCTATCCCTACACTATTCTTTTGCAGACAGTTCCCATCATCGCCATTGCGCCGCTCATCATCAACTGGGCCGGCGCGGGAATCTTCGCCGTCATGGTGGTCACTTTCATCATCTGTCTGGCCCCCATCATTGCAAATACAACGCAGGGCCTCATCAGCGTGGAGCAGAATCTGATCGATCTCTTCGTAATGCACAAAGCGCGGCCCTCGCAGATTCTCTTCAAGCTGCGTCTGCCTCATGCGTTACCCAGCCTCTTTACGGGCATCCGCATTTCGGCAGGCATCAGTGTTGTCGGTGGGCTGACGGGCGAGCTCTTTGCAGGTTCGACTCGCGTCGGAGAAGGCGGTTTGGGCTATGCCATCATCTACGCGAGCAACCAGATGGAGACAAGCTATCTGTTTGCGCTGGTTTTCGCGGCAACCGTCCTCGGCTTCAGTTTCTTCTTTCTCGTCATGCTCGTGGAGTGGCTGTTCCTGCACAATTGGCATGAGTCCAGTACAGAACAGGCTACAGAATAGGAGACGCGCGAACGATGTTGCGCATGGAATCGGAAAAGGGCTGGTGGCTGATCCGGCACCCGGATCACGCGGAGCTTGCAGGCGCTTTTGCCGCTTTCTGGGGAAATGCGCAGTTTCGCAAGCCTGAGCCGCGCGCGCGCGTCCTGCACGGCATTGCACGGCACGATGATGGATGGGCCGCCCGTGATGCGCACCCGGTCATCACGCGGCAGGGCAAGCCTTCAGCTTTCTCCACGGAGTTGGTCGGCAAGTACTCCGCCTTTGAAGAGATTGATCTCGCAGACTATCTTGCTGTCCGCGAGCGCGCGGTTCGCATCATTGCAGAGAAAGACCCCTATGCCGGTCTGCTGATTGCGCTGCACACCTATAACCTGCTCACCGAACATGCGGACCGCTCCACCATCGCGCCGGAAGGGCTCGTTCTTCTCGATGTGTTCCTCGATCGCCAGCGCGCTTATCAGGCTGAACTGGTCGCAGCGCTACAGTCCGACGATTCGCTAAAGCCCGTAGACAGGTCCGGCCATACCATCCTCGAGCACTTCCGTCTCCTGCAGGCCTGCGACAATCTCTCTCTGCTGACCTGCGTGGCGTATGCGCAGCCGGCGCACCTGCTGCACCCGCTACCTCTGAACGACGGTGGCGCCGCAGAAGTCCGTGTTCTGCCTCTCGGACCGCGGCACTTTCAGCTCAGTCCCTGGCCATTCGAGAGCCCGCATATCGAGTTCGTTTTTCCGGCCCGGCATGTGCAGGGCAAGATCTTTGCTTCGTCCGCAGATCTCGATGCCGCATTCTCTGCGGCTCCAACAGAGAGGCTGACGGTTACCCTCAGTCGATAGCCGTTCGCGTATCAGGCAATCGGCGTAGCCTCCGGCATAGAACCAAAGGGCGACTCCCGCGGGAGCCGCCCTTATATTGTTGCCAGTCCCGTCAGAAGCTGAAGGCCAGCGACATCTGGATCTGGCGCGGACTGCCGATCGTATGGGTCACAATGCCGAGACCGCCCGGGCAGTTGTAGAAGCTCTCGTTCGACTGCGAGCCATCTGGCTGGCAATCGGTCGGGAGAGGTGTCTGGCCGGCCTCGGGAAATGGATTGTAATCCTGGTTCTGCGACACTTCATTTCCCGGAACATCAAAGCTGGTGGTGTTGGTGAGGTTATAGACGTCAAACGTGTACTTCAGGTTGTATTTCTCCTTGATGCTGAAGGTCTTTACCAGCGATGCGTCGGCGCGCTTCTGGAAGGATTGCCGGAAGATGTTGCGCTGTCCGGTGGTGAAGCCCGTCTCGTAGGGATCTGATGACGGAATCGCTCCGTTCAGTCCGCCTGCTGGCAAAATTGGCAACGTGAAGCATGCTGGGTCAAGTGCAGCTTTGCCATTGGTCGGGAACCAGGCCCCGGATGCCCCGGTTGTTGCCTTCTTGGCAGTGCAGCCGCTCGCCAACGGAACAATGGGATTGGTGATGCCGTCGGCTGTCGAGTAGTAGATGCTTCCCACTGCTCCGGTGAAATCGATGACGCTGTAGGGCTGACCACTCTGCAAGACCGTCAGACCCAGCAGCGACCAACCGTTCACAATCTTACTGGCGATCGACGATCCGTGAACCAGGTTCGGGAGCTGAAGCACGTAGTTAAAGTTCAGCACATGCGTGCGATCAAAGTCGGCGGAACCGTATGAACTGCGCAGGTTGAGCGGATTGTTTCCGTTATAGAAGAGGCCCAGACCGCTCTGCTCGTCGAGTGCGTGTGAGTAGGTGTAGGACAAGCCCAGCTGAACGCCGTGGCTCATTCGCTTATCGACGTGCATCTGGAGCGCGTCGTATGCGTCGACGCCTGCCGCGACATACGAGATGGACTCGGCCGCATACCCGATGTACGGAACGCGCAAGTCAACGTTGCCGCCCTCGTAGTTATAGAGATAGGGCGAGCCGTCGTCCAGAGTAGCTCCAAGTACGTTATAGCCGTAGGTGTATTTCTGCACATAAGGACCACCCGCCAGCGTGGGGCTGGTCGGTGATGCGATCGCCGGCTGATTAAACGGCACCGGAATCACCTGGTGGCGGCCGCGATTCCCAACGTAGCCTACTTCCACTGCAATGTCATTGCGCGGCTGCCATTGCAAGTCCAGGGTATAGTTCATCGTATAGGGCAGCTTATTGCCACGGCTATAAACGCCCAGGGAGATCGGTTGCCCGCCATCGATAATACTTGCGGCATTGGGCAGGTAGTTATTCAAGTCCGATGCCTTCGGGTTGTTCGGTGGCGCCGCCAGAGACAATCCATACGGGTTTTCAAGATTGCCGGCTTCTGCAGTCGACGTGCCAACCTCATTGCCGTTGTCGTCGATCGCGCCGCCGCACGTGGGAATGTAGAACTCATAGTAGGTGACGGTGCTGGAGGGGCATGTTGAAACATTTACGAACGGCAACTGCTGATTTACACCGAATGGGCCGCCCGTAACCGTACCGATCGCGTAACCGGGCGAGAAGTAACTGAAGAGTTCGCCGCGGTCGTAATACATGCCGCCGCCGGCGCGAATCACGACCTTGTCATGGAAGAAACCGGGCTGCCAGGCTGCTCCTACGCGCGGCGCAATGCCCCATTGGCGCCCGGTGAGGGTTGTTGGGCTTACGCCCTTTGTGCCATTCGCATTGTTCCCCGCTATAATCAGGCCCGAGTTTTCAATCGAGTCCGATCCCACGTCGTAGCTGTAACTCGACGGATCAAAGTTGAAGATGCGCCCGTACTTCTCCGTCAAACCGCCGTCCCAGTCGTAGCGGACGCCGGCAGTGATCGAAAGGCTCGGTACCACCTGCCATTTGTCTTGGAGATATGTTCCAAGCTGATTCGCTCGATAGTAGCGACTCGCATCGCCTTGAAGGAATGAACTGACGTAGAAGCCAGTTCCGGAACTGCCGGGAGTCACGAAGCCCTGAATCATCTGACTAAAGTCGTCTGTTGCAATCGTTCCAGTGCCGGTGCGTTTGTCGATGGTGTTCAGCTGCGTATAGCTGTAACTTGCGCCGAAGCTCAGCGTATGCTTGCCCAGCATCCAGATCGCATTGCCGGAAGGTGACCACCGATTCTGGAAGACACCTGTATTGGGCGCCTGGCCTTCCGCGTTGGGGCCGATATTCAGAATCGCAGTCGAGGTGCCCTCAGGCTGGCTGTTGCCAAGCACGTTATACACAGACACGCCTGGAAAGTATTTAGATCCGAACATGTTGATCGATCCATTGGGAACCGAACCTCCTGGGATGGAGTCGGGCCCGAAAGGCTGCACGTTGTCGCCCCAGATTTTTTCGCGTATGAATCCGAAGGACTGCGTAGTGCTGAGGTTCGACTTGAGGATGAGCGTGTTTGTGATCGACGCAACCTGGGCGCCCGAGTCAAGGTGTTCGTCGAAGCCGGGAACGCTCGAATAGGAGTAGGGAGCAACTGCCGGATCGTGTTGATAGAAGTATTTCAACGAAAGCGTATCCTTGCTGGTCGCGTCATAGTCGAGGTCGGCCACACCCATGTCTGCGGTGAACCGCCCAGTTCCAGGAAGGAAGGCATTGTCAATGTGCGCAACGGTGGGTGCCGCTCCATTGCGAGCATCGTTGGGGATCAGCCATTTGCCCGGTTCCCCAGGCAGCGATGGAGAATTGAACAACGCAAGCGCTGTGGGGTCGATCTTCGATCCATCGAGGCTCGTCCCAAATGAGTTGTTTGTAATCGTCGCCAGCGCATCGGCTGACCGGTCGTCACTTAGTCCCACCGGGACGTCGATAACGGAGTCCCCGATTTCCTGGTCCGACACATGCAAATGCTGGTATGCCGCGAAACCAAAAAGCTTGTCCTTGATGAGCGGGCCGCCCGCCGTGACCCCCACGGTGTAGCGATGCAGCTGAGGCACTTTATTGGCTGCGGGAATATCGTCATCCTGATTAAAGAAGAACGGTGCGGCGTTGAGCCAGTCTGTGCCGCGGTGCACGTAAGCCGTGCCGTGAAACGTGTTCGAACCTGACGCGGTGCTCATGTCGATGTGTGCACCTGACGTTGAGCCCTGTGTCGCGTCATACATCGAAGCATTCACGCGGACTTCAGATAGCATCTCGGGCGCCGGCGTCGGAATTGCATTGCCAATCGAAAGATAAATTGAAGCCAGCGTCTGGATCACTCCGCCCGCTCCAGTGCTTGACGAAACGCCGGTGCTGTTGATCACGCGCGCCGAGGGAACCTGGCTGGTGCTCTTGCCATTGAACAGGTTGCTGGCATCCACGCCGTTAAGCAGAAAGCTGTTCGACGTGTCGCGCTGACCGTTCGACCAGATTGGGGCATTCCCCAGGCCCGAATTGGCGCCGGTGCCACCTGACAGCTCCGCATTCACGCCGGCCGACTGAATTGCCAAGCCGGTGAAGCTGCCCGTCGGAAGCGGAACACTGTCAATCTGCGTCTTGTCCATCACGTAGCCGTTTGTCGTGTCCACGGCATTCATCAGCGGTGTTGCTTCCACAAGATCGGTGGTTCCCGCTGCTGCAATCTTGAGCTGTGCATTCAGGGTCGCCGTCCGGTTGCCCTGTACGTTGATATGCGGTGTCTTTTGAGTTGCGAATCCGCCGGCCGCAATCGTAACCGTGTACGAGTCAATCGGCAGGTCGACGAAGCTATAAGTCCCCGTGCCGTTGGTGGTCGCCGTCCGCGTTGCCGAAGTCTGTTCATCCAGCAGCGTAACCGTGGCGCCGGGAATCACGCTCCCTGAGGGGTCGGTGACCGAGCCGGTAATGCCGCCCAGCGTTTGCTGTGCCACAAGAGGGCTAACGCACAGCGCACAAGCCGCCAGGACCACGAGCAGCCTGAAGAACAGAGAAGAGATGACTCGCATGGAATACCTCAAGAAGACGGCCTCGAAAATAGAAGTTTGCCTGAGCGATTCGTCAGTGACGGAAAAGCCCGGTTCGAATCGGATGCGTTGTTTCTTGGTCCCGGAAAAGAGGGAAGAAAACAGATCAACCTCGGCCAGTGGAGCCCTGGCCGGGTGCAGCGATACCTGTGAGTGGTTTCAGATTAAATCTGGGGGAATAAAGTTCCTGTAAAGATTTT
>Ga0335085_10014539_pt1 | contig 11472 bp, 9 predicted proteins | sample Lox_Sample_45_FD_206712 | JGI IMG/M metagenome (GOLD analysis project Ga0335085, IMG submission 206712) | Soil microbial communities from Loxahatchee National Wildlife Refuge, Florida, United States - Lox_Sample_4.5 | ecosystem: Environmental > Terrestrial > Soil > Wetlands | place: USA: Florida... | reverse complement strand
TTCCTCATTCAATAGGCTCAAACAAGAGAGAACGAGGGAAAAGGAGCCCATAATGAACCCCTTTAGAGCATGTCCGAAATCTATCACATTTCGGACATTCTTAGAGCATAACTTGTAATTTTTTGAAAATCAAATCAATCGCGATCCTCGGGAGAAACCGTAGAGCAAGGGCAATGATGATCTACCACAGGTCCTGCGTTTCCCACACGGTTCCAGTTTCCATCATGCTGAACTGAATATTGGTAGAGATACCTGCAATGGCGACAGTTGCAAGAGAAGCTGGAATGTCATAAGTCGCGAGCGTCCTGCCAGTTGTCAAATCCATTATCCTCGGATATGCTGAAGTTCCAGTTGTAATGCAGTATCCGTCGAGGGCCACTTAAAGATGAGTCTGGTTGTAGGGATTTTGTGAGGACATTGTAACGGACAATGACATCATTTTTCGTCACTCTTAATTAGAAGACATGCCTTCTTATCTGACCCGGAGCGCGGTCTAGAAAACGACTTACAGGTTGGACTCCGGGGCATCGAGTTAGAAAGGACGTGATCATAAAATAAATTCAAGTACCAAAGACCCCGGAGATTTGCGGTTCCCTTCTCTGAACATCGGAAATCAAACTTTGCTATGAGGCATCCAAGCCGTGTCAGAATTCCCCTTTCGTTTCCTTCTTCAATCATCATAGGAAAGATTTAGTCCTTCTTTCGACGGTAACTTCCTTTTCGATAACCTCCATTGCCACGATGTCAAATTGCATCAATTTAGGGGCTAAGTCGATTGTCCTTTGCCAGATCGAATATCCTTACCGAGATTAGGCTCTTGCAATTCTAATCCAAAAAGTTGGACATTGTAAATAGCATTAATTGAATTTTTCAAAATGGCTCGATCAGGATCTCTATCCGAAAAAAACTGGAAAATTAAAAATGTTCCTAATCTTTTGTGATCGATCTAACTTGTAGCTAAGCATGAAGATCTTGTAGACACTACCATAGCCCGCCAGACGACTCGTATGGGTCTGCCCCAGGTCGACTGATGCGAGTTCTGCGTTTGAAAATGGAGGGCTGAATTCGAGTACTCGGTTGTTGAAAGCCTCATTGACCCAGAGATTGCCCGAGGTGTCGAACGCCATGATTTCTCAGGTAGCCAATAAACGGCAGACATACCCCAATTGTCCTGTCATTGATATGGATGCCAAGTACACCACCTTTTCGGACTCGTAGTCATAGTATTTTTCAGTGGAGGATGCGCATGTTTCACGTATGCAAAAAGAGCACCGCCCGTCACGAATCCAATAAGCGCAAACTGAACGCATCAAGAAAATCTTTGACATACGCATCGAAATTTTTGAGAAATCTTCAAAGTTTCAGTCTAGGGTCTCGTATAAAATGTAAAAATCTATGCTCAATCACGCGTCAGCATGTCCGAGTGTAGGATTTCAGACGATCTCTGCACAGCAGGAAATGTTTTGAAAAACAAAAGAAAAATCGGTCTTTGCCTAATGAAGTTGAGGGTCCCCCAATTTCCTTCACCCTTGCCGAAAGAGGACGCATTAACAGGTTCCATTCAGGCTTTGCAAATAAAGGCAAGAAAACTCTAGCGAATTTACAGCTTCATAGTTTGGTCCAAGTGATTGCATCACGTCGTGGATGAACTGGTATCCCGGATACTGCGTGTTCAATATCACATAGACAAATTGCCCTGAACTCTGAATCTGCGTCGCGGTCGAGGAAACCGAGCACGCACTACCACTTCCCACTCCCGCATATTCGCAGTTTGGCTGCCAGAAGCTTGCGAACATTACCGGGATTCCCCCTGGTATCAGACCGGTACTGCTGCATGCACTTGGATTGCACATCATCGGTGGGTGCCCCTGGGGTGCCCACATGAAGATCGCGGATGGCGATGGACTCCCCCAGTTCGAGATGTATTGCTCAATATCTTTGTTGGTTGCACCGTTCGATCCCCAGATCACAAAGACATTGTTCACCCCGACGTTTGAATCTAGCGACTTCGAAAGCTGCTCGTACCAATATTCCGATCCCACTCCAGTTCCGCTGGGCATGGCATCTGGATGCTGGTAACCAGCACCTCCCGATGGTGCGGACATGAAATCAGCGAGAGACTTTGGATCTTGATAGTACAAAGACAATACCGGAGGTGCAGTCTGAGCCATGATCGTCTTTAGCTGAATGTTGACCGGTATCTCATCTCGAAATGGAACACCAGTAGTCGGATCGATTTCTTGATAGATACGTTGCGTCGTGTAAAACTCGTAAGTATCTGCATCACCCTGGGAGAAAGACCACATTACATACGTCATCGACTTGTTGTAAGTTTCCACCTGGTCGATAGCTGCCTGAGGCTGACTCACGTTCCGGAGGGGAGGGAGCCCGGAGTAAAACGACAGGTTTGTGGAAAGCTCCGAATTGTCCTGAACCATTCCCCTCTCGCTCAGGAGCGCGATAGTGCAGTTGGGGCACGCCTCTCCACCCAGCCCAAAAAATCCCATCGCGACCGTTCCAGCGGGATATGCGTTTAGGATAGTGGATGCTAGCGCCTGCTGAGAAGAATCATACACGCACCCAGTTGCGACATCTGGATCGCACAATGACCAAACGAAACTTTTGAACTCGACTTCATAATCTCCCCCCATTGGTCTCCCGTTTGGGGAGAGAGTGAAAAACTGCCTACTGGCCTCGGGACCGAACGTATTCCAGGCCCATTGGTAACCTGCGACCGCCCCGGCAGAAGTTTCAGCGCATCCAGAGCAGACAGATGGAGAAGTCAAATTATACAGGATATTCGTATTTGGAAACCAGGATTCAAACTGAGCGAGCTGCGATGATCCTACCGGCAAAGCGCCGGTTACCCCGGCGATTGTTCTCGCGGTGTTTGTTTCCCAGTAGTAATCACCGGCTGATTCATTGGAATCGTAAACAACGACGTTGACGTTCCCGTTGGTTTTGGATGCATAACTCGGAACAAATTTTTCGAGTACCTGCTGGGCGTTGAGATTCTGCGTGTTGAAGGAATATTCCTGGAGTGTCATGTCGAGGTAGGTGGAATCAAGGGAGTTTCCAACATAGAAGATTTGAGGATCTTGTCTAGCCACGAGTCCTTGTAAAGCAGTCAGGGTGTACTCCCAGGTGTAGCCAGAAACCACGTAGATAGTCTTGGCTGGAAAATTTGAGACAGGCAGAGGATAGAGCTGGTTACTTGTTACCGCATCAAGGGTCGAACTTGAATTTGATGCGGCGGCTAAACTGGATGCTGTTGTTGTGCTAGTGCAAGAATTAATTGCCCCGTTTTCAGAGGCCGTTGCAGAACCACAGGATTGCGAAGAGAGCGTCTGCAACACATCAGTCTCGGATGTTGTAGTTGAAGAGTTCTGCGAAATCGATGACACGTTAGCTGGTCGAACGGCCGCTTCGATCGCACAGCATCCTTCTGATTTAGATCCCCACAGTGAGACTGCTGCAATGCTGGAAACGATCACGATGATGACGACAAGAACAGCGATCACCACATTTGCTCCGATCTGATTTTTCCCCAGTCCACCCAATGTTTTGTCCTAATTTTGTAGAGAAAAAATGGAGCGCTTATGGCTTGAATGGATCAGGGATCAGAATTCTTAAGCAACGAACTCTAATCAATTACCCATGGAGTCCTTCCGCATGTCCCGAGTCTTCCACACAGTTCAGGTCTCTGTCATGCTGAAGTAAAGTGGAGATCAAACAAAAATCATTGCACTATGCTCGACTTGATCCTCGAGAATTCCTGAGCGATTTCCTTACCCTTTCTCGTCAACGAATAATATGACTGAACGGGCCTGGTCTTTTGGTCAATTCTCCTTTGAATGAGATTCTCCCCCGCAAGTTCTTTGAAGGCGTTGGAAAGCGCGCCGCGGTTCTTGATCAGCTTAGATAGCTCGGTGTATCGGACCTCCTCTTCCTGATGCAACATCAGAATGATTTTCACGTTGGGTAGTACCAGTATCTTTTCTATCTTCACGTTGAGGCAGTTCCAACAGTTGGCCTAAACGAAAGTGAAAATAAGACCGTGACACTTGGAAACGGGAAGCTTAACCAGGATTATTTCCGCCGACAACTTAACAGAACCCTTTTGCCGGTTCATAGTTTATCGCACACCCTCTTGCAATGATAGATTGATTCGAAAGGCGCCATCAATGGAATGACCTAACATAGTGATACGTAACCGACAGAGTTTTTCCTCTTTTTTTGGCTGGCAAAGACAACGCTCGAAATGTATATTTACGCCGAGCCTTCTGCCGAATTTACTTGGATTCTTTGTCATGCTCGGATGCCGAAGCGGAACACCAGGACACAGAATACTAATCTCGATCGCCCTATCGTTGTTAATCGGTCTATCTTGTGCAGCTAGCTCTCAGAACAGTTTCGGCGGGCTGGTAGCTAGAGCCGTCATTCCTGTCTTGGCCGCTATAGCAGGGGCGAGCGTCGCCTCAACTTCTTCCGCAGTTTCCGGAAATGACCCAGCATTCGTAAACGGAATGAATGCCTCACTGGTTATCGGTCAGCCGTCTTTTACAGCCGAGGGCGGAGCAATCGAAAATGGCCAGACGGACATGGGCGACCCCGAGGGGGTGGCGTTTGACAAAAACGGAGACCTCTGGGTTGCTGACAGACTCTTCTCCAGGGTGCTCGAGTTCAAGCCACCATTTGGGAATGGAATGAAAGCCTCGATTGTAATAGGTTATCCAAATTTCGTGACCACGATCATCTCGGATCACCCAACCACAGCAACTTTTACGAGCCAACCGCGATTCAGTTTGATCCTTCGGGGAATCTGTGGGTATCGGACACGGGCTTCCACAGAGTCATGGAATTCAAGCCGCCATTTTCGAACGGAATGCGAGCCGAGGTGGAACTCGATTGTCCCAGCTATTACGCTGGCGAAAACTTGATTGGGACGCAAGCTTGCCTCGGCGGACCGATAGGGTTCGATAGCTCCGGGCACCTCTGGGCGGCCGAGGGCGAGGACGACGATGTAATTGACGAATTTAGTGCCCCGTTTTCGAGCGGAATGAACGCTTCTCTCGTGTTCGTCAGCGGGGACGCAGCTAACAGCACTTCCCAGTCCTACTTTTTTGATAAGAACGCGTCAATCCCTGTATACGCCACGCGAGACAACTTCAGTGTTGGAGGCCTAGCCTTCGACTCCTCGGGCAACCTGTGGATTTCGGACGATAAAGCTGACCAGGTCCTCGAATTCAACCCGCCATTCAATCCGACTCCGTCCTTAACCAGTACGACCGTTACGAACACGTTCACCTATTGTCCACCTGCTAACTTGTGTGGGGGAGCGCAGCAGGTGACCACCTATTCGACGAACACTGCCACGTTCACTTCCCTTCGAAGCCAAACGCTCCATACTGCTTCAAAAGTAGTTGGCAAAGATTCTTCTTCCGAAGAACAGGATTGCGCTTTTAGGGCGGCTACAGCTGATTCCTTTTGTTACCCCACTTATCTAGCATTCGATCTATCGGGCAACATGTGGGTCGCGGACGAGGGATTCCAACGGGTCCTCGGATTCAGGTCAGGTGCGACAACGCCCTTCGTCGTCATAGGGGAGAAAAATTTCACAACTGAGGTTCCTGAGGTTGGTTGCGTAACAGAGTTACCTACTCCGTCGAGCGTCTGTGGGCCGGGGCAGATCTCCTTCGACTCCAGCGGCAATCTCTGGGTGGCTGATGGCGGGGCTCCCCGAGTTCTCAGGTTCGGGGGCATGAATCCATGCCTAAACAACGTCTCAGCCGTTCCCTACATGTCCCAGGTCGATCCAGCTTGGGGGAGTAAAAGGATCGGGAACTCCACCAATCCTGTCGAGACAATCGCAGCAAAGGGCTGTGCCATCACGTCCGCCGCGATGATGCTAAGTTACATTTCAAACAAGACCGTTACCCCTAGCGACTTGAATGACTGGCTCACGAAAAATAATGGTTACGACAAGGTAATCACGACCCTTCAAAATGGAACGATTGTAAACCACGGGAACTATGATCTCCTTTGGCCGAAAATCGCGGAGTATTCGACGAAAGTGCTCCAGATCCCTCTCTATTGGGGAGGGTCAATACCGATAAGAAATGACACATTGCTCGACCAATACCTCAGCTACAACTTTCCGGTGCTCATTTCAGAACCAGGTCACTGGATTCTCGCGACTTGCCAGAATGTCACAATCGGCGGGATTGATAATTTTCAGGGGGCCCAACTTCATAATTACACTTACTCAATCAGAGATCCCGGACACAGAGCCGCTCTGGATCTCAACTCTACATTTCTTCTAAACAGCGGAGCAACTTATTCTTACAAGAATACTTATCAGGCAATACGACTGTTCTCAACGATAAAGCCGGCTGCTGGTGGAAGCCTCACTGTGAGCGTGCACTCTCCCGTTGAACTTTCTATCACGGATCCGCTTCAGAGAGTCACAAGTGTGACAAGCTCTCAGATCCCCAACTCCGCTTACACGGCTGATTCCATCAGTTACGACAACGACGTACCTCCTATCGATCCTCCGGTTCCCGCGATTGATATCGTGGGTCCGATGAACGGAACCTACACTCTGCGGGTGATCGGTACAGGATCGGGCAACTATTCCCTCGACTTTCTGGTGTACGATAACGATGGGAACTCGTATTCCCTCAACATTAACGGCTCAACCACAGTGGGGGAGGTGCACGTGTATCAGTTCAGCTACTCGAACGCGCCTAATTCTCATGTGCATCCAGTCTTGGTAACCGGAAGCAGTGACTGGCTTTCAACGTATCTACCGTTGGTGGTAGCCGTGGTTGCTTCAGTTACGGCAGCGACCGTAGCTTTCTTCTACTTCGGGCGAGTAAGATCGAAGAACACAGTAAAAAACGCGATCTAGATGCTTTACAAAACTAACTTTCTATGAATGCCCCAAATAGCTATTTTCCTTTAGTTCTGAGACTTTGCATCAATTCTAATGAAACCCGTGGTCAAAGGATTCGCGCCTTCTGGGCGTATCTGCAGCCAGGTGGTGGGTCCGGAAATCCTCAAGAATTGGGGAATATCTTCTGGTCGGACAAATCAGACGAAAATGCTTTAGCTCAACTCTTCCAGCTCGTGTATTATTTCCCAGAGCCTCTTTCCCTTTTCTGTCAATGTATAGCTAACTGGCCGGTAAGGTTTGTTCAATACTTCGCGGGTGACAAATTTCTGGCGTTCAAGGGCCTTCAAAGATCTAGTCGCTGTGCTAGTAAATCCTACCAACTTGGCCAATTCTGAATACGTCATCCCATCCTTCTTTCTAAGAGCTTGAACGATTTTCGCCGTGCCTTTAAGAGTAAGAACCTCGATTGCGCTCACGGTGGACAACGGCTTGTCAATTGCGCTCGATTAACAGCGAAGAAATAGTATTGCAAGCGGTGACAATAGTTAAGTAGCGTTGGCGCTACTCTACGGAGGTCCGTTGAAACAAATTTCTGCGTTGAAACGGAGATCGAGTTTAGTCCTGATTGTCGCGACTATGTTGGCTCTGGGACTTTTCGTCGCAGGATCCACGTTATCAATGCCTCGACGTGGGAAGGAATCCACCATAACTTCCAGTTCTGGTGTAACAACAAGCAACAATTCCCTAGCAAAAATAGAAACGACGCCCGACGCCCCGGTTGCTCAGGTAGGTTCCATACTATATCTTTGGTACTCGAATAATGGATCAGGCTGGAACGGATCGACATATTCTCCCGGCGGGGGTGCAGTCGTAGATAGACCTCTAGCGGGTGATTACACGTCAGATAGCAACTCTACATTTGCAACTCAGATTTCTCAGATGCAGAGCGCAGGGCTGACTTTTGCGATCGTGTCCTGGTGGGGACCTTCAACTTCAGGTGAGAATGGTTCGATTAACAGAGCTACACATGACCTGTTCAAATTCCTGAAGATGACCAATTCTTCGTTCAAGATCGGGATTATGGTCGATGCTTACGAAGGAAGAAATAATCTCGACTACACCCAACTTCATTCAATCTACAACTATGTGGAGACCGAGTTTGTAATCCCGTACTCCAACTGGTACTTCAACTGGCAGGACAAGCCCCTCCTTCTTTTCTTCAACCCAATATTTCCTGTGTATGATAATTCTTCATACACGGTCAGGACGATCGGTAACAGTCCCAATCCAGTTAACTGGACTTTCTGGGACGCGCCGGCAACATACTACGACGGAGAAGGAGGAAACGGAATTAACTACCTGAATGATTTGGGGCCCCCGGTAATCTCATCCGATGGAGAAGTAACGATCGTTCCAAGAATCGATTCGTTCTATGACTACACAGGTCACTTCCAGCAGGGATACCTGCGGTTTGATTGGAATTTGAGCCAGGGCCTCTATTCTTATGAGTGGCAGTATGTGATTTCGCACAGCTCCTCTGTAAAGCTGGTCCTGGTATATTCCTGGAATGAGTACCATGAACGAACCGAAATTGAACCTCACTACGATCCTACAACGAATCTCACAAAATCAGGCCCGTATTACTTACTGGACGTGACATCTGGTTACGTTTCACAGCTAGAAGAAAGGGATGGCGGCCCTCACCAAACCGCGGCAATGAATTTCAGTTTCAATGCCAGCCTAGCCCTGAACTTTTACAAGGAAAGCAGAACTCCTCTCGGACTGGTGGCGCTCTACCCCGGCAGCAACACAATTTACCTTTCGGATGATCAGGCCCTCGATTACTACGCTCTTTTGGACATTTACAACTCTACAGGCAATCCGATAGCAACCGAACTTGCAAGTGAAATAAACTCGACGATGAATTCTCACTGGGGAGGACTCTTCAAGTACTGGAATCCCGTTTTCTACATCCTACAAAACAGATCTTTCTGGATGGATGAAAACGGTGTGAACAACCTGCTTTCTACGGTCCAAGACCCAAATGGGACGTCTTACTTTGTGAACACAACTGTATTTTCGCCCGACCCAAACTTCAACTTCTCAAGTTATGCCGACCTTGAATTGTACTACTGCATCTGGAACTTGCATGTCGGCAACTATTCCGCAGCTGAGAGCACATTCCATCTAGCAAACAGCTACTGGGACGGATATGGATTCAACGACGGCGCTTTCAGCAAGGGAGAGTACACCTCCTACAAACTCGCAGTCGATCTGATTGCCTGGAAGATGTTAGAATCAAATCAGTCTACGAGAACTTTCGCTGACGAGTACTTGAATCAAATCCATGATGTGACCTCCATAATGTCCAAACTACAATCTAGCAATGGAGGAGTCTGGACGAACTACTTTATGCAACCTGACGGAAGCATTTCTTTTGGTCCCGGCATAACACAGAATGGAGAAACAACTTCTTTATTCGCAATAGCAAGCAGATAAGCTGTGAAGGATTGAAAAGATGACATTACTATGGTGGAGGCTGTGAATTTAGTTGCAATCATCATCTGAAACTCAAATCCAAAAACATTCGAAGTTAAACGAACTTTCTGATTTTGCAAGCGAGCACCCTGCGACATTCGCTTTCTGGACAAACTTTGCGTTCAATCTGATTTACCTGTATACTTGGATCCTTCTTTATGACGATCCTCCAGCCTGGACAGGTGGCCAAGGTGTTTTGATGCTTGCTGGCTTTGTCGCACCATTCATATCATACGGATTTTCATTGCTGCTGGACATAACGATGGAAAAATATGCAACACCCCCTTACAGAAACAATGGCTACTATACCACTGTTACGCTTTCAGTTGTTTTGTTCATAGCGCTGGGACTCTTTTTCATCCTTTGATTTCTGGAAAGCCAAGGGCGTGTTTTTGTTCAGTGTTCCGAAGAGTGCTAAGAATGTTGCTGCGAGATTCTTGTTGATCTACTGTCTTAGCCAGTTGTTATCAGGACAAATGCCGCCGTTGGATGATCTAATCTATGTCACAGCTTTCGTTTGGTATGCAATTGTCCCTTTGGAAAAAGCTTCTCTAACGACAAGAATCAAACCAACTCCGATCAGTAACACTCCTACTATTGTTTCAATAGTGACAAGAGAATTCACTTCCCCTCCGTTGATGACTCGCGGAGTCACGCTACTATTCCCACCAGCCCCACAGGTTACTTCACCGTTAGACTGCTTGCTGCAACCAGGAGGTAGCGCGCCGCTTGTACCATGAATGGAAGGACTAAAGAGCAACAGACCTAGACCGACAGCGATTAGTACAATACCGATCAAGAGTAGTTTTCTCTTGGTAATGACTTTTCCGAATGGCACTTTATTCTGGTTCGCAACCAGTACTGGTGAGGAATCCCGACCTGTCAGATACCCACCGAGCGCCAATATCCCGGAAAGGATGGATAGCACAAGGAGGTGCTCGCTCCCGCCGTTGCCCACTGCGGATATGCTGAAGTAGTTGAAATAGAGAGTGAGGACGCCGAAGGCCACCACGAGATATCTGAAGACGCTTCCATTCGCGATTGTCCAAGCTACAATGAGCGAGATTCCAATGAATAGAAATATAATCACCGAGAGACCGCCGTGAATCCAGCCGGTGTTTTCAGGAAATACTCCATCAAGCAAAATAGCGAGGTCAGCTACCGCCGTGACTACAAAGTACGTCTTTTTTCGTGTCCCATAGTACACAAAAAATGTCCCCACCAGAAGTAATAGTCCCAAAAGGAAGAGAGTCGTGTCGAAGATTGTGGCTGATGGTTGATGCACGATGCAGCTGGCAGTACTTGGCGGATTGACACAAGTCGCGCCGAGATCGCTGATGTAGTTATTTGTGACGCTGTAACCAGGATAAAGCGTCTCGGCGACCAGCTCGAAGACAAAGAACTGAAAGACTGCAATAATGTACAAGACACCTGCAATCTTCAATGAATCGTAGCGCACGAAGGATCACTTGCCTCCTTGCGGCCCTAATAAATCGCTGAACTCATTGCAATGAAAGTCGTAGGACTGACCGATCGATTTCCTGCCGTTGATATCATTCGAATCCTTTGGAGTTCGATCTTTAACGTGAAATTTCATTCTTGATCGTTGCATCATTTTCTATGCCGAAGAAAAACTGAAAGACAGTTTAGGATTAAAGGCTCGCTGGTCGCGGATACTGATCAACAGCCCGTTTCCCTTAACTACTAGGAAGTCAGTTTGTTCGAAGGAGAAGCAAGTCATGCTATTTTAGGCGAGTTCTTCAAGTGTACGCATTGAGTCCTTTTCCAGTTTATGCCTTGTCGTGAAGCAAAAGGAATGATTTTTTGAAAATGAGTGACGATAACAATGTTTCCGATCGGTTACGAAGTATTGGTGGCAGCCTGAACTCGATCGTCGACAGTTCAGTGAAATTACTGCAACGCCTTAACCGTAGGGAACGAAGAGTCAGGATAGCCACTTCGTTATTGACTGCATTCGTAGGTCTTGGGATACTGGCAATCTTGGGTTCTATTTTAAGCCAGTCCACTCTCTTGTACTT
>Ga0335085_10014537_pt1 | contig 11473 bp, 6 predicted proteins | sample Lox_Sample_45_FD_206712 | JGI IMG/M metagenome (GOLD analysis project Ga0335085, IMG submission 206712) | Soil microbial communities from Loxahatchee National Wildlife Refuge, Florida, United States - Lox_Sample_4.5 | ecosystem: Environmental > Terrestrial > Soil > Wetlands | place: USA: Florida... | reverse complement strand
CACCAAGACTGCTTCGTTGACGGTGAACGCCGACACGCCCAGCACCCTCGCCTTTTCTCCAAATACGGTGGTCGCCGGCGCCAGCAGCACGGGCACGGTGACGTTAATCGCTGCCGCTCCCGCTGACACTCCTGTTACCCTGACGGTCACCAGTGGCTCGGCCGCGGTGAGTTCTATCCCGGCTTCTGTCACTGTGCCTGCGGGTTCCACGAGCGCTGCTTTCACCGTAGTGACCGCAAATGTTTCTGCCCGGACCGTTGTGCAGGTTTCCGCAAACGCCAACGGTGGAACCAAGACCGCGTCACTCACAGTGACTCCCAATACACCCACGCTCCTGAGCTTCAGCCCGAATTCTCTGGTGGGTGGGGGGAGCAGTACAGCCACTGTGACTTTCGGTCGCGCACTCGCCAGCGACACCGTCGTGACGTTGACCGTGACCACAGGCGCCAAGGCCGTTGCTTCCATGCCGGCCACCGTCACCGTACCTGCGGGCAGCGCGTCCGTGACTTGGACTTTGGCCACCAATCCGGTCGGCTCTACGACCACCATCTTCGTCTCGGCTGCGGCCAACAGTGGAAGCAAAATCGCAAGCTTAACCGTGCAACCCTGAGTCACAGAGCTCACAAGTCCGCGGGGATCTCAATACCGAGAAAAGTGTAATTCCTTCCATTCCTGTACCAGGGTGAGGGAATTTTGTCCTAAGGTGTTTCCCCTAGGCGTTATCGATTACTTTTTCCCGAATTGTCTTGCCTTTTGGCGCAGCTCGCGTTTCGGGCCTGCCGTCACCTTCAAAATGCTGTCGTCATGGAACGTGCGCCTGTCTCCCGGTCGGTCCCGCCTGTGGAAATTCATGGTCAACGGTCACTGATTTCTTTCGCTCGACTTGGCAGTGTGAGTGCTATGAATTTCGGGAGACACAACAGCCGTCTCTCTTAATTCACATAGGCCAGCAGTTCCACAGCCAGTTCCGGGCTGCGTTCTGCGTGGAATTGGAATGGTCGGCGGCGCCACCGTCAAAATTGGGGGGGAATCGAGCATGAAGGAGAAGACTGTCCGCCTCGGCCCACGGGAACAGCAAATTGCCGAGTTACTGCTTCAAGGTTGCGACAATTCGGAAATCGCCCGGCAGTTGAAGATGGCGAAGCGCACGGTGAAGGCGCACTTCAATCGTCTTTTCTTACGATTCGGAATCAGCGGTGGAATCAAGCGGGTTAAACTCGCCACACTTCTCTATCGGAGGCAGCTATGTTCGGAAGGGAACGCTACGGCAAGCGCATCCCCAGTGAAAGGGAACAGCGCGTCATTGAACTTGTCGCCCAGGGACTCAAAAATCGGGAAGTCGCCGACGCCATCGGAACCACCGAACACGTCGTTAAGAACTATCTTCGCGTCATCTACGACAAGCTCGGACTCTGGAACCGGGTCGAACTCGCCCTCTGGTACGAAGCTCGGCAGCACGAAAATGCCGCCCACGCCTGAAGTCCCTGAGCTCTGGGAGCGCAGCATCCTCAACCTCGATCCGCGCACCATCCGAGGCCGTCATCCCATTGAGCAGTAAGGTGTGGAGAGGAGCTAGCGGCAGCCGCTCGATTCCAGTTGCCGCAGCTTCTCGGCGGCACTGGGTTCGCCCTTCTGGGCCGCCGCCGAAAGCAGCAGCCTCGCCTGCGTACAGCTTCGCGGCACGCCGTCTCCGCTGAGATAGAGATCCGCCAGCAGCACGTCTGCCGTGGTGTTTTGTTTGGCCACTGCCTTCCACAGCCACTTCGCAGCTTCCGTGGAATCGCGCATTCCGTGCTTTCCCTCCAGATAGCCTTGCGCCAGCGTCAACTCTTCCCCGCCGCTACCCGCAGCGAGTGTGGGAGTCGAGGCGGAGGGAGCGGCCGCGGGCGGAGTGTCGGCGACTACCCGCGCTGCCTGCAGTGTTTCGGCCTTCGCCGTGGAAGGCTCGATAAGAGCTTGTTTTTCTGCGGCCGATTCCATGTGCGCATTTTCCAGCGCGGCAGGAGGAGGCGTTTTTAGCGGAACCGGCGGAGTGCTTACTGCCGCCTGTGCCGACGAGGTGGCCGTCGGGGCCGCGGGTGCTGCCGGTTGCGCAACCGGCGATTCTGCGGCGGGTGTGGGACGATTCGAAATCCACTGCAGCGCGCCGAACGCCCCCGCCAGCAGCACCACAGCCACCAGGAAGTACTTCCACTTTCCCGAGGACTCGTCGGTGTCCGCCAGGCGGCTCAGGCTCTTCTCGCGCAGCCACTCGAGATCGCTGTCTTCCGTGCTCGCGACCGGGGTCTGCGGTTCTTCGCGCCGATCATTGCTCACTGATGCAGCCACCGGCGCAGGTGCTGCCGGTTCCTCCGATGGACGCAGCACACTTCCGCACAGCCCGCAGAATCTCTGGTCCAGCTCATTCGCCTGCTGACAATTCGGGCAAATTAGGTAGGGCACGATTGGCTTCGCGGGAAGCGTTTCCTCCAGTCGCGGAGAGCGGGGTCCACTTTCTGACTCCAGTTCCCGCAGAAGGTCCCCCACCGCTTGCTCCCGCTTTTCGGGAGGACTTGTGAAGTACACCTGTGCCCAGCGGCCGAGATTCTTCCCCAAAGTTGGATTCTGCAGGGGATTTAACTCAGGATTCGGCAGTTGCGCCGGCTTTTGGCCTTTTTCCCAAGGCTCCGACACGATTCTCTCCCCACGAGGTGGTTTCTTTCATTCCACTCCCGGTTTCTGCAGAAGTCAAACCCCAGACGCGGAAAAAAATTGCTGTAGGTAACCTAGGTGTCGGAAGACTATTCGCAGGGACGGCGGAAGGCAGGTTCGAACTGATCTTGTTGTGCATCCTTCTGGGTGCTGAACTTACCGCGCTCGGTTTTTCCGTACAAATCCGCGCCCGGACAGTAATACAACGCGGTGCGTTCATCTTCCCAGACCCGGGTATTGGGGTTCCCGCGGTAAGTCGAAGACGGGGGCGGAATTGCCAGTCCCAAGTCCACAAGGACGTTCTCGAAGAGGGTAAGCTGGGGCGGAGCGGGAACTTTACCGTGCCCTGTCGCCACGCTGGCATCGGGATGCGTTCCCCATCCCGCGATCACCGCCACCAGGAGAACCGCTGCGGTGGCAAGATAGACATTGGCGCGATAGCGGACAAGCCACTTCCGCTGAGGCGCCGAACCGAGCGATTCGAACCACTGCCGCGCCCGCGAAGCCGAAGTCCAAGGAGATGGCGCCGTTGAAGCCGCTGCCGATGCTACAGTGACTGACGCTTCTTCCAGCGCGGGAAGAATGCGCACGGTTGGCGACGTCTCCACTTCCGGCGACCTGTCTTCCACAGGAGCCGCAACGTCTTGCGGGCCTTCACTCGCAGTCTCTTCTGCCTCTAACTCTTCGCTCTTGCGCAAATCGGCCGCTTGTTTCAGATGCCACAACGACGCCCACTTGCTCTGCAGATCCCCGCTTGCCGAAGCCTCTCCCGGCCGCGGTGCGCCGCACAGGCCGCAATAGGATTCCTCTTCTTGCAGGCGATGCCCGCATCCCCGGCAGGCCACTTCTTCCGGCTCCGCTGCCGCACCCTCTAACGGCGCTTCCGCTGCCGGCAGTTCGGCTTCTTTGACCGGTTCGACCGCAATCTTCTCCAGTTGCGGTTTGATCTTCTCTAGCGCTTCGATCATCGTCGCCCGTTCGTTCGCCAGCGCCTGCTTCCATTCGATCTCGGCCGCTCGGGCAATCGCTTCCGCCCACAGCCCAGTCATCAGCTGGCAAGTGCGGACATCCTGTTCCTGAAATCCGTTTTTCTTCGCGAAGCGCAGCTCGATCACACCGGCGACTTTTCCGTCACGCATCGCAGGCACAGCGATGAACGACTGCACGCCCGCTTGCCGGCAAAGCTCCGTTGGAAGCCGCCGGTCGCGTTGCGCGTCGAGCGACTGCACTGCTTGTCCGCGCGTCAGGCTGTGTGCTGAGAGCGATGCGGCGGCGGGAAAGGGCATGCAGGCATCGTCGGATGCAATGCCCGTCGCCGATTGGTAGGTGAGTTCATCCTCTTTCAGCAGGCCCACCGCGGAGCCATCGGCTCCAGTGAACTTGGCTACGCCATGCGCAATCAGCGAGGCGGCGGAGTGTAGATCGACCTGCTGGCTGTGGATCAAACTTTGAATTTCAACCAACTCGGAGAGCGCCTGCGTGACATCGGGGCGGAGCGGTGCGCTCGGCACTAATCGCTCATTCTGCTCCTGCAGAACATAGGCGGCGGCCAGTAACTGCTGGAACGCCTCGCGGTCCAGCAGCGGTTTTTCCAGCGCGGGCTGTAGTGTAGGTCTCGCTTCGGCTGGCAAATCCGCAACCCCCGGGCTGAATGCCCAATTCCCCCATTGTAGTGCAATTCGTCAACCAAATCTGTACAGGCTGCCTTGCAAGCTATTGATACTGAAATCTTTGTGGTTAGGTAGGATCGGCGAGCGCGGAGGCAACCGGTGATGTGCAATATATTGCACATCTGCGCCGGACCCTCGCCCACGGAAGTTCGCGGTCACAAAGCAGGCGGCTAGGGGGTTGCCGGGGTCATTTCTTCCTGCAATCTCGGCTCCCCGCTCGGCTCGTGGCTGAGGTAGTAATGAACCGCGGGAGTGATCACCAGGGAGAGAACCATGGAGACGAGGATACCGCCAATCACCGCAATCGCCAGCGGCTGCAGCATCTGCGAACCCGCACCGATGGCAAAGGCCAGCGGCAACATGCCGGCGATGGTAGCCAGCGCCGTCATGACAATCGGGCGCAAGCGCCGCCGGCTGGCCTGCAGCATGGCTTCTTCGGCCGATAACCCCAGCTTGCGGAATTTTTGGTCGGCATCGAGCAGCAGGATGCCATTCTTCGCCACAATGCCGACCACCATGATAATCCCCATGAAAGACGACACATTGAACGTCGTCCCGGTGATTAGCAACGCGATAAACACACCCGAGGTGGAAAGCAGTGCCGACGCCAGAATGGCCACCGGCGCAGCGAACGACAGAAACTCGAACAGCAGAACAATAAACACCAGCACGATCGCCAGGATGAACACAAACACCAGATCGCGGAACGATTTCTGCTGCTGCTGATAAATTCCGCCATACACCACGCGAATACTCGACGGCACCTGCAGTCCTTCCACCGCTTTCTGCACCGCCGCGATCCCTGTTCCCAGGTCTACGCCTTCCAGCCGCCCCGTGATCGAAACATTCCGCTGCAGATTGTCTCGCCGGATTTCCGTCTGCGGCGGTAATTCCGCAATCGTCGCCAGCGCACCCAGGGTCGCCGTATGCCCGGTGCTCGAAGTGAGCAACGTATTTTTCATGGCATCGAGCGACATGCGCTGCGCCGCCGGGAAGCGCACCCGCACGGTATAAGGACGATCATTCGCCACCACCGGAGTCGCCGCCGGTTCGCCCTCGAGGATCGCGGCTGCATCCGTGGACACTTCCTCGGGTGTGAAGCCCGCCCGCGCCGCCACTATCGGGTCCACCTGGAAGTTCACGGCCGGACCGCTGATCGTATTCTCAATCCCATTCAGCACATCCACCACGCCGTTGATCTTCCCGATCCTTTCTCCCACCTTCGGCGCCCACGTCTCCAGCAGCTTCGGATCTTCAGAAAACAGCTTGATCTGGATCGGCTCCGGTTCGCTGGTCAAGTCACCGATCATGTCTTGCAACACCTGCACGAACTCGACCTTGGCGGCCGGTTCCTGCTCGTTCACCTTCGCCCGTACCTCTTCAATGATGTCGTCAATGTTACGGCTGCGGTCCTTCTTCAACTTGACCAGGATGTCTCCGCGGTTGGCCTCGGTCACCGCCGCCAGGCCCAATTCCAATCCGGTTCGCCGCGACGAGCTCTCCACTTCGGGCACCGCGTTGATGATCTGCTCCATGTGGCTGACCATGCGATCCGTTTCCTGTAACGACGTCCCCGCCGGAGTGTAGTAGTCGAGCGTAAAACCGCCCTCATCCATCTCCGGCATCAGGTCCGAGCCCGAATACTGGTAGCAGAAATACGATGCCACGATCAGCACCACGCTCAGTCCCGCCAGCCACACCGGCTTTTCCAGTGCGCGGCGCAGCCAGCGCTGATGGAATTCGACGATCCGGCGAAAGGTTTTTCCCAGCGTCGCCTCTTCCACCGCCAGCAGCCGCTCCACCGACTCTTCCTCCGGTTCGGGCGCCTCCGCGGCAGCACCCTTTCTTTCGCGGATGAAGTACTGGCTCAAGTTCGGCGTCCAGGTGAGCGCCAGGGCCAGCGAGGTGAAGAGAGAAACCGCCATGGTCACCGCCAGGGCGCGAAAGAAAACTCCCGTGACACCGGTGATCGTGATCAGAGGCAAGAACACCACCACTGGCGTCACCGTCGACCCAATCAGCGGGACCGTGATTTCTTTCAGTGCGCTGTGAATCGCCTGCAGCCGGTCCTGCCCGGCATCGCGATGCAGGACGATGTTCTCCACCACCACGATGGCATCATCAATGACCAATCCTACCGCCGCCGCCAGACCGCCCAGCGTCATCAGGTTGAAGCTCTGTCCCAGCAACTTCAGGGCGATGAAGGTCACCGCCACCGTCACCGGAATCACCAGGCCGGCCACGATGGAAGTGCCCCAGTCCCGCAGGAACAGCACCAGGATGATGGACGCCAGAACCAATCCCAACAGGATCGCGTCGCGCACGCTCTCGATGGAGTCGTTCACGATGATCGACTGATCGTAGAAAGGCGTGATTTGGATCCCCGGCGGAAGTGACTTCTGAATCTCCGCCACCTGGCGGTGAACTTCCTCCGCCACTTGCACCGTGTTGCCATCCCACTGGCGGTTGACATTGAGCAGCACCGCCGGCTTCCCGTTGGCGGTCACGATCGTATACAGCGGCTTGGTGCCGCGCACTACCGTCGCCACATCGCCTACCCTTACGGGAATCCCCGCAGGCGTCGTCTTGATCACCGTCGCGGCAATCTCTTCCGGCGTTCGCACCTGCCCGCTCACCAGACCCAGCACCAGTTGATGGTTCTGCTCGAACAGCCCCGGCGAATCGATCAGGTTGGTCCGCCGCATCGTCTCCAGGATGTCAGGAACCGTGACTCCCGCAATCAGCAGCTTTGCCGGGTCGGGAATGATGTGAAACTCCGGCTGCTGTCCGCCCTGAATAACCACGGTCGAAACTCCGTCCAACCGGTTCAGCCGCGGCTTGATCTCATAGGTCGCCATCTCCCACAATTTTGTCTGCGGCACGTTGTCGGAGGTCAGGCTGTAGCCGATGATGGGGAAGCTGGCGAAGGTCATGCGGTGCGCCACCACCGTCGCCGTCGGCGGCAGTTCGTTCTGCACCCGCGCCAGCGCTGCATTCACATATTGCAGCGTCTGGAACATGTCCACGTCCCAGTTGAAGAACAGATCAATCTCCGCCGAGCCGCGGCTGGTAATGGAGCGCACTTCTTCGAGGCCGGGCACGCTGTTCACCGCCTCTTCCAGCGGACGCGTGATGGTCACCATCATCTGGTCGATCGGCATCACGCCGTTATCCACCGCAATCAGTACGCGCGGAAAATTGGTTGTGGGGAAAACCGAAACCGGAATCCTGGTGGCCATGAAGATGCCGGCCACGGCTGCGGTGACAATGACAAAAATGATGGGCTTCGAAAAGCGTGAGAACCAGTAGGAAGAGGCCGAGTGCTTCATCCCCATCCTCCGTCTTCGCCCACCAGCGCGCCCTGGGACGGGTTATTTCTTGTCATCCTCGTCCTTCCCCGCGCTTGACTTCTCCCCGGTGCCGTCTCCGCTCTTCTCCGCCCTCTCTACTTTGATCTTGGTGTTGTCGGGCAAACCGTAGGAACCGGATGCCACCACGCGGTCCCCGGCCTTCAATCCTTCGACAATCTGGATCTGATCTCCCTGCCGGATCCCCACTTTCACCGGTGTCTGGTGCGCCTTATCGTCTTTATCCACCAGCATCACCGAGGTCGCGCCGTCGTCGCCGGTAAGCAGTGCGATCGCGGGAATCGCCAGCGCGTCCTTCACCGTCTGCGCCACCATCGTCACCTGTACGCTGGTTCCCGGCTTCAGGCGCTCTTGCGGATTCTTTGCCTGCACCCACACCTCGACCGTCGTGCTTCCCGGGTCGAGCGCGGGACTGACGATCGTGACCTTGCCCTCGACTGGTTCATCCTCACCGGGCACGCTCATGCTTGCCTTGTCGCCGGCCTTCAACGCTGCCGCCTCCGCTTGCGGAATGTGCGCCTTGGCGATCACTTGCGAAATGTCCATCACCGTCAGCAGCGGCGTTCCTGCCGTCGCCATCTCTCCCGGATACAACGGCCGATCGGTCACCACACCGTTGATCGGACTGTGAATCTCCGAATATCCCAACTGGGCAGCGGCACCCTGGTACTTGCCTTTGGCCGAGGTCAATTGCCCCTGCGCCGATTTCAAGGTCTGCTGCTTCTCCACGGCCATCATCGCGTCCAGATGCTTTTGCGCAATCTCGTACTGGTTTTTGGCGTTGGTGAAATCCACTCCCGCCTGGTCCAGATCCTTGCGCGGCAGCGCACCTTCTTTAGACAACTCCTGCCGGCTGTCATAGACTTTTTGTTCGGCTTCATACAGACGTTTGGCCGCATCTACGTCGAGCTGCGCCTTCTGGATATCGGCCGGAAGACTGGCGGCGGTGGTTGTCTCATACGCTGCTTGCGCCTGCTCATAGTCGCCGCGGTTCTGTTCCGCCGCCGCCGACAGATCGCGGTTCTCAAGCACTGCCAGTAACTGCCCGGCCTGCACATGGCTCGCCCGCTGAATGTAGTATTTCTCCACCGGAGCGCTGATCTTGGGAGTGATCGCCGATTGTTGCAGGGGATAGAGAATCGCCTGCGCAGTGATGGCCTGCTGCAAAGGACTTCTTGCCACCGTCGCCACTTGCACCGGAACCACCGGCTCTGCTTCCTTCTCTCCGCCCTTGCAGCCGGTCATCCCCAAGGCCACGCACACGGCCAGCAGAAACGCAATCATCCCCGGCGAGATTTTGCCGACGGCTGAGAGATGAAGGCTGACGGCCGGTCTCGGCGGTCCTGACGGAAGGCTGATTGCTGACAGCTGACGGCTGTTTCTCATCAGAAATTTCCCGTTAAAGTCTGCAATGTGGCCAGCGCTACGCGGAACCGCACCTGTCCATCGTTGAAGGCGTTGCGCGCCTGCGTCAGCGTATTTTGCGCATCCACGACTTCCAGCACGCTCGCCTCGCCGCCCTGGTAACGCAGCGTAGTCAACCGCAAGCTGTCGGCTGCCCATTCCGCCGTCTGGTCCAGCGACTCCAGTTCCTCCCGCGCTGTTTGCGCTTCTTCGTAATAGGTGTGAAGCTTGGCCAGCAACTCGCGCTGCGTCGCACTTAATTCCACTTTTGCCTGGTCGCGCCGCAGATCGGCCTGCTTCAGCCGGCTGCGGTTCGCTCCCCAGTTCCACACCGGAAGCTGCAAAGTGGCAATCGCCGAATATCCAAGGTTGCGCAGGGCTTGCCCGGTTACCGGATCGAACTGCCGGGTGGCGAAATGCGACGCGTCAATCCCGTAGAAGTAATCGAAACTCAGCGAGGGTAGAAATCCATTCCACGCTCCCGTCACCTCTTCCTTCGCCGCCCGCAGAGTTTCTACCGCGGCGCGCAGTTCAGGATTTTTCTTCGCCGCATCCGCCTGCACTTCCGAAAACTCCGGCAGCGGCTCGGGGACTTGCAGATCATCCACCACGCTGAAGTTTTCGGTGAAATCGGGAAACACCAGCACCGAAAGCTCGAGCCGGCTGCGATTCATCCCCAGCTCCGCTTCCTGCAAGTCGCGATGCTGCTGCTGCGCCTGGATCTGCGCCTTGATCACGTCCGAGTGCGCGACCTCGCCGCCGCGCTCCAGCTTCTGGCTGATGTCGAGAAACCTCTGCGCCTCCGCCTCCGCACGCTGGGCCGTCGCATATTTTCTCTGCGCCACCGCGAAACCGTAGTACGCCTGCACCACCGTGACCACCAGGCCGCGTGAAGCAATCTCCGACCGCGCCTTGGCTGCCGCCTCCAGCGCCTGCGTGCGCCGGAAGTCCGCAAAGTTCGCCAGAGAAACATCCTGATGCACATTCCCCTGGCTGGCGTATTCGTGCACGCTGTTGTTCGCGATATAGCGCACGAAGCCCACGCCGTTCCCCTGGGTGTAGAGATAGGCGGTATCGAAGTTCACGCTCGGCAGTAAGGCCGCCCGGCTCTGCACCTTGTCTTCTTTCGCAATGCCATAATCCGTGACCGCTGCGTGATAGTCGGGATTCAGCTTCTTCGCCCGCTCCAGCGCATCCTGCAGTGTCAGGGTCAGAGGCGCATCGTTCGAGGACTGAGAGGCTGCGCTCGCACTCGCAGGCTGCGTATCCGCCTGACCCCAGGCGCCCGCCTGCAAGCCGGCAAGCACCAGCGCCGTACGGAGCGCCGAAGTCATCCCACGTGACAGGATTGCCTGAAAATGTTTCATAAGCCTCAGGGGGAAGGGAACGGACAGGGATGATCTTGACGTAACCGAGATTAAGGAAACCTGAACGCGGATGGGGCTGAAACACCGTTGAAACGCGGGCCTAATCCCTGACCGGCAACTCCACCGTCATGCGCGTGCCCACGCCCGGTTCGCTGTCTACGGCGATGGCGCCGCCGTAGGCCTCGACCAGCGCTTTCGCGATCGCCAGCCCCAGCCCAAACCCGCCGGTCGTTCGCGCTCGCGAAGGATCGCCGCGGTAGAACCTCTCAAATACGTGCGGAATATCGGCTTTCGCAATCCCCACGCCATGATCTTGAAACATGACGCGCGCCGGGCCGCCGTTGTTCTTCGCCACCGTCACTTCCACCGACGCCCCTTCCGGGCTGTAGCGCACCGCATTCTCCAGCAGATTCACCCATACCAGTTGCAGGTCTTCAGGATCGGCACGAAACATGACCGGCCCGCTACTGGCCAGCTCCATCCTGGTGTGACGGGTCGCGGCCAGCGGACGAATCCGCTCCATCGCTTCCTCGCAGGTTGTGCCCAGGTTCACCACCGGAAGGTCGCGCCGCAGCGCGCCGTGCGCCCACTGCTCCGCCCGCGCCAGCCGCAGCATCCATTGCAGCAGTCTTTCCAGCCTCTCCAGGTCCTCCAGCGCATTTTCCAAACCTAGCCGGTACTCTTCCGAGCTTCGCGGACGATGCAGCAGCGACTGCAGCGTCGACTTCAGCACCGCTACCGGCGTCTTCAACTCATGCGCCGCATTCCCCAGGAACTCCCGCTGCTGCGTGAACGACCGTTCCAGCCGCGCCAGCATCGTAGTCATCGAGTCGGTCAGCGGGCGCAGCTCCGTGGTCTGCTCCGCCTCTTCGGGCACCTGCAGCTTCCACTGGTTCGCCGATACCAGCGATGCCTGCGTCGCCAACTCCTGCAACGGCATCAGCCCGCGCCGGATCCCCCACAGCGCCAGCAA
>Ga0335085_10014536_pt1 | contig 11474 bp, 16 predicted proteins | sample Lox_Sample_45_FD_206712 | JGI IMG/M metagenome (GOLD analysis project Ga0335085, IMG submission 206712) | Soil microbial communities from Loxahatchee National Wildlife Refuge, Florida, United States - Lox_Sample_4.5 | ecosystem: Environmental > Terrestrial > Soil > Wetlands | place: USA... | reverse complement strand
GACGCAACCGTCAACGACGAGGATCTCTACACCTTTCCTTCGATCGCAGGAGATTCGGTCGCCGCGGTGATGGTAAACCTTCGCGCTTGCAAAGATGATTCCTCGGTTCGCTCGATACGCGCGCTAGCAAAATCGGGTTCGACGACAGCGGATTCGGGAACCGACCTTCCGCTTTCGCAAAATATTTACGCAGATTATCAGGGCGCGTTCGAAGTAGATCCGAATACGGGATTGCCGTGGGCGATCAGCGGCGTGAATGCGGCGCAGTTTGGGATAAAGACTACGGCGTAAGGGTATTTGAAGCTGGAGACGTTCAGGCCGGTTCCGCTGTGACACACGTTATTTCCTACTTGATTAATTATATCTAGCTATGGCATCGTACCGTTCCCTGCGGGAGGTGTTTGGATGCTTCATCGACTATTCATGGTGTTCGCTCTTCTTTTCTTTTTCACCGCGTCCGCGCGTGCCCAGGACTTCCACGAGTGGGAAATATTCGCCGGCGGCGATTACCTGAACGCAAATGCGTGCCCGCTCGCCCACGAACTTACCGGCAACCAGAGCACGTGCAGCGTTCCTTTGGGAAATGGGCAAAGTACCTCATTCTCACAGAACGCTTACGGATGGCACCTGACACTTGCCGAGAACAAAATGAGTTGGCTCGGCGGTGTGATGGATTTCAGCGGAGACTACGCCAACCGAACCATCAACTTCGGGACATCGGCAAGCCCGGTGAATATCGGCTTCAACGGTAGCGCCTATCCGTTTTTGTTCGGTCCGCGTTTCTACATGCGGCGATTGGGAAGGGTTACTCTTTTCGGTAGCCCACTTATCGGGGGCGTGCATGTGCGCGCCACGATCCCGAGCGCGGCGTCGCTTCCACAACCCGTGTGCGCGGGCTGCCCCTCGTTGCCGGTTTCGGAGACGAAATGGGCATTTGCCGTTGGCGGTGGGTTCGACTACGAGATGACGGATCGCATTTCGATTCGTGCCCAAGGCGATTGGATCAGAAGCCATTTCCCCGAAACGCTGGCGGTGGACTATCAGAACATTTACCGAATTTCGGCCGGACTTGTGTTCAAGTTCGGCGGTAGATAAAAAACACCCGAGGTGTATGTCTAGTTTTCCTCCTTCTTGCTCCACCGCGCGCGCGAAGCTGCACTCCCGTGTAGGCTGGCGTTTTTCTGCTTGAGCAGCTTCAGCTCCTCGACGTCCGCATCGGAATACATTGATTTTTTCGGCGTGATTCGAATCGAAGGCTGCACGTCGCCATTGCGTACCCAAAGGTAAAGGGTCTTCGAATCGATGCCGGCCGCGGCTGCCGCTTCGCGTTGCGTGTAATAGCGCCGCTTCTGTTCAGGTGTCAGTGAGGGCGTCAGGACTCGAATGGACGGATCTAGGGCTGCGCGCGCCATTGCCACGGAGTCCACAAAGCCCTGGTCTTCGTGGGTTGCCGGCGTGTGCTGGCGAACGATTTCCCTGAGGCGCTGTGCGATGCGCCGATAGCACTCGTTGCACATGCCGAGACTGCCATGCGCAGCGACCTCTTTCGTCCGGCCGCATCCCGCTAGACAGCCCCAGATTTCGTAGTAGTACGAGAATTTATTGTTCTCGGCCACGCTTTGCTGGCGGCGGATTTCGGCTGCCAGCCGCTTGCTCTGAAAGAACGGCTGAAACATCGCCGCAGGGCCCCCGGTAGCCTCGGCCACCTTTTCCTCGATCAGCTGTGTCATGGCGCGTTTCAGTTCGAGCTCGTGCTCCTGCTCCCGGTTATACGGAACGATCTCGATCGCCGGACTATTCTTTTTCGTCATTGCTGGATTCTCCTTTCGCGTGCGGATGGGCCTTTTCGTAAGTTCGTTGCAGATCGGCAATGTCCAAATGGGTGTAGCGCATCGTGGTATTCAGGCGTTCGTGGCCTAGCAGATCCTGAACGACGCGCAGATTTCCGCCACTCTGCAGCATGTGGGAAGCCATGGCTCTTCGAAGTGCGTGGGGGTGAACGTGGGGCAGCCCTGCCCGATGCGCGAGGCGATTCAGGAGATCGCGAATCGCACTCGGATGATAGGGCCGGGCCGGCACTGGTTTGTAGCCTGGCTTGTTCTGCAGCCAGCGCTGAAACTCGGCGCGCGCTTCGTCTTTGGTCGGAATTTCCTCGATTGAGCCGAGGGACATCTCGCGCTGAATGCGGTTGAGGTAAAACCGCACGCGCCATGAGCCATTTTTCGTTGCTTTGCTGCTCGGATGGAAGGAGATGACGCCGATCCGCGGCGGCGCTTCGAACAAATAGCCATGCTTCGATGGTCGCCACTCCTGGTATGCCCGGATGGCCTCTTCAGCATGCTTGCCGAGCAATGTGACGCGATCCTTCCCACCTTTGCCTTTGTGGACGCGCAACGCGGATGGATCACCCCACGCGATATCTTCCAGACGTAGCTTGGTGAATTCGCTGATGCGCACACCGGCGCCGTAGAGAATCTCCACCACGGCGCGTTCAAATGGATCCCGGGCGACGGCAATAAGTTTTTGTACCTGCTCGACCGTCAAAACAACCGGCACTCGAGTTGGTAGCTTGCGGTACGCCACGAGCCACATGGGATTGTGCCGGGTCAATCCCGTGAGATTCAGGAAACGAAAGAACGCACGGAAGGCACAGGTGTAGAGGCGAATCGAATTCGGATTGAGGCCCTTGCGTTCCCATTCCGCGAAAAGCGCTCTGATCGCTGGACGTTCGACGTTCACGACGCTCTGCGCACCGATCGCATCGACCAGCCTTGTGATCGGCTCGATGTAATGGCGCCTGGTTTCGGGTGAGTTGCCGCGAGACTGCATGTACCGATCAAAGCTCGCGATGAGTTCTCGATTGGCTTCCGCATAACTCCGGATCGGAACGCTCGCGCCGGCGCAATTCATCGGCGCACCTTATCGATGCAAAGAACCGGCGGCTCAGCCGCGCCAAGTTGAATGAGGCGCTCGGAGATTTTGGTCCACGCCGGCGACGAATGGTCGATCTCAATCAGGCGTGCCGCCAACACGCCGCTGGCAATCTCGGCACCGGACTGAAGCTGGTGACGGACGCTTGCCTCAAGCGCCTTCAGTTCTCGCCGGAGCGTTTTAATTTGCGCGCGAAGCCTGGCAATTCGTGCGAGCCGTTCCTGTTCAATAGGCTGAATTGCAGAAGATGCTCTGACCATGAAAGTCCTCCTGTCTCGCCCTGTCCTCATCGGCGCGCCAAGCGAGACGAATGCGCGGACGCCAGTTAGATCATCGACTCAGCCGACTATCTAACCGAGCGTTTCGGAACTTAGCGAGATTCCCGAAGGATGGTGCGCAGCTGATTCACGACACGATCACGACAGGTGAGACAAAAGCCGTGGCCATCGTGAGGTTCGGACTTTTGGCCGCAGGAGATGCAGCCAAAGCGAGTGAAATATTTGTTCCACTGGGATTGATGCGGGGCCGGCAGTGCTGCTACAACATTTGAGGATTGCATGGGAGTTTACCCCTCCTGTGTGATTTAGGGGCGTATCGGTGCTTCGAACACCGGTGCGTCCCGCTTACTTCTTACTCAGACACAACACTCTTTCCACATTCGGTCTGCGTCCTCGCACTCATTCGATGCGCGAGCATTCCGCAAATACAACAGTGTATGACCGAGATGATGACGAAGATTGTAGCTGACCTGCTTTCTAGGCCAGGGCTTAGTCTGGTCATCGGGAACCGAGAGGCAAAACAAGATTCGCGTTCCTGCCTTCAGCGCGACGTTAGGAAACCGTCTCTTATAAGCCGGGAAGTACGCCCAGATGTCGTTGGGGTTTCCGTAGTGAAGGTCGAATTGGATTTTAGGATTGCACCGAAGTACCAAGGCCCACTCAGTGGACAACTCGCTTAACACGGCTTTCGCACATGATGCTAATTTAGGGGAGTGCTTCTCGAATCCCCACTCCTGCAAAAGCAGATTAACGTAACCTCCGTACTTCACTTTGCTTTCCTCTTCGTGTTCCAGTACGGCGATTTGCACTTTCCACAGCGCTTCGGCGTCTCGGGCTTGTGTGGATGCCACGAATGACCGCACCGCAGACAGTGGAAGGTGGGTAGCTTCACGCACCGGAGTGTACACCAGGGTGCACATGCATTGTCAACCGTTCTTTTTGCGAACGCCCTTCGGCACGACGGGCGGTTCTGCCCATTCATCGGGGCCGGGATTATCCGGGAAAGTGCCGAACGTCCTCTCGAAGGGGCCGCAATCACTCATTAATACCTCCCCGCCGTAATGCTTCTCTTTGCGCCACCTCTTAACCGTATGGGGGCTAACACCGCAGAACTTCGCGACCTGGTTGATGGTCGGCCGGTCATGCATGTGCATTGCTTCATACATGATAGCCTTTTCGTACTTCGCTCGATTCTTCGGAGCAGAGCGAGCCCTTTGCGGGTCTGGGAGATCGAGAACATATTCGATCAACTCCAAAAGTGACGTGTTCGGTTGCATGTGCCTGAACGCCGACGATCTGAGCATCATGTTCGTCGCAAGCCTGAGTGCTTTCCATGGACGAGGATTGCCATTTTTGCGGAGCGCTACGAGCATCTTTCGTGCGAACTCTTGGTGATCCACCAGGGACCATTCACTTGCTTCGAAGGGTAATCTGTCTCCGTTCCCGTCAACCACTGCCCACCGCATCTCGAACTCGCGGAGCTTCGCGTCCCCTTTTGTGCCGGTGGGGGTGGGCCGGCATTCCATTACGACTGACACGAGATCGTCGGCCGCAGAATTATTTTTCACGGAGCCTCGCTTTCTCGACAATCTTCCCGAAACGGTTTGTCGCCTTCCGGAGCGGACTGTCAGCGAGGTGTGCATAGCGTTCTGTGGTCTGGGACTGCGTGTGCCCGAGCAACTTTCCCACATGCGCGAGAGGCACGCCGCTGGAGACAAGATGACTTGCATACGTGTGGCGAAGATCGTGAATGCGGAAGCCGCTGAGCTTTGCGGCCTTGCAAATGTCTACCCATGGGCCGCGGATATTTTCGAGAGGGCGCCCCTTAATCCGTCCTGGAAATAGGAACTCGCCCGACTTTTTAATCGAGCGCAGAAGACGGAGAGCATCACTGCCAAGCGGGACGTGTTCAACGCGTTTCTGCTTCGTGTGAGCGCTCGGTTTTGTCCATACGCCGCGCTCCAAATCGAATTGTTCCCACTTCGCTTGCAACACTTCATGCTTGCGGCTGCCAGTGAGCAACAAAAGCCGGATCGCATTTGCGGATGACTGGTCCTCGTATCCATCGAGTGCTTTTTTCAGTCGCGCCAATTCTTCGAACCTCAACCACTGTTCGCGCCGGTGCTCGGAATACTTTGGGACTGAAGATTTGGTGATCGGATTGTCGGCGCGCATGCCCCTTTCGATCGCGAAACCAAACATTGCCGAGAGAAGCGAGCGCACCCGGTTTGCCTGGTAGGGAGTGGCTTCGAGCAATGCGTGAACGCGGCGCAGATCGTCAGCGGTAACCCCTGCTACCGGCAATTTGCCAAGATGCGTCAGGATGACGCCATCGAGCATTTGCTTTTTGTTTTTGATGGTCTTCGGTCGATTCGTGAGTTTTGCGTGGGAGAGATATTGCTCTCCCAAGTCTTTCATCAGCGGCGCAGTTCGGTTGAGAAATCGTTCGCGAAGTGGATCGTGCCCTTCGCGAATCTGCTGTCGCAGCTCGACGGCTTCGTTTCGCGCGCGCGGAGGCTTGAATTCGGGAAATCGCCCGATGGTATAACGCCGCTGGCGATTGTGAATCCAGTACGTGAGGACGAATGAAATTGCGCCGGCGGCCGTTATTCGAACACCGAACCCAGGAACTTCGCTGTCATAGACGATTCTGTTTCCGCGGGGCGGCGGCTTTAAATTTTCAATGACCGCTAACGTGATAGGAACTGATTTTGTGTCCACACCGTGTCCACATGAAACGTCTCGGAGTGTCGCTGAGTGTCAGCGGGTTGTCAACAAATGTCTTTGATTTGCAGTGTAAATCGCGGTTGAGAGCCTAAGTCGTGTCCACGCAGGGAGAGCCAAAACCTTCTCTTAATCAGCGGGTTGGAGGTTCAAGTCCTCCGCGGCTCACCACTTCTTTCCAAAGCACTTAGCGCATTCTACCCCTCATCGCGATTCTGTTTATTGTGGGGACTTTTGCGGGGACTCCCAAAGTGTTCGGCGTGACCTGGGCGGCCACGATTTTCTGAAGTCTGGGATAGCTCGCCACGAGCGGTACGGGCGCAGCAACTTTTTCCTCCGGTGAGCATGTGGGCCAGTTCGAGTGCATTCACCGCCGCCTTTCCCAGGTTGTGGTTGTTTGCCACGACAAAGGTCACCTTGGTTTTTCCCGCGATTCTTCGGACACAGTTCCGCACTTTCTTTTAAACACCAGTTTTCCCAGACCGACCCTCCACACCTAGATCACACGAAGGAGTGATGCCTATCACCGATGAATCTTTCCGATAGATTTATTGTGTCGTCGATCAGAAACGAATCGGGGATTATGTTGAATTTCTTCCTTTTTTGGATTGTGTTATCCGTCCTGGTGAGTATATTTGCGAACAATAAAGGTCGCAGTGGAATTAGCTTTTTCTTCATTTCGCTCCTTCTCAGTCCTGTGATTGGCTTTATCATCCCCGTAGTCATTTCTCCGATACGCGAAAAGGTTGCGGAGAAATCCGGTTTGAAGAAATGCTCCGAATGTGCCGAATACGTTCAGGGAGAAGCACGAGTCTGCCGGTTCTGCGGCCACAAGTTTCCCGAGTCTCCTGAATCCCCCCAAAGCTTAGAAGAGAGAGCAGAGGAATTACGGATTCTTCATGCTATGGATCGCAGTTTCTTAAATCGCCACCGACAAGAATAATAATTGCGGTTCTTCAATTTCAGCTACCTTGACGAGTTCGCCGAGAGCGCTATTGCGGATCGGCAGTCGGCAGCCGCGACGAAAATGTCGGTCTACAAACCCAGAATACAAACCCTTGGAAATTAGTTTTTCGCCTGAATTAATCGGACGCGTATGTTTCGAGGCTTCTTGATTTTCAACAGCCGAGCACACTCTTCCTCAATGTCCTTTGCCCAATTTACTGGTCGCAAGACCTGTGCATCTGCGCCATAGCCAATCAGCCAACGTTTGATCTCCCATACGTTTGCAACCTGCGTCGTTAACTCGATGCTTCCATCGATACATTCTGTGAAACCTAGAATTTCTTCAAATGGGACGGATCTGCGCCTCGGGGGGCAGCGATCTTTTCTCGTTCAGGACAACTGCCCTGCACTTGCCACGGTTTCTTGATTTTCAACGAACTCTCAAAGCTCTCTCTCCCCGCAACATCATCATTACGAATCTACCGAGTAGAGGTTTGCGATCTTCATTGTCGAGTCGATACTTCCGTTGACGCGTTCTTTAATTTTGCACATCGTTAACCGTATCGCACGTGCGCTTGGGGGCGCGGTGGAAGGGGAGCATCGTTGTCGTATACACTGTCGCGTCCGGATTTTTAGGGCATACCCGGCACGGTGGCACTTTCGAGAAAACCGGAATGACGAACGCGACTGAAGTTGGAAACTGGCTGCAACAGCGCCGCTCTGAACGGGGATGGTCGCAAGGGGATATTGCGAAGCTCGTTGGCGTCTCCCAGGGCACGATTTCCGCGTGGGAACGCGGCAAGGCACATCCCGACGAGGTTCAACTTGAGACGCTCCGAAAGACGTTAGCCGGTGTAGCTTTGGGAGCGCCATCCCAGAAACCTGACGAAGATCCGGAGGGGTTCGACGCACCACATTCGGAAGGATGGGGCGGTCAATACCCCCTTGACGCCGTCTTTGTGCGAACGGATCAGCGAACTGTCGGCGAAGTAGTTCGGCGAATTCGAAACGACCGCTACGATCTGAATCCCGAGTTCCAGCGCGACTTCGTTTGGCCTATTGAAAAGCAGTCCCGTCTCATCGAGTCCTGCCTAATGCGAATCCCTCTACCAGTATTCTACGTCGCCGAAGCTCAGGACGGCAGGATCATCGTCGTTGACGGACTTCAGCGGCTGTCCACGTTCCGTCGTTATCTCGACAACGATTTCCAATTGACCTTTTCGCTGTCTGAGGAGGATAGACCACATCCGCTAGAAGGCTTGAGATTCAATGATCTTGATCTGAAGCTTCAAGAACGCATCGAAGAGCACCCCTTCAGAACGCCCTCAACCTCCTGGAGCGGCTCGTTTTCCTGAGCGCGGCTCGTCAAGTCGAGACAGAAGTTTTCCCCGTTCCGCTGGATGCAGGCGACGCGGTGGGGGACGTAGGCCCAATCGGGCAGTTCGCCCCGTGGTGGCTGCACCAAGAGAGTGATTCGGTTGTCGCCTCATCCCGACGGTGCAAGTCCGACAATGCAGCTTCAACGGTCCGTCACCAGATCAACGCTTGGGCTGCAGACCTTTTTCCTGCCACTGAGATTAATGCACTTCCAGTTCCTCGAACCGACCTTATGCGCCTCGAACTCAAGACGGCTAGGACTTCGGATTGGAGCCGTCCTGCGAATGTCGGATACGGGATATCCTATGCGTTCCCCATTTTGGTCGCCGGAATCTGCGCCAGCCAAGGCCAGCCCGTAATCATCGACTCTCCGGAGGCTCATCTTCATCCCAGGGGACAGTCCCGTATCGGTAGTTTTTTGGCTCAAATGGCGGCTGCGGGCTCCCAGATCCTTGTAGAGACGCACTCTGACCACGTCCTCAATGGAATTCGGTTAGCGGTGCGAGAAGCAATCATCGACCCGAGCCAAGTGACAGTGTACTTTTTCTCAACCCGGCCGGAGGCTCAGGTCATTCGACTGTCGGTTGACAGGAATGGCACGGTTAGCGATTGGCCAGAAGGCTTCTTCGATCAATCGGAGAAAGACCTAGCTAATTTGGCGGGATGGATTTAGGCGCGGACGCGAGATTCCGAGTAGGAACGCTCATGGAATGGCACATCAACGATCTCTCCCTGAGGGGCCAATTTGCCGATACGCAGTCACTCTGCGCTTCCCTAGAGCCCATCCTTCGCTTGCGTCAGAAGCGCGCTGATCTCAAGAGCCGCATATTTTGTTCCAGATCGTTGTATCTTCGCCCGGCCACTCCGAGCTCGAATCTACAACAAGCCCTGTTTGCCATAGGGGATAGAACCTTCAAACGTTTGGCGCTTGATTGGTTTGCAAATGGAGGCCCTTTTGGGGACGAAACTCGCAGCCCTAATCCAGACGACTATTTTCACTTCGAGGGCGAAGACGTGACGGATCAGGGTTTGGGCGAGGCCGCGAGGCGCCGCCTCCTGGATATTTTGGCCAACAGTCTGAGTTTCCTAGACCCGCCTAGAAACCGATTTCAGCGAAGCCCGCTCACTGTGAGCCATGGCCTGTCGGAAGCGCCTTTAGGGCAGATACCGATAACCAACTTTTGGGCTGTTCCTGAAATCGAGGCTGCGGCTATCGCGCGTGCGGGATCATGGCAGGACCTGCTAGTGACGGCTCGGGCGAGCATGAATTATATCCTTCTCTCCGAGGAAATTTTGGATCAGCTTCGGCCTTATCCTTTCTATTCGGGGACTGCGGAGCGCATTCTGGTCCTTCTCAAAGTTCTCCATGATCTTGCGGTCGAAACTCTAGCCTCGTCCTCCTCAAGCTTAAGTTTGTCGAGCGCGGCTATGCACCGCAGCAATGCCACTCCGCCGCCCGGCACGATCCCTTCTTCCACCGCGGCCCGGGTTGCATGCATCGCGTCTTCCACGCGCGCTTTCTTTTCCTTCAACTCTGTCTCCGTCGCGGCCGCTACCTTGATTACCGCCACTCCGCCCACCAGCTTGGCCAGCCGCTCCTGCAGTTTTTCCTTGTCGTAGTCCGAGCTGGAATCTTCGATTTGCATTCGCATCTGCTTGATGCGCGCTTCGATCTCGCTCACCTTGCCCGCCCCCTCGATGATCGTGGTCTTGTCCTTGTCGATGATCACCTTCTTGGCGCGGCCCAGCTCTTCCAGTGCCACGTTTTCCAGCTTGGTGCCCAGGTCTTCCGTGATGGCTTTTCCGCCGGTTAAAATCGCGATGTCTTCCAGCATGGCCTTGCGGCGATCGCCGAATCCCGGCGCTTTCACCGCCACGCATTGCAGTGTGCCGCGCAGTTTGTTCACCACCAGCGTCGCCAGCGCTTCTCCTTCGATATCTTCCGAGATGATCAGCAGCGGCTTGTTCATCTTGGTCGTCTGCTCCAGCAGCGGCAGAATTTCCCGCAAAGAGCTCACCTTCTTTTCGTGGATCAGAATCCGCACATCGTCGAGCACGCATTCCATGCGATCGGCATTCGTCACGAAATAGGGAGATAGATAGCCTCGGTCGAACTGCATGCCCTCCACCACATCCAGCGTGGTTTCCATGGTCTTGGATTCTTCGACGGTGATCACCCCGTCTTTCCCTACCTTTTTCATCGCTTCGGCGATGATCGTGCCGATTTGCCGGTCGTTATTCGCGCTGATCGTGCCCACCTGCGTGATCATGTCCCCCTTCACGTCGCGATGCAGCTTCTTGATCTCTTCAACGGCGGCCTCGACCGCTTTCTCGATCCCGCGCTTCAGCGCCATGGGATTCGCGCCGGCCGCTAGCGTTTTCACTCCTTCGCGGAAGATGGCCTGCGCCAATACGGTGGCCGTAGTCGTGCCGTCCCCCGCGACGTCGGAGGTCTTCGACGCCACTTCCTTCACCATTTGCGCCCCCATGTTTTCGAGCGCGTCCGGCAATTCGATTTCCTTTGCTACCGTCACTCCGTCCTTGGTGACGATCGGCGCTCCGAATTTCTTCTCGATCACCGCGTTGCGGCCCTTCGGTCCCAGCGTGATTTTCACTGCATCCGCCAGAATGTTCACTCCGCGCAGAATCGCCTGCCGCGAGCTCGTGCCCGTTACAATTTGTTTTGCCATGGAAATTCACCCTCCCGGGTTCCCCAAGGACTTCTGTCCGGCTGCGCATTGTCAAACCGGAGAAATTACTTCTTGCTGCTGGCGGCTGCTTTAGCGCCGCCCAATTTCGCCAGAACTTCTTCTTCGCGAAGAATCAGATACTCGTGATCGTCCACGCTGATTTCGCTCCCGGTGTACTTGCCGAAGAGAATCCGGTCCCCCACCTTCACATCGATCGGCACCCGACTCCCTTTCTCCATCTTCCCAAGCCCCACCGCCACTACTTCGCCCTCTTGCGGCTTTTCCTTGGCTGTATCGGGAATGATAATTCCGGACTTTCCAACCTCTTTAGGTTCAAGCCTGGTCACCAAAATCCGGTCGTGCAAAGGAACCACGTTACTCACAGCCATGTTATGAAGAGTCATTTTTCCTTTACCTCCGCTCAAATTTCGCTACTTCGACTCCGCCTTGCTGAGAACCTATTTACCTGCTACGGGCGGAAGGCTTTCAAATTCGCTTGCCGTAGTGTCTCCTGATCGTCTGCCGCTTT
>Ga0335085_10014535_pt1 | contig 11474 bp, 9 predicted proteins | sample Lox_Sample_45_FD_206712 | JGI IMG/M metagenome (GOLD analysis project Ga0335085, IMG submission 206712) | Soil microbial communities from Loxahatchee National Wildlife Refuge, Florida, United States - Lox_Sample_4.5 | ecosystem: Environmental > Terrestrial > Soil > Wetlands | place: USA: Florida... | reverse complement strand
CGCGGCGACCGGTTCCAAGCGCAGGATCTCCTCGAGGATGGCGACCTGGTCGGTCTCGTCGCCGGCGGCGAACCGGGCGCGCAGCTCGTCGTCGTCGAAGAGGTGCCAGGCGGCCATCACGATGAACTCACGGGTCGTCACCATGCCGGCGACCGCGTAGGTAATGCACTCGATGAGGATCGACTTGAGCGGGTAGCCCTCGTCCAGCAGGTGCGAGATCACGTCCTCGCGCCGCTCCTTCTTGCGCGCCTTGACCGCCGGCCGAACATCACGAGCGAGGAACGTCAGAGCCCGGGCGGCGGCCACCCCCTGGCCGAAGAATCGGGTGACCGGGTTCATCCCGCCCAACTGGGTTCCGAGCAGGGTGGCCTGGATTCGCTTCGCCATCCCGTTCAGGTCGCTGTTGGTGAGCCCGATGATCTCGGCGGCCACCGCGACCGCCAGCTGGTAACTCAGGTCGTCGATCCGGCCGGTGCCGTCGGCGCGGACCTTCGCAAGCAACTCGTCGGTCGTGCGCTCCATGACGAGTCGGTGCCGGGTGTTGATCGCCTTCGGGGTGAAGAACCGCGCGATGGCGGTACGCCGGGCACGGTGAACCTCACCGTCGAGGAAGAAGACCGAGTCGAAGATGCCGTCGGTCTTCATCTGCTCGGTGCCGGCGCCCGCCTGGACCATGTTCGGAGCCCGCAGGACCTCGCGGGCGAAGCCGAAGGTGCGGATCTCCCGCGCACCCGGTTCGGGCGCGACCCGGGCCTCGGCGAGTACCGCGGACTTGCGGTCATCGCGAGCCGCGTCGAGCGGGCCGGGTGCACGCTGCGGGGCGGTCGTCATGGCGACTCCAGACCTCAAGGCCCCAGCGCCACTCGCCGGGTGGTCAGACCATCATCGTATTGATGCCAGTGCCATGACACCAATATGCCGCGCCGGATATCAGGCGCGCGATCCGGGGGTAAAGGTCAGCGGCACGGACAGCGGCGCACGGTTGAACGCGGTGTGCCAGTCGACCTCTGCGCCGCGGACGAGTGCCACGTCGCGCATCCGGTTCACCAGCACGTCGAGAGCCACCCGCAGGTTCATCCGGGCGAGATTGGAACCCGCGCAGCGATGCGGTCCGGCGCCGAAGGCGATGTGCCGGTTCGGCGAGCGATGGATGTCGAAGGTGTCCGCGTCCGGAAACTCTCGTTCGTCGCGATTCGCCGCGGCCCAGTACATGATGATTCGTTCACCCGCGCTGATCGTGCGATCGGCGACCTGCGTGTCGTGGCGCGCGGTGCGACCGATCGCCACGAACGAGCCGTCGAGGCGTAGCAGTTCCTCCACCGCTGCCGGGATCAGCTCGGGCCGGGTCCGGAGCAGCTCGGGGATCTCCGGGTGCTCGCAGAACCGCAGCATGATCGCACCGAGCGCGCCGGCCGTCGTCTCGAGCCCGCCGAGGACGAGCAACTGGACGACGCCGATGATCTCCGCGTCGCTGATCGGCCGGCCCTCGATCTGCGCCTCCATCACCGCGTCGACGACGTCGCCGCGCGGACCTTCCGCTCGCCGGCGGGCCACCAGGGCGCCGATCCAGCCGGCCAACGACATCATCGCCTCGCGGGACTCGGGTCGCTGGGGCATGCCGGCGATCGTCGCCCACTCGTTGACCTGCTCCAAGTCCTCCGCCGGAGCGTGCAGCGCGAGGTCGAAGAACGCGAGCCCGGGCAGCGGCCGGGCGAACTCCGCCATGAACTCGCACTCCCCGCGCTCGATGAAGGTGTCGATCAACCGGTTGACCAGCGTGCGGGTCGCGGGCTCCCACGGGCCGACAACGGCGGGGGTGAAGTACCGATTGATCAGGCGCTTGAACGTCCGTTGGAGCGGCGGGTCGACGGCGACCGGGATGATCTTCATGGTTGGCGAGGACGACGACGCTGGAACATGCGGCACGGTGATGCCGAGTTCGCTGCTGAAGGACTCCCAGTCCTGGGCGATCCGGAGCACGTCCTCGAACCGGGTCGCCACCCAGTACCCGTCGTAGCCGTCGCTGTGCAACACCGGACACATCTCCCGCGCCCGGCCGAGGACGCCGTGCAGGTCGAGGCTCAGGTCATGGGAGTGGACGTCGAAGTGGTGCTCGATCCAGTCGTCCGAGACGCGTTGCGCCTGTGTCATCGCCGCTGCTTCCTGCTCGCCGGAGGTACGCCGGTCGATCGTAGCGAGTGCTCACTCCGCAACTGATCAGGGCAGGATCCCGATCCGCGCCACCGGTTCGGCCGGAGCCTGCCGCCGGTAGAGGGCGCGCGCGAGGGAGTGCAGGAGCACGTTGCGGGTCTCGCTCGGGTCGATCAGCTCGTCGAATCCGAGGGTCTGCGCCGAACGGAAGGACGCTTCGACCTCCATCTTGCGCAGCATCGCCGCCTCGTCCTCGTCGGACTGGCGTGCCCGGCTCATCGCCGCTGCCCCCATCGCCCCCATCGTGGCGCCGGGGAAGGCGAACACCCCGGACTGGCCGTCGAAGGGGATCATGCCCATCACCATCGAGCCGAAGCCGTACGCCTTGCGCATCGTGATCTCGAACTTCGGTGTGGTCGCAATGGTCTGGGCGGCGTACATCCGCGCCCCGCTGCGCAGGATGCCGGCGCGCTCGGACGCGCTTCCCGGCATCACTCCCGGGTTGTCCGAGAGGAACACCAGCGGCAGGTGGAAGGAGTCGGCGACCCCGATGAAGTGCGCCGCCTTGTCCGCGCCGTCGGCGTCGATCGACCCGGCCTGGACGATCGGCTGGTTGGCGATCACGGCCACCGGGTGGCCGCCGAGACGGCACAGCGCGGTGATCACGGTCCGGCCGAATCGGGGCTGGACCTCGAACACCGAGTCCGCGTCGAAGACCGCGTCGATGACCTGGTGCACGTCGTAGGCCCGGCGACCGTTGCGGGGCACGATGTCGAGCAGCTCCGGGACGGCGCGCGGGCCGGTGTCGGCCCCGGCCGAGTCCGGCGGGTAGGACCAGGCCGAGGACGGGAAGTAGGACAGGTACGAGCGCAGGAGTGCGAGCGCTGCGGCGTCATCCTCGCCCAGGTTGTGGATCACCCCGCTGGCAAGGGCAACGTCCGGTCCGCCGAGCTCCTCCTTGGTGATCTGCTCCCCCATCGACTCCAACACGACCGGGGGGCCGGCGGTGAACACCGCCCCATGGCGGCTCATGACGGTGAAGTCCGACATCGGTGCGACCAGCGCGCCGTGACCGGCGGAGGCGCCGAGCACGGCCGTCACCAGCGGCACCCGGCCGGAACAGCGCGCCTGCGCGAGCAGGTCGGTCGGAGTGCGCGCGTGACCTTTCCCGTCGGCCCGGTAGCCCGCTCCCTCGAGCACCATGACGAGCGGGACCCGGTCCGCGGCCGCGATCTCCGCGACCCGGTAGCGCTTGGAGTTCGCGGCCTGGCTGATCGTGCCCGCCTTCACCGTGAAGTCCTCCGCGGCCACCATCACCGGCCGGCCGTCGATGCGACCCGACCCCATGACGATCGCATCCGCGGGCGCGTCCGCGCCCCCCACCAGGGTGCCGAGCTCCTGGAAGCTGCCCGGGTCGAGCAGGCAGTCGATCCGAGCCCGCGCGTCGAGCTTCCCGGTCGCCCGATGCTTGGCCAGGCGCTCCTCGCCGCCCATCGCGCGCGCGGACTCGCGCCGTTGCGCCAGCAGGTCGAGGACCTCACTCCAGGCCTTGGCACCTTCTCCGTCGCTCATCTCACGCTCCGCCGTTCATCGACCCTTGAAGACCGGTGGCCTGCGCTCGGCGTAGGCCGTGAGCGCCTCGCGAAGGTCCTCGGTGGTGACGTTGACGCCTTGCGCCAGTGCCTCGGTCTCCAGTGCCGCGGCGAGCGAGGTCGACGAGGCGTTGTCGAGCTCGCGTTTCATCATGGCGAGCGCGAGTGGCGGGCCAGCAACGATCGTCGCCACCAGCTCGGCGACCGCCGCGTCGAGACCCGCAGCCGGCACGACGGCGTTGACCAGACCGATGTCCGCGGCCTCGGTCCCGCTCAGCTGCTTCGCGGTGAACGCCAGCTCCTTCGCGCGATGGACCCCGAGCCGCTCGCGCAGCAGCCACGACGTACCGAAGTCGAGACTCAGACCGCGCTTGGCGAAGATTGCGGACAGGCGCGCCCGGTCCGAACACCAGGTGAGGTCGGCGGCGAGCGCCAACCCGAGGCCGGCACCGACACACACCCCGTCGACCTTGGCCACCACCGGTACCGGGCACTGGTGGACTGCGAGCACAACCTCGGCAAGGACCCGCATCCCGTCGACCATCGAGGCCCGCGCCTCGGGCGGCCGCGGCAGCGGCGCCTCGCCGCCACCGCTGAGATCGGCACCAGCGCAAAAGTCACCACCCGACCCGGTGAGCACGACGGCCCGGGTCCCCGAGTAGGCGAGATCGGCAAAGATGCGCCCGATCGCGACCCACATCGACCCGGTGCACGCGTTCTTCGCCTCGGGCGCGTCGATCGTGACGGTGGTGAGGTGACCGTCGTGCTCCACCCGGATCTTCGGGTGGTACGACGTGATCGCTGGCACCGACGACACCTACCGGCCCGCTTCCACGACGTCAACCCGCGCCTCGACCGCGCCGAGCGCCGCCTCGCGAGCCCAGACGTAGTCCGCTTTCCCCGACGTGTGCCGGCGCACCTCGTCACAGATCAGCACCGCCCGCGGCGCCTTGAACCGCGCGATCGATCCGGCCACATGGGTGCGGATCTCCGCCGGGGTCACGTCCGCCCCCGGCCGCGGCTGAACGAGAGCGACGACCTCCTGTCCGAACCGCTCGCTCGGGCGCCCGACGACCAGCGCGTCCAGGACGGCCGGGTGTGCTCGAATGACCTCCTCGACCTCCTCGACGAAGACCTTCTCCCCGCCGGTGTTGACCACGAGCGAGTCGCGGCCGAGCATCACGATCGACCCGTCCGCAAGCAGCCGCGCCCGATCACCGGGTACCGCCACCCGCTGGCCGTCGATCACCGGGAACGTGCGCGCCGTGGCCTGCGGGTCATCGAGATACCCGAGGGGCACCCGCCCGACCCGCGCGGTCCAGCCCACCTCGTCCTCGCCCGGCGCGAGGAACCGGTCCTTGGCTGCCGAGAGGACCGCGGCTCCGGGCGACGGCGCCCAGGACTGCGCCGCCCGCTTGCTCGTGGAGGCACCGTAGGCCATGCCTCCGGTCTCGGACGCGCCGTACCCGTCGACGATCGTGACCTGCGGGATCAGCTCGATCAGGCGGGCTTTGAGGTCAGGGCTGGTAAATGCGCCACCGATACCGATCCGGACCAGCGCCGACAGGTCGTAGTTGCCCGCCTCCAGCTCCTCGACCACCGGACGCGCGTAGGCGTCTCCCACCATGCTCACCAGGTTGACCCGCTCGCGTTGGAGCGTTTCCAGCAGTTCGCGGGCGTCGAATTGCCGCGAGTCGTCGTGCAGGACCACGGTCCCCCCGATGAGCAGTCCCGCGAACAGGGTCCACTGCGAGGCCGCGTGCATGAGCGGCGGAGCCGCGAACCAGATGCCCCCACCATTGCTCGCGGCGGCCGAGATCGACTCGGCGCTCGCGTCCTCGGTCCCGCCCATTGCGGAGATGTAGATGTCCGCCTGGCGCCACAGCACCCCCTTCGGGGCTCCCGTCGTCCCGCCGGTACAGACCAGGAACAGGTCGTCCGGCGAGGTGGCCGGTAGTGCCGCAATGTCACCGCCCGTCACGATGGCCTGTTCATAGCCGACGCTGCCCGCAAGCGGCGGGACGCCGGACCCGTCGTCGACCTCGATGAGGACCAGCCCGTCAAGCCCGTCGACCTCCCCGAGCACGCCTGCGTAGCGGCGGTGGTACACGATCGCGTCGGCGCCGATCTTCGCGAGCAGAGCACCGATCTCGCGGGGGCTGTAGTGCTGGTTGACGTTGAACGGCACGGCCCGGGCGCGATAGGACCCGATCATCGACTCGGCGTATTCGGGGCAGTTCGACATGACCAGCGCCACTCGGCTCTGCCCGCACTCCCAGCGTTCGAGCTGGTCCCGCTCGCGCTGGACTCCGAGCCCGCGGCCGCGCAGGTACGCCGCCAGCCGCGTCGTCCGGCTCGCGACCTCGACGAAGGATCGCCGGTCGCCTTCGTAGCTGAACATGTCGCGGTCCGCAGCGGCAGCGGTGACCAGGTCGAGCACCTCGGTGAGCGACCACTCCCGGTGCTGGGTCATGCGGAGAGCCGGTAGGCGATCGGAATGCTCTTCGGACCTTGCACGAAGTTGGCCTGGATCCACGTCGGCTCGCCCGCAAGCTCGACGTAGTCGAGCCGGCCGAGAAGCTCCCGGAACAGCGCCCGGATCTCGAGGCGCGCCAGGTGAGCGCCGAGGCAGAAGTGCCGACCGAACCCGAACGCGATCTGGCGCAACGCGTTGTCGCGTTCGACGTCGAGCCGGAACGGATCCTCGAACACCTCATCGTCCCGGTTCGCCGAGGCATAGGACAGCAACAACCGATCGCCGGGGGAGAACGTCACGTCTCGCAGCGTGAAGGGCTCCTGACAGGTACGCATGAAGTGTTTGACCGGCGAGACGAAGCGGATCAACTCGTCGGCGGCGCCGTCGATCAGCTCGGGACGCGAGCGCAGCAGCTCGAGCTGATCGGGGTAGTCGAGCAACCCCAACAGGCCGCCGCTGATCGCGTTCGAGGTCGTGTCATGCCCGGCGGTGGCGATGATCAGGTAGTGACCGATCATGCTGAGATCCGGCAACGGCTCGCCGTCGAGCTCTGCGTTGGCGATCACCGATGCCAGGTCGGCGCTCGGATGGGCGCGCCGATCCGCCGACAGCGTGGTGAAGTACGCCACGAAGTCCATCAGCACCTCGAACATCGACTGATCCTCGCCGAGTCGGGCGATGTCGGGGTCCTCCGCGCCGAACAGCTCCTGGGTGAGCTTCAGCATCCGCGGGAAGTCCTCCTCGGGCAGGCCGAGGATGGACAGGATCACCTGAAGCGGGTAGTGCAGGGCAACATCGTTGACGAAGTCGCACCTGCCGTCCATCTCGAGCATCCGGTCGACGTAGAAGGTCGCGAGCTCCTCCACCCGACCCTGGAGCTGCTTGACGTTCGCGGGTTTGAACCAGTCGTTCACGATCGCGCGGTGGGCCTTGTGCTCATCCCCGTCCATCTGGATCAGCGTCTTCACCGGCGTTTCTCCGGCCGCCTCGTTCGCGGTCGGCGCGAGCGCCGGGATCATCGTGTTGAAGAACACCTCCGAGTTGCGCTCGACCTCCATGACGTCGGCGTGCTTGGTGATCGCCCAGAATCGCGGGAACCCCTCGACCGTCACTTCGAGGATCGGCGACTCCTCGCGGATCCGCTTCGCCGCCGCGTGCCAGCGAGCGGGATTGGCGTAGGCCGCCGCGTCGGTGAAGATCGTTCCCAGATCGGCGACCGCGGTGTCCGGCATGCACACAGCATGCCAGGCCCGGGATGGAAACATCTAGAGGGTTGTCGATCCAGGACATCGGCGACGATCGATACGATCCGGAGATGACGCCATCGACCGGGCCGCGCTTCCACCTGTATCTCCCTCAGATGCGGATGTCGCACGACGCGATCGTCGGGCGCGCCCGCGCAGCTGAGGCGGCCGGGTTCGAGGGCATCGCGTTCATGGATCACCTCGCGCCGCCGCTCGCCTTCGAACACGACATGTGGGAGGCGATGGAGATCGCGGGGTGGGTGCTCGCGCGAACCTCGACCCTCGTCGTCGGACACCTTGTCCTGTGCGACGCGTTCCGGCACCCCGCGGTGCTCGCCCGGCAGGTCGTCTCACTCGACCACTGCTCCAACGGCCGGTTCGAACTCGGGATCGGCTGGGGCTCGGTGCCCGAGGAGTTCACGACCTTCAGCGTCGGCGATATCGACCCACCGGCGCGAGTCGGTCGGCTCGAGGAGAGCCTCGAGATCATGCTTCGCCTGTGGTCCGGCGAGTCGTTCGACTTTGCCGGCGAGCACTTCACGCTGGCAGGCGCGCGACAGCGACCGACACCGCTTGGCCACATCCCGATCACCATCGGCGGCACCGGGCGTCGCACGCTCGGCCTGGTGAAGCAATACGCGGACTGGTGGAACGTGCCGATCTACGGCCTCGACCGGATCGACGAGCTCCGCCCGGCAGCCGGTGAGGCGAAGGTGTCGGTCCAGGTGACCGCGGCGCTGCTCACCGACGAGTCACAACGCGACGACGTCCTGGCGCTCGCGCAGCGGCGGTTCGGTCGGACCGCGATGACCGACCACCTCGTGATCGGCACGACCGAGCAGATGGCTGCGGAGTTCGCCGAGCTGGCTGCGCGCGGCATCGAGCGCTTCTACGTCTGGTTCACCGATTTCGCGCCGGTGGAGACCCTCGATCGGTTCGCGGAGGTGATCCGGGCATCATGACCGCCGTGAACCTCTCCTGCGCGCTGCCACCGTCCCGCGACACCGCCGAGCAGATTGCCATCGCCGAGAAGCTCGGCTATGCGCGCGCCTGGTGCTACGACTCGCCCGCCCTGTATCCCGACGTGTGGATGGCGCTCGGACTCGCCGCCCACCAGACCGCGACGATCGGGCTCGGCCCGGCCGTGCTGGTCCCCTCGCTTCGCCACCCGATGGTCAACGCCGCCGCGATCGCCGGGCTCGCCGACCTCGCGCCCGGCCGGGTCGCGGCCGCGATCGGCGCCGGGTTCACCGGTCGCTACACCCTCGGCCGGCGGGCAATGCGCTGGTCGGACGTCGCTGACTACGTCCGGGTCCTGCGCAGCCTGCTGCGCGGCGAGGAGGCCTCCTGGGAAGGCGCGGCGATCAAGATGCTCGAGCGGGACCCCGTCGATGTGCCGCTCATCATCGCCGGTGACGGCCCGAAAGGGCGCGCGGTTGCCGCCGAGCTCGGTGACGGGATCTTCGGCGCAGGCCTGCCTCCCCTCGGCGACGGTCTGCCCGACTGGCGGGGAATCCTGCTGTTCGGGACGGTGCTCGACGAGGGTGAGGACCTGCGCAGCGACCGGGTGATCGCGGCCGCCGGCCACGCGCTCGCCGTCGTTTACCACGGGCTCTACGAGCGCAGCCCCGAAGCCGTCGACGCAATGCCGGGCGGCGCCCAGTGGCGTGCGGCGATCGAAGAAGTTCCGGCCGAGCGTCGTCACCTCGCCGTACACGAGGGTCACCTCGTGCGGGTCACCGAGCGCGATCGACCCGCAGTGCTCGCCGGAGCGGACCTGCTCCCCGCCGTCTCCTTCACCGGTACGGCGGCCCAGTTGCGGGAACGCGCGGCCGAGCTGGCCGAGGCGGGAGTGACCGAGATCGCGATCCAGCCGGGTGGCCCCGACATCGCCGGGGAACTCGAACGGATGATGGCCGCCCTCGGCTGACCAACCCCGAGGTCCTAATCGGCCAGTGCGGGCATGACCTCGTTCTCGAACAGTCGCAGGCTCGACCACGCGAGCTCCGGCGGCATCCCGCCGCACAGCGGGTGGAGCAGCGCGAACGGGAACGGAGCCGCCTTGAGCTCCGCGACGTACTCGTCCGGGGTGAGCACCGCGTAGTTGCCGGTCGCCCGCAGCTCGTCGAGGTCGGCGACCTCGTGATACGGCGAGGCGAGCCCGGACTCGCGCTGCCAGGCGCCGTAGGCGTTCATCTCGTGCCCAAAGTAGGGCGCCATCTGCTCCCACCCGCGCTCCGCGTCCTCGGCGAGCGCAACGATCCGGTTGGTCTCACCGATCGGGCACGGCCCAGGGTCGGGCTGGCCGAGGCTCAATGCCTCGTCCCGATAGAACTCCCACACCGCGGGCATCGACGGCATGAATCCGACGCCCAGCCGGGCCGCCCGGCGGGCCGCCGGCTCACTGCTGCCGCCGAGGGTGATCGACGGCCCGGGGCCGTAGGGCTGCGGGGTCAGGTGGACCTGACGGCCACGAAACTCGAACGGTTCGCCGGTGAACGCGCCGCGGATCGTGGTGATCACCTCGGTCAGCCGGGCCACCCGCTCGCTCGTCGCTACGCCGAGCATCTCGAACTCACTCGGCACGTACCCGACCGCCAGGACAAGATCGACCCGGCCCTTGGAGAGGTTGTCGAGGACGAGCAGGTCTTCCGCCAGCCGTAACGGCTCGTAGAACGGCGCGATCAGCGCGGCGACACCGAAGCGAACGGTGGTCGTCCGGGCCGCCATTGCCGCGATCATCGGCAGCGGACTCGGCAGATAGCCGTCGGCGGACCCGTGATGCTCGGACAGAATGACGGACAGGCAACCCAGCCGGTCCGCCCACTCGGCCATCTCGATCGCCGTGTCGTATCGCTGCGCCATCGTCGTCCCGGCGATCGCCGGGTTGCGCAGGTCGAACCGCATCGCGAACATGACCGCCATCGGCGCTGTCTCCCCTTGCTCCTGCTGTCAGTGGCTGATCGATCAGTGGCGGATCGAGTCAGCGGGCGCCATCGTCGACGTCGGCGCTCGCCAGTCGGTCGAGACGAAGCGGTGCCGGATCAGCCACTCTTCCCCAACCGGCACGAAGACGTCGCGATAGCGACCATAGTGGTCGAGCCCGATCTCGGTGAAGACCGTGAAGTAGGACTCGACCCGGGCCGCCGCTGGTGTGAGCTCAACGAATCGCACGTTGGCAACGTTGTGTCGCACGATCCGCTTCACTCCGGCGCGCGGGGCGGCACTGGGGGTGGCGCCGACCCCGCCGAGGAAGTCGACGATCGCCTCGCGGCCGGCCACCGGATCGCTGCCTCGGACCTCGAGCACGCCGTCCGCACAGAAGGCCAGCGCGAGCTCGCCGAGGCGCAGGGCGTCACCGGACCAGGTGTAGCGGGCAATCGAGTCGCGGATCCGTTCCCGCGCGACAACCTCCCAGGTCTGCACGAGGTCACACCCTAGGTCGATTGGCATGATGTGGCGATGCCCTACGTGGACGTCGACGACGTACGCCTGTTCTTCACCGACGAGGGGACCGGCGATCCCGCGCTGCTGTTCGTCCACGGCTACACCGCCGACTCCCACGACTGGAGTTGGCAGCTGCCCGCCTTCGCGCCCACCCATCGGGTCATTGCGGTCGATCTGCGCGGGCACGGCCGGTCGAGCGCCCCGGATGACGGCTACACCGCCGCGCAGTTTGCCGCCGATCTCCTCGGGTTGCTCGACCACCTGGGCGTCGAGCACGTCGTCGCGATCGGTCACTCGCTCGGCGGCAGCGTCGTCAGTGCGCTCGCGGTCGAGTATCCGGACTGGGTCACCGCCCTGGTCGCCGTCGACCCGGCGTACCTCCTACCGGACGAGACCGCTGCCGCGATCGGTCCGCTGCTCGATGCCCTGGCCACCTCCGACCCGGTACCGATCGTGCAGCAGCTCATCGCCGGGATGGACTCCCCGGCCCGCGACGAGGCGCTGCGCACCTGGCAGGTACGCCGGATCGCCGGAATGCCGCCGCACGTTCTCCGCGAGGCGCTG
>Ga0335085_10014534_pt1 | contig 11475 bp, 6 predicted proteins | sample Lox_Sample_45_FD_206712 | JGI IMG/M metagenome (GOLD analysis project Ga0335085, IMG submission 206712) | Soil microbial communities from Loxahatchee National Wildlife Refuge, Florida, United States - Lox_Sample_4.5 | ecosystem: Environmental > Terrestrial > Soil > Wetlands | place: USA: Florida... | reverse complement strand
CGCGCCGGTGGTGTTGTAGCCGAGCCCTCCGCCGGTGGCGGAAATCAGCGAGCCGACATCGATGTTACGGGCGGTGACAATCCCGTTGAAGGGCGCGGTGACCCGCTCATAACCCTGCAGGTGCAACAGGCGATCAAGGTTGGCCTTGTTGGCCGAAATCGTATTCTGCGCGGCTTCGACGTTCGCCTCGGCGACCTGGTAGTTCGCGTACTGCGTGTCGCCGTCCTGCTTCGACAGGACCCCACGCTGCACCAGCACATTCCAACGGTCCCATGTAACCTTCGCCAGGTTGAGCTGGGCCTCAGTTTGTCCCAGGACTGACTGGCTCTGCAGCAGCGTCCCGCGCGCCTGGTCCACCTGCTGATCCAGATCAGGGGCGTCGATCACCGCCATGAGTTGGCCGGCGTGGACGCGGTCCCCAATATCGACATAGCGCTTGGAAACGTACCCAGTGGCGCGGGCGTAGATGGGAGCTTCCACCAATCCGGTGGTTGTGCCGGGAAGCTCCAGGTCCGACTGGCTGGTCGAGCGCCGCGCCGCGACTATGTCCACTTCCGGCAAAGCCGTCGCTTCCTTCTGCGCCAGCCCGCGGGTAATGCGCTCGTCCCGCAGGCGTGGCAAGAAACCCACAACGAAGATGATCCCGAAGACGATGACGAGAGCGAGTCCGAGCAACACGACCTTGCGAAGAGAGAGCTGCACATGAGGCGGCTCGTGCGAACCGCGCTCCGCCTGCTGCGCTTCGGTAGTGGAAGAGCCGTTCTCGTCGGCGACAGCGACACCGCCATCGTCGTAACGCTCGCGCCGGCGAAGCTCGTTTGCTTTTTCCCGGTCTTTCGATTCCTGCTCTTCAGTCTCTCTCACGCCGGCTGCGCCCCTTCTTCGGGTAATTCTTCTTCATATTCAAGCTGAATTTCCTGGTCGTAGTCGACCGGCGGCTTCTTGCGGAAGATCGTATAAAAAATGGGCACAATGAACAGCGTTCCGACGGTGGCAAACAGCAGCCCGCCGATGACCGCCCGACCGAGCGGTGCATTCTGCTCACCGCCTTCTCCCAGCGCCAGCGACATGGGAAGCATTCCGATGATCATTGCCAGCGCGGTCATGCAGACTGGCCGCAGCCGCGTGTAGCCGGCCGAGAGCGCCGCCTCAAACGAATCTTTACCGGTGGCGCGTTCGTCGTTGGCAAACGTCACCACCAGGATGCTATTCGCCGTCGCTACTCCAATGGCCATGATGATACCCATCAACGATGGCACATTAAACGTTGTGCGCGTAATGTACAGCATCCACAGAATCCCGCTGAAGCCCATCGGCAGCGCCATCAGGATGATGAACGGATCAAGCCACGACTGGAAGTTAACGACCATCAGAAGATAGACGAAGATCACGGCAAAGGCGATGCCGATGCCCAGCCGTAAAAACGAGTTCTGCATGGTCGTGACCTGGCCGCGCATGATCGACCAAGAGCCTTTAGGTAAACCCTTGCTTTCCTCGTCGATCACCTTCTGAATGGCGCGGGCCACGCTGCCCAGGTCGCGCAGGTCAGCGTCGCAAAAGATGTCATACACCGGCTGCACATTGTAGTGGTCAACGATCGCGGTCGAGATACTACGGTAAACCGCGGCCATGCTCGACAGCAATTGCGTACGCCCCCCGCCTCCGGCGGCAGTTACAGGCGTGCGTTGCACGGCGTCAATGGAGTCGATCTTGTACTGCGGCGTCTGCACGGTGACGCTGTAGTTCACACCATTTCGCAGGTCCAGCCATTGATTGGGCGCTGTTTGATAGCTTCCGCTGAGCGAAATCAGCATGCTGGTGGCTACGTCGCGTTGCGTCAGCCCGAACTGCTGCGCCTTGTCGCGGTCGACATCCACATTCAGCGTCGGATACGCAATTTCCTCGTGGATGCGAGCGTCCACCACGCCGGGAATGGCCTGGATGCGCTTCAGCATCTTTTGCGTAACTTTGTAGTCGTTCACCGCGTCGCGGCCGACCACCTGCACATCAATCGGGGCCGGCAGGCCGAAGTTCAGGATCTGGTTGGTCATGTTCGCGGCAGCGAAGAAGAACGTGTCCTGGGGAAATTTTGCGTTCAACACGGCGCGCAGCTTGCGCATATATTCGCGCGTGCTGCCATGTCCCTCTTTGAGCGAGATCAGGATGTCGCCATCGCTGGGACCGATGGTGGACGCATCGCTGAACGCCAGACTGATACCGCTGTTGGGAAGGCCGATGTTGTCGAGGATCAGGTCAATCTCGCCCGGGGGCAAGGTCCTGCGAATCTCATCTTCCACCTGGGCAAAGAGCTGCTCCGTCTCTTCGATGCGCGTGCCTTCAGGCGCGCGGACGTGCAATCTCATCTGGCCGGAGTCGACATAGGGGAAGAAGTCCTCGCCGATGAAGAAGACCAGAAAACCCGAGCCCACCACCATGAGGATGAACAGAACCATCACGTACTTGCGATGGTGCAGCGACCACTCCAGCACGTCGCGATAACGCTCGCGAAATCGTTCGAAACGATGATTGAACCGGAAGTGCGTGCGCCAAACCCAATTCAGCCCTTCCACCTGCGCGGCATGCCCTCCCTCGCCCGCGGCATAGATGGGCACCTCGGGCCCGAGCATGTAATGCACCATGGTGGGCACCAGCGTTCGTGACAGGAAGTAAGAGGCCAGCATGGCAAAGACCACAGCCATCGCCAGTGGAACGAACAGGTACTTGGCGGCTCCGGTCAGCAGCGTCACCGGAACGAACACGATGCAGATCGACAGCGTCGAGACCAGCGTGGGCAGGGCGATCTGCGAAGCGCCGTCGAGAATGGCGCGCGTCAGCGGCTTCTTCATGCCCATGTTGCGGTGGACGTTTTCCAACTCCACCGTGGCATCGTCCACCAGGATGCCGACCGCCAGCGCCATCCCGCCGAGAGTCATCACATTGATGCTCTCGCCCAGGGCAGTCAAAATGATTTGCGAGGTGAGAATCGCCAGCGGGATCGAGGTGCAGACAATCAGCGTGCTACGCCAGCTTCCCAGGAAGAGCAGGATCATCAGCCCGGTCAGGACAGCGGCAATGATGGCCTCACGCAGCACTCCATAAATCGACGCTCGCACGAACAACGACTGATCGAACAGCGGCGTCACCCGGAAGTTCGGCGGCAAGCCCGCCAGAACTCGCGGCAGCGCTGCCTTAATCTGCGCCACAATGTCGAGGGTTGAGGCCCCGCCATTCTTCAGCACGGTCAACATCGCCGAGCGCGAGCCGTTGTTGCGCACGATGTTCGTCTGCGGAATATACCCATCGCGCACCTGCCCGATATCCTTCAACGTAACCACGGCACCATTCGCGGCGCGGATCGGCAGGTCGTTCATGGCGGCCACCGTCGTCGGGCTGCTGTTCATAGCGACCAGGTACTCACGGTCGCCGACCTTCGCCGTACCGGTGGGCAGAGTCAGGTTCTGCTGATTCAGCGCGGCGGAGACGTCCTGCGGCGAGAGATGCCGCGCGTACAACTGGTTGGGGTCGAGATCGACCATGATCTGCCGCTGCTTGCCACCGAAGGGCAGCGGGATAGAAGCTCCCTGCACCGTCGCAAGCTGAGTGCGAACAAAGTTGAGCCCCAGATCATAAAGCTGCTGCTCGCTCAGGCCTTGTCCCGACAATCCAAGCTGAAGAATCGGCACGGACGAAGCGTCGTACTTAAGCAGCAGGGGCGGGGTGGTTCCCGGAGGCAGGACCTTAAGCAACGTCTGGCAGATCGCGCTGATTTGTGCCAGCGCCATCTCCGGTTTGACGTGGGGCTGAAAGTACACCTTGATGATCGCCACCCCGTTGTAGGACTGCGACTCCATATGCTCAATGTCGTTCACCGTAGTCGTCATGGCGCGCTCGGTGATGGTCACCATGCGCTTTTCCATGTCCTCGGGGGCCAGTCCGTTGTACGACCAGATCACGCTGATGACAGGGATGTCGATGTTGGGGAAGATGTCCTTGGGGGTGGTGATTACAGCGGAGACGCCGAGAATTGCGATCAGCACCGACACCACCACGAAGGTATAGGGGCGGCGGAGTGCTAAACGTACAATCCACATAACTGGTTAACCTTCAGAAATCCGCTGGCAAACGGCGTTATATGAACAACAGTTACATGAACAATAAATCAGGCGTTCCCCGTAGTACCAGTGTTTAGGGCGAACGCAACAATTGTTAAACTTGGCGCCGAGAGGCGATGTCCATCGCGAAGCAGGGGCTAAGGCATAAAGATAACCGCCGGTGCTCTAAAGGTTCACGTCAACCCGAGTTTTCCCGTAAAATCTGCATCCGCTACCGATTTACAATAGCCCGCGTCTTTACTAACGAACCATTCGGGTGGCAAGCACCATCCAACCAGAGTTGCGCGGCCAATACGCGTTCCTTTTTTCCTCGGGTAAGACCCTGTGAATCCAGTGCAACAGGAAACCAGCGAACAGACCAAATTGCAGCCTGAGGACAGCTCCGCCAGCGCCATCGCCACCTGGTACAAGGACGCGATTATCTACGAGGTCCACGTCCGCGCGTTCTACGACAGCGTGATGGACGGCATGGGCGACTTCGGCGGGCTGACGCAAAAGCTAGACTACCTGCAGGACCTCGGGGTCACAGCCCTGTGGCTGCTGCCATTCTGTCCGTCGCCATGGCGGGATGACGGCTACGACATCTCCGACTACACCGACGTCCACCCGGCCTATGGCACGCTGAAGGACTTCCACAAGTTCCTGCGCGAGGCGCACCGCCGCGGCCTGAAGGTGATTACCGAACTGGTGCTCAATCATTCTTCCGATCAGCATGTCTGGTTTCAGCGTTCGCGGTGTGCCGCTCCGGGTTCGCGCTGGCGCAACTTTTATGTCTGGAGCGACACCCCGGAAAAGTACAAAGACGCCCGCATCATCTTCAAGGATTTTGAAAACTCCAACTGGACCTGGGACCCCGTAGCCAAGGCCTACTACTGGCATCGCTTCTACTCGCACCAGCCCGATCTCAACTGGGACAACCCCGAAGTCAAAGGCGCGATGTTCGCCGCCATGGACTTTTGGCTCGACATGGGCGTTGATGGGCTGCGTCTCGATGCCGTGCCCTACCTCTATGAGCGCGAAGGCACCAACTGCGAAAACCTTCCCGAGACACACCAGGCCCTCCGCGAATTACGCAAGCACGTTGACGAGAAATATCGCGACCGCATGCTGCTGGCCGAAGCCAATCAGTGGCCCGAGGATGCTGTCGCTTATTTCGGCAATGGCGACGAATGCCACATGGCATTTCATTTTCCGGTGATGCCGCGCCTGTTTATGTCGCTGCGCATGGAAGACCGTTACCCGGTCACCGACATCATGAAGATCACGCCCGCCATCCCGGAGAGCTGTCAGTGGGCCATGTTCCTGCGCAACCACGACGAGCTCACGCTCGAAATGGTGACCGACGAAGAGCGCGACTACATGTACCGCAGCTATGCGCGTGAGCGCGAGATGCGCATCAATCTCGGGATTCGCCGCCGCCTGGCTCCCCTGCTGGAAAACGACCGCCGCCGTATCGAATTGCTGAATGCGCTGTTGTTCTCGCTACCCGGCACGCCCGTCATTTATTACGGCGATGAAATCGGCATGGGCGACAACATCTTCCTGGGCGACCGCAATGGCGTGCGCACCCCCATGCAATGGAGCGCTGATCGCAACGCCGGCTTTTCTCGCGCCAACCCGCAAAAGCTCTATCTGCCGGTGAACATCGACCCCGAATACCACTACGAAGCGGTCAACGTAGAAACCCAGCAGAACAACTCGCACTCGCTGCTGTGGTTCACCAAACGCCTGATCCTGCAGCGCAAGCAGTTCAGCGTGTTTGGCCGCGGCTCGCTGCAGTTCCTTTACCCCAGCAATCGCAAGGTGCTGGCGTTCATTCGCCAGTATGAGGACGAGCGTGTGCTCGTGGTGGCCAATCTGTCACGATTCGCGCAGTCCTGCGACCTCGACCTGTCGCAGTTCAACGGCAGCGTTCCGGTGGAAGTATTCGGCCATAGCCGCTTTCCTAACATCACCGACCAGCCATATCCTTTATCGCTCGGCCCGCATGCGTTTTACTGGTTCCATTTGCAGCCGCGCGAGGCAGCCGAGGCGCTGAACGTCGACACTGTCTCGCAGCCGCCTCTGACCCTGTCCGTCAGCTCCATGGAACAGGTCTTCTCCGACGAGACCTTGCAGATTGTGAAGCGGGTAGCGCCACGCATGCTGCCGAAACGGCCCTGGTTTTTAGGCAAAGGACACACTATAACCGCAGCCAAAGTGCACGACATCGTCGCCCTGCCCGACACAACTTCGCACTTGCTCTTCCTCGACATCGACTATGCCGACGCGGATCCCGAGACCTACCTTGTCCCCCTGAGCGTAGCGCTTGGCGAAAGGGCGGAAACTATTCTTCGCGACCGGCCGGAATCAGTGCTGGCCCGACTGGACGGTCTCCCCGAGCATCCGGAAGCGTTGCTGTTTGGAGCTGTTGCCGATCGCGACTTCAGCGACGCTCTGTTGCGCGCTATCGTTCGCCGCAAGCGGATTCGTGGGCTTGGCGGCGAGATTGTGGGCTCGCACACCCGCGATTTTCGCAAGGCATGGATCTCGGTTCGCTCCAACCTCGAACCCTGTCCTATTGCCTCCGAGCAGCCTTACACCGAAATCGACTACGGCGACGATTTCCTGCTCAAGCTCTATCGCAAGCTGGAGGAGGGCCCGAACCCGGGCTGCGAAATTCCCGAGTTTCTCACCGAGCAGACGGATTTCACGGCCACGCCGCGGGCGCTCGGCTCACTTGCGTTTCGTTGGACCGATGCTGACGGCGACACCCACAGCGCAACCATTGGTAGTCTCAGCAGCTTCGTCCGCAACGGAACACGCGGTTGGAACTATACCCTCGATCATCTTGGACTTTACTTCGAGCACGCCTTGGCCGTTCCGCAGGACGACATAAGGCTGCGCGACTTGGGAGTGCCCGATCCGCTGGCTGAGAGTTACCCGGCTATTCCGGCGCTGATGACTTCGCTCCTCGGCAGCTTCGTCGATGTTGTCAAAGCGCTGGGCCATCGCGCGGCTGAGATGCACCGCGCACTAGCGAGTCGCCCCGATATGCCTGCTTTCGCTCCTGAGCCGTTCACCGAGTTCTACCGGCACAGCGTGTATCACGGCATTCTTGGGCAACTGAACCGCACCTTCGAGACATTGCGTACGCGTATGCCATCGCTCAGCGGACAGGCGAAGCAGGAGGCAGACCAGATTCTGGCGCGGGAAACAGGCGTCCGCAAACAGCTTTTGCAGCTCCGTGACCGGCGAGTCGGCGGATTGCGCATCCGGCAGCATGGAGATTTTCAGCTTTCCAACCTCCTCTACTCGGGGAATGACTGGATCATCACCAATTTCGAGGGCGATGCCTTCCGTTCCGTTAGCGAGCGTCGCATCAAGCGTTCTGCTCTGCGTGATGTTGCCAGCATGTTACGCTCTCTGCATTACGTGTCGCACGCCGCCTTGTTTGGTGACGTCCCTGGACTTACCCCCAGCCGCGAAGGCCACCCCGCTATCGAGAAGTGGGCGCATATCTGGTATCGCTGGACCAGTTGCATTTTCCTCAAGGAATATCTCAATACCGCCTCGGGCGCCGATTTTCTTCCCCCGCGGCCACAAGAGCTGCGCATTCTGCTTAGTTCCTATCTGCTGGAACGTGCGCTGATGGAAATTGAGCATGAGATTCAGTATCGTCCGCAGTGGATTCGCATCCCGCTGCATGGAATCCTTGAGCACTTGAACCCTGAGTAGATGTCGACCTGAAGTGCTTGGCCCGAGATGCCGATGAGACAGGTGAGGGAGACGGGCCATGGCTTTTGTCAATTGGAATGATTCGTACAGTGTGAAGGTGTTGCGGCTAGATGACGAGCACAAGCAATTGTTCTCGATCATCAACCTGCTCCATACGGGCATGAAGGCCGGCCAGGGAAGGGATGTCATGCAAGACGTTCTCGACCAGCTGCTGCACTATACCGAAGAGCACTTCCGCGACGAAGAGGTATTGATGCAGGTAGTTGGCTACCCTTGGCTGATTGCCCATACCGCGCTGCATCAGCGGTTCGTCAATAAGATCAGGGGCTTCAGCAAAGACGTCCATTCCGGTGCCGTCCCCATCTCTGTCGACATGCTCGAGTTCCTCAGGAACTGGCTGTCAGAGCACATCCTGGGCGCCGACCGCCAGTACAGCCCGGTCCTGAATACTGCAGGTATTCGCTGACGCTGGAGTGAGTTCAGGTTCTGCCGTCGGATTTGAAAGCGCATGGCTTTGGGCCGTGCCATCCCGGGCGGAAGACGGAGATCGCCCTTCGGCGCGGAAGGGACGCCTTTGCTCAGCGGCTGAGGCCGTGTCATTATCTTCCGGGTGCGGCACGCCTGAACAGCCTGCTGAACAGACTCTGCTTTGCGCTGACTCGCGTCAGGACACGATCTCGGTCGTGCCGGAAAGCGCTTCATTTTTCTCATCGCGAGCGGACTCTAGTCCGCGAGCGATTCGGGTAACGAGTTTTCAGCAGCCTGTGAAGGCGTGCCCTTTCAAAACAGAGTATCGGCTGCCGCCCAGAGGAATTGCACGTGAACCAGCGAAGGCTCGGAAACTCGGAACTGGAAGTCTCGGAAATCGGCCTCGGCTGTAACAACTTCGGGTTTGTCAAAGCCCTCGACGTGAACGAGACCCGCCGCATCGTTCATCGTGCCTTCGACTGCGGCATCAACTTCCTCGACACCTCCGACAGCTATGGCCACTCCGAAGAGTTTCTCGGGCAAATCCTGGGCAGCCACCGCCGGCGCGTCATACTGGCAACCAAGTTTGGATCGCAGTTGGATACCGAAGGCAAAAAGAAAGGCGCTTCGCAGCGATACATCTTTTCCGCTGTTGAGGCCAGCCTCTCGCGCCTGAAGACCGACTGGATCGACCTTTACCAGTTGCACCGTCCCGATCCCGATACGCCGATCGAAGAGACCTTGCGCGCTCTGAGCACTCTGGTGCAACAAGGGAAAGTCCGCCACATCGGATGCTCGAACCTCTCGCCCGAACAATTGATTGAAGCGCACGAAACCGCAGAGCGCCTCGGACTGACACAGTTTGTTACCAGCCAGGACGAGTACAGCCTGCTGGTTCGTGACATCGAAGCCGAACTGCTCCCCGCCATCGAGAAGTTCGGAATGAGCGAGCTGCCATATTTTCCGCTCGCCAGCGGGTTGCTGACGGGGAAATACAAGCGGCAGGAAGAGCATCCGGCAGACAGCCGCCTCGCGCAGAAGCCCGCACTTGGTCAACGCTATTCCACTCCTGAAAATTGGGACAAGGTGGAAAAGCTTACCGCCTTTGCAGGACAGCAAGGCCATTCGCTACTTGAGTTGGCCTTCTCCTGGCTGCTGTCGCACAAATCAGTAGGAAGTGTAATCGCAGGAGCTACCAAGCCGGTGCAAGTGGAAGTCAATTCAAAAGCAGGCAAGTGGAAGTTGAGTCCCGACGAACTGGCCGCGGTCGATCACATCACCAAACCTGACGCACAATAGCAAAACGCCGAAGCATTTTTGCTCCGGCGTTTGTCATTTAAACAGCTGATTAACTAAACGTTGAATTTCCGGCGAAGGCCTGCGGCGGCAGCCACAATGCCGCTGCCCAGCATGATCAGCGTGCCCGGCTCAGGAACGTTGCCGTCAACGCGGAATCCGCTAATGGTGCTGTTGTACAGGCTCCAGGGGCCAGTGATGCTGCCTACCTGATTATAGGCACCATCTCCGGTCTGGTCGTTGTACGCCCACATCCAGGCCTGCTCGGTGTTGGGATCTGTCTCAGCGGCTACGACCCAATACTGCGTTCCGGAGTTCACCGTGCCGCAGCTGTTGCAGTTGAACGTAACCAGTCCGCCGCCGCTGCTAAACGGTGGGATCACTCCCTGCTGAGTCAGCGAGGCCAGAACTGTGCCCGGCATACCGCCGTTATCGGTTTCCAAGTAGACACTAACGGGATTGTTGTTACCCGCGTAGTTGCCCAAAGCCAGAACCGCATCGACCATGGTTTCGCTCTGGCTCGGTGTGAACGGCAGCGCAAGAACCTGGTTGAAATAGTTGGAGCCGTCAACGAAATAGCCGCTTCCGGTATCGTATTCGCCGTTCGGTCCTAACGTGGTGTACAGAATGTCAGTTGCACCCGCAGTGGCGCAGAACAACAGCGTCAACGCCGCAACGACGGACAAAAGGGTGAGCTTGCGCGTCAAGGTTTCCTCCAAAGCAGTAGGTATACGCTGCGCACTTCAGCGTCGGCGGAAGTTTACCTCCGGATGGGCTACTTGGCAACAAATCTTTTACACGATGGTGACAAAAAGATCGAGCGGTAATGTTCTGGACCATTACTCGGGGTTACTTCCGAATCCTCGGTCACTTATTCAAGTCACCTGCGTCAAAATCGGCAAGCAGGAATCGCGATACCACCTGTGCAGCGTCTTCCTTTTGACCATCTACCGCATAATTCATCTTGCGCATCTGGTCGGCGGTGATTCTTCCAGCCAACTCCGCGAAAGCTTGACGACTACCAGGGAAATGCTCCAGCATCTGTGGCCTCACTATCGGCACCGCATCGTAGGGAGGGAAATAATGTCGATCGTCCTCCAACACGACCAGTCCCAGTGCTTCGATCAATCCGTCAGTATTGTTTCCGGCGACAATATCGACCGAGCGGTTTTCCAGCGCCCGATAGAGTAGTCCCAAATCCATTACCCTGGGAGCCTCGGCGAACCGCAGATCGTAGGTATGAACTAAACCTTGATAACCATCCTTCCGCTCAAGGAATTCATAGCCGACCCCTAGCCTCATCTGTGGAGCATACGAAGCTAATTGCGACAACTTATTGATTCCCATTCGCCGCGCATCGTCCCCCCGGATGACCATGGCAAAGGTATTGTTGAAACCCAAAGGAGGCATCACTTCAAGATTGAAGCGCTGTTTGTACGCAGCCTTGACACGCGCATAGACCGATTCCGGATCGCCGGAATAGCTTTCCTTCAGGACGGCTGACAGTGCCGTCCCCGTGTACTCGACGTAGGTATCAATGCGTCCTGACAGGATCGCCTGCTGGCAAATGTACGTCCCGGCCAGATAGAACCTGCGCTCGATGGGCGCGGAGCATTTGCGCCCCAACCATTGCGCCAGCAGCTCACCAAGGATCAGTTGCTCGGTGAAGTTTTTCGATCCGACGACGATCTCTTTGCCGCGCGAGGTGCAAGCCGCGGCGACCAGCGCGAGCCCCGAGGCGATGAATACACGACGTTTCATGCTAGTGGCGCCGCCGCGCTAGATGCTTCTCCAGCGCACCGAGAGCGACGTCGGCAAGCAAAGCCAGCGCCGCGGCCGGGAGCGCGCCCGCCAGAATCACTCCGTTATCGACCATGGCGAT
>Ga0335085_10014532_pt1 | contig 11476 bp, 12 predicted proteins | sample Lox_Sample_45_FD_206712 | JGI IMG/M metagenome (GOLD analysis project Ga0335085, IMG submission 206712) | Soil microbial communities from Loxahatchee National Wildlife Refuge, Florida, United States - Lox_Sample_4.5 | ecosystem: Environmental > Terrestrial > Soil > Wetlands | place: USA... | reverse complement strand
CCTGTGACCGCGGCGAACTTCGAGCGGTCATTCGAGCGGAACCTCAGCCCGAAGATGTTCGCGCCGTACGGCATCTACGACGGCCTCGACGTCTTCCTCAAGGGCGGCCAGGCGTTCGCACAGACCGGTCCGTATGCGCAGGGTGGGCCGAAGTACACGGCGAACCCACCGCAGACCATCTCGGGGATCAGCGCCAAGGGGCTCACGCTCAAGATCACCCTGACGAAGGTCGTGCCCCAGTTCGAGTCGATCATGGGTATGCAGTGGTTCTCGGCGATCCCGTCGAACATGCCGTACTCGAACAGCGACGCCGGCGTTCTCAAGTACGCGTCCGCCGGCCCGTACTACATCGCAAGCAACAACCTCACCTCGCTGACGGTGTTGAAGCGGAACCCGCACTTCACGATGCACAAGAACTGGCCGGCGAACCCGAGCCAGATCATCGTCAAGAGCTACCCGAGCTCGAATGGTGACCCGCAGCTTCTGCAGGCGGAGAAGAACCAGGTTGATCTCGCGGCCGTTCCCTCGCAGGATGTTGCAAAGACGATCAAGAAGTACGGCGTGAACAAGGGCCGGTTCAAGGTTGGACCGACGACCTGCATCACGTGGAACGCGCTCAACACGCAGTCGTTCGACAAGACCACGAACAATGTGAACATCCGGAAGGCTCTCAACTACGCGGTCAGCCGCACGGCGATCATCAACTTCGCCGGGCCGCTGTCCGGAGCCGCTTCGGACCAGATCCTCGTGCCGGCCATCCCGGGCTACAAGAAGTACACCACGTACCCGGCCAATGGGAACTTCAGCAAGGCGAAGAAGCTCGCCGGAAGCGCGGCGAACGGTGCCAAGCTCGTCATCTACTACCGGCAGGCGAGCGTCTACCAGACCAACGTCGCGGAGTACATCGAGTCGCAGGCCACGAAGCTCGGCATGAAGCCCGAGCTCCAGGCGTCCGACCCGACGAACTTCTACGGCGCGCTCGAGACGAAGTCGACCGCTACGGGTCCGAACGGCTACAACGTCACCGCCTACGGCGGCTGGTGTGCCGACTACCCGGACGGCTACGACTACTTCAACGTCAACTTCGACGGTCGTACGATCGGTGACACCGGGAACGTCGACTACATGTACTTCAACAACGCCAGCTTCGACAAGAAGATGGACGCTGCTTCCCGTGCTACCGGTGCCAAGCGGGCGAAGCTCTACGGGGCGCTCGACAAGGTGTTCATGAACAACTACGCCCCGCTCATCCCGACGCAGATCGGGAACACCCGGACCATGACTTCGAACCGGGTGCACAACTACATCTACAGCAAGTGGTGGGGTCAGCCCTTCTGGAACGCGATCAAGCTCGGCTAGGGCCGACCAGTACGGAGAACGAACGGAGGGGCGCCGCACGGGCGCCCCTCCGAACTTCCGACGTGAGTAAGCTTCGACCAAATCGGAATCGCATAGGTAGGCAGTGACTTACTTCATCATCCGTCGTACCTTCTGGGCCTTCTTCCTGTTCGTCGTGGCGACGATGATCACGTACGTGATCTTCTTCGTCGTCCCGGCGAACCCGGCCGCGTTGGCCGCCGGCAAGGCGACGAAGCCGGAGATCGTGGCCCACATCAAGCACGCGTTGCACCTCGACCTGCCCATCTATCAGCAGTACTGGCTCTTCGTCTGGAACCTCGTGCGGCACGGCTCGTTCGGCTACTCCTTCGTGAACGGGCTGCCGGTGCGCACGACGCTCGGGCAGGAGATCCCGGTCACGGCCTCGATCGTTTTCGGGGGCGTCATCCTGTATCTCGTAATCTCGATCCCCATCGGGATCATCTCGGCGCTGCGCCCCCGCTCGGCCCTCGACCGCAGCGGCATGGTCTTCGTCTTGGTCGGGATCTCGGCCCCGTCGGTCTGGGTCGGCCTGATCCTCATCTACCTGATCAGCTTCAAGCTCGGCTGGACACCGATCGGCGACTACTGCAACCTCCTCCCGACCCATCAGACCGGGGTCTGCTCCGGCCCCGGGGAGTGGGCCTACCACCTGATCCTGCCCTGGATCACCCTCGCCGTCGGCAGCGCCGCGCTCTACACGCGGCTCATCCGCGCCAACGTCATGGAGACGATGTCGGAGGACTATGTCCGTACGGCGTGGGCCAAGGGGGCTTCCTCCTCGCGCGTGCTCGTCCAGCACGTGCTGCGCAACAGCATGCTTCAGGTGGTCACGATCCTCGGCATGGACCTCGGCCTCCTGCTCGGCGGTGTCGTGTTCATCGAGATCGTCTTCGGAATGCCCGGGCTCGGCCAGCAGCTCGTGCTGGCCGCGGAACGGTTCGACCTGCCGGTCGTCGTGGGGATCGTCATGTTTGCGACCTTCGCGGTCATCATCTTCAACTTCATCGTCGACGTCCTCTACGCGTGGCTCGACCCGCGGATCCGCCTGACCTAGCCATGGCGCTCCTCGAAGTCGAGAATCTCCACACGCGCTTCCTCACCGACGACGGCGTCGTCAAGGCCGTCTCCGGCGTCAGCTTCAAGCTCGACCGCGGCCAGACGCTCGGCGTCGTCGGCGAGTCGGGGTCGGGCAAGAGCGTCACCTTCCTCACCGTGATGGGCCTCGTCGACCGCAGGAGCACGGAGGTCGAAGGCTCCGTCCGGTACGACGGCGAGGAGCTCCTCAACGCCTCGAGCGCACGGCTGCAGAACATCCGCGGCCGGAGGATCGGGATGATCTTCCAGGATCCGATGACCTCGCTCAACCCGGTCAAGAAGATCGGCTGGCAGCTCGAGGAGGCGGTGCTCCTGCACAACGACGTGAATCACGCCGAAGCGCGGCGTCGGGCGATCCAGTCCCTGGAGGAGGTCGAGATCCCGCGCGCCGACGCTCGGGTGGACGACTACCCGCATCAGTTTTCCGGCGGCATGCGCCAGCGCGTGATGATCGCGATGGCGCTCATCAATCAGCCCGAGATCATCATCGCCGACGAGCCGACGACCGCCCTCGACGTGACGACTCAGGCGCAGATCCTGCGGCTCATGAAGAAGCTGCAGGACGAGCACGGCGCTGCGATCGTGATGATCACGCACGATCTGGGCGTCGTCGCCGAGCTGGCCGACGACGTGAAAGTCATGTACGGCGGCCGGATCGTCGAGGAGGCGTTGGTCGACGACCTCTTCGTGCAGCCGGAGATGCCGTACACCTGGGGCCTGCTCGGCTCGATGCCGCGGCTCGACCAGGTCTCCGCGCGGCTCGAGCAGATCCCCGGGCAGCCGCCTTCCCTGCTGCGCCCGCCGACGGGCTGCGCATTTCACCCGCGCTGCGGCTACACGTTCGACAAGTGCCGCGAGGAGCTGCCCGAGCTGGCGGCCGCTCCGGACACGGTCGACCACCGCTATCGCTGCCATCTCGACGACGCCGAGCGGCACAGGATCTGGGCGGCCAAGACGGCCGCGGTGAGCGCTGGGGAAGGAAGCGCGGCGTGAGCGAGCTGCTCGTCGTCGAGGACCTGCAGAAGTACTTCCCCGTCACCCGCGGCCTCGTGTTCCAAAAGGAGGTCGGACAGGTCAAGGCGGTCGACGGCGTCAGCTTCACGCTCCAGGCGGGCGAGACGCTCGGTGTCGTCGGCGAGTCGGGATGCGGCAAGTCGACGATGGCTCGCTGCATCGCCCGGCTGCTCGAGCCGACGGGCGGCAAGATCAACTTCGACGGCCACGACATCACGCATCTCGGCCGGACCGAGATGCGGCCGATCCGTCGCGACATGATGATGGTCTTCCAGGATCCGTACGCGTCTCTCAACGCGCGCAAGCGGGTCGGAGAGATCGTCGCCGAGCCTCTCGACGTGCACGGAATCGGCAACGCCCGCGACCGGAAGCGGCGTGTGCAGGAGCTGCTCGAGATCGTAGGCCTCAACCCCGAGCACTACAACCGGTTCCCGCACGAGTTCTCGGGCGGCCAGCGGCAGCGGATCGGCATCGCCCGCGCGCTCGCCATCAACCCGAAGCTGATCATCTGCGACGAGCCGGTCTCGGCGCTCGACGTGTCGGTGCAGGCGCAGATCCTGAACCTGCTCCGGGACCTCCAGCGAGACTTCAACCTCACCTACATCTTCATCGCGCACGACCTGAATGTCGTCCGGCACGTCTCCGACCGCGTCATGGTCATGTACCTCGGGAAGCCCGTCGAGACGGGCTCGAAGCAGGAGCTGTACGCGGAGCCGAAGCACCCGTACAGCGGCGCCCTGCTCTCGGCGGTCCCCATCGCCGACCCGACGCTCGGGCGAGCGCGGAAGCAGATCGTGCTCACCGGCGACGTCCCGAGCCCACTCAACCCGCCTGCAGCATGCCGCTTCCACCCGCGCTGTCCACGCTTCCTAGACGGCAAGTGCAACGTCGACGAGCCGGAGCTGACGCCGGTGCCCGGGGCGAGCGACCACGCATACGCGTGCCACTTCCCGCTCGAGCGCTGGCCGATGGGCGAGGACGAGATCCGGCGCACGCCGCCGGCGCTCGCCGCCGGCGTCGACTAGCCTGAGCCCGCAGAGGCTGCACGTGCTGTGGGGGGCACTCCGGCGCATCGCAATCATCGTCGCGGTGCTCGTGGGGGGGACGGCCGCGATCTCGGCGGCGCTCGGCGCCCTCGCCGGCAGGAGCCTCCTCCACTCGCTCGCGGTCGGCTTCTACCTGGTCGGCGCGGGCGTCCTCTTCGGTAGCTTCGCCCTTGGGGGCCGCGGGTCGATGCGGGTCGACAGGAGCGCCGAGGACGATCCGGCGGCGTTCGCTCCCTCGGCGTGGGGCAGGCTGCGCCCGCTCGGACGCCGGAGCTTCCGAAAGGCGTCGGCGGAGGAGCGAAGCGAGTCGCGGCGAGCCTCGCTCGGCCTCTTCGCGCTCGGGCTTCTGCTCATCCTGATCGGCACCGGATTCGACCCCTCGAGGCACGCGTTTTAGCATTTTGTGAAGCGAGGAAACGCGCTCTCCGACGGCCGGGGTCCTCTGGTACCGTGGCCGCGACATGTCGTCGACTACCTCGTCCTCAAGCGGCTTTTTCTCTTCGCCGCGCATGCAGCAGTTGCTTCCGTGGATCAGCGGCGCCGTGCTCGTGCTCGGAGTCGCCGTCTTCCTCGGCGTCTACTTCAGCCGAGGCACGAGCCGTCCGGCCGCCGCCGACATCTCGACCGTCTCGTCGGCCCCGCCGGCGTCGACCACGCCGGCACCGAAGAACCCGAGGGTGGCCCCCTCGCCTGCCGCGCTCAAGGTCGCACGCACGTTCCTCGAGACCGCGGTGCCGCGGAAGAACCTCGACGCCGCCTACGGGCTCGTCGGCCCCAACCTGAAGCCTCCGGGGATGAGCCGGGCGCAGTGGCGGAAGGGCAACATCGCCGTCGCGTTCTATCCCGCGGCCAACGCGAAGACCGCGAAGCTCGTCGTGAAGTCGTCGCACAGGAACCAACTGATGCTCCAGGTCGTGCTCGTCGCGCGCAAGGGATCGGGTGTCCACCCGCAGTCCTACACCCTCGGCCTCGACCGGGTCGGCGGCAAGGGGTGGGTCGCGAACTACTGGCTGCCGAACTACCGCATCCCGATCCACGCCAACCCCTACAGCAACTGAGCGGGACGCCTCGAGTTCCGGGCGAGAGGACTAACCTCCGCCGAACCGGGGCGTCTATAACGATGTGAGGACGGATTTCGACCGCTGTAGCGAGTGGCGCGCGCTCGCCTCCTGCCGCCTGGACGGTGAGCTCGACGAGTCCCGGTCCGCGCAGCTCGAGCGTCACCTTCTCGGTTGCGCAGCGTGCCGATCGTGGACGCGCGAGATCGCCGCTCTGGCCGACGTGTTCCACGACTCGGTGACGGCGTGCCCGATGCCCTCGCCCGAGCTGTGGGCGCACGCGCGGAGGCGGAGGCTGGTCCATTCGGCGTCGGCCGCCTCGGCCGCCGCCGTCGCCGCGGTCGCCGTCTTCGCGATGAGCCTGTCGGGCGCCGCGATCTCGCTCTTCTCGTCCGGGAGGACGCCCGCGGTGGCGGCGGCTCCGTGCGCCTCGTGCATGAAGAAGAAGGCACTCGTGCTCGCGAAGACGTCCGCCGCGCCGGCCCCCGCGCCGATCCACGTGGCGCATCCGTTCGACGCCCCGCAGTAGCCGCCCGGGCCGGGCGCGCCGGCGCAGGTCAGAGCGCCGCGGGCTGCTGCGCCGAGCCTGCCGGATCCGCGGACAGGGCCGCGTCCTCCACGTCCTCGTCGAGCGGGGATCTGTGTGCACGCTCGGACTCCTTCAGCGCCCGGACGAGCAACTCGTGCTCGACACAGTACGTACTGAGCGTGAAGGTTGAGCACCCCTCGAATGCGCAACCGTGCAACATCGGCATTGACCGAACTTTAACGGTCCGCAGTCGGGAAAGCGAGGCAGCGCCGAGGCTTTAGCGCTGGAGCTGTGGCGGCGTCCGGCCCGTCGTCTGCAGGCTTCGAACATGGCCCCGCCGGTCGAGGGTCAAGATCCAACCGCTCGTGTTGCGGAAGCCGTGCGGCCTGCTGAGCGGCCAGTGCTCCAGGAATTCGGCGCGGGTGTCGCCGTTCTGGAGCGTGTTCAGCGCGTTGCTCTGGCAGAGCCCCGCGATCGCGCCGCCTCGAGGGCCGCCGCGCGGGATCCTGCAGCGGGCGAGCAGACCCGGGATGCCGGAGAACGTGCGGAGCACCGAAACGGACCGTCTCGCCTCGGCAACGGCTTCCACAGCTCCGTGCGGAAGGAACGTCGAGAAGCCGATCTTGTGATCCTCCGGCGTGACCTGGAACCATGCGTAGTTGGGGCCGCATCCGCCGCCCGGCGAGGGAATCGAGGCTCCGTTCTCCCCGTCGGCCGCGCAGAACTTCGCCCGCACCAGGACGACGTCCACCGCGTCGCCGTTCGCCAGCCGGACGCGCTCGACGCGGGCCACGCTTGGCTCCGCACCGCCGGAGTCACGCGCGGCGTGCAGGCCTGCCTGGGTCACGCTGGTCCCGCCGCAGCCGGCGGCGACGGCTGCGAGAACCAGCCCTGCGGCGAGAGTCCGCACGATGGATCCGGTTATATCGCCGGGCTGTGTGGTTTGTCACGTGCCGGCGTGCTGCCAGCCGTGCTCGAGGAGCTTGCGCGTCTCCTCGACGCCGGCCGCCCAGACGCGGAGGACGTCCTCGTCGGGCAACTCGTAGAAACCCCCGTACTGGCCGTCACCCGCGAGCTCGCGCATCGCGGCCGGGGCGGCCGGCAGCGGCTGCGGCAGCGGCTCCTTCCGCTCTGCAGGCAACGCGACGCCCGGCAGGCGGGTCCAGGGGAAGCTCTCCATCCACGACGCGTGGCTCGCCCCGGGGTCGAGCGTCTGCACGAGCTGCCACACCTGCGGGCCGATCCACCAGCTGTGGAAGAGCACCTCTGCGTCGTCGTGCGCCGCGCCCCATTCGCGGCACGCGGCATCGGCGGGGGCATTACCGCCGTGGCCGTTCACGACGAGGATTCGCCGGAAGCCCTGCGCGTAGAGCGAGTCGAGTAGGTCCTGCACGACGGCCACGAGAGTCTCGACGCGCAGGGTCGGTGAGCCCGGGTAGGCGGCGAAGCTCGGCGTGAGGCCGTAGGCCAGCACCGGCAGGACCGGGACGCCGAGCGGCTCGGCGGCCTCCGCGGCCACGCGCTCGGCGAGGATGTTGTCCGTCTCGAGCGAGAGGTACGCATGCTGCTCCGTCGAGCCGATGGGCAGCACGATCCGGTCGTCGCGGCGCAGATACTCCTCGAGCTGGAACCAGTTCCGGTCGCGGACACGCACGAGGGGAGAATGGCAGGCGTTTCGGCGACGCGGTGATCTGCCGGTGCGGATCGTGCGATGATCGTTGCGCGATGAGCGCCGTCGAGCTGCACGAGTTCGAAGAAGAGGAGGAGCTACCCGCCTGGAGCCTGCCGGCGGAGGCCGTCGATCGGATTCGCGTACCGGTCACGCTGCCCGAGCAGGTGACACGGGAGTGGGCGTGGGGCGGCTCCACCGGGGCAGGCGTGCGGGTGTGCATCCTCGACAGCGGCATCGAGCTCGACCACCCGCTCGTGGGCCACGTCGACCACTCGGTCGCCGTCCGCAAGACCGAGGACGGCGAGCTGCAGGTCGTCGACGACGACGAGGGAGACCTCTGCGGCCACGGCACGGCGTGCGCGGGCGTCGTGCGGGCGCTCGCGCCCGATGTCGAGCTGACGAGCGTACGCGTCCTCGGCGCGGGCTACACGGGCGGCGGTGAGATCCTGTTGCACGGGCTCGGCTGGGCGGTCGAGCAGGGATTTCCGATCGTGAACATGAGCCTCTCGACGACGCGGACGAAGTACGTCGAACGGCTGCACGAGCTCGCCGACCGTGCCTACTTCCGGCGCGTCCTCCTCGTCGCCTCCGCCCACAACATGCCCGTCGAGAGCTTCCCATGGCGCTTTGCGAGCGTCATCTCCGTTGGAAGCCACGAGGAGAGCGATCCGCTGACGTTCTACTACAACCCCTCGCCGCCGGTCGAATTCTTCGGACGTGGCCTCGACCTGGACGTCGCCTGGCTCGGAGGCGGCACCCTGCGCTGTACAGGCAACAGCTTCGCGACGCCGCACATCGCGGCGATCTGTGCGCTGATCGTCGGCAAGCATCCCGACCTGACGCCGTTCCAGCTCAAGAGCGTCCTCTACCAGACGGCCTCGAACGCGAGGGGAGGTGCCGCGTGAGCGACCTCGAGGCGGCCGTCGCCGCGGGTGTCCTCGGAGCGGACGAGGCGCACCGCTCGCTTCTGCAGGCGACGGTCGAGGTGGCGCGGGCGATCTTCGGCGCGAAGGCCGCGTCGGTCTTCCTTCTCGACGAGGAGGCGGACGAGCTCGTCTTCGAGGCGGTGGCGGGCGAGGGCGAGGGCGAGCTGATCGGGATGCGGTTTCCGGCCGGCAACGGGATCGCGGGCTGGGTGCTCACCACACGTCAGCCGCTCGTCGTCGACGACCTGAGCGCCGACACGCGCTGGTCGCGCACGCAGGCCGAGTCGACCGGCTACGTGCCGAAGAGCATGATGTCCGTCCCGCTCCTCGTCGAGGAGCGTGCGCTCGGCGTGCTTCAGGTGCTCGATCGCCCGCCGGAGTCGAAGCTGAGGTTGGCGGAGGTCGATCTGCTGGGCCTCTTCGCGAACCAGGCTGCGATCGCGCTCGATCTGCTGCAGCGCGCACGACGGGCGCGCGAGGCGCTCGCCGGTGAGGGTCGGCTCGCGCCGCTCGCACGTGTCGCTGCTCGGCTCGAGGACGGTGAGCGCGACGCTGCCTTCGAGCTGCTGCGCGCGCTCGAGCGGGTGCTTGTCGAGACGAGCGACTAGCCCGGCAGCGCGCCGGCGGGAAGCCTGGACACCACGATGTTCTCGGCCGCCGCGAGCGTGGGGGCGTGCCCGGTGACTGCCGCGAGGAACTCGTCCCTCTGGACGGCGTAGAGCCGGAGTGGCTCGACGGCCCGCACGGTGGCCGTCCGGGGGACATCGCGCAGCAGCGCGATCTCGCCGAAGAAGTCGCCTGGGCCGAGGTCGCGCGTTGCTCCTCCGTCGAGCTCCACGACGGCCTGTCCCGCCGCGATGACGTAGAAGTGGTTGCCCGCTTCGCCGCGGGCGACCACCACCTGGCCCGCGAGCGTGGAGACCGAAGTCGCTCCTCCCGCGAGGCGCTCGAGCACCGGTTCCTCCAACTGCGCGAACATCGCGATTCTTCGCAGCAGCTCGAGCGGCTCCTCGGGGATCACGGCTTCGGCGTCGATCCGCAGCAGGCTCGGCCAGAGCGGCACGAGGAGAACAACGATGGATACACCCGTCACGACGAATGCGTCCTTCGCGCCGAGCCAGACCACCAGCCCGGCCCCCGCGAGCGAGCCGACGGCGAGCGCGCCCAGGATGACGGCTTCCTGGACGGCGAGGACACGGCCGAGCACCTCGTTCTCGGCCGAGCGTTGGAGCAGCGTGAGTCCGCCCACCTCGACCAGGACCGAGCCGACGCCGATGATGCCGAAGAGGATGAGAGCCGGTGCAAGGGTCGAAACGGCCGCTGCGAGCACCAGGGGGAGCACCGACACGAGGATCCCGAGCGCGAAGCCCGTTGCGAGCCGGCGTCGCGCGGCGACGGCGGCGACCACGAAGGCACCGGCGATGCTGCCGATGCCGATCGCGGCGTTCAGCCAGCCGACGCCGGCGCTGCCGGAGTGGATCAGGTTGATGGCGAGCACGACCAGCAGCACCTCGAGCGCTCCCGACGTGAGGGTCTGCGCTCCGGTCAGGCCGATGATCACCCGCAGGGCCGGCCGCCGCAGTACTGCTGCGAAACCCGCCGTCAGCTCCGGCAGGAATCGTGGCCTCTCGCTCCGCTCGGGCGGCTCGTCGCGCGGGATCTGGAGCACGAAGGCGGCGGACCAGACGAGGAGTGCGCCGCTGAAGGCGAAGACCGCCGCTGGACCGCTCACGGCGAGCAGCACGCCGCCGAGCGCCGGTCCCACGAACAATCCGAGACTCGAGATGGTGTTGCTGACGACGTTCGCCGCAGTCAGCTCGTCGGGCGTCTCGACGAGCAAGGGGAGCAAGGCTCCCTGCGCCGGGGCATAGGCCACGGCGGCGATGGAGGAGAGCACAGCCAGGAGGTAGACGATGTACGCAGAACCGCCTGCCACGGCCACCGCGGTCATGCCGCCACAGAGTCCGGCACGCACGATGTCCGCGCTCAACATCAGTCTGCGCCTCGACCAGCGGTCGGCGGCGACACCGAGCCAGGGAGCGGCGAGCGAGGCGCACAGGAAACGCGTGAAGAAGAGGAGCCCGACGGCGCGCGCGCCACCTGCCTGGTAGGCATAGACGGGAAGCGCGACGGCGTAGGCCCAGTTCCCCAGCGACGAGCCCACGGCTGCGATCTGCAGCTTGCGGACGTTCCGGTTCGTGAAGACTCGACGAAAGGCCTGCTGCGAAGCGGCGAAGCGGTCCACCGCGGCAGGATCTCAGGCCCGGTTGCGAATTTGAAGGGTCGATGGGAAGATTCGTCCTCCCGAGTACGTCTAGAGAAATGACAGCGCCGGAATGGCGTAGAGATTCCGAAGGAGGAGCAATGTCGGACGAGCAGCGCAAGGACGAGGACACCGAGGTCGAGTCTCATGTCCATCGGGCCGTGAACGAGGAGCCGGGCGACGAGGCCGAGACCGATGACGAGGTCGAGGCGCACGTGAAGAAGGCCCAGCCCAAGAAGTACTAGTACGACCTCCGCGTTTTGAAGGGGCCCGGTGCAAGCCGGGCCTTTTCGCGGTCCTGCCGGAAGATTTCGCTCCCGGTGCCCGTCTTGAAGGAGGACAGCGCCGAAACGGCGTACGGAGAGAATTCCCAGGAGGAACCATGTCGGACGAGCAGCTCAATCACGAGGATCCCGAGGTCGAGGGTCACGTGAGACGCGGTGCCGTGAACACGGATTCCGTGGACGAGAACGAGGACGACGAGGTCGAGGCG
>Ga0335085_10014531_pt1 | contig 11477 bp, 5 predicted proteins | sample Lox_Sample_45_FD_206712 | JGI IMG/M metagenome (GOLD analysis project Ga0335085, IMG submission 206712) | Soil microbial communities from Loxahatchee National Wildlife Refuge, Florida, United States - Lox_Sample_4.5 | ecosystem: Environmental > Terrestrial > Soil > Wetlands | place: USA: Florida... | reverse complement strand
ACATTTCCTTCGACAATACCGAGGTTGGACGCCAGGAAGCACTTGGCGTTATGACCGCACTCGGGCTTCCAGGTAGCACTACTTGGACGAAGGATAACCCGGCCAAGATCGTCCTCTCCGGCGGATCACCGACCGACAACAATGCTCACCTGGTCCGCGGAGGCCAGATGGAAATCGTTCAACCCTACATTGACCAGGGCGTTGTCAAAGTCGTCGCCGATCAGTGGGTGGATAACTGGGATGCCACCAATGCTGAGAAGATGATGGAAAACATCCTCACCGCACAGCAGAATAAGATCGATGGTGTGGTCGCCTCCAACGATGGTACCGCATTGGGCGAGCTTCAAGCCATGAAGGCTCAGGGCTTGGCAGGTAAAGTGCCGATCTCCGGCCAGGATGCCACTGCCGACGGTGCCAACAGCATCGTCAAAGGCGAGCAGACCGTGAGCGTCTTCAAAGACATTCGCCTGCTCTCCCCTATGGCGGTAGATCTGATGGATAAGCTGCTCAAGGGTCAAACCATCGCTGACCTGAAGGGTTTCGATTTGACACTGCTGACGGGTGACAAAACCAAGACCGGTACAGTCATGTGTGCCTTCCTACCGGTTGTACAGGTCACTAAGGCTAATGTCTACGACGTAGTCGTCAAGTCATGCTTCCAAAAATACGACGATGTCTATCGTGACATTCCGGATGCTCAAAAGCCACCCAAACCGACTTGCCCATAACATCTCATCTCCCCAACCATGCCAGAACGGATGGTTGGGGAGAACCAGTCTAATGTAATTTCTGGAGTCGGGCTTCCTTGTGATGTAGAAAATCTTCAATTTCCAGGAAGCCCACTCCAGATCAGGACGGAAGGAGCGTTGAATGAGTGACGATATCATCCTCGAATTTAAGAACGTCACCAAGAAATTTCCCGGTATCACGGCATTGAACGACGTTTCTTTTCAGATCCGGCGTGGTGAGATTCACGGAATTTGCGGTGAAAACGGGGCGGGGAAGTCTACTCTAATGAAGATCCTTTCAGGTGTGTATCCATGGGGAACCTACGAAGGGCAGATTCTTTACGAAGGACAGGAATTAAAACTCGAGAGCAGTTCCATCCAACAGGCCACCGAAGAGGGTATAGCCATTGTTTATCAGGAACTAACCCTGGTGCCCAGCATGACGGTCGGCGAGAACATCTTCTTGGGACGGGAACCTGTGGAGAACGGCGTGATCAACTGGGACAGGCTTTACGCCGAAACCGGGCAATTATTGGAAAAATATAATCTGGAGGTTCGTCCACAGGAAACTGTCAAACATTTGGGCGTCGGTAAAATGCAGATGACCGAGATTGCCAAGGCACTTTCGGAGAATGCAAAGGTGCTGATATTGGACGAACCAACCAGCGCGCTTGCCGAAGCTGAAATTGAAAAATTGATGGGGATCCTTCGGGGCTTAAAAGAACACGGCGTAACCATAATTTATATCAGTCACAGATTGAATGAATTCTTCCAGATTGCCGATTCGATCACTGTTTTGCGGGATGGGAAGGTAATCACATCCCAACCGACGAAGAATTTTAATATGGAGTCGGTGGTACGGAATATGGTCGGACGGGAAATGACCGAGCGGTTTCCAAAGGGGAATCGCAACCCAGGCGATGTCATTTTTGAGGTGGAAGACCTCCACGCGGTGGATCCCGATGATAAGAACAATGAAATCATCAAAGGGGTTACGTTCAATGTGCGGAAGGGTGAAATATTTGGTATTGCCGGTTTGATGGGGTCCGGGCGTACGGAGCTTGTGACGACAATATTTGGTGAATATGGAAAGATCACCAAAGGCAAAATAAAGCTGGAAGGCAAGGAGATCATAATCCCCAACTCCCATGAAGCCTTGTTGCAGGGTATCAGCCTTGTCCCGGAAGATCGAAAACGGTATGGCCTGGTTTTAAATCAGTCAATCCTGAAGAATATTTCCCTTGCAAACCTGGATCGATTTGCCTCTTTCTTTCGCATTGATGGATTCAAGGAATTGAAAGAAAGCATCCATTTTGCCCAAAGCCTGGTGATTAAGGCACCCAATTTGGAAGCCCCGGCGGATTCACTATCCGGCGGGAATCAACAGAAGGTCGTGATCTCCAAGTGGCTCATGTCACAGCCAAAGGTTCTGATCATGGACGATCCCACCCGCGGGATTGACGTAGGTACAAAATATGAAATCTACAAGATCATGAATGATTTGGCCGAGAAAGGCATAGCCATTATTATGATCTCAAGTGATCTGGAAGAGGTGCTTGGAATGAGTGACCGGATTATGGTCATGCATGAGGATCATTCCGTTGGCACTTTCGATACCGCTGACGCGACGCAAGAAAAGATCATGGCTTTGGCCGCCGGCGTTGCAACAACGTAAATTTAAAAAGAGGAGAAATTATGGAAAACACTAATGTTCCAGCCAAATCAGGAGTCTTTTCTGAGATCTCCAAACGTCTGCAGGTAAACCTCCAGACTTATGCCCTGGTGATCGCACTGATTGTCATTTGGGGGCTCTTTTTTATCTTGACGAAAGGACTTTATCTCTCTCCCCAAAATTTCTCGAACCTGTTCCGGCAGATGACCGTAACAGCAGTGTTATCGGTCGGCATGGTTCTCGTCATCGTGACCGGCAACATCGACCTATCCGTAGGAAGGCTGGCTGGTTTTGTTTCCGTTGTGGTGGCAGCATTCCAGGCGAACATCTGGCACGAGCTCCTCCCCGGTCAACCGCTGATTCTTACAACGGGGTTGTCAGTTATTGTTGGGTTGCTGGTAGGCATACTCTATGGTGTGGCCCAAGGATACATCATTGCCTATTTGCGGGTCACGGCATTCATCGTGACGCTTGCCAGCATGTGGATCCTCAACGGACTTATTCTCCTCATCACGGTTGGAAAGACCATTCCGGCAAACCAACCCATTTTTTCTGAGATCGGCCAGGGATATCTTCCGAATGTAGTTGGCTGGCTGCTCGCCGGGTTGGTTGTGGCGCTGCTTTTCTTTAATATGTTTAGCAGCCGTCGAAGGAAAGTCAAATATGGTTTTGAGTTACCCCCATTTTACCTGGACCTCGCCAAGACTATTTTCTTCAGCCTGCTGGTGGTTGGGTATGTTTTTTATGTAAATAAATACCAGGGTGTTCAAGTTCCGGTATTGATACTAGCCATTTTGGCAGTAACGGTATCTTATATTTCAAGCAATACCCGGTTTGGACGCTATTCATACGCCATTGGCGGCAATCGTGAAGCAGCCAGGTTATCCGGTATCAACATCAAGAGCAACATCTTTAAAATATTCATCCTGATGGGTTTCCTGTGCGGTATCTCGGGTATCATGCTGGCCTCTTACGTCGGGTATGGCACCATTGCGGCTGGAACTTCCTACGAACTTATTGCGATCGCAGCATGCATCCTGGGTGGAACGTCCACCCTGGGCGGCGAAGGTACCATTTTTGGTGCCATGGTCGGCGCACTGATCTTGGCCAGCCTTACCAATGGGCTCCAGCTCATGAACGTCGCGGCTGCCTCTGTGTATATCCTCACCGGGCTGGTATTGGTCGTGGCTGTCATCGGGGATGTTTATCTCAAGATGAACCGCTAGCCAAATCCCATTCGAAGGAGCATGCTATGTCAGACTATTCCCCTAAACCCGAACACAAATTCACTTTTGGTCTGTGGACCGTGGGTTCACGCGGCTCGGACCCGTTCGGTTCGGCCGTCCGCGAGCACAAGACACCCGCAGAGCTCGTCTACCTTCTCGGCGAAGTCGGCGCATATGGCGTCAATTTCCATGACAACGACCTGATCCCTATCGACGCCACGCCCGCCGAAGCGGACGCCATTAAAAAGGATTTCCGCAAAGCCCTGGCGGACACCGGCCTCATCGTCCCGATGGCGACCACCAACCTGTTCAGCGACCCGGTCTTCAAGGATGGCGCGTTCACCAGCAACAATCCCAAGGTCCGCGCCTATGCCCTGCAAAAGACGATGAATGCCATTGACTTGGGCGTGGAATTCGGCGCGAAGGTTTATGTTTTCTGGGGTGGTCGTGAAGGCACCGAAACAGATTCAAGCAAAAATGCAGTTGAAGCGATCAAGCACAGCCGCGAAGGGATGAACTTCCTGTGCGAATATGCCATCGATAAGAAGTATGACTTGAAGTTCGCGCTCGAAGCCAAGCCGAATGAACCGCGCGGTGATATCTACAACCCGACCACCGGTCATATGTTGGCTTTCATTGCCACCCTCGATCACCCTGAAATGGTGGGTGTCAATCCAGAAGTGGCGCATGAGCATATGGCAGGTATCAACTTCATGCACGGGGTCGCTCAGGCATGGGAGGCGGGTAAACTCTTCCACATCGACCTGAATGACCAGTATCCCGGGCGTTACGACCAGGATTTGCGCTTCGGCTCGCGCGATATCAAGGCGGCTTTCTATCTCGTTAAGTTCCTTGAGGATGTTAAGTACACCGGCTCGCGCCACTTCGACGCACACGCCTACCGCACCGAGGATTTCGAGGGCGTTAAGGACTTTGCACGCGGCTGCATGCGCACCTATCTCATCCTGAAGGAAAAAGCTATGCAATTCAACGCGGACAAGGAAGTGCGTGCCTTAATCGACGAGATCAACGCGGATGATGGGAAGATGACCCCTTACTTTGGCAAGTACTCCGCCAAAAAGGCGGCCGCACTCAAAAAGCAATCCTTCGACCGCATTGCCATTTCCAAGCGCGGGCTTAAATACGAACGGCTCGACCAACTGACGATTGATATTCTGACGGGGATACTATAGCGAAATTGTCACCCAGCCTGCAGCTTTCTCTTCCAGCTAATAACGAACCTGCCAGCTGCCCAGGAGATTAACATGTACTTTCTCGGCATAGACGTGTCCACAACCGCCACAAAAACTCTTCTGGTCAATGAGCGCGGAGAAGTGGCGGCAGTTGCATCCAGCCCGCACACACTTCAAACGCCGAAGCCGCTTTGGTCGGAACAGAATCCGCTTGAGTGGTGGCGGGCAGTTTCAGCGAGTATCACGTCAGTGTTGCAAAAAGCAAAGTTGGGTGGGGAAAGCGTCGCCGCGATTGGTCTGACAGGGCAGATGCATGGCCTCGTCTTATTGGATGCACGCGGGGAAGTCCTGCGTCCCGCTATTCTCTGGAACGACCAGCGCACGCAATCTCAGTGTGACGAGATTCACCGGCGCATCGGGAAGGAGAAATTCATCTCGATCACCGGCAACGTGGCGTTGACCGGATTCACCGCGCCCAAGATTTTGTGGGTGGCTGAAAACGAGCCGGAAGTGTATGCAAAAGCGCGGCATGTGTTGCTGCCGAAGGATTATGTACGCTATAAGTTGACAGGTGAATACGCCATGGACAAGGCGGATGGCGCCGGGACAGTGCTGTTTGACCTGAAGAAGCGCGACTGGTCGGGGGAAGTGCTGGAAACCCTGGGCATCCCGGCGAACTGGATGCCGCCCACTTTCGAAGGGCCGGAGTTCACCGGCGCGCTGACTCCCGAGGCCGCGACTGCAATCGGGCTGAAGGCTGGCACGCCTGTCGCAGCGGGCGGCGGCGACCAATCTGCGCAGGCGGTGGGCGTGGGCGCGGTCGAGCCGGGTGTGGTGGCGCTGACGGTCGGTACAAGCGGCGTAGTGTTTGCGACCACACCCTCCGCATTGATCGAACCTGAAGGCCGCCTGCACGCCTTCTGTCATGCCGTCCCCGGCATGTGGCACTTCATGGGAGTGATGCTCTCAGCGGCGGGCAGCCTGCAATGGTATCGGGACACCCTGGTTCCTGGTGTCAGTTTTGATGATTTACTGAGCGAAGCTGAACCGATCCCGGCGGGCAGTGAAGGGCTGCAATTCTTACCTTACTTAAGCGGCGAGCGGACACCTCATCCTGACCCGCTGGCGCGCGGCGCGTGGATCGGTCTGACCCTGCGTCACGGTCGGGGTCATATGACGCGCGCTCTGCTTGAAGGTGTTTCCTTCGGTCTTAAGGACAGTTTCACGCTGATCCAGCAAGCCGGCCTGGGTGAAATCCGCCAGGTACGGGCCTCCGGCGGCGGGACAAAAGGAGCCCTGTGGCGACAGATCCTTGCATCGGTGTTGGAAGCCGAACTGGTGACAGTCAACACGACCGAGGGCGCGGCTTTCGGAGCCGCCCTGCTGGCGGGAGTCGGCGCTGGGGCATGGAGCAGTGTGCCGGCGGCGTGTACAGCCGTCGTCAGAATCACCGGCAGCACGCACCCTGATCCCGCACAGGTGGAGGCCTATCACAAAGCCTATCCACTATACCGGGAACTATACCCGGCACTCAAGCCCAGCTTCAATAAAATATCTCAGGATTCAATCTAACCCAGAGCCTCTGGCCAGAGGGATCGGTATTTCGGCCTGAAGATTGGCGGTTCTCGTCGGTGCTGTTCAGGTCAACGGGGTGAACCCTGTGAAGTTCAGTTGTCAGATGTGGGATGGGATTGAATGTGCGGAGTTGTGCGGGTAAGGGCGATCACAATCAATGGCACCCAGGGAGCCTGGAGCACAGAGAACTGGACCATCACCCTCTCACCGTGAGTACCATTACAATTGATTGACGGTAGCGCGCCTGCAGTAGGCGCGCTACTTTTTAATTTCCATGGTGACAACCCAAATATCTTGTTTCTATCACGGCGTATAATGGATGAGCAGGCAAGTGACTGGAAAACGGACGACCAGAGGATAAATTATGGCCACCCCATTTGATCCACGCGCGGAGAACAACATTGATCCCGCCCACGATGTATACCGCTATACCCCCCGTTCCCTGCAGCCCATCTTCTCGCCAAGAACCGTGGCGGTGATCGGTGCCACCGAAAAGGCCGGCAGCGTGGGCCGCACCGTTATCTGGAATCTCATCAGCAGTCCCTTCGGGGGGACGGTCTTCCCCGTCAACCCCAAACGGGCTAACATCCTGGGCATCAAGGCCTATCCCACCATCCGGGACCTGCCGGACCCGATCGACCTGGCGGTCGTTGTCACCCCCGCCCCCACCGTCCCGGACATCATCGAGGAATGTGTGCAGGCCGGGGCGAAAGGCGCCATCGTCATCTCGGCTGGATTCAAGGAAGTGGGCCCGGAAGGCGTCGCGCTTGAAGCCCATATCCTGGAGCATGCCCGGCACGGCAAAATGCGCGTGATCGGTCCCAACTGCCTGGGCGTGATGAACCCCCTCACCGGCCTGAACGCCACCTTTGCCACGGCGACCGCCCGGCCTGGCAAGGTGGCTTTTATCAGCCAGTCAGGCGCGCTGTGCACCTCCGTGCTGGACTGGTCACTGAAGGAGCATGTCGGCTTTTCCGCCTTTGTCTCGATCGGCTCCATGCTGGATGTCGGCTGGGGCGACCTGATCTACCATCTGGGCGACGACCCGCAGACCCAGAGCATCGTGATGTACATGGAAACCATCGGGGATGCGCGCTCCTTCATGTCGGCCGCACGCGAAGTGGCGCTGACCAAGCCCATTATCGTCATCAAGCCCGGGCGCACCGAGGGCGCCGCGCGGGCCGCCGCCTCCCACACCGGCTCGCTGACCGGTTCCGACGAGGTGCTCGACACCGCTTTCCGGCGCTGCGGGGTGCTACGCGTACAGACCATCGGCGAGATCTTCTTCATGGCGGAGGTGCTCGCCAAGCAGCCGCGCCCCAAAGGCCCCCACCTGACCATCCTGACCAATGCCGGTGGCCCTGGCGTGCTGGCCGTGGACGCCCTGCTTACCAGCGGCGGCCAGCTGGCGGAGCTTTCCACACAGGCCATGCAGAAACTCAACGGGATCCTGCCGCCGCAGTGGAGTCACAACAACCCGGTCGACATCCTCGGGGATGCCTCCCCGGAACGCTACGCCCAGGCGCTGGAGGTCACGGCGCAGGATGAGGCCAGCGACGGCCTGCTGGTGGTGCTCACCCCCCAGGCCATGACGGACCCCACCGCCACGGCCGAGGCGCTCAAATACTATGCCCGGAGCTACGACAAGCCCATCCTGGCCTCCTGGTCGGGCGGGCAGGGCATCGCCGCAGGCGAGTCCATCCTCAACGAGGCCGGCATCCCGACCTTCATGTATCCCGATACGGCAGCGGAAGCCTTCGCATATATGTGGAAATACACGGACAACCTGAAAGCCCTGTACGAAACGGTCAGCCTGCCTCAGGACACCGCTTCAAAACTGGACCACGAGACCGCAACCGCGATCATTGACAAGGCTCGCGCCTCCGGCCGGCTCCTGCTGACCGAAGCGGAGTCAAAGCAGCTGCTGGCTGCGTATGGCATACCTACCATACCCACGCACATTGCCACCACTGTTGACGAGGCTGTCGGGAAAGCCGGACAACTTGGATACCCGGTGGTGCTCAAGCTCCATTCTGAAACCGTGACTCACAAGACGGACGTGGGCGGCGTGCAATTGGACTTGAAAGGCGAGCAGGCCGTTCGGTCTGCGTTCGAAGCGATCAAGGGAGGCGTCAAGGCGGACGATTTCCTGGGTGTCACTGTCCAACCCATGGTCAGGCTGCCTGATGCTTATGAACTGATCATCGGCTCCAGCATCGATCCACAGTTCGGACCTGTCGTGCTGTTCGGAATGGGCGGCCAGCTGGTTGAGGTCTTCAAGGACCGTTCGTTGGGGTTGCCCCCGCTCAACACCACGCTCGCCCGCCGCATGATCGAGCGTACCCGGATCTTTGAGGCTCTCAAGGGCGTACGCGGACGTCCACCGGTGGACATTACTGCCCTCGAGCAATTGCTGGTGCATTTCAGTCAACTGGTAGCCGAACAGAGGTGGATCAAAGAGTTGGACATCAATCCCCTTCTGGCATCCCATGCCGGCCTGCTGGCGCTGGATGCACGGGTGGTGATCCATAACGCTAAAGACGAAAGAGAATTGCCCAGGCTCGCCATTCGTCCTTACCCGAGCCAGTACATAGCCTCCTGGACAATGAAGGATGGAGAGAATGTGGTGATCCGCCCCATCCGGGCGGAAGATGAAATGCTCATGCGCGAGTTTCATGTTTCGCTCTCCGAAGAGACCGTTTATCTGCGCTACCTCTCTCCCCTGCTGGTCAGCGCGCGCACCACGCATGAACGCCTGGCGCGCGTGACTCATAACGATTACGACCGGGAGATCGCACTGGTGGCTGAAGGCGAGGAGAACGGGAAAAAAGCCATCCTGGGGGTCGGACGCCTGAGCAAGCTGCACGGGACCGGCGACGAAGCCCGCTTCACCATGCTGATCTCCGACCGTTACCAGGGCAAAGGCCTGGGCAAGGAACTGTTGACGCGCACGATCCAGATCGGCCGAGACGAAAAGATCCAACGCATCATCGCCTTGATGTCGCCAGAGAACGAAACCATGAAAAGCCTGTGCCGGTCGGTGGGTTTCTCTTCGTTCGAGGTTGATCCTGAAAACGGGATGTTAAAGGCGCAAATCGAGTTGTGAGAACACTGCTGAGCCAGCGTTTCGGATCTCCTTAACCCAATTGGATTGCGAGTGACAGTAACGCGCCCACCAGCTAGGGCGCGTTACCTTTTAATTTTCTACTGGTAATCACTCAAAATAGAACTAAAGATAATCTCCATAGTTACCCATATTTTCCACTGCGGAGTTTCCCAATTGCACCCGAAACAGGAAAGGCGACACTGGCTGAAGTATGAATTGTCAGTCATCTTGCCAACCTTTTGGTTTTCTTGTACAGGATGATTATTGCTCAAGCCACTATCGGATTGATTGCATTCTACGTCCTCAAAACATTTGGGATGTAACTGGACATTAACTAAGGTGCGATTTTCCGGTACGAAATTATCATACAGCGGCGGCCTGGATATTCCCGCAAACGCCTTTGCTGCAAGGTCCGCTTCTTAATCTCGGCTCTTCGGTTTAGTACCTCCTTCCCCCTGCCGGAATATACATCTGCAGGGGTAAAATTATTTGGCGACTCGTGTTAGCGCTGGGGGTTGTAGTACTCCACAAAGCTGGCGATCTCGGCTTCGAGCGTTCCTGGAAGAAAGTAGTTCTGCAAGTTCACAATATTCTTCATGGAGCGGTGGTAACGTTCGATCCTGCCCTGGGTCATGAGGTGGTCGGGTGCGCCCCGGGTGTGTTCGATATTTCTGTGTTCCAGGAAGTGTTGCAGCTCTTTGGAGACATAACGCGAATTAACATCTTCAGGTATGTAGCCGTTGCGAATATCTGGGGATCGATCAACTTCTCGGGAGTCGGGGGATTCGGTCCAAAAATTTGGCTATCCCTCAGCGTGTGATTCTCACATCCTTACTATAATCTCAGGCGGAAAACCATCTAGCAGGAAATCAAACGGAGTAAAATATTCCTATTGATAGGCCACCAGGCAGAAAGTCTTGGATTGCAGAATAGCCTTAAACTAAAACGATAGACTGGTCTTAGATATTTCCGGGTTCTCCATGTCCTCACTTATCTCTCCTCGACAAGACCTCCCCCCTTATACGATCGGGATCCTGACCGCCCGACTCAGCGGGCCGAACGAGATCAATCTCTGGCACGGGGTTGCAGAGAGGGCTCGGGAGAGGAATATCAACCTCATTTTCTTCTCCGGGGGAATTCCTCATTGGACGCAATTGTATGAGGCACAACGGAATATCCTCTTCAATATCGCCGGCCAGCCCAATGTGGACGGCCTGCTGGTCTGGTCAAACATACTCAGTCATACGCTTGACCGCACCGGCTTAATAGACTTCTGCCAGCGTTATGCCCCTCTCCCGATCGTCAGCATGGGCATGCTGATCCCCTCGATCCAAAGCATCCGAATTGATATGCAGGAGGGGGTCCGCAAATTAATCTCCCATTTGATCGAAAAACACGGCCGGAAAAAGATCGCTTTTATTCGCGGGCCGGAAGTCAGCCAGGACGCAGAAGACCGGTACTCCGCCTATCTCGAAACGCTTGACCACTACCATCTCCCGGTGGATCCCAGACTGGTCGTATCCGGCGATTTTCGCAGGTATTCGGGCACCACAGCCATCCAGCAACTCATGGACACCTCCCATCTCGGGTTCGACGCCATCGCCTCGGCCAACGACAACATGGCGATCGGGGCTCTGCAGGCACTTCAGGCGCGCGGCATCCGGGTCCCGGAGGAAGTGATCGTCGCAGGCTTTGATGATATCGAGGAAACGAGAGCGGTCACCCCGTCGCTCACCACGGTCCGGGCCCCCTGGCATGACTTGGGCATCAAGAGCATCGACCTGGTCATTTCGAGAATGGGGAATGAGCCTCTGCCCGAACAGATCCTCCTGGAAACCGAGCTCGTCTGCCGGCAATCCTGCGGATGTCAGCAGGCACTGATTGTTAAAAGCACGCAGCCCTCGGAGGGCGGCTCTAGCAGGCCTCAGGTCGTCCTGGCTCACTCAACCGCTCAAGTCATTCCCGATCAGAATCCCC
>Ga0335085_10014530_pt1 | contig 11477 bp, 9 predicted proteins | sample Lox_Sample_45_FD_206712 | JGI IMG/M metagenome (GOLD analysis project Ga0335085, IMG submission 206712) | Soil microbial communities from Loxahatchee National Wildlife Refuge, Florida, United States - Lox_Sample_4.5 | ecosystem: Environmental > Terrestrial > Soil > Wetlands | place: USA: Florida... | reverse complement strand
AGGCACAGGCTCCCGAAAACCAGAACAATGCGGCCGCCAACGCCGCCGCCAATCCAGCGGGCCAGGTTGCGCCTGCCGCCCCGGCGACCCCCCATGTGATCCAGCACATCGTGGTGCGGGGGACACAGCGAGTGGAACCCGGCACCGTGCTCACCTATGTGGGACTGCGCGAGGGCGACAATTTCACCCCCTCCGATGCCGACACCGCGCTCAAGGCGCTAACCGCGACCGGACTGTTCAGCGACGTCAAGACCGACTTCGACGAAGCGACGGGGACGCTAACCATCCGGGTCACCGAGAATCCGATCGTCAACCAGGTCGTGTTCGAGGGCAATTCCAAGGTCAGCGACAAGGATCTCACCAAGGAAGTCCAGATCAAGCCGCGCGCGGTCTTCACCCGCGCCAAAGTGCAGGCCGATGTTCAGCGTATCGTCGAGCTTTACCGCCGCAACGGCAAATTCGCCGCCCGAGTCGATCCGGAGATCATCCAGCGTCCCGACAACCGAGTGGACCTGATCTTCTCCATTACCGACGGTCCCACCACCGGGGTCAGCCGCATCAACTTTGTCGGCAACCATGTCTTCGACGGCGACACCTTGAAAGGCCAGATCGCCACCGAGGAAAGCCGATGGTGGAAATTCCTGGCGTCCAACGACAATTATGACCCAGACCGGCTGCAATTCGACCGCGAGTCGTTGCGACGCTACTACATCAATCACGGCTATGCCGACTTCAAGGTGTTAAGCGCGGTGGCCCAGCTCACCCCCGACCGTACCAGCTTCTACATCACCTTCACTGTGTCGGAAGGCATCCGCTACCGTTTCGGCAATGTCACTATCGATTCCAAGATCCACGAGTTACCTGCGACACAGCTGAGGCCGCTGGTGAATGTCCAGACTGGCGACATTTATTCCCAGGAGGCGGTGCAGAAGGCGATCGATGCGCTGACCAATGCAGCCGGCACCAGGGGTTATGCCTTCGCCCAAGTCCATCCCCGCTTCCGGCGCAATATCCAGACCCACACGATCGATCTGGGGTTTGAGATTGTGCAGGGTCCGCGCGTCTACATCGAGAAGATCAACATCTCGGGCAATACCCGCACCCATGACGACATCATCCGCCGTCAGTTCCGGCTCCAGGAAGGCGACGCCTTCAACCAGGTGCTTGTCGACCGTTCGCGTACGCGTATCCGCGGCCTGGGCTTCTTCAAGGAGGTCGAAGTCAAAAACGTGCCGGGCAGCCAGCCCGACCGCACCAACCTGACGGTGAACGTCACCGAACAATCCACCGCCTCGCTTTCGGTCGGCCTAGGCTATTCCTCGACCACCTCGCTGCTCGGCGAAGTCAGCTACACCGACAGCAACTGGTTCGGCCGCGGGCAAAATCTGCGCGTGTCGCTGCAGGCCTCCTACATCACCAAGCAGGCGCAATTCTCTTTCACCGAACCCAACTTCCTGGGCCGTGATGGCCTCGCGGCCGGCTTCGATCTCTACGAAACCCAGACAAATTTCGACCAGGCGGCCTTCCAGAGCAATGCATCCGCCGTGGTCCTTCGCACGGGCTATGCGATTTCCGAATACAGCACCGTAGCGCTGAACTATACCTACAAGATCGAGAATGTGAGGCCTTATGCGGGTGCGCCATTGAATGTCCAGCTGGCGGCCGGCTCGCTCAACGGTTCGCAAATCGGCTTTACCTATGCCTATAACGACCTGGACGATATCCGCCGTCCGACCACCGGCTCGACCTTTGCCTTCTCGCAGCAATTTGCCGGTTTCGGCGGCAACATGAAATTCCTCAAGTCCGTGGTCACAGGCGCCACCTATACGCCCATGTTCGACGGCGCGGTGATCGCCACCCTGCAAGGCCGTGCCAATTACATTACCGGCTACGGCGGCTCCTTCGTGCCGTTCGAGGAACGCCTATTTGACGGCGGCGACACCTTCCGCGGGTTTGCGCTGGCCGGCGTAGGTCCCCGCGATATCGCGGCATATAACAATACCGGGGCACTGGGCGGCACGGTGGACGCCATTGGCACCGTGCAGTTGCGTTTCCCCTCGCTGGTCCCGGAAAGCTATGGCATTAATATGGGTCTGTTCTCCGATTTCGGCACCCTGGGGCGGCTGGACAATCTCACGTCGGCCACCCGCATCTGCACCGGGGCGCAATATTCCGGCATCGGCACCTGCGTGAAGGACAATCTGGCCTTCCGTGCCTCTGCCGGCATCAGCGTCCAATGGAAATCACCCTTCGGGCCGGTCCAGATCGACCTTGGCCTGCCTTATGTGAAAACCTATTACGACAGACCGCAAATCATCCACTTCAGTACAGCGACAGGATACTAGACGATGAAACGAATCCTTCTCCCCGCGCTCGCCTTCGCGAGCCTTTCCACAGCCGCCCTAGCCGATCCGCCCCAGCCCAAGATCGTGGTTCTGGATCGTGGCGCCATCATGCAGTTTTCCAAGGCTGGCCAGGATATCGCCAAGCAGATGCAGGCCTATTCGGCTCAGGCCAAGGCTGACCTGCAGGGCCAGAGCCGTGCACTGGAAGCGGAGGGACGCAGCCTGCAGCAGCAAGTGGCGATCCTGGCACCCGATGTGAAGGCCAAGAAGGTCGCTGCTTTTGAAGCCAAGCAGCAGGCGCTGCAGGGTCAGGTGGCCAAGAAGGACGAGCAGATGCGCTATGCTTTCGCCCAGGCGCGCGCGCAGATGGAAGCCAAGCTGGGCCCGATCCTGCAGGCTCTGGTGAAGGCGCATGGGGCCAATATGGTGCTGGACAAGCAAGCCGTCGTCTTCGCCACCGCCAGCGGATTTGACATCACGGGCGATGCCATCAACCAGCTCAACCAGCAACTGCCGACACTTAAGGTCAACTTCAACGTGACGCCGCCGGCCGCGCCCGCGCCGAAAAAATAAGTCGCGAAAGGCAGGCTATGGCTGACCCCCGCTTTTTCGACAATCTCGGGCCATTCAGCCTGGCGCAGATTTGCGAAAAAGCGGGGATTGCCATTCCCGCCGGCGCCGACGGCACGCGGCTGTTTTTTGATCTGGCGGATCTGGCGGCGTCCGACAGCCGGCACCTGACTTTCTTCTCGGGCAATTTTGCCCTTCGCGATGCCTTCGCGGCCAGCCGCGCGGGCGCGTGTCTTGTGGCAGAGAAGCTAAAGCGCCCCGACCCGCCGCAAGGCATGATTTTGCTGGAAGCACCATCGGTTTCTCACGCCTTTGCCGCTGCCGCAGCCCTGTTCTATCCGCTGCATTCCCAGCCGATATGGCCGCAAGCAGGGCCGGCCATATCGCCCCAGGCGCGCATCGGCAAGAATGTGGCGCTTGGCACATATGTAACGGTGGGAGCAGCGGCCGAAATCGGCGAGGGCAGCCGGATCGGCCCGGGCGCCGTCATCGGTCCAGGGGTCGCGATCGGGCGCAATTGCGAGATCGGAGCCAACGTCTCTATCAGCCATGCCTATGTCGGCGACCGTGTGATCATCCTACCGGGCGCGCAATTGGGTCAGCCAGGCTTCGGTTTTGCCGCCCGCGGTGAGCAGTATCTCAAGATCCCCCAACTCGGACGCGTCATCATCCAGGACGATGTCGAGATCGGTGCGTGTACCACGATCGACCGTGGCGCCTTGGGCGATACCGTGGTCGGCGAAGGCTCCAAGCTCGATAATCTGGTAATGATCGCGCACAATTGCCGCATCGGCCGCCATTGCGTGATCGCCGGCCAGACTGGACTGGCCGGCAGCGTCGTGCTGGAAGACGGCGTGGTGCTGGCCGGTCAGGTCGGACTGGGTGACCACAGCCATGTCGGCGCCCGCGCGCGCATGGGCGCACGTTCCGGAACCGGTTCCAGCATCTATCTGGAAGGCGGGATCGATTATGGCGGGGCGCCCGCGAAACCTGTAAGAGAGTGGGCGCGGGAAATGCATGCCCTGACGCGGCTGGCGCGCCAGCGCAAGCAGGCCAAAAATGAGTGACACAAGCGTGATGAGGGAATTGGCAGCGCTGGATGTCGAACAGATCAAGAAGCTCCTGCCACACCGCGCGCCCATGCTTTTCGTGGAGCGGCTTGCAGATATCGTCCCCGGCGAAAGCGCCACCGGCTACAAGGCGGTGAGCGTCAACGAGCCTTACTTTCTGGGTCATTTTCCCGAGCGAGCCGTGATGCCCGGAGTCCTGATTGTCGAAGCCATGGCCCAGACCGCGGGCGCACTGGTAGTGCACAGCCAGATGGGGAGTGCCGCGCCCGTAGTTTATTTCATGACCATCGAGCAGGCGCGCTTCCGCAAGCCCGTCGTGCCGGGCGACTTGCTGCGCATGCCGGTAAAAAAGCTGCGCCAGCGCGGACCGGTCTGGAAATTCTCCGGCCAGGCACTGGTCGGCGACGATCTTTGTGCGGAAGCGGAGTTCACCGCCATGATCCATGACGGCTCCGCCGGATGAGCGTGCATCCCTCGGCCGTGGTGGAAGACGGTGCTATGCTTGGCGCCGGGGTGGAGATCGGACCGTTCTGCCATGTCGGTCAGCGCGTCGTGCTGGAGGAAGGGGTGCGCCTCAGGTCGCACGTCTCCATCACCGGTATCACCCGGGTGGGCCGAGCTTGTGAGCTTTATCCCGGGGTAGTGCTGGGCGGCGGTGGCCAGATTCGCGGCAATGATTTTACCGAAGGCCGGCTGGAAATCGGGCAAGGCTGCGTGCTGCGCGAAATGGTTTCGATGCATGTGGGCAGCAGGAAGGGCGGGGGCCTGACCCGCATCGGTGAAAAAGGCTACTTCATGGCCAATTCCCATGTCGGTCATGACTGCCATGTCGGCGACGGCGTGACCTTTTCCAACTCGGTGGCTTTGGGCGGTCATGTGGAAATCGGTGACGGCGTGATTTTTGGCGGCCTGGCCGCTGTGCAGCAATTCTGCCGGGTGGGCAAGGGCGCCATGGTGGGTGGGCTTACCGGTGTCAATCGTGACGTCATTCCCTATGCCATGGCGTTTGGCGATCATGTCGAGCTGGCGGGACTGAACCTGATCGGGCTCAAGCGCCGGGGGTTGTCGCGCGACACAATTAATGCCATGCGTGCAAGCTTCCGCGCCATCTTTCAGGCGGCAGACGGCGGGCCAGTCGCCCAGCGGGCGCGTGCGGTCCATGCGCGCTTTCCGGACGTGCCGGAAGTGGGCGAGATGGTCGATTTCATCTTGGCCGATGCCAAGCAGGAATTGTGCCTGGCGCGCCGGCGCGGGGCCCGCAGTTGACGGTGCTTGGCCTCATCGCCGGTGGTGGAGAGTTGCCGCGCGCCGTGGCCGAAGCCGCCCGTGAGGCGGGACGCAGTGTCTTCGTCATCCCGCTCGTGGGAAGCCTGGCCGATGATTGGGTCAAGGACTTCCCGCACGAGTTTCTGTCTCCGGGCGAACCGGGGCGCATCATCAAGGCGCTGAAAGCTGCAGGCGCCGGCGATGTGTTGCTGGCGGGACGGGTGGACCGGCCGAGATTCACCGAATTGAAGCTCGACGCCAAGGGCATGATGCTCCTGCCCAAGGCAATTGCTGCGGCGAAAAAGGGCGACGATGCGCTGTTGCGCTTCATTGTCGGAATCTGCGAGGACGAAGGCCTCAAGGCCGTCAGCGTGGCCGAGGCTGCGCCATCGCTGGTGACGGAGGAAGGCGTGTTTGGCGCCGTCATCCCCACAGCCCAACATCGCAGCGACATTGACCAGGGGTTGCGCATCGTGCATGCGCTTGGGACGCTGGATGTGGGCCAGGCGGCCGTGGTGTGCGAAGGCCTGGCACTGGCAGTGGAAGCCGCAGAGGGCACCGATGCCATGCTGGCGCGCGTAGGCACATTGCGCGAAACCCTGCGCGGCACGGCGGGCAAAAATCGCGGGGTGCTGGTAAAGGCGCTCAAGCCAACCCAGGATGCCAAGACCGACATGCCGGTGGTGGGCGTGGAAACGGTAAAGAACGCCGCCGCGGCGCACTTGGCCGGCATCGCGCTGGAGGCAGGCAAGGCTCTCATTTTGAACAAGCGAGCGGTCAAGGCTGAAGCCGACCGGCTGGGCCTTTTCATCATAGGCGTCAAGCCGTGAACCACGTGGCGCACGCGCCCGCAGATGCGCAAACAATCAACGTCATGATCGTCTGCGGTGAGCCGTCGGGCGATGCCCTGGGCGCGCAGTTGATGGCAAGCCTGAAGCAGCTCGCGGGCGACCGCATCCGGTTCTGTGGCGTGGGCGGCTTGGCAATGGCGCGAGAGGGATTTCAAAGCCTTTATCCCTTGGATACCACCGCGGTGATGGGGTTGCGCGAGGTGGTGCCCGCCATTCCTGCGATCCTGAGGCGCGTCAAGCAGGCGGTGGATTTCGCGCTTGTGTCCAGACCCGATGTGGTGGTGGTGATCGACAGTCCGGATTTCACCCATCGGGTGGCGCAAGGAATCAAGAAGCGCGATGCGTCCATCCGCACGGTGGACTATGTCGCGCCGCAGGTCTGGGCTTCCAGGGCTTACCGCGCGAGGCGGATGGCGCAGTATTTCGACCTGGTGCTGGCGCTGTTTCCCTTCGAAGTGCCGTTCTTCGAGAAATATGGACTGAAGGCGCGGTTCGTCGGCCATCCGGTGACCGAACGGGCCAAAAAAATCTCCGGCGGCGATGCTTTGCGGCTCCGGCTTGGGATCGCGGGAGATGCGCCGCTGCTGGCACTCTTGCCCGGGAGCCGCACCAGCGAGATTCGTTTCATCCTGCCCGAATTTCGCCGCGCGGTGGAACTGTTGGGCAAGAAAGTCCCGGGCCTTGTGACGGTTCTTCCCACCGTGCCCCATGTGGCGGCCAAGGTGCGGGCGGTGACGGCTGGCTGGCCCACGCCGCTTCACATTACCGAGGGTGAGGCCGACAAATTTGCGGCATTCGATGCCGCCGATGTGGCGCTGGCGGCATCCGGAACCGTGACAGCGGAACTGGCGCTGGCCCACACCCCGACTGTGGTGGGCTACAAGGTGGGCGGGCTGACCTTCTTTCTGTCCAAGTTCCTGATGACCGTGACCCACATCACTTTGATCAATATTATTCTGGGCCGGGAAGCCGTGCCGGAATTCCTGCAGTCGCAGTGCGTGCCGGACAAGCTTGCGGAGGCAGTGGAACATCTAATGTCTGACCCTGGAGCGCGTGCCGCCCAGGTTACGGCAATGGCAGAGTTCGGGCGCTTGTTGGGCGAGGGCGATGAAGCTCCGTCCCTGCGCGCAGCGCGGGCATTGCTGGAGTTCATGGACGGGTGATCAGTCCGCCGGCATATGGCCGGCCGGCTGGGCGGCGCGATGCAGACTGGCGCACCAGGATACCGCGCCGACCAGGGCACCGATCGCCAGAATCTCGGTCAGTCGCGGCAAACGCCATTCCCACAAGAAGCTGTAGAACAGGGCGAACAGCGTCTCGAAGATCACGATCTGGCCGGTCAGGGTCATCGGCAACCTCCGGCTGGCGCTGTTCCAGCAGGCATTTCCGATGATCGAAGCGGTGATGGCGACGCCCGCACTGACCGCAATGAAGCGCAACCAGGCGCCACCGTCATGCGGCACGGGTGCCAGAACGAAGGCGGGCAGGGCGAGCAGCAACGCTTCGGCGCCGGAAACGATGCCTAAAAGCAGGGACCATTCATTTGACGAGAGCGATGGCAGTTGTGCCATACGGTGCGCATTGCCGACAGCGAACAAGGCCCAGGAGGCCAGCGCACCGAAGGCGCAGGCCAGGCCCGCTGTCTGAATGCGCCAGTTGGACGCGGCGTTGGAATGCATCGCGGCGGCCGCAATCAGTCCCACGCCAATGACGGCAAGGGTCAGCGAAGGCGCCAAGGCGGTCAAGCGCACCGCGCCCCGTTCGCGGCTGCCGATGATGGTGATGACGACTGGCAACAGACCCACAATGAACGAGGCTGGGGCGGCACCAGCCAACCGTACGGCGAAGGCCAGGAAGATGTAATAGACGATGTTCCCGGCGAGCCCCAGCAAAGCCAACCCGATCCAGTCTGCGGGCTTCAGGATGCTGAAGAGCTTGCGCCAGCGCGGCAATGCCAGCAGAAGAGCAATGACGCCATAGGCGAGGTAGCGCCCGGCGGACAATTGCGCTGCGGTGAAACCGGGTGTGAGCTCCGGCGCGATAAACACCCAGCCCCACAACGCACCTGCAGCTATGCCGAAGGCGACACCGGTGGCATTGGAGCGTTTCATTGGGCGCCCTTGGCTAGCCTTCTAGATCTCTGCTCAGAAGCTTTGAAGGGGGCGTGCCGGAAAGCACGCCCGCAACGCCCAGAACAACGCCGATGACCAGCAGGGGAAGGCAATCCAAGGCAGCGATCGCATTGCCCCAGTTGGCCTTGATTTGTCTTAAGTCATCATCCGGCTTTTGCTTCATCAACCGCGTCGAGGGCGGCCCCAGCGCACGGTTACTTTCTTTGCGCCATCGGCACATAATCGCGGTGGGTCGGGCCGGTATAGATCTGGCGCGGCCGGCCGATCTTCTGGTGTGGGTCTTCCAGCATTTCCTTCCATTGCGCGATCCAGCCCACGGTGCGGGCCAGGGCGAACAAGGCGGTAAACATGGAGGTGGGAAAGCCCAGCGCCCTGAGGGTGATGCCGGAATAGAAGTCGATATTGGGATAGAGCTTCTTCTCGATGAAATATTCGTCTTGCAGGGCGATGCGCTCCAGCTCGATCGCCACTTTCAGGAGCGGGTCGTCATGCAGTCCCAATTCGTCCAGCACGGCATGGGCCTGGACCTGCATCGCCTTGGCGCGCGGGTCGTAATTCTTGTAGACGCGATGACCGAACCCCATCAGGCGGATGCCCTGAGACTTGTCCTTTACCTTCTTCACATATTCCGAAACCTTGTCGACGGTACCGATCTCCATCAGCATTTTAAGCGCCGCTTCGTTGGCTCCGCCATGGGCTGGGCCCCAGAGGCAGGCGATGCCGGCTGCGATGCAGGCAAAGGGATTGGCGCCGGACGAACCGGCCAGACGTACCGTCGAGGTCGAGGCATTCTGTTCATGATCGGCATGCAGGATGAAGATGGTGTCCAGCGCCTTGGACAGGACCGGGTTGACCACATAGTCCTCCGCCGGGACCGAAAAAGTCATGCGCAGGAAATTCTCGGTATAGCCCAGTTTGTTGAGCGGATAGACGAAGGGCTGGCCGGTTGAATATTTGTAGGCCATGGCGGCGATGGTGGGAAGTTTGGCCACCAGCCGGTGGCTGGCGATTTCGCGCTGCACCGGATCGGTGATGTCGGTGGAGTCGTGATAGAAGGCCGAAAGCGCGCCCACCACGCCGCACATGATGGCCATGGGATGGGCGTCGCGGCGAAAGCCCGAAAAAAAGCTCGCCAGCTGTTCATGCACCATGGTGTGGCGCGTGATGGAGCGGGTGAAATTTTCCATCTGCGCACTCGTCGGCAGTTCGCCATAGAGCAGCAGGTAGCAGGTTTCCAGGAAGCTGGAATGTTGGGCAAGGTCGGCGATGGAATAGCCGCGATACTGAAGCACGCCCTTGTCGCCGTCGATGAAGGTGATGTTGGATTCGGTGGAGGCGGTGGAGGTGAATCCGGGATCGTAGGTGAAGACATCGACCTGGTCGTAGAGCTTGCGGATATCCACGACGTTGGGGCCCTGAGTGCCGGCATAGACTGGGAATTCATAATTCTTGCCGCCGTAATTCAACGACGCCTTGCCGTCAGGCCTGATTTTGCTTTCGCGCATGTGATTCTGCCCTCTCCCAACCGTGCATCTTGCGCTGCAATATGACGGGCTTTTGACGGTCCGTCACGGGGGGAATTGGGAACCGCAGACTATTTCAGCTTGCGGCGTAAGCCCTTAATCGGAGAAGGGATTCTTCGCGTCCCAGCAGCGCCAGCATTGCGAAGAGGGGCGGCGAGCTGGTCTTGCCGGTCAGGCCCGCGCGCAAGGGTTGCGCCACCTGGCCAAGCTTGAGGCCGGCCTGTTCGGCAAAAATGCGGGCCGCCGCTTCCAAGCCTTGCCCACTCCAGTCGGTCGCTGCCAGGACAGGTAGGATTTTGGCCAAAGTGGCGCGGGCCTCCGGGGTCAACAATTTCGCGGCCGCGTCATCGAGTGTGCGCGGCCCATCGGTGAACAAGAATTCCGCGCCCTGGACCAGTTCGACCAGGGTCTTGGCGCGCTCCTTGAGGGCGCCCATGGCGGCTTCCAGCCGGCGGCGGGCCGACAGGGAGAGAATGCGCGGCGGCGTCTCGCGCGCGAGAAAGGCGGTGACTTCCGCCACCAGCACGTCGTCATCGGTCTGACGGATGTAATACCCGTTCAGATTGTCGAGCTTCTTGTAATCCATCCGCGCCGCGCTTTTGCCGATGGATTCCAGGTTGAACCATTCGATCGCCTGGGCGGTTGAAATGATCTCGTCATCGCCGTGGCTCCAACCCAGCCTGAGGAGATAGTTGCGCATGGTTTCAGGCAGGTAGCCCATGTCGCGATAGGCCTCGACGGCGAGCGCTCCATGGCGCTTGGAGAGTTTGGCGCCGTCCGGTCCGTTGATCAGAGGCAAGTGGCCGTAAGCAGGTACCGGCCAGCCCAGCGCCTCGATCATTTGCAGCTGGCGGGCGGCATTGTTGAGATGGTCGGCGCCGCGGATCACATGGGTCACACCCATGTCATAGTCGTCCACCACCACCGCCAGCATGTAGGTGGGGGTGCCGTCACTGCGCAGCAGCACCATGTCGTCCAGCTGGTGGTTGTCGAAGCGCACATCGCCGAGCACCACATCATGCACAATCGTCTCGCCATCCTGCCGTGCCTTCAACCGCACCACAAATGGCTTGCCGTCCTGTTCAGGACCCGGCGCGCAGTCGCGCCAGCGCCCGTCATAGCGCATGGGCTGGCCCTTGGCTCTTTGCGCTTCGCGCATGGCCGAAAGTTCCTCGGCGGTGGCATAGCAGCGATAGGCTTTGCCTTGGCTCAGTAGCTGCTCAGCGATTTCCCGGTGACGGGCGGCGCGGGCGAATTGATAGACGACATCGCCGTCCCAGTTCAGTCCCATCCAGCGCATGCCGTTCAGGATGGCGTTGACCGCTTCGGGGGTCGAACGTTCGCGGTCGGTGTCCTCGATGCGCAGCAGAAAGGTGCCGCCGGTGTGGCGGGCATAGAGCCAGTTGAACAAGGCGGTGCGGGCGCCGCCGATATGCAGCATGCCTGTGGGTGAGGGCGCAAAGCGCAGGACGGGTTTTTGTGACATGGGCGAGAGCAATTAGAGCAGCGCCCGGGCTTTGGCAAACCCCTCGGCTTTGTCCGCAGGTATAATAGCCTCAAGCCTACCCATAACGATGCGTTCTCTGGCGCTGGCGGCGAGCCTCCTGCTTCTGGCGCGGCCGCAGGAATCGTCGACCCGGCATTTCAGATGTCCTTCGCGGCAGTGGCGGCGCTGAATGCGGTGGCCGATTGGGAAGGAACGCGCCAAAGACTGACGCCA
>Ga0335085_10014529_pt1 | contig 11477 bp, 12 predicted proteins | sample Lox_Sample_45_FD_206712 | JGI IMG/M metagenome (GOLD analysis project Ga0335085, IMG submission 206712) | Soil microbial communities from Loxahatchee National Wildlife Refuge, Florida, United States - Lox_Sample_4.5 | ecosystem: Environmental > Terrestrial > Soil > Wetlands | place: USA... | reverse complement strand
ATCGCGGCCTCGATCCCGGCCGGCGCCGCGCTGGCCGGGGGCTCGCTGCCGCTGGCGGTCATCTTCGCCTTGGTGGCATGCCTGCTCTGCGCCTGGTGCATCGGGCTGCTGGCCCGGGAGATGCCCGCCGCGGGATCGCTGGCCACCTACGCGGCCCGCACCCGGCCGCCGGCTTCCTGGTCGCCTGGGGCTACGTCCTGGTCGGCTGGCTGATCCCGCCGCTGGTGCTGCTGCAGCTCGGGTTCACCACGGCGGCCACGATCAACTCCGAGTTCCACGGGTACCCGGCGAACCTGTGGTGGCCGTGGTCGCTGGCCGGCGCGGTGATCGTGCTCGCCGCGGGTTACTTCGGAGTCCGGGCCTCGGCCCGGTTGGGCCTCGCGCGCTCGCTCTACGGCCTGTTCTGGTTCTTCGTGTTCCTGGCCATTGTCAACTCCACCATCGCCAACGCCAACGCGGGCGTGAACGTGTCGAGCCGGACCGCGTACGCGATGGGGCGGATCGGGGCGTTCCCGCGCTTCCTGGCGATCGTCAGCCCGAAGCACCGGTCCCCGGTCAACAGCGTCCTGGTCGCGTTCGTGATCACCGTCGCGGTGACGCTGGGACTCGGCCTGGGATACACCCCGGAGGTGGCCTTCGCGATGGTCGCCACGGGCCTGGTGATCACTCTGGTGGCGATCTACATCCTGATGAACGCCTCGTGCATCGGGTTCTTCGCCCGTCGCGGCGCGGCCGGGTTCAACTGGCTGTCGTACCTGGTCGTCCCGGTGCTCGGCATCGCCGCGTTCGTCCCGGCCTGGCTGACGGCCGCGGGCATCAAGGTGTTCTCCTTCGTCACCCCGCTGACCCCGCCGCTGTCCTACATGGGTCCCGGGGTGGCTGGCTTCATGGTCCTCGGCGTGATCTACATGATCTACCTGTACCGAACGAACCCGCAGCGCGTCAGCGACGTCGGGCTGGTGCACCTGGACGCCCTGGAGGAGACCACGTGACCGACCTGGAGGTTATACAGATGGTGCGCAGGGTGAACCTGGGAGAGCGGAACATGGTCCGCATGCCTGGGAGGTACCACGCCCGCTCCGCGGACAAGGAATCCTGCGCCTAGGACTGGCTGCTCCGCTCGCTGTCCAGAGCGGCGACCTGGGCCGGGGCGTAGCGGTCCCCCGCGACTGCGGCGGCCGGGACGGCGGCCTCGACCGCGGCCAGGTCGTCCGCGCTCAGCGTGAGGTCGAGCGCCTTCAGCGCCTCGGCCAGCCGGTCCCGGCGCTTGGTGCCGATCAGCGGGATGATGTCCTCGCCGCGCGAGGCCACCCAGGCGATGGCCAGCTGGGCCGCGGTCACCCCGTACCCGGCCGCGATCTCCTCCAGCGAGGCGAGCAGCTCCAGGTTCCGCGCATGGTTCTCGCCGGAGAACCGTGGGAAGCGGGTGCGCGGGTCGCCCGGCGCCAGCCGTGCGGTGTCGCTGCTCAGCAGGCCGCGGGACAAGATGCCGTAAGCGGTGACGCTGATCCCGAGTTCCCGCACGGCGGGCAGGATCTCCGCCTCGATGTCCCGGCTCATCAGTGAGTACTCGATCTGCAGCGCCGCGATCGGATGCACCGCGTGCGCCCGGCGGATGGTGTCCGCCCCCACCTCGGACAGCCCGATGTGCCGGACATACCCGGCCTGGACCATCTCGGCGATCGCCCCGACGGTATCCTCGATCGGCACCTGCGGGTCCAGCCTGGCTGGCTGGTACAGGTCGACGTAGTCGGTGCCGAGCCTGGTCAGCGTGTAGGCCAGCGAGCTCTTCGCCATGGCCGGGCTGGCGTCGTGCCCGACGAAGGCACCCGACGGGTCCCGCTGCCCGCCGAACTTCACCTGGATGAACACGCTCTCCCGGCGGACCCCGCGGCGCAGCGCATCGCGGAGCAGCAGCTCGTTGTGGCCCATGCCGTAGAAGTCGCCGGTGTCCAGCAGCGTGATCCCGGCGTCCAGGGCGGCATGGATCGTGGCGAGGCTCTCCTGGTCGTCGGCCTGGCCGTAGATGCCCGACATGCCCATCAGGCCGAGGCCGGCCCGGGACACCACGGGCCCGCCGCGCCCCAGCGTCGTCGTCTGCATGCGCCCGATACTACGAGGCCGCTGGTCAGCGACCGACGAGCCCAGCCCACATCGGCGGCGCCGGAACGAGGCTGACCGCGGACACCGACGACATGCTGGCCTCGATTTCGGTCCGGTACTTGCCGTAGCACGCGGTAGTGCAGTGAACCACCACAAGGAATATGGCGTCATGGGCGGCGTTGGTCACGGCGTCCACGTCAAATGTATCGGGGGCGTGGTTGTAAACGACGCTGAGCATGGCGGAATCCGCACTCTGGGGCGCCGCGCATCCGGCCAGGCTGACCGCGAGCAGGAACCCGGCGAGGGGCACCGCGAAGCGGTGCCACTTGCTTGCTTGACGCAACACGACGGCACCTTATGGCACGGCGATCTCCCGGGAACATGGAACAGGCGGGCCGGTAGGGTCGTGACGTGACGGACATCGTGCTGGCCTCGGGTTCGCCGGCCCGGCTCGGGGTGCTGCGGGCGGCCGGGCTGGATCCCAAGGTGATCGTCAGCAGCGTAGACGAGACCGCGTTCTCCGCCGCCACGCCCGCCGAACTGGCCGGGCAGCTCGCCCAGGCCAAGGCGGCCGCGGTCGCGGCCGGCCTGCCCGGCGGGCTGGTGATCGGGTGCGACTCGCTGCTCGACCTGGACGGGCGGGCGCTGGGCAAGCCCGCCTCGGGCGCCGAGGCGGCGGCCCGCTGGCGGGAGATGTCCGGCCGGACCGGGACGCTGGTCACCGGGCACTGCGTGATCAACGCGGCAACCGGCGAGCGGGCGGCGGCGGTGGCCGCGACCGCGGTGCGGTTCGGCACGCCGTCCGAGCGGGAGATCGCCGCCTACGTGGCCTCCGGCGAGCCGCTCGCGGTGGCCGGGGCGTTCACCCTGGACGGCCGGGGCGGCTGGTTCGTGGACGGGATCGACGGCGATCACGGCAACGTGCTCGGCATCTCGCTGCCGCTGCTGCGGCGGCTGCTGGCCAGCCTGGGGTTCGGCGTGACCGAGCTGTGGGCCTGACGCGCACACTACCCTGTAAGGGGACGCGCGAGACGACTTCCAACGGACCGGACGGATGCATGGAACCCGAACCTACCGTGCTGGACAGCCTGCGCAAGGCGGTCGAGGCAATGCCCGGCGACGTGCCCCTTCGCCTGCACCTGGCGACGATGCTGCTGGAGGCCGGCCAGCGGGACGAGGCGGTCAGGCAGCTCGGCGCGGTCCTGCAGCGCGACCCGGGCAACGCGCAGGCGCTCGGCCTGCTGCGGGGCCCGGATGCCGGCCCGGCCGCAGATTCCCCCGTCATTTCTCCCGAACGGGCCGGGTCGCCCGCTGCGCCGCCGGTACCCCACGCCACCCCGGCGGGCGCGGACCCGGGCACGATGCAGCACTATGACTGGTCGCAGGCCGAGGACGAGCTGCGCGACGTGCTGCCCGCGATGTTCGTCGGCGACGGGGAGACCGAGGATTCCGCCTCGGCGGGCATCGACGAAGCGGATGCGTACGACGCGGAGCAGGCAGGCCTGACGCTCGCCGACGTGGCCGGGATGACCGAGGTGAAGCAGCGCCTGGAGGCGGCCTTCCTGGCCCCGATGCGCAACCCGGAGCTGCGCCGGCTCTACGGCAAGTCGCTGCGCGGCGGGCTGCTGCTCTACGGGCCGCCGGGTTGCGGCAAGACGTTCATCGCGCGCGCGGTGGCGGGCGAGCTCGGCGCCCGGTTCATCGCGGTGTCGTTCGCCGACATCATCGACATGTTCGTCGGGCAGAGCGAGCGCAACATCCACGAACTGTTCGAGATCGCCCGTCGGAACGCGCCGTGCGTGCTGTTCCTCGACGAGGTGGACGCGATCGGGCAGAAGCGGTCCCAGCTTCGGAACACTCCGATGCGCAGCGCGGTCAACCAGCTGCTGCTCGAGCTGGACGACATCTCGGGCAACAACGACGGCGTGTTCCTGCTGGCGGCCACCAACCACCCATGGGACGTCGACAGCGCGCTGCGGCGGCCCGGCCGGTTCGACCGGACCCTGCTCGTACTGCCGCCGGACACCGCCGCGCGCGAGGGCGTGTTCCGCTACCACCTGAAGGACCGCCCGGTCGCAGGTATCGACCTGGCCAGATTGGCCAGCCAGACCGACGGGTACTCCGGCGCCGACATCGCGCACATCTGCGAGACGGCGGCCGAACAGGCCCTGATGGATTCGGTCCGCCTCAGCGAGCCGCGGATGATCGGCCTGGGTGACCTCGAGGCCGCTATCGGCGAGGTCAAGCCGTCGCTGGGGGCGTGGTTCGACACGGCCCGCAACGTGGCGCTGTTCGCCAACGAGAACGGGAGCTACGACGACCTGGCCGCCTACCTGCGCAAGCGCCGGATCATGTGAGCCTGCCCCGGTGACAGAAGTATCGCAGGAGCTGGCCCGGGCCTCGGCGATGCTCGACGTCAGGCGGTTCGACGAGGCCTCGGCGCTGCTGGCGCGGGTCGTTTCGGCCGAACCGGAGAGCAGCCGGGCCTGGTGCCTGATGGCCCGGGCGCACCTGGGCGCGGAACGCTACACCGAGGCGATCAGCGCGGCCAACCGGGCGGTGTCCCTCGACCCGGCCGACGAGTGGCCGCACCGGCTGGCCAGCAACGCCCTGGTCCACCTGGGCAACTTGCCGGACGCGCTGCGGGCGGCGGGCGAGGCGTGCCGCCTCGCGCCCGGCTACTGGCAGACGCACGTATGCGTGGCGCAGGCCGCGCTGGCCGGGCAGCGCCCGGGTGTCGCGGCCGAAGCCGCGTCCCGGGCCCGCGCGCTGGCCCCGAACGAGCCCGACGTGCACTTCCTGTCCGGCAAGGTGAGCCTGGCCCGCGGTCAGCTGGCCGAAGCCCGCGAGCATCAGGAGCAGGCCCTGGCATTGGACCCGGCGCACAGCGGCGCGATGAACGAACTCGGCCGGATCAGGCTCAGGCGGCACGACACGGCGGGCGCGATCAGGCACTTCATCAGCGCCGCCCGGGCCACGCCTGGGGAGCGCATCTACAGCAGGAACATCGACCTGGTGCTGCTGCGCACGGTGTCCAGGACGATCTACGTGTTCACGCTGGCCGCGCTGATCCTGATCTGGATTCCCGCGGTCACCCACCTGGACCGGCTGCCGTTCGTGATCGCGCTCGGCATGGCAGCGGGGCTCACCGCGGCCTGCTTCGCCTGGATCGTGCTGCGGATGCCGCGCGAGGCGCGCCGGCTGGTCCGCCGGACGCTGCGGGCCCCCCGGGTCGCGGCGGCGCTGGCCCTGGCGACCGGCGGGGTGGCAGTGGCGTTCGGCCTGGTCGCGTTCACTCCGGCGGCCGACCTGACCGGGGTCCTGCCGGTCGCGGTGGTGATTACGGTGGCGGCGAGGCTGGCCGCCTTCGCCGCGCTCCGGGGGGCGGCACATAAGCACTAGGGGTCGTCCTGCTCGCTGTCCGCCCAGGTGATTTGACGTACCGACCGCAAGCTGAGCACCGCCGCGCTACTCAGCAGCCCGTAGACGGCCCCCACGCCGAAGATCGCGGCCGACCCGAACGCGGCGGCCAGCGGCCCGTCGATCGCGTACCCGATCACGCCGATCCCGTAAGCGGGAAACACGCTGAGCGCGCTGACCCGGGCGAGCAGGTCCGGCGGCACCTGCTGCTGCAGGGTCGTGCTGTAGAAGGTACTGAAGACGGCCGAGCCCGCGCCACAGCAGAACGCGGCGGCCGCCACCCACGCGGCGGAGGCGTGCAGGGCCATCGGGACGTCCGGTAGCGCGTAGCAGAACGTGCCTCCGCCTCCGCCTACACACTGCTCCGGTATCTGAGTTACGATATATCGCGATCGTAGCAACGGACGGAAGGACATTGTCATGGCGGCGACCGACGGGGGCGCTGGGGTATCACAGGATCAGCAGGTAACGAACGATCAGCAAGCGACGGACGGGGCCGCGGCGGGCGGCCTAGCCCGGACGGGCGGCGGGAACACGGCGACGGACGGCGGGAACACGGCGACGGACGGCGGGAACACGGCGACGGACGGCGGGAACACGGCGGGTGTTCCGGGCGGCGCGGGCACGCGGGCTTCGGACCGGGAGCGGGACGCGGTGGTGCAGCGGGTGCAGGACGCGTTCGCCGAGGGCCGGCTGGACGACGCCGAGTTCGACGAGCGGAGCCGGGCGGCGCTCACCGCCCGGACGCACGCAGACCTGGATGCGCTGCTCGCCGACTTGCCCGCGGCGCCGTCGGCGCCGGGCCCGGCGCCTGCGCTCCCCGGTCCCGGGCGGTTCGCGGTCGCGCTGAAGAGTTCGGTCCGGCGGGCCGGGCGCTGGCGGGTGCCGGAGCGCTACACGACCGTCGTCTACAAGGGCAGCGGCTGGCTCGACTTGCGCGCGGCCGAGCTCAGCGGGCCGGTCACCACGTTCCTGGCGGTGGCCTACAAGTCCCGGGTGACGATCCTGGTGCCGCCGAACGTCCGGGTCGAGATGACCGGGCTCGGCGTCACCCAGGATGTCCATGACGAGGATCCCGGCTACCGGCTGCCCGTGGACGCCCCGGTGATCCACGTGCGCGGCATCGCCTACAAGGGCACCGTCGATATCGCCACCCGCCCGCCCGATCGTCCCGCCCTGCGCAGGTAGGCCGAAGGGCGGATGCCGGAACGGGGCCGCATCCTGGCGTGGGATGATGGCGCCGTGACGTGGATAGCCCCAGAGGTTGAGCGGCCCGAAGGACCGCTGACCGGTCCCGAACGCCCGATGCTGCAGGCGTTCCTGGACTGGCAGCGCGCGACGCTGCTCTACAAGTGCGCCGGCCTGACCGGCGAGCAACTGGCCCGCCGGGCCATTCCGCCGTCCGAGCTGTCCCTGCTCGGGCTGCTGCGGCACATGACCAAGGTGGAGCGGATCTGGTTCCGCATGCGGTTCGCCGGCGAGCAGGTCGACTTCCCGTTCGGCAGTGATTTCCAGGCCGAGTTCGAGCAGGCCGACCCGGCTCGGGCCGCGGCCGACTACGCCCGGCTGACCGAGGAGATCAAGCACGCCGACACGGCGGCGGCGAACGCGTCGCTGGATGACACCTTCACCAGCAACGGCGAGGTGATGTCGCTGCGGATGATCTACCTGCACATGATCGAGGAGTACGCGCGGCACCTTGGCCACGCCGACCTGCTCCGCGAGCAGATCGACGGCGCCACCGGCGAGTAGCGGTCAGGGCCCGTCGGCCGCGGGTCTGCCGGTGTAGACCGCGCGGGGACGCAGCGGGCCTGGCCCGGAGTAGGCCTCCAGGGCGTGCGCAATCCAGCCCGCCGTCCTGGCCACCGCGAATATCGCCTCGCCCGCGCCGCGGACCATTCCCGCCACCCGGACCAGGGTGGCGACGGCGAAGTCGATGTTCGGCTCGGGCAGGGACTTGTGCCTGACCTCTGCGAACACGGCCTCGGCCACCGCGAGCTGGCCGGACTTCGGCGCGGCCCGGCGCACCAGGTCGAGCAGGAGGATGGCGCGCGGGTCGCCGCCGCGGTACACGAAGTGCCCGAAACCGGGGACCTTCTCGCCCCGGCGCAGCAACTCGGCCACCACCCGCGGCACGTCCTCCGGGCCGCGGGCCGCGGCCATCAGCGTTTCCGCTCCGAGGGACGCCCCGCCGTGCAGGGCTCCGCTCACCGCGCCTAGGCCGGTCCCGACCACCGCGTACGGATCCGCCCGCACGGAGGCGGCGGCCCGTGCGGCCAGCGTCGAGGCGGCGAGTTCGTGGTCGGCCAGCAGAACGAGCGCCGCCGACAGCGCGCGCATCAGCCCGGGCGCCGGGCGGAGGTCACAGAGCCTCGACCACAGCCGCCCGGCGATCGCCTCGCCCGCCGTGGCCCCTACCCCCCCGCCGGGGGGCCGGGGGGAACGGGGGGCGGGTAGCCCCCCGTGCCGGGGGGTCTCCGGGGGGTCGTCCCCCGGGAGAGGTACTGCCAGGCAGTCCACCATGCCGGCGATGATGTTCCGCCCGGCGGCGATCACGGCCGGGCGGTCGAGCTGGAGCCGGAGGGGGTCGGTCGCCGCCATGGCCGGGACGATGACCTGGAGCCGCTCGAGGGGCAGCGTCCCTGCGGGCAGCGCGGCCTGCGCGGCCCGGGCCGCCGCCAGCGCCGCGGGCCGCGCCCGCCAGGGTGCCCGCTCGGACCGGAACTCGCCGGTCCAGAGCAGCTCGGCGACCTCCTCGAAGGTCCGGCTGACCGCGAGGCGGGTCGCGTCCAGGCCGCGGAACCTGAGACTGTCGCCGGTGATCTCGGTGATGGCCGACTCGACCGTGATATCCGCGACCCCGGCGGGCCGGCGCGGGCGGCCCCGGCGCGCCAGCTGCTCGACCTCCTCGGCGCCGAACAGGCTGGTCCGGCCGTTCGGGGCCCGGACCCGGCTCAGCACGCCGCGGCTGACGTAGGCGTACAGCGTGGCGGGCTTGACGCCGAGCCGCCGCGCGGCCTCTGCAGCGGTCAGGTAGTCGGCCATGCTCCCCCCGAGGTGCGCCCGGATATTGAATTTAATCAATATTGATGAGAGTTCATCGTTTGTCAATTTTCACACCTGAACCAGTCGGCGGCGGCGCACGTGTCAGATACGGCGGGGGAACCGCTCCGGGGCGGCAGGCGACGGCGGTCGCGGGCTCCGGGGTGCTGAGCGGGTCGGAGGGAAATGGCATGTTTCCTGTGGCCGCCATCACCGGCGCGGGGTGGCTGCTGCTGTTCGTCGTCCTGCTGGTCGCTCCGCCCTCGCCCGGGCCGCTCGAGGGGGGTGGCCAGGGCGAGGGCAGGCCGGCGCGCAGGGGCCGGTCGCGAATGCCGGAGCCGGGCGAGGTGCCGCCGGCTGTGGTCAGCCTGCTGGCCCGGCGGCTGGAGCGGTCCGGGTTCGGCGCGACCCTGGTCGACCTGGCCGCACGGGGCTGGTTCGAGGTGCGTGCTCCCGCCGGGCCGGGAGGACCGGCGGGGCCGGGAGGACCGGCTCTGTGCGTGGTCCCGGCCGAGACGCCGGGCGGGCCGCTGACGCCGTTCGAGCGGCGCGTGGTGGCGCACGTGGCGTTGCGGGCGGGCGCCCGCGGCGAGGTTCCCGCCCCGGCCCTGTCGGACGGGTTCGGCGGCGGGGAAACCGAGTTCATGTCGGCGTTCCGCGAGGAGGTCGACGCCGAGGCCCGGCGGCTCGGGCTGACCAGGTCCCGGCTCAGCGGGCGGCGGATAGGCTTGCTGCTCCTGCTGCTGGTCGTCCCGGCCGTCGCGCTGATTCCGGTTGCGGCGCACGGGCGCGGGCTGGCCTACGCGGGCGGGCTCTACTTCGCGGGGTTCTGGATCGCCGTCGGCGTCGGGGTCAGCCGGCGTCGCAGCGCGTCCGGTCAAGCGGTGCTGGACCACTGGCGTTCGGCCGTCGCCGCCTCCGGCGGGGACGGAAGGGCGGTGGCCTACGCGGCCGCCCTCGGCGCCGCCCCCGCCGCGCTGGCGGTCTTCTCCCGGGGCAGCACCAACGTGGCGTGGTCCAGCTACCGCGGCAACTGGCAGCTGCTCGAGATCGAGACGAACACCTGGTCGTGGCCGCAGGGCTGCGCTATCTGGCTGGCCATCGTGTTCGGCCCGATCCTGTACTTCAGCGCGGCCATCTGGCTGGGCACGCACGGCATGGCGCTGCTGGCCGAGGAGATGGTCGGCCTGGCCGTGGCGGCCGACCTCGTCGGCGGCGTGGTAGCGCTGGCGCGCCGGGCGGCGTCCCCGCGGTTCGCCGAGTTCGACGGCCAGGTGATCAGGCAGTGGATGGTCACGGGCGGCGACGAGAGCCCGGACGAATACCACGTGGCGATCGACGACGGGGCGCGCGAGCGGGCGTGGGACTTCAGCATCGGCAGCGAGCCGTACCGGCAGCTGCCGCCGGGCACGTTCGTGCATGTCCGGGTGAACCTGCGCCGCCGGGCCGACGTGATGGTGGAGCCGGTGGAGCCGCCGGCCGTCGCGCACCCGCTCGCCAGGGTCGCGGCCGACCAGGAGCGGGCCGTTACCAACGGCTTGCCGGACCCGGCGGGCCTGGTGCTGGAGGCCGAGGCGGCCGCCATCCTCGGCGGTAAGGTCCGCGGCCACCACCTCGACGGCGCGCCGGGCCGGACGATGGTCTGGCAGCCACCCAGCACGGGACGGCCCATGCTGCGGGTCGAGGTGCGGCACGCGGCCGATGCCCGGCGGGTGCCGCCCGCGGCCCGGCCCGCCCCCGGCGTCGCGGACGGATACTTCGTCAGCCAGGGCGCCGCGGTGACGGCCTCCGCGCTGACCGCGCTCATCAGCATCCACGGCTCGGTCCATATCGCGGCCGAGGCATCGCTGGCCGGGCTGCTGCCCGTGGTGGAGGGGCGGCTCCGTGAACTAGCCAGGAGCATTGATTTTAATCAATATTGACGATACATTGATCCATTCGTCAATCTGGAAACATGCCAACGATCCACTTTCTCGACGTGACCAACCGGGACGGCGTGCAGACCGCACGGACGGGACTGTCCAAGTTCGGCAAGGTCATGGTCAACTTCTACCTGGGACGGCTGGGCGTGGCCCAGTCCGAGATCGGGTTCCCTTTCCTGTTCCACGAAGTGCCCTACGTGCGCGCCTGCGTGGCCCTGGCCGAGGCGGGGGCATTCGGTGACCTGCGGCTATCGGGCTGGTGCCGGGCTGTGCCGAGCGATGTCGAGAGCGCTATCCCGCTGGGCCTGCGGCACTACAACCTGTCCATCTCCACCTCGGACCAGATGATCGCGCACAAGTTCCGCGGCAAGCTCGACCGTTCCAAGATCATCCAGGAAATGGTGGCGGCTGTGACGGTCGCGAAGGAGGGGCTGGGTCGTGCCGGAGGCGCGCCAGGCGAGCGTCGTGCCGGAGGCGCGCCAGGCGAGCGTCGTGCCGGAGGCGCGCCAGGCGAGCGTCGTGCCGGAGGCGCGCCCGGTGAGTACAGCATCGGGGTCAACGCCGAGGATGGGTCCCGGACCGACGACGGGTACCTGCTGGAGTTCGCGCTCGCGGCCAAGGAGGCCGGGGCGTCGCGGGTCCGGTACTGCGACACCATCGGCGGCGACTCCCCCGGGCGGATCAGGGAGCGGTTCGCCAAGCTCGCCTCGGCCATCGGCATCCCGGTGGAGACGCACTGCCACAACGACCTGGGCATGGCCGTGGCGAACTCGGTGTCCGGCGCGCTCGGCGACCTGGACGCCGGGCAGGACGCCTGGATCAACACGTGCGTGAACGGGATCGGCGAGCGGGCCGGCAACGCCGACCTGCTGTCCTGCATCCTGGCGTTCCGGTACGGGTTCGGGATCAGCGACTCGGCGACGATCGGGGACCCGGTCGACCTGTCCTGGGCCCGCAGGTTCGGGCTGTGGGCGGCGTACGCGTTCGGGC
>Ga0335085_10014528_pt1 | contig 11477 bp, 7 predicted proteins | sample Lox_Sample_45_FD_206712 | JGI IMG/M metagenome (GOLD analysis project Ga0335085, IMG submission 206712) | Soil microbial communities from Loxahatchee National Wildlife Refuge, Florida, United States - Lox_Sample_4.5 | ecosystem: Environmental > Terrestrial > Soil > Wetlands | place: USA: Florida... | reverse complement strand
TGGCGGTCTGCCCGACGGCGACGGTTTGGAAGTCGAAGGACGTGGCAGAGAATGCCAATCCGTCGATGACTTTTGGTTGCTGGGTGACGCCAGCGCAACCGACGAACAACGCGGAAAAAATCAGGAGGCCACTCGCACAAGTGAGCCGACGAAGAAGGGAGCGAGTTGAATGAGATCCAAGCGCCACGACCGAATTCCCCCTTGAGTATTTGAAGATCCAAGATAACTTTCTCGCGAAGGCATCCACAACCTGTCCGACGGACAGAAATGGGACAGGGACGTAACTGCCCCGTTCTGTACGCATGAACAGGTGTGGCCATCAGGACAGGTAAAGGGGCGAAGATACTTCTGTGCGAGCCAGCGAAAAAAGGAGTTAGAGAAGGCGCAAACGTGAGGACCAAATAGGAAATCCAAGAGGGTTACGCGCTGGAATCAGGAAACGAAGTGGCATCCCAGGCGAAAGGATCCTTCTTTGGTGGTGCGGGACCACACGGGACGCAAGGCCACGCGCACCGGGGGAAGGATCGGCACGTGCAGCACTGCCAGAAGATTCTCGGGAAGATCGGTGGCTTGGTCGAATTCCAAGGCCACGCCACCAAATCCGAGATCCAATACCCGGGCGCGGCGCGTTCCTGTTTCGCCGATCACCGCATAGGCATTGGTGCCTGCCATGGAGACACGTTCCGCTTTCCTTTGCACGGTGTAGAGAACCGGATGGGACGCTTGAGGGGCCGTTTGGTTCGAGATGGACTGGGCGGCAACGGTCGACGCCGCTCCAAACTCCGAGGCGAACTTTTCCGGGAGGCGACTGGTAATGGAAATTGGCTCGGGAGAAACAGAAGGCTGGGTAGTGGCGGCGGTTGAAGTGGCCGATTGTGCCTCGCTGCGAGAACTGGCCTTGTGACTCTCATGCTTTAGCTGATAAAGACGAGCGTCCGCGACGTGAATCAGTTGATCGGCTTGGTCCCCATCTTGGGGAAAAGTGGCGACGCCATGGTCGATGGTCACGGAAAATTCCAATTGCAAAGGTTTGAGTGTTTCCGTGAACACGGTCTCGATGCGGCGGCTGAGCGCCAAGGCTTGCACGGCATCGGTTTGCGGCAGAAGTAGAGCGAACTCATCGCCACCGATTCGGAATGCGGAGTCGGAGGTACGCAACGCGTTTCGCAAGGTGGCTGCGGCGGCGCGAAGTACGTCATCTCCTCGCAAATGGCCGTGTTTGTCGTTTACCTCTTTGAAGCTATGCAGGTCGAGAATGACGATGCCAAGCGGAAGGCCGTAGCGGCGTGCCCGGTTGAGTTCCTTCTCGAAAGACTCCGAGAACAACCGGCGATTGTAGAGTCCAGTGAGCGGATCGGTAACCGCGCTGACCTGGAGTTTCTTGAATTCATCGTACTCGAGAACGACAGGTACGCGAATCATTCCGGCCGTAGACAGGACATCCATGAGCACGGTTTTCAGCGACACCGGGCGTCCTACTAGCTCGGAGAGTTCGCGGCGACGCGTGAGCATCTCCTCCCAGAGTTGCAAGCTCTGACTCTCGCGCAGATCAAGATGCGTGGTGGTGCGAAAATAGCGTTGAAGGAATTGGCTGCGCGCAGAAATATCCATTCCATCGAGCGTGTCCGCGAGAAGCTCGAGATAGGAATCTTCGATAGGTAGACGCGGGGCCGCAGGGGCTCCGGAGCTGGGCATGACCGGGTGTTCCCACATTCTGCCGTCCCCGCGGGGTATGGGGAGGGCTCACTCACATGGCTGTACTCAAAAAGGGAGCAAGCCACGTGCCAATCACCGCGACATCATGAAATCGAGCACTAATGAAACGAGAGTATGGGACAGCGGTATCTTATTACAAATTCGGAAGATGCGCGAGAGTGAAGATGGGTGAAGCCGACAGGGGGATCCAGCAACGGCCGGTGACGTGCCTCACAGGTTGCAGCGGAGAATATGGTTACTCAAGAGGGCGAAGGAATTCCAACCCAAAAACCCGCATTTCCCCCAAAAGCTCCTGACGCCGCACTTTAGCGGTTATGGGAGGGGTCTCGTTGGGTACCAAACTGGAGGACGAAGCCGATGGCGCCGGAATCGTCAAATGAACGGTTTGGCCCAGCCGCAGCATGTGAGTTGAGGCGATGCAGGCCCCGCGGGCAGAGATGTTGAGGGTTTTCGTGAGCTCGATGAACTCGACCCCAGTGGAATCTGATGCGCGCAGGAACACAGGCACCTGGATGCGAATCCGAGACGATGCGCGAGCCTGGGGAGACTCTGCGCGGTATCTTTCATTGAGCTGCGGAAGACTGATGTCCATAGCCATAGTACTCTTGAGCTAGTACAGACGGTGCAGGTCAGATGCCAATTCATAGAATCCGGTGTACCTGTAACGTACTAAATACAAGATATTTAGATAGAGCTCCCAACGAGCGTGAGTCGCCCGGGTCGAAAATGGGAGCCATATTGCCCACAGGTTTTCCCATAAAGTGCAAATGGAACGCATTTACCATTGACAGCCCGAAGAGGGTCTGAAAGGATGTGGACTAGGCATGGGAAAATATTTTCCACATGACAAAGGACGGGGTTGAAGAGATGGAAGTTACCGCGTCTGATTCTACCAGCGGACAGGCACGCTCGCCTATAAACGTGTCCGTGGAGCAGGTGCGCTCCTTGTTAGACACGTTGGACCGCCCCACCATCTTGACTGACCGAGACGGCCAGGTGCTTACCTTAAATGACTTGGCGAAGAAGTCGTTCGGACTGTTCGGTCTGAACAGTGCGCAGCCCGTGAACATTATGCAGGCTCTGTTGGAGGTCAACCCCGAAGATATATTGAAGAGGCTGCAGGGCGGGGAAGACGAGATAGTTCTGGGCGGCAACCAGTCGGGAAGACCTTATCAAGCGCGCGTGCGATGGATTCGGGATTCGGACTGGCTGGTAATCGAGTTGGAAGCCCACGGCAAAGTGCTGCAGTCGATTCCGCAATCGTCTCAGCCGACGGTGCAGGAACTGTTGCAAGAGCGCGAGATCACCTATCGGAATTTATTGGCAGCGTATCTAAAGTTGCAAGAAGTGAACCGCCAAAAGACGGTGTTCCTGGCTTCCGCGGCGCACGAGTTAAAGACGCCTCTCGCGGTGATCAAGGGCTATTACGATCTTCTGTTGACGGGTTCCCTCGGAAAACTCACGGAAAAACAGCGAGACATTCTGGAGGAGTCGAAAGAAAGCTGCGAACGATTAGTGCGGCTGGTGTCGATGTTCCTGAATTATTCCGCGCTGGAGAGCGGAAAACTTGTGCTGCAACTGCGCGAGAACGACCTACGGGATTGTCTGGAAGAAATCGCCAGCCGGTGGTCGGAAGGGTACCAGCGCAAGGGAGTGAAGTTGGAGAGCCAACTGGATCCATCGATTCCGACGTTCAAGTTCGACTATCAGAAGGTGCAGCAAGTGACGTTCAATCTGCTCGACAACGCGTTAAAACATACGCCGGCGGGGGGAACGGTGACGCTGAGAGCGCGCCCGCATTTTTGGGAAAGGCGTGTCGCCCAGGTAGCTCCCACCGAAGAGCGAAGAAGGTTTCGCTTGCCGCGGCCGAACAGCGTGGAAGTCAGCGTAAGCGATTCCGGAGCAGGGATTGCTCCGGAACATCACCAGGAGATTTTTGAGGACTTCATGCGCGTGGATAAGAACACGTCCGGTATGGGTCTGGGCTTGGCAATCGCCAAACGCTTGATACAGGCGCACCGCGGGAAAATTTGGGTGGAGAGCGAAACGCAACGAGGAAGCACGTTCGCGTTCTTACTGCCGATGGACCAGAGCTGATGGGCGGGATCTAGAAAAGGGGAACGATAATGGCTGTGAAAGAGAAAATTCTGGTGGTGGATGACGAGCCGAGCATCCGCAAGTATCTCCAGACCTTGTTGGAAGTCGACGGGTTCAACGTAGAGACCGTGAGTTGCGGCAGGGAAGCGATTGCCAAGATCAACCACGGTGACCGCCCCGATTTCATCATCCTGGATGTGCTGATGCCAGAGATGAGCGGGCTCGATACGCTGCAAGAATTGATGCACCTGGACCGTAGTCTGAACGTCATCATGCTTTCCTGCTCGAATGAGGTGGGAACGGTGGTTGAGGCGATTCGACTGGGCGCACACGATTACTTGACGAAGCCGTTCGAAAAAACCGAACTGGATGCGGCGATGCTGAAATCGCGCCAGAAGAAGCAGTTGGCGCAAGAAAATCAGGCACTGAAGGACTACTGCGATCAAGTGACCGAGGATCTGAGCTTTCTGGCGGCCAGTCCCCAGATGGTGCGTATCCGGCAGCAAATTCTGCAGATCGCGCCGGTCGACGTTCCGGTTTTCATTTGTGGGGAAAGCGGCGTCGGCAAAGAAGTTGTAGCGCGCATGATTCACCTGCGTTCCAAAAGACGCAATCAGGCGTTTATCAAGGTGAACTGTGCGGCCTTGCCAGGAGAGTTACTGGAGTCGGAGTTGTTTGGATTCGAGCAGGGCGCATTTACGGGAGCGGTACGGGCCAAGCCGGGAAAGTTTGAACTGGCGAACAAGGGCACGATCTTCCTGGACGAAATTGCCGAGATGTCCGTGCACCTACAAGCGAAGCTGTTGCACGTGTTGCAGGACCATCAATATTCGCGGCTGGGCGGACGCCATCTGGTGGAAACCGATGTGCGCGTGCTGGCGGCGACGAACATTGACGTTCAAGAGGCCATGAAGACCGGACGTTTTCGAGAGGACCTCTACTACCGGCTAAACGTACTGTCGATCAATGTTCCGCCATTACGCGAGAGGACCACGGAAATTCCCTTGTTGTTCCGGCACTTTCTGGACAAGTACAGCGAGAAATTCGGTAAGACGCCGCAATCGCCTTCGAAGCACTTGTTGGACGCGGCGGTCAACTATCCCTGGCCGGGAAACTTGCGGGAACTTGAGAATTTTGTCAAACGCTACGTAATTCTGGAGGACGACGAAGGCAGCCTTCGGGAATTGGTGGAAATGTCCGCGACGCGCCAGAGAACGTCGCCCCGGGCTGAGCCTACGATCCCACGCGAACAGGGCCTGAAGGCGCTGGTCCGGGGACTGAAGGACGAGGCAGAGATGGAAGCGATTGCCGACGCGCTCGAGAAAACCCGGTGGTGCCGCAAGGACGCCGCAAAGATGCTGGGAATCAGCTACAAAGCACTCCTTTATAAGATGCGGCAATTTAACTTGGACACTCCCAGGACCCGACGTTCGTCAACGCCGAAGCCGGAACCGGAAGGGGAACCGGCGGTTAAGCAGCCGTAAAAGCAGGTCGTTCTAGTACGTCCTCGTTTCACTAAGGCACGAGCCTTAAAAAGAAATCTTGCGGTAAATATTGGCGCGAGTTATTGTGCGCATCGATACGGCGCGAGCAAGTCGGAGCGTTGACCGCAGTGGCTCCAAGGGTAGAAAACGAAGTGGGAGTTCAGAATCGCCCGGCCTTGGGCGCGCCCAATTTCCGGTTGAAGCAAAGTCAGGCTAAGAACTGCTGAGCTGCACCAGGTTTCATGATACGGTTGGCAGCTCGCCATGCGTCGTGTGTGTGGTCGGCGAGCCGCGAGATAGCGATTGCGGTTACTTGTTCGCATTTCGGTGCGAGCACCTTTTAATTGCAATTACTGGGAGACGAGGATGTCCGTAATGACAGAACGCCGTACGGCGAGACGCTACGATCTGACGCTGCCCATTAGTATTCGATCCGCTGCGGAGAGTTTGATCAGCCGACAGCAGGGAAAGACGCGGGATATTTCCACTCGCGGACTGTACTTTGTTATTACCCAGGATTTGGAAGCAGGGTCGGAGCTGGACATTACCCTGACCTTGCCTGCGGAAATTACTCACGGAACTGATGTGATGGTCCGAGCGCAGGGAAAAGTGGTGAGAGTGGAAAAGCGGCTGGAAGATGGAGAGTCGCGAATGGGAGTTGCGGCGGTCATCGAGCGCTACGACATCATGCGCGGCGAGCCGCGTTCCTGAGCCGGGACCGAGCGGTCCTTTGGCCAAAAAGTGAAGTTAGGTTCCTTCTTCCTGCCCTGGGATTTCCCGAGCCAAATGAAGATGTACCGGTACGCCGGCGCTTTGCCGCTCCTAACTATCTATAAAATAAAGGCCTTATTTAGAATTTCCGGCAAGATGACGGATCGCGGCCGGTTCTCGTTTTGGATGACGATGTGCAGTTGTCCCCTCGGGAAACAATGCCTTCGTCCATTCCAACCCTCGACAAGAACCGCGACCGCCTAAGCGGTTGGAGCGCCGTTCCACCCGATCAAGTCCTCTTCGGTAGCTCCGCTGCGATGACCGAAGTGCATGCCCAGGCACGCCGAATCAGTCGCACGAATATTCCCATCTTACTGAGCGGAGACGGCGGGACCGGAAAAGAAGCCGTCGCCCGGTGGATTCATGCCAACTCCGACTATAGCGGGGGCGAGTTCATTAAGGTCAATTGCGCCGCCATTCCGGGAACACTACTGGAGAGCGAGTTATTCGGTTTTGAGCGGGGAGCGTTTACTGGGGCAACCTTCAGCAAGCCCGGACGCGTGGAGCAGGCTGATCGGGGCACGCTGTTTTTGGATGAAATCGCGGATCTCGACCTGAATCTGCAAAGCAAGCTGTTGCATTTTCTGCAAGACGGTACTTTTTGCCGAATTGGCGACCAGATCGAACGCAGGATTGACGCCCGTGTTCTGTGCGCGACGAACAAGAACCTGCAAGAAGAAACCGACGCGGGAAGGTTCCGCCAGGACCTCTTTTATAGGATTCACGTTTTTCGATTGAATCTTCCGACGCTCCGCCAGCGGCGGGACGACATTCCGGAACTGGCCGAGTATTTTCGCCAGCATTTTCAAAGGCAATTTAGCACCGCGAGTCCGCCATTTCCCGCCGAGACTCTCGACTACCTCGAGAGTCTACCGTGGCCGGGAAACATACGGGAACTTTCGAACATGATCGCCCGCTACGTGTTGATTGGGCCCGAAGCTGTGGTCGATCCGGAGCGCGGTATGAAGAAGCACCGTTCGAAGCTGATCGTCGAGCAGGCCGGCGGAAAGGTGACGTTAAAGCGAATGGCGAAAGATGCCATCAAAGAGCTGGAGCGAAACGTCATCCTGGAAACGTTGCGCGCGAATCAGTGGAACCGCCGAAAGACGGCACAGGAACTGAAGATCAGCTACCGAGCGCTAATTTATAAGATTCAGGATGCCGGAATCGCGTCGCGCCGGTCCACGGCGCGGAATGTTGAGTCCACGGAGCAAGTCCCGGCAGACCATGACCGGCAAGTTTAGAGCCTTTCGCGCGAGCCAGCGCAGTTCCCCCGCGTTTGCTGTTCTGTTTTCCGAGCAGTTTGCAATCCCGATAACTCCTAAATTCAAGCTCCGCTAAGGGCAGGGCTTTGCTGCGATCTTTAAGCCGAGGAGCGAATCCTCGGTGCGAAACGCTTTTTGTCCCGGCGGTTCCGAGCGCGGCGTCCAGCTGTACTTCTGGCCAATCAAAGCCCGTTGATCCACGGCAATATGTCCGATTCACGGGCGCGGGTAAACGACGAAACGATGGGAAAGGCCTGTCATTAGCCGCAGTCCTTGCTATGGATAATTAGATACGACGCCAAGATGGCTTTGTGTACAGGTTGAACAGAAGGACATCCTGCCCTCACCCCCGCGAACAGTTCTACCGACTGTCCTTCTTTTGTTCCTCTCACCAGTTATGGCGATTGCCGCGACATTTTACTGTCTCTTTGGAAGTTAGTCCGGAGGACGCGGAAAATGAGAAACGGTCAGGCGCAGACCGTCGGGGCCCAGGCCAGTCGATTGCGCAGGAAATCTAAAGAAATCTGCGGGCTGTTTCTGATCGTTGCCATCACACCGCTGTTCTCATTATTAACCGGTTGCGCCGGCGTGGTTGCCGGATCCAAGCAGTCATCCTCGTCATCGGCTTCATTTCAACTTAGCCCCGCAACTGTGAACTTTGGCCAGGTTGTGGTCGGCAAGCAAGCGACCCAGGTGGTTTCGGTATCGAACACCGGAAACGTCGGATTGAATCTCACGAAGGCCGTGCTCTCCGACAGTCATTTTAGTCTCACGGGAATGACGACCCCCATGGCACTGGCGGTTGGCCAGTCGGGAAGCTTTGTGATCGCTGTTAGCCCGACCGCCCCCGGAGGTTTGACGGGAACACTCACGGTGCAAGGTGACGGAGGGAGTACGCCCGTTGCCATCAATTTGTCCGCAAGCGGCGCGAGCGCTCAGGCGCAACTCTCGGCTAGCCCGGCGGTCGTCAATTTCGGCAACATATCCACAGGATTGAAGAGTTCCAGCAACTTGGTGCTGACGAATTCCGGCGCCGCGGACCTGACGATTTCTTTAGTGACGCTCACCGGAGCGGAGTTTGCCATCAGCGGAGTTACAACTCCTAAAACGCTGACTTCGGGGCAGTCACTTCCGGTTACGGTAACATTTTCTCCGACCGCCGCCGGCGGCGCGACGGGAAGCCTAAGCATCACGAGCAATGATCCTAACAATCCGACGATTATTATTCCTCTGAGCGGCAGCGGCACGACCGCTCCAACCGGTCAATTGAGTGCGAATTCGGCGAGTGTGAGTTTCGGGACCGTGGCAACGGGCTCGTCAGTGGATAAGCAGATTCAGATAACGAACACGGGGAACGCCGTAGTTAAGATCACGAGCATTAGTACAACGGGAGCGGGGATCACGACCACGGGGTTGGTCGCCCCCGCGACGCTTAACCCCTCAGAGATCGCGATTCTTACGACGTCGTTTGCTCCAATCGCGGCTGGCAATGTCGCCGGGGCGATCTCCATCGTTAGCGATGCTGCGAATTCACCGCTGAACATTTCACTCAGTGGAACGGGGGCTCAGGCCGGTCTTTCCCTATCGCCTGCCAGCTTCAATTTCGGAAGCGTGGTGGATGGGCAGACGAAGTCCCAGTCGATCACCGTCACGAACACGGGAACCGCAGCGCTCACGATCGCGCAGCTTACGGTAACCGGAAGCGGCTACAGCATCAGTGGGCTCGCCACTCCAGCTACGGTCGCGGCAGGGAAAAGCGTAAGTTTCAGCGTGCTGTTTGCACCGACAACCTCGGGCAGTCTTGCCGGAACGGTCAGCATTGCAAGTAACGCGCCCAACTCGCCGAATGTTCTGTCCTTAAGTGGAACGGGATCGGCGGCCTCCGTAGCGTTGTCAGCCAATCCCAGCAGCGTGAGCTTCGCCAGCGTCAATGCGGGCAGTTCCAGCGCGAAGAGCGTCACAGTAACCAACAGCGGGAATTCCAGCGTAACAATTTCGCAGATTGCGGTGAACGCCAAAGACTTCAAGACCAGTGGCATTACCACGCCGTTAACGTTGGCGGCGGGGCAAAACGCCTCAATGAGCATTTCGTTCAACCCGACCGCCTCAGAAAATATCACGGGAAACATAACGGTTTCGAGTTCCCAAGGCGCCAGCACGGTCATTCCGGTTACGGGCAGCGCGGTTCAGCCGGCCATGACGGTCACGCCGTCGAGCGTGAGCTTTGGAAACGTGATTGTGGGCTCCCCGGTCACGCAATCGGTCCAGTTGAAGAATGGCGGAACTGGTAGTCTCACCATTACACAACTGAGTGTGTCCGGAAGCGGTTTCAGCACCGGAACCTTGTCACTTCCCGTCACGCTCAGCGCCGGGCAGTCGACGAGTTTCAGCGTTCAGTTTGCCCCCACGTCTGCGGGCACCGGCAGCGGCACCGTCAGCATCGTGAGCAATGCGCCGAGTTCGCCAACCGCACTCGCCTTGAGTGGTACGGCGATAGCCGCGACCAAGACACTGTCGTTCAGCAGCTCGAGTCTGGGATTTGGTAACGTAAATACCGGCTCCTCCTCGACGCAAGGCGTGACCGTAACCAACTCTGGAAACTCCAGTGTGACAATTTCACAGATCGCCGAGAGTGGAACCGGATTTAGCCTGAGCGGCGCTGGCACGCCAGTGACGTTGACGGCGGGACAACAGTTCGCCTTTGGAGTGATCTTCAATCCGACTTCGGCGGGAAGCGCTTCCGGCACTGTAACGGTCACGAGCACTGCGACCGGTTCGCCCGTGACGATTGCCCTGTCCGGTACAGGAGTGCAAGCGGCACCGCACTCCGTGAGTCTGTCGTGGACCGCGAGCACTTCCACCGTATCGGGCTACAACGTTTATAGAACTACGACCAACGGATCGGGCTACACCAAGATGAACGCAAGCTTGGTTACCGGATTGAGTTACGACGACACCAGCGTTCAAAGTGGTACAACGTACTACTACGTGGCTACGGCTGTCGACGCGGATGGGAACGAAAGCACGGACTCGAATCAAGCTACCGCAGTGGTTCCTTAGTCTAAATACTTGCAGGGCAATCCCGGCCAGAAAGTCCGCCTCGGCAAGGTCTGCGCGGTTCTGGTCGTCCGCACAGCCGAATTCAGAGTTCATGGTACTTTAGGGCTGAATGTCGGCATTTTAGTTCCCAGGACCCGCAAAGGCTGGAGGAAGCGGCCCATAAGCTGTAATCGATCCGATGCAATAAGGTGTCTGGTATCATCTGTTTACATGAAAACTACGCGTTCTGGTCACTTCTGTGGATGGCAAAGCCCTTGCAGGGTAATAAGCCGGGAAATTGTCCGTTGCATGTATTATTGTGTTCAATGGCAAGTACTGCAGGGAGTCTAGATGCTTAGAAATGGTGATATCTCACCGATCGCGGTAAAACGGGCGGTTCGCGGCTATTGGTGGGTGCCGCTGGTTTCTTCCGTTGCGTTGGGAGCGTTTGCGGTGGTTGCGGTCTGGGTGTTGCCGAAAAAGTACACGTCGAGAACCGCGGTGCTAGTGGAAGAGCCCACCGTACCGCAGGAGTACGTCAGACCGGTGGTTACCGAAGATGTTTACCATCGGCTGGCCTCCATGCAGGGCCAGATATTGAGCGACACGCGTCTGGTGCCGGTTGTCGAAAAGCTTGGTCTCGCTTCGCAAGATCACTCGGACACCTCGGTCCAGAAACTGGTTGGTCAGCTGCGAGATTCCGTGAAGATCAGTCCGCTGCCACCGACGCCTGGCATGGAAGGACGGGGCCCCCTGCCTGGATTTTATTTAAGCGTGACCTATAAAGATCCCACCATGGCTCAGAGGATCTGTACCGAAGTCAGCGCCATGTTTTTAGAGCAGAACGTGCTCCGCCGCGTGACGGCGGGAGAAGAGACGACCCGGTTCCTTAGTCAGGAACTCGATGACGCCAAACAAAGGCTGGATGTCGAGGACCAAAAGCTGGCGCAATTCAAGCGGCAATATCTAGGCGCCCTTCCGGAAGAGGAACAGGGAAATTTGAACATCCTGACTAGCTTGAACACGCAACTGGAAGCAAATACGCAGAGCTTGAGCCGAGCCCAACAGGACAAAGCGTTCAATGAAACAGTCTTGAGCCAGCAGT
>Ga0335085_10014526_pt1 | contig 11478 bp, 4 predicted proteins | sample Lox_Sample_45_FD_206712 | JGI IMG/M metagenome (GOLD analysis project Ga0335085, IMG submission 206712) | Soil microbial communities from Loxahatchee National Wildlife Refuge, Florida, United States - Lox_Sample_4.5 | ecosystem: Environmental > Terrestrial > Soil > Wetlands | place: USA: Florida... | reverse complement strand
GGACCCTTGCCAGACCACGCCAGAATCCAGCACAAGCTGCGTTGCGCCGCAAATTTGATAGACCCCTGGCGGGAAGAACACGATTCCTCCGCTGACAGCGGCATCAGTCTCAGCATTAGCGATCGCGGTAGAGTTGTCGCTGGACGCGGGGCTGGCACCATAAGCTGTCACGTTGAATACGGCTGGCGTTGTGGTGGCAAAAGCCAGCGATGCCCAGAGAATAAAAATGATTCCACGAGGAATTTGTTTCATGGCGCTTCTCCATTTTGCTCCCCGCCCCTTCGCACAGCAGGACACCAACTTGAACTGAACCCGCCTTTTGCCCGGGCCCGTCTACCTAGCGCGAGTTCCTCTGGTCCAGCGAATCCTGCGTGGCATTTTGGGCGCGGCCGTGCGATGCGGGCGGCTGCCCGTATTCCAAGTGTTGTTTCAGCCATTCAAACCCCTTTCCCGTGGAGGCCACTTCCTTGCGAAAAGTGTGAGCGTCCTTGTAGTGCACGATCTTTATGCTCGGAGGAGCAGCTGCTTCCATATCCTTCCGAACCAGCGTAGGAGTGACGGTGAGGTCGCCGGTGATGTACTGCAGTCGCACGTGGTCCTTTCCCAGCCGCGGGAGCCATTTCACCGGGTCAAGCTCGGCTACCGATTTCAGGAATTCCGGTTTCAAATAGCGCGCGCGTTCATTTTCGGGCACGATCGGCGATTTCGCCAGCCAATTCGGCCAATCGCCCCAGGGATCAAGCACATCGAGGATCTTGATGCGGGGATCCACAGCCGCCGCCATAATCGCGACGCTGGCTCCGGCGCCGTCTCCCCACACGCCTACGCGCGTCGTATCCAGGTCGCCGCGGCTGGCAAGATAGTTGAGCGTCATCTGCACGTCATGCACGGATGCGCCCAACGCCTCCTGCAATTGGCTCACAAACCACTCAGCGGTAGGCCGGTCATGAAAACGCTGGCCGCTGACGGCAAGGCTAAACCCGACGGCGGCAAATCCATTCCGGGTCAGGAACTCGCAAAATCCCGCATCGAGATACCGGTTCCTGGGGGGCGGGTAACTGTAGAGATACAGGATCACCGGCGGCTTTGCCACGCCAACCGGCTTGATCACAGTTAAATCAATAGGATCGAACTCCCGCCATTGAGCGTGAATCAACTCCCGGGTGAATTTGTCTTCTTGCACCTGGTCGATAAGCTCGGTCCGGCTCTGCATTCCGGGAGTCAGTTCAGGCTTGCTCCAATCCTCATAGGCTTCGTCTTTGCGCTTGGGAACGGTGGACTTGTCTCCCTCGGGTACGACTACCACGTTCTGCGATGGCACAACCCCTGGCTCCGCGACCGTGCCTGATTGTGCGTCCGCAGGTGAACTCCGCTGGGCGCCGGCTGCGGCACAGAAACTGGTCAGTGTAATCAGCAAAATAATATTGATGAATCTCTTGGCAGCGAACTCGCGCATGGTTCGAGTTTCCCTCCCCGATTGTGGAACGAGTATTAAAGTGCTTCTGAGACAAGCAAGAAGCAGGCCCCCTATAGGCGACCTGCTTCATGCTGTTACGTCAATTCACTACATCGCTTCAACCACGTTACTGTTGAATGCCAGTAGCAGTCATGCCGGCCGGCACGATCCAGCCGCCCGCGTCTCCGCCGCATTCGTCATCGGGCGTCGGGCCGGTATGCGGAGTACCGGGGGTGACGTCACCAGATTGCTCGCAACCCTCAGCCAGGAAGAACACCTGAGGATTGGATTCGTGAATGCTGTGAGTGGTGCCCTGTGAGGAGAGCAGGAAGCTGTAGTGCTCGCGCACGTAGTTCACGTCTCCAAACGGGGGATTGAACGACAGCGGTCCTGATACCGCTTCGCTGAAGGGCAGCAGGTCAGGCACGCCACCAACGTGGTTGTTGTGGATATCAGCCTGCATGTTTTCCACCAGCGCTTCAGCGCCGTACGCGTCGCTGCCGCCGTGGTCGGGAGCCAGGCAATGGGCGTTTGCCGTATCGCAGAGCAACCGCACTTCAGACCAAGCGGGATAGGTGCCGTCGCGCAGATGGGGATAGGTGCAACCGGTGGACCCACCGCAAATAGGATCGGCGTAGGTCCATACCGTGTTGGCTTTGCAATCGACCGGTACACCCGTTGAACTGCAAGCCGGTATCTCGCCCCAGGTCGTGCCGTCTGTGTTGACGGCCGGCTGTCCAGCGTTGCCTTCGCTGTTGCCATAGCTGTCGAACAAGGGGTCAATGCCGTCAATCATCAGGTACCCGTAGTTCTTGCTGGTTGCCAGTTTCGAAACGTTCCCGAAGCTGAAGAAAGTGTATGCGATGGAGTCAGCGACGTTGAAAACACCGCCAGCTCCAGTGGATCCCACCACTTCTCCCGTCCCGATGCCGCGGGAGCGAACTCCGCCGAAAGTGATGCATGGCTGGTTCTTGAGCGGGTTGTCACCCGCGTTCGGGTTCACGTCCTGTTCCTGTGAAGTCACTGCCGGCAACCCATTGGCGGGCGCCCCGTTGCCGTTTTGCGTACCGAAACGCCGAAATTCGGACATTTCGGTGGTGTTCATAGTGCCGGAGAGAGGTTCACGCAGCCACACCGTGATAGCTCCGCTTGGAGGACCGCCGCCAGGAGGCGTGACGCCGCCAGAGGAAGATCGGACGCCGTTATCCACGGGCTGAAATGCTGCGTTGTCGGTTCCGCAATCGTGTCCGGTGAACAGGTTGCCCAAGGGACGCCGAGTGGTGGGCGCCGGCGGCAAAGCGCCGCTGTTGCACGGCGGACCCCCAGTGCAGGGATGCTGGTCCCACACATTGCTGACGTAATAGCTGCTGGCCCAGGGAGCGGCTCCGCAAGCCGCAGCCGTGCAAGCCTGGCCAAGCCCAGTGGTTGTGTTGGTGCGATTCGTTACAAACATAATTGGGGTTTCGCCAACGGGAATTACCTTAACCGTTTTAGGCACCAATATGCTGGTGATGGGGTCTTTGTAGCCAGGAAGGGCAAACTGAACCGGCGTGGCTGTGGCAGTGGACCCGGTGACGCCGCTCTGAATCGACTGGCCGATGATGGTGTTGCCGGGGGCATGCCCGTAACCCAACGCCCAATCCCGGCAGGGCTTGCTGGCGCAGGCGACGGAAGTATCTACCGTGGTACTTAGGGCGCGGTTAGTGGCATACTTCGCATCCTCGGGACGGATGTCTGTCATGCCCGCAGTGAGGGGGATTCCGGTCGCGCCGCCGAGGGCGGCCGTTACCGCAGGATCGATAAACGAGTCATCGCACTGCGCAGCGCGTCCCGTGGGGCAGGTTGCCGCTGAACCATTGCCCGGTGCGCCGTCACTGAGCAAATTTGGGTCAACTACGTTGTCAGCGGTGGTCGAGGCGATGCCGCCGGCAGTGTTGAGTTGCAGGAAAGCGCTATGCTGTGTCGTGCTGGCTTGGGCTAGGAAGAGCCGCACGCCAACCGTGGAGTCCACCGATAGATAGGCCCAAATATCGGTAACAGTTCCGGTGCAAGGGTTGGTATTGGTGCTGCAGACCCAGGTTACCCACCAGTTCCCGTACTCTTTCGGGGGCGTCGAACCCAGGTAAGCGCGGTTGTCATATCCAGCTACGCAATGTCCCGCGCAGCCGGCGGCATGACTGGTTTTGATGCTCCAATGGTGCACCGTGTAACCGGGGTTAGCCGTGGCAATCGCATGGGCCAAGTCGTTCACTGCTGCGACTTCAAAGCCTTGAAACATCGCCGAAGAACCTGCGCCCAGATAATGAATTGTCTGGGCACTGGCAGCAGGCGCCACGGCTATGGCCGCACTCAACACAGTTGCGGCGAATAGCAGCTTCAATCTCGTCATAAGCATGTCTCCTCTAAGACCAGTTCGAAACAGTTAGGGGATATTCCACACCTCGGCCACACAGCGGGTCGAACCTGCGCCGCCAAAATGCGGAAACGAGCTAACGGATGACTGGCCCCAATTTCGGCGAACCCTGCTATGGCAGAATGACGGAATCATTAAAGCTATGTGAAATTTCGGCGCGTGCCCAACCTGAAAAATCTGCAACTCATCTCTGCGTCCACCAGGTGGAACGCGCGTTGCGCTGGGCGGGTGGGCTTTCCGTAGGTGTAACCTTCATTTAACCTACAGGTCACGGGACCGTAACAATCGCGGCGTACACTCCACCATTCTTTTCTTTGTCTGGTCTTAAAAGCTCTCGATCAGCCCGATATCCAAGGCCCGGGCAGGGAACGAACGCGGCGCCGGGCTGAGGGCAGAGCTGCGTCTTTGAGTTGGAGGCTAAGTGATGAACATGCCGCGGCTAGTGCTAGGTATCCTGGCAGCAACAATCGGTCTAGCCGGAAGCGTTTGTGCGCAGGAGAAGGCAGCGGCCCCTCCCCCACCCGAAGCTAAAGCGGCTATCACCGGCACACTTACTGATAACACTGGCGGAGGTATAACGGGGGCCGTCGTACAGGTGAATAACAACTCCGGATTTACCGAAACTGCCACCGCCGATTCTCAGGGCTTATATGCAATGACAGATTTGCCCGCTGGAATCTATAACATTTCGCTAACTGCCGGCGGCACGACGGTTTTGCAGACTGCCGCCGTGTTGAGCCCGGGTCAGGTGATGACGTTAGGAATTGCGGGTTCGCCGTCCGCTGGCGGCAAGGCAGTCATCACGGGCACGGTCAGCGACCTTCTCGGCGCGGGAATCACAGGCGCGAACGTGAGCCTGGACAATGGCGCAGGCCTGGTACAGAGCGCCACGACCGACACAGAAGGCTTATATGCACTGCGTGAACTACCACCCGGTAGTTACCTTCTCAAAATACTAATTAGTAACGCAAGGATCTTCGAGGCACGGGCGATTCTGACCTCGAATCAAGTCGTAACATTGGGAGTGGGTGGCGCAGGAGCCGCCCAAACAGCCGAACTGCCGAGTGTTCCGCAAACCAGTGTCGCAACCGCGACAGCGCCCGTCCTAACCCCGGTTCCCGCCGTTCCCACACCACCGCCCCCTCCGGCGCAAACCGCAACCATAAATACGGAAAGTAACGGTTCCATGTCTGGCAGCATAAGCGACCAGACAGGCGCCGTCATTGTTGGCGCTACAGTGAAAATTTCCAACGCTGCCGGAGCCACAGTGGAGACAGTGACATCTGATACCAAAGGAAATTACTCGATAGAGCAGCTGCCGCCCGGAATCTATACCGTCACAGTCACCGCGCCGGGGTTCCAGCCGTTTGTTGCCGACCGCGTCGCCGTCACCGCCGGAGCGCCATTGCCCCTGGATGCCGCCTTGGAGCCCGCCGGAGAGAAAACAGAAGTCACAGTGCAGGGTCAGAAAATTGCACAGGTGGAAACCGAGACTGCGCAGCTGTCGGGCACCATCACCCAGAAGGAAGTAGCAGTGCTAGGTCTGAACGGCCGTAATTTCACCCAATTAATTGCGCTGACTCCGGGAGTGAGTAATCAGACGGGTCAGGACGAGGCTCACGTTGGAGTAACGGGAAGCGTTAAGTACAGCGTGAACGGCGGGCGAGTGGAGTACAACACATTTGAAGTTGACGGTAGCGACGTGTTGAATGCCGGTCTGAATGGCGCTGAAAGTACGCTCATGGTTTATCCCAGCCTCGATGCCATTCAGGAGGTGAAGGTGCTGACCTCCAACTACGGCGCCATGTTCGGTCGTACTGCATCCGGCACCGTGCTGGTGACTACCAAGAGCGGCGGCGCGCACTGGCACGGAAACGGTTATGAATTTCTTCGCAATGAAGCCTTGAACGCGCGAAACTATTTTGATCAGACCAAGAAGGCTCCGCTGTATCGGCGAAACGATTTCGGGTTTACGATCGGAGGCCCCATCAGAAAAGACAAAACATTCGTTTTCTGGTCGGAAGAGTTTCGTTACGAAAAATCACCCACCGATCAGCAGCCCGATTTCAATGTGGCGGTTCCTTCCCTGGCCGAGCGCCAGGGTGATTTTAACGATGTGTGCCCATCCCCGCTGGTGACCCAGCCTGGCGCTCCCGGCCCGGGACTTTTCAGCCGCGCTCGTTGGCCCGATTGTCCGGCCGCGAACCTGCTCAGTTCCGCTACCGGATTTGTGCAAGCCCTCTCCAACAATCAGATCGGCGCCCCACCTGGCGCCCCGCCTAACCCCGATGCCCTGATTGATCCCAATGCCGCGGCGCTGCTAGGCACAAATCTGATTCCTCCGCCTAATTCAACGACAGGATGCAATTCAAGCATCGGATCCTGCTATGACACAGTTATTTCTGAACCGACAACTTGGCGAGAAGATCTGGTCCGTTTAGACGAAAATATAAACTCGAAGCTGCGGCTCACGTTGCGCGGACTTCACGATTCCTGGAGCACAACCGTCCCCGTTCCGCAATGGTCATATCTGCACCTCTCGGGCGCTCAGGACAGCTTTCCCACGGTACAAAACAAATTTAGCGGACCCGGGGTCAGCCTGGTTGCTCACTTGACACACACTATAACTACGTCTCTGCTGAATGAGTTCACTGTGAGCTTCGCCAATTCCCACATTACTCTTAGTGATACGAACGGACCTGGAGGAGCAAGCTACAATCGCCCCGCTGGCCTGGGAGTTCCCGGCGGAGCCTGCACGACTACGCCGGATGGTGTGTTTTTGACCGTTACCAGCTGTCCGATGGGTAGCCTCTTTAACAATGGGTTTGGGGGAAAAGTCCCTGGACTTGTAATCGGCGGCAATAATTTGGAGTATGGGGGGGTGGGATTCGCAGTTGATCCCTCTTTCGAGCCGTGGTCGCATACCAATCCTACTTACAGTCTCCGCGACGATCTCAGTAAGGTAATTAAGGCTCATACACTGCAGATGGGGGCCCAGGTAGTATTGTGGCAAAGGAACGAAACCAATGGCGCCGTTGGAGCAGCCTCCGGTGACGTACAGGGACTGTTGACCTTCAGCAATATCAACACCCAGAATTTCAATACAGGAAATGCGTTTGCCAATTTTCTTGCCCTTCGGACTGTGCAACAAGGAAATGTCAATATCAACAGTATTCAAAGTTACACTCAGGATAGCGCACAGCTCAGGTATCACGATAGCTACAAGCTAGGCGAGCCTTACATACAGGACGACTGGAAAGTCAATTCGCGCTTAACAGTCAATGTCGGCGTGCGATTCAGCCTTTTCGGCCTTTACCATGAAAGAAACTTGCACGCCTACAACTGGTATCCATCCGCCTATAGCCCAGCTTTGGCGGCCACGGTTCGTGTGGATCCGACTTCGGGACAGCTGGTTCAGGTGCCTCTTTCGTCCCCGCCGGTGCCGGTTCCAATCAATTTATCCAATCCCGATCCCCGCATTACAAATGGGCTGGTACAGTGCGGGGTTGGTTTTGTGCCGTCTGGCTGCATGAAGGGTAAGGTGTTCAATCCCGCCCCACGTATCGGGTTCGCCTGGGATCCGCGCGGAGACGGCAAGACCTCCATTCGGGCCGGGTACGGGATTTTTTATGAGCATGGAACCGGCCAGGAAGCGAATACCGGCTCTTTGGAAGGAAGCGGGCCGCTGGTCTTGAATATGACTCAGTTATTTCCCCTGAGCTATGGATGCATTGGCGGGTCACAACAGAACTGCCCTGTGCAGCCCGGCGCTTATCCCTTAAACGTAACTGCGATCCCCAGTCAGGCGGTGTGGTCCAATGCGCAGCAGTGGAGCTTGAGCGTACAACGACAGCTTCCTCGATCCATGGTTGCAACTGTCGCCTATGTGGGCAGCAAGGGAACTCATCTCACGGTGGAACGACAGCTCAACCAGGTTAGGCCGCTGCCATCTGAGTTGAACCCATTTGGTATTCACCAGCCACTCATTCCCCAACCTACAGTCTTTGGGCCAGGAGACTGCGGCGGGTTCCATGCCGGCCCGCCGGGCGGGATTAGCTCTTTCACCTTGAACAACGGCGTTATAATCAGTTCCCAGGATCCTGCATATATCAATTTGGTCGCCGCCTGCTCTGGCGAAGCCATTCCCCCGGAGCCGGCCACACCTAATGCCAATACCTTGCGGCCGTACCCAGATCTGGGCGCGATCTACGCGCTTCAGAACGTGGCGGACTCTAGCTACCATGCTCTGCAAGTGACCGTACGCCGCACCAAAGGGCCCCTCACTATCGGAGGTTCTTACACTTACAGCCACTCCCTGGATGACTCCTCGGACCGTTCGGATACGGCTCTGGTGAATTCATATGATTTGCGGTCCAATCGAGCAAGCTCCAACTTTGATCAGAGGCATCTGCTCAATGTCAGTTATATTTATGAATTGCCGGATCTGAGCAAGAAATTTCAGGAGTGGACCAGTGGCGCTGCCGGGGAACCAACCGGAGACAGTCAGGATGTTCCGGCCCCCTCTTCTCCCTCCCGGATTCTGCATTGGCTGGGAGCCGGGTGGCAGCTCTCCGGCATTACAATTTACCAAGCAGGTACTCCGTTTAGTGTGCTGAACGGTGGAAGCAGCACGATCTCTGTTCTTGACAATGCGGGAGCAGCGAATGGCATTGGAGGACTGTTCGGATATGCATCCTATCCTGACATAGCGTCGACTCACTTGCCGCCGCCCAATGAACGTGATAACAACAGAAGCTTTGGACCGCTTCTGGGTAACCCAAATATGTTCGTCGCCCCGCGGGGACTGACCTTCGGAAATGCGGGACGCAACTTCTTAAACAATCCGCACCGCACAAATTTTGATTTGAGCCTTCTGAAGCACTTCACCATGCGCGAGGACAGCGTGCTGGAATTTCGCCTGGAGGCATTCAACCTTTTCAACCACACACAATTTAGAATTTTTGACCCCAACCTGGGAAACAGAGGCAACAATGTAATCAGCTGTTACGGTGGGCCCGACTACAGCGCTGGGTTCGCCGCACCCCTGGATTCGGTTAGTGGCGCTAGTACAGGTACCGACTGCGTCACCGGCAGCGCGTTTCTACATCCGGTGGACGCGCATCGCCCCCGAACAATTCAACTCGGCCTGAAGTATAGTTTTTGAAATACCATTGTTTCCTGTCCGGTCGACGCCCAGGCTGCACGGCTACAGCCCTCGGTTACCAAAGGCAGGGGCAGGCAATGACGCAGCACAATCGGCCAGGCTATAGCCATACTGCCGCGCTTTCATCTCATATTGCGCAGTAACTTGCCTGCACTCCTCATAAGTTCTCCTGTCGCTCGATAAGTTCCGCCAGGCTGCGAAGTAGTTCTCATTTCCGCTCGGATTCAACAGCGGAGGAGAATGTGGCACGACGCCGATAAAATTGCAAACGTGGTCTAGTTGGGATTGAGTGGAGCGGATAATGTCCTCATACCGGAGCACTAGGACACGTTGCAAGTGCTTCCGGTCCTCAGCAAATAGATCATGGCAACGCAGCCAATGTTCCATCAGGGATCTCAGGCTTGAGTCACACCATTTGCGGGTTGCTAACGATACGGCGACCGGGTGACGAGTAATAACTATGAACGAACTGTTGGGGAACATTGCCTGAAAGAAGCGGGTGCGAATGAGACTGGGTGGCGATTTTTCCAACAGGAATGGGCGGCTCAGGTCCCAGTACTTCGACCACTCGCCAAACAGTTTGTTGGCATTTGCGGATGTCGCCAGATCAGACGTTTCGGTCAGGTGGGCTTCGCTTGCAAAGCCAAATCGTCCGGGGCCCCCATAAGCTTTAGCTGGGGGGAATACTGACTGCAGGTGCTGACCCTCATCCTCCGGCACGCCGGTGTCAGAAAATCCGCTGATCTGAGGGTGGCTGCTAAGGAGCCGGAAAAAGGGGGAGGTGCCGCTCTTGTGAAGTCCGCAAAGGAAGACGAGCCTATGTTGAAGAGGGGCCGGCATGGAAAGAGGAAACTAAAATACAGCGCGGGTTTGCGTCAAGTCTTCTTGCAGGTGGAGCAAGAAATCTGAAGCTTTTTCACGGACCATTAATATATCGGGTCCGGTAACGGCTGCTATACTTTCGCCGGCATCTCAAGCGGTTCGGGCAACTTCTGGGGAAGATCTGCGGTACCCCTCGGGCCGTACTTCTGGGAATACCCCTTGAATTCGAGCGAAGCGCTAGCATCGGAAGCAGAGATGTGCGTAGCGGCGCCTGCATCTCCGCCTGATCACTCCCTGATCCGGAGTGTTGCCTGGAACGCCGCCGGCGATTGGGCCAGCCAGATCGTGAGCTGGGCGGCGTTCTTAGTGGTAATGCGATTGCTGAGTCCTGCGGACTTCGGCATCGCGGCCATGGCAGTTCTTCTATCGCCTTACCTCGGGCAACTTACCAGTTTTGGGATTCCGCGCGCGATTGTGACTCTACGGGATCTGACCGATGACCAGTGTGCGCAACTCAATAGCGTTAGTTTCGCACTAGGTTTGGCTTTGTTTGCTCTCGCGGCGATACTCGCCAAGCCGTTTGCAACATTCTTGAGGACACCGCGGCTAACGCCGGTTTTGATCTTAACCTGCACCGGTCTCATCGCGCAGGGACTTCAGGGCGTTTCAACCGGATCGCTCGTGAAGGAGATGCGTTTCCGGTTGCTCTCTATTTTCGGCATGGTAACCGCGTTGGTGGCCGCAGTTGCCACACTGATCATGGCAGTGCTCGGCTTTGGCTATTGGGCTTTGGTTCTGGGCAATCTGATATCCGGGATGGTTCGGACGGTTCTAATTTTGAGAGCCCGACCGTGCCGGCTGGCTTGGCCTCACTGGAATTCAATTCGCCATCCGCTCAAATTCGGTTGGCATGTCACCGTGTCGATGCTGGCTCTGAACTCCTACCAGCGCCTCGATAATCTGGTAGCAGGTAAGATGTTGGGTCAGGTCGCGTTAGGCTTCTACGGGATGGCCTGGGAGCTGGCCAATGTCCCCATCGAGAAAGTTACATCACTGGTCACCACCGTGATCCCCACTTATATGGCGGCTGTCCAGGACCGTCCCAGTGAACTCCGCCGCTACCTGTGGGGGTTGACCGAAATCATTGCCCTGTTGACCTTTCCCGCTACCGTAGGACTGACTCTTGTTGCCCACGAAATGGTGCCAGTCTTTTTCGGTCAAAAATGGGATGGCATGGTCGCGCCTTTGCAAATTCTCTCATTCTACGCAGCCGTCAGGTCGGTGGTAGCTTTACTTCCGAAGGTTCTAACCGCGGTTGGCAATGTCCGCTATGTCATGTGGAATGATTTGGGCGCGCTTGTCGTTTTGGGGATCGCCTTCGTCATTGGGAGTTATCGCGGTACGGCGGGAATTGCCTGGGGTTGGGTCGTGGCATATCCGTTTGTGGTAGTTCCGCTTTACCGCAAAACATTTCAGACGATCTCGATGAGGGTTGTAGAGTACGTTAAGGCCCTTCGTCCGGCGCTGGAGGGAACTGTGGTGATGGCTCTGGCGGTGGAACTCGTGAAGCCGCAGATTGATCACTGGCGATCGCTGCCACTTCGACTATTTATGGAGGTGACC
>Ga0335085_10014525_pt1 | contig 11478 bp, 7 predicted proteins | sample Lox_Sample_45_FD_206712 | JGI IMG/M metagenome (GOLD analysis project Ga0335085, IMG submission 206712) | Soil microbial communities from Loxahatchee National Wildlife Refuge, Florida, United States - Lox_Sample_4.5 | ecosystem: Environmental > Terrestrial > Soil > Wetlands | place: USA: Florida... | reverse complement strand
GTTTCGCCGCGAGAACTCAGCAGTCAAACAGGTGATCGACCGAATGCGATCCACCATTGCACAAGTCGCGGCACTCGAAGACTCCGCCGATTGCGCAAGCCAGCTGTTTGAATTACGCCAGGGCGCAAGCGAATTGATGGATGTTGACAAGCACTATCAGCGTGAGGAACATGCGCTGTTTCCGTTTCTCGAGCAGCATGGCATTACAGGGCCGTCAAAGGTCATGTGGGCCAAGGACGATGACATTCGCGCGTTGTTGAAGGCGCTGAACGAAGCCACGCACAAGTGCCAGCCGGTGGCCTGCGATTACAAGCTGGTCTGCGACATATTCACTCAGCCGGCGCTGGCAGCGGTAGAAGAGCGGGATCGTAAGCTTGTCGCCTGCCGATGCGAGTGATCCCGCCCCGGGGCTCGGCACTCGCCAGGATCGCAATCGACAGTACAGTGGTTTTATTTCAGCGATATCGTCCTTCCGGCTGTAAGAGGCCGTTACGGTTGACACCACTGCCGGGCGGGTGAAACAACCGTTAGCGACAGGTGAGGATCGGCGTCTGGTGGCATTGCGGCCGATGGAGTTGGCCTTGAAATCTGGGCGAGACAAACGAACGCATAAACGGAGGTGGCCCTCCGTCAGAGCTGACCATACAATGACGTCGCGGAATGCCAGACCGGCCAAACGATAGCTCGGCACCGTGAGTCGATGCCATCCAACTCAGAAGCTGCGATCTGGGGTCGTATCTGAGGCGGTTCGAGCTTTGGGTGATAATCGAATCTGCCAATCCACGTCATTCGTGAGTAGACCAGTGAGCAATCTCTTTTCATGCAGGAGTGCAGGTTGGGTGCTCGGGTGCTTGCTGTTGTGCAGCACCGTGCTACATGCTCAAGCGGCCAAGGTCCCCGCGCCTGCCCCGGCCAGCGGGCAGGCAGGCAGTGGCGCAGGGACCATAAGCTTGACTTTGGCGGATGCATTGCAACTCGCCAAGACAAACAGCCCGGTCTTCCAGGCAGCTCTAACCCAATATGGGCTGGCTAAAGAAGACAGAGTCCAGGCGCGAGCGGCGCTGTTGCCGGGTATCAATTACAACAATAGCTTCATCTACACCCAGGGAAACGGCACGCCCTCGGGCGTCTACATCGCCAACAATGGGGTACACGAGTACATCAGCCAGGGAATCGCGCACGAGGCTCTCGGTTTTGGCTCGTTCGCGGACTATCAACGTGCGGTCGCTGCCCAGGCTTTTGCGCAAGCAAGAGCGGAAATCGCTACCCGCGGACTGGTGGTGACCGTGGTGCAGAACTTCTACGGCGCGTTGGCAGCGCACGATAAGACGACGAATGTCGCACGGGCCACAGACGAGGCGCAACGCTTTCTCGAACTCAGCAAGAAGCTTGAGGCTGGAGGCGAGGTGGCGCACTCCGATGTCATCAAGGCGCAGATCCAGGCCAATGATGCCCAACGTTTGCTGCAGGACACCAAGCTAGGCGAACAGAATGCGCGGCTGACGCTCGCAGTGTTGCTGTTCCCTGATTTCTTTCAGGACTTCACGTTGGTGGACGATCTGGCGGCAGTCCCGGCACTGCCCGATCGTGCCAACGCTGAGCAGTTGGCCAAAACTAACAATCCCGAGTTGCGCGCTGCATTGACTGCCGTTACCGTAGCTAACGAGGAGGTCACCGTCGCTAAGGCAGGGCACCTGCCATCGCTCACGTTGGACATGTTCTACGGCATCGATGCCAATCAGTTCGCGACAGAAGACCGCAATGGGTTCCGCTACCTGGGCTATGCGGGCGCCGCGACACTGAACATTCCAATCTTCAGTTGGGGTGCAACCCAAAGCAAGGTGAAGCAGGCTGAGTTGCAGCGCCATCAGGCGCAAGTGGAGTTGAGTGCGGCACAACGTCAGGCGCTTGCCGACTTTCAGGCTTTCTATGCAGAAGCTGAGATTTCTCGTGGCCAGTTGGATACATTACGCGACTCCGCGACACTTGCGGCCGAGAGTCTGCGCCTCACAACGTTACGCTACCAAGCTGGCGAGGCCACAGCGCTCGAGGTCGTCGATGCGCAAAACACTCTGACTGCGGCAAACACGGCCCAGAGCGACGGCGAGGCGCGATATCACCTTGCGATCGCTAATCTGCAGACCTTAACTGGATCATTCTGATGAGAGGACGCATTTCGAAGCGGGACATGGTTGCATGGAGCTTGGCGGTTATCGCTCTTTGCTTCAGCATCGCCTGCTCTCACAACGAGAAAGAGCAGGAGCCCGAGGTATCGGTTCAGGTTGCTCCTGCAGAGCGTGGCAAGATCGAGCAAGTCATTAGCTCCGAAGCCATCCTATTTCCCATCGACCAGGCTGCGATCACACCCAAGGTGACCGCACCGGTGCGGGCGTTCTATGTCAATCGCGGGAGCAAGGTGCACAAGGGAGAGACTGTAGCCGTTCTGGAAAACCGAGACTTGTCTGCGGCTGTGGTCGATAACAAAGGTGCTTACGAACAAGCACAGGCAGCCTATGGAATTGCAACCGGGTCGAGCCTTCCGGAAGAGTGGCAGAAGGCGGAAAACGATTTGAAGACCGCCAAAGCCGACTACGATGCCCAGCAGAAGATCTATGACAGCCGCAAGAACCTGTATGAGCAGGGCGCGTTGCCGCGTAAAGATTACGATCAGTCGGCCGTTGCCCTAATTCAAGCGAAATCTGCGTATGAGATTGCAGAGAAACATGTCGCTGCCCTCGAGTCCTCAGGTAAGAAAGATCAGGTGAAGGCGGCCAAAGGTCAGCTCACATCGGCAGAGGGCAAGCTCGAAGCTGCGTCTGCGCAGCTTTCATATACCACCATCACTAGTCCCATCAATGGCGTCGTCACTGATCGCCCTCTTTATCCCGGTGAGACTGCGGCCGCGGGAACGCCGCTGATGACCATCATGGATACATCGACGGTGATTGCCAAGGCCCACATTCCACAGAGTGAGGCGCAGGCACTCAAACCGGGTGATCCAGCGACTGTCGTTTCTGGCAATACGACGGCGAGTGGAAAAGTCACTCTCATCAGCCCAGCCCTCGACCCCAACAGCACTACCGTCGAAGTCTGGGTGAGTGTGCCCAACCCGGAGAACACTCTGCGTCCCGGTACCACTGTCACCGTGAACATGACAGCGCACACTGTCGATAACGCAATAACTGTACCGGCGTCAGCCTTGCTGAAAACACCGGAGGGCGCGACTACGCTCATGATCGTCGGCAATGACGGCAAAGCACACCAAGTGAGCGTTGAAACCGGAATTCGCCAAGGTGACCGAGTGCAGATCACCAAAGGCCTGGGCGGCGATGAGAAGGTGATCACAACCGGAGCTTATGGTCTGCCGGATGGCACGAAGATAAAGGCCGAAACGCCTGCTCCCGCGCCCAAGTCGGTTGCGAACGAGAACGGGGCCGCAGCCGGGAAACCGGCCGATGGCAAGGCGAAGGACTAGCGGGCATGAATTGGCAATCCATGCTCGAGCGCGTGCGCACATCGAACCCGCCGGGCACCGGGAACCAAGCTTACTGGTACACGCGCTACTCGATGGCGCTGATTTTTCTCACCATTATTCTGGTCATCGCGGGAATTTACCTGGCCTTCAGCATCCCCATCTCTGTATTTCCGACGACGAATTTTCCACGCGTCATTGTTGGCGTGGACAACGGCGTTATGCCGATCGACCAGATGATGGTGACCATCACGCGTCCGATCGAAGAGGCCGTCAACAGCGTGCCGGGACTGCAACAGGTGCGCTCGATTACCAGCCGCGGCTCCGCCGAGATCGATCTCTTCTTCGACTGGCACGTTGACATGGTCACCACGTTGCAACTGGTCGATGCCGCTCTGTCACACATTCGGACCGATCTGCCCGCGACCGCAACAATCCAGACCCATCGCCTCACCTTTGCCAGTTTCCCCATCATCGGTTACAGCGTGACTTCAGATACGGTTCCCCAGACGCAATTGTGGACGATGGCGACTTATGAGCTAGCGCCGCGACTTAACCGTCTGGACGGCGTGGCGACAGTGGTCGTGCAAGGCGGTCAGGAGCCTGAGTTTCAGATCACGCCGGATCCTGCAAAATTATTGGCGGCAAACGTGACGGTGACTGATGTTCTCGACGCAGTGCGGCGCACAAATCTTATCGATTCCCCCGGCCTGCTGCAGGAGAATCATCAGCTTTACCTGGGCCTGGTGAACGGGCAGGTGTTGGACCCGCAACAGCTCGGTGAAATTGTTATCAAGAGCACTCCAGCGGGCGTTCCCATCCGCATTCGTGATGTGGCGATGGTGGGGCCCGGGGTCAAGCCGGTCTATACCATCGTCACCGCGGACGGCAAACCGGCCGTTCTGTTGAACATCAGCCGGCAGCCGGACAGCAACACGGTCGCTGTCGCCGACGAAGTACACGCAGAGATAGCGCGCATCCAGAAGACACTGCCGCCCGGTATCAAGCTTGCGCCCTTCTACGATCAGTCGGAGATTGTTCTCGAATCGATCAAAAGCGTGCGCGACGCCATCCTGATCGGCATCATCCTGGCGTCATTCATCATGGTGCTCTTCCTGCATGACTGGGGCACTTCGCTTGTCGCGGTGCTGGTCATCCCGGTCACGGTCCTTGTGACCTTTATTGTCCTGAAACTGATCAACCAAAGCTTCAATCTGATGACCCTGGGAGGCATGGCTGCTGCGGTGGGACTGGTCATCGATGACGCTATCGTCGTCGTTGAAAACGTCGCGCTTCATCGGGACTCTGGACAAGGGCGATTGGAGGCTATCAGCAGCGCTCTTCGCGAGATCACGAAGCCACTCGTGTTTTCGACGGTCACGCCGATGGTTGTGTTCATTCCACTGATTACCACCACCGGGGTGACAGGCGTTTTCTTTCGGGCACTTGCCGTCACTGTTTGCGCGTCCCTGTTCACGTCGTTGGCCCTTGCGCTCACCTGGACGCCCACACTCAGCCAATATTTCATTCGCGAGCACAAGGACGCTCACGCCGTCATTGACCCCGATATGAGTGAAGCGGACCGGCTGCTGGCCGCTGAAGAAGCATCACTGACTGGGCGCTTCCGCAAAATTGTCGATTTCTACGAGCGCTGGCTGCGCTTTGCGCTTGAGCGGCCAGTATGGATCGGGATCTTCGCCGTTCTCCTCATCGTCGGCTCGTACTTCTGCTACAAGGGGCTCGGCTCTGACTTGCTGCCGGCAATGGATGAAGGCGGTTTCGTGCTCGACTACATCATGCCGCCGGGAAGCTCGTTGGAGGAGACGAACCGCGTGATTGATCACGTGGAACAGATGGTGCGCGCCATTCCCGAGGTCGAGGGATACTCCCGCCGCACCGGCCTGCAGCTTGGATTGGCGGCGGTGACTGAGGCCAATACCGGCGACATCGCGGTAAAGCTCAAGAACAAGCGCAGCCGCAGCGTGGACGACATCATGTCGGAGCTGCGGGCCGAGATCAAGAAGCAAGAGCCCGCGCTGGACGTTGAATTCACGCAGGTGCTGCAGGACATGATCGGCGATTTGTCGAATGCTCCTGAGCCGGTACAGATCAAGCTGTTTTCGCCCGACGCAACATTGCTGCGCGATTGGGCGCCCAAGGTTGCCGACGCAATCAGCAAGGTGCACGGTGTAGTAGACATCCTTAACGGCATCGATAACACCATCAGTAATCCGGCTACTGTGTTCCAGGTAAACCCTACCATCGCCGCGCGTGCCGGCTTCACTCCGGAAGAAGTGGCCATTGATGCCAGCGCTATTCTGGAGGGCGAGCCTGCGGCTACTCCGGTTATCACGAACGATATCGCTTACACCATTCGCGTGCGTTACCCGGAGGCCAATCGCAGCTCGCTGCAGGCGATGAGCAATACCCTGCTTAACAGCGCAAGTGGCCACACCGCAACATTGGGTTCGTTGGCGCAAATCCAGAACCTCCCGGGACAGACGGAAATCCGCCGCGAGAACCTTCAACGCGATGTCACCGTGACCGCACGTCTGGAAGGAACGGATCTGGGCACAGCTATCAAGGGCGTGCAGAAGGCCGTCGAGGACCTGCACCTGCCGCCCTCGATTCGCGTCACCTACAGTGGAACTTACGAAGAGCAGCAGGAATCTTTCCACGACCTGATGCTGGTACTTGTACTCGCTATCGTCCTCGTCTTTGTTGTGTTGCTTTTCGAATTCCGGACTCTGGCGGCGCCACTTGCGATTCTGGCTTCGGCGATTTTATCGACCTCGGGCGTATTTCTGGCTCTGCTGGTCACCGGCACGGACTTCAACATCGCTTCTTTCATGGGACTTATCATGGTCATTGGCATTGTCGCTAAGAACGGAATACTGCTGCTCGATGCCGATCAGAAGTTCCGCGCAGCGGGATTCAGTGTAGAAGACTCAATGATCCAGGCCGGTCGGCGGCGTCTTCGCCCGATTCTGATGACCGCGCTGGCCGCGGTCGCCGGAATGTTGCCGCTGGCCTTGGCCCTTGGCGCGGGATCACAGATGCTGCAACCGCTCGCCATCGCAGTCATAGGCGGCCTAACGGTTTCGATGGTCCTGTCGCTCATCATCACGCCAGCGGTTCATTACTATTTGAGTCATGGGTCTGCGCCTGCCAGTGATTAGGGTTGGCAGGACGTTATGAAGGGCCGCCCGTTTCAAGGTCAACTCTGAAACCGTCCTACAGCTTGCGCACGAATTTAAGATAGGTTCTATGGCGACAAATACCGCCGTACCAAAGAGAGCAACCACATCGGCGTTCGATGAGTTTCTGGGCCGCTATCCTGAATACGCGGAAACCGATCTATTGGACCAACTTCGCGCTACCGAGTACCGCCGATTAGACGAGCAGGGGCAGGTATATCTCGATTACACTGGCGGTTCCCTTTACGCCGAGTCGCAAGTGGCGCAACACCTCGCACTGTTGCAGGCCGGAGTGTTCGGCAACCCTCACTCGACTAATCCGACCTCGACAGCAACAACCGACCATGTTGAGCGCACGCGAAAGTTCGTGCTCGAGTATTTCGGCGCGAGTGCAACCGAATACATTGTGGTGTTTACTGCCAACGCCTCTGGCGCACTGAAACTGGTTGGCGAGTCGTTTCCGTTCACCCCGGCCAGCCGCCTCTTACTTACCTTCGACAATCACAACTCGGTTAATGGCATTCGAGAGTTTGCGCGCGCCAAGGGTGCCCAGATCAACTACTGCCCGCTTCGCAGTCCCGATCTCCGAATCGATGTTGGCCGACTGGACAATCTTCTCGGCGAAGCCGACTCCGGCGGCGAAAATCTGTTCGCCTATCCCGCGCAGTCTAATTTTTCTGGCGTCAAGCACCCACTTGATTTGGTAGGAAGAGCGCAGGCAAAAGGTTGGCGCGTGCTCCTGGATGCTGCCGCGTTCCTCCCCACAAATCGGCTGAACCTATCAGAGATCTACCCGGATTTTGTGACCGTTTCGTTTTACAAAATGTTCGGTTATCCGACAGGGGTCGGCGCTTTGCTTATCCGCAAGTCCGACTTTGGCGAACTGAAGAGGCCTTGGTTCGCAGGCGGTACAGTTAACTTCGCGTCAGTTCAGGCGCAGGCACACGTTCTTGCTCACAGTGAGGCGGCTCTCGAAGACGGCACGTTGAACTACCTCTCCATTCCTGCAGTGGAGATCGGGCTTCGCCATATTCAGTCAATCGGCATTGAGCGCATTGCGAAAAGAGTTCGCTGTCTCACCGAGTGGATGCTGGAGCAACTGCTGGTGCTGAGACACAGCAATGGCCATCACATGGTCCGGATCTACGGACCGACAACGACCGAAGCTCGGGGCGGAACAATCACGCTGAACCTCTACGATCCGAACGGCCACTTGCTTGACTACCGACGGGTGGAGGAACTGGCCGGCAAGCGAGGAATCTCATTGCGCAGCGGATGTTTTTGCAATCCCGGCGCCGGCGAAATCGCCGAGGGCTTGACCGAAAGCGATATGCGTGCCGCCTTCGTCCTGGGCGACGACGCAAACTTGATGAGCTTCACGCGCTTGATGCAGGATCGTGGGCATAAAAGCGCTGGCGCGCTACGCGTGTCGCTCGGATTGGTCAGCAACTTCGCCGACGTCGAGCGTTTTCTGGAGTTTGTTACCGAATTTCGCGATCAGACGTCGCTCGCCATCGGGGCCGTAACCTTCGACATTGAGTCATGCCGAATCTTTCGGGACGGCAGCTGAAGCGCCGCCGCCCGAATTGGAATGTCAGCGCAAACTGGGCTCCGCCACGCGTGTTGCTACGTCTTGCCCGCGCGATGCCTCATGACTCGCAACGGCATCCAGCGCCTGGCGTAGGTCCGCAATCAGGTCTTCAACGTCTTCGATACCGACCGAGTAGCGCACCAATCCATCGCTGAATCCGGCGGAGCGGCGGTCCTCGGCCGACATGCCGGCGTGGGTCATCGACGCCGGATGCTCGATCAGGGTCTCAACACCTCCGAGGGAAACCGCAAGGGTGGCAAGTTGAACGTGGTCCATCAAGATGCGGCCTGCTTCCAACCCGCCCTTAAGCTCGAAACTGATCATCGAACCAAAGCCACTCATCTGGCGTGCCGCGAGCGCGTGCTGTGGATGCGACTCAAGCCCAATGTAGCGAACGCGACTGATCTCTGGCTGCTGTTCCAACCAGCGGGCAATCTCCATGGCGCTCTTCTGTGCCCGTTCGACGCGAATGCCTAGCGTTTTCAGGCCGCGCAGCACCAGGAAAGCCTGGTGCGGATCCATATTGCATCCGGAGGCAATCATCATTCGGCGCAGCTTGTCGTACAGGTCGGGTTCTTTGGCTATCACCAAACCACCGACGACGTCAGCATGTCCGTTCAGAAACTTGGTAACCGAGTGCAGCACTACATCCGCACCCAAATCGACTGGCCTCTGCAGATAAGGGCTGGCAAACGTATTGTCTACAACCACGACGCAACCGTGATCGTGGCCGATTTTCGCAGCGGCTTCGATGTCCGTCACCTGCATCGTCGGATTGGCAGGAGACTCGATGTACAGCATCTTTGTATTCGGCCGCAACGCGCGGACGATCTGGTCAAGATCGCAGGTATCGACGTACGTCGATTCAACTCCGAAGCGCGAGAAGTCCTTCTCCATCAGTCCGCGGCTCGGCCCGTAGACCGAAGCCGTGCTGACAACGTGGGCGCCGGCTTCGAGCAACGCGAGATACACCACACAGACGGCGCCCATACCGGAACTGGTGGCGATGCCCCGGTACCCGTGCTCCAGCTCGGCAACGGCTTCTTCCAAGGCGTTAATGGTAGGGTTTCCGATGCGCGTATAGATGTAGCCGTCATTTGAGCCGGCAAACAAGGCGGCTCCGTGTTCGGCATTGCGAAACGCGAATGTCGATGTCTGATAAATCGGAACATTCACTGATCCGGTTGAGTCCGGCTTATGACCCGCATGAACCAGCTTGCTGTTGGTGCCAAGGCTCTTTGTGTTCAAGAAATTTCCTTTCGCGTGATCGCATCATATGCCGCGTTGAACCGTCAGTTCTCGAGGCAGAGCAAACTCTTGAGTGTCCACCATGAGTGGTTTGCGGTTCAGTGACACATGCCACAACTCGCCGTGACCGGCGTGCTCGATTCGGAAGTTTAGGTGAGAGGTTAGCGACCGACCGGTCGCGTACTAAGTCCCTCAACGGAAGCGGTTCGAACCCGAATTACCACAACCACCTGTCGCGAAGGTAGAAATCAGCCGTTCAATTCGCTCCGCTCCACAGGTGGGGCAGCGAACCTCGCCGTCATCATCCGACATTCGGCGCAACTTCTCGAAGGTATTGCCGCATTCATAACACACATAGTCGTACAGAGGCATAGAACTCGAACACTCTCCCCGAGTTGGTAACGCAACCCTCGATCATACCGTTACGAAGTCGGAGTGCACTCTGTCAGTTGCCCGTGTGAGTGAGAGTTTTCCCGTTACGGGACCTTCCTTCGGAAAAGCTGAAATAGACATCGCAGCGTGCGTGGTTCATTCAAGTGCAGTACTTCGTATCTAATGCTGCTTATCTGGATCCCGCTGTAACTGCCGCGTTCCCTTTCGCAGACATTCCCGGTTTACCCAGATTTCGCCGGGCCTGTTCGTAGCTCTTCAGCAATTCCTGCCGCATGACCGCAGCTTTCTCCGGAGGGCACTCCATGTCTAGCGATCCGCACTGCTTCACCACCTTTTCCAGGTTGGCAAGAAATGCTTCGCACGGTTTGCAGTCGGAGAGGTGTGCCTGCATCTGTTCGCAAACGTGCTCGTCAACAACTCCGTCAAGATAATCCGAAAGCGCCGCGAACAGCTCACGGCAATGCTTTGGCTTGGGCTTCTCGCCAGACTGTCGCCGAATCGGCGTTGCGCGTCTGCCCACACCTGACACCTCCCGGCGCAGCATCAACCGTGCGCGATGTAACCTGACGCGGACCGTGCCTTCCTGCAATCCCGTGACCTGGGCGACTTCAGCGGTGCTTAATCCCTCCATGTCATGCAGCACCAGCACAAAGCGATACTGCGGCGGAATCTTCAGAACGGCCTGGTGCAGTCGGTCGGAAGCTTCGTTCTTCAGTACCTCCGCCTCAGGATTCGGCTGCGAGTGGTCCATCAACTCTCCCAACTCGCGCCCATCGGGCATCAGTTCTTCCAGCGAGAGGTTCACCTTGGGGGAGAACTTCTGGCCACGCCGGTTCATCAGGCAGCGGTTCCGAGCGACCTTGTAGAGCCAGACCGAGAGTGCCTGCGCATTTTCGAACTTCGGCAAGTATGAAAGCGACTTCAGCAGCACATCCTGCATGGTGTCTTCCGCGTCCTGCGGATGCCCACACACTTTCATGCTGAAGGAGAAGACCGTATTCTGAAGAAGTCCGAGGGCCTGCTCTATCGAGGACGATTCATTGTTGTGGATCAGTTGTAGAGCTTGCTCAACATCGGCTCGCATACCTCTTTAAGATAGCCGACGGACAAGCCTTCGCCAACCTATAACCTGCTAGCCGGCAGCTTCGTCCATAATCGCGAAGATCTCGCGCTCAATCTCGTTCGCCAAATCCTCCACACCGTTGAGACCCGTGGCTTTCATCAGGTCTGTCGGTTTCACAGTTGCAAGAACGAACTTGTCTCCCTCGGCAAACACCGAAATCCGGCAGGGGAGCACGGTAGAAACCTTCATGTCGTGCCCCAGCGCAGTGGATGCCGCCTGCGGATTACAAACGTCGTACCCACAGCAGGCGCGGTTGAGATCGATCCCCTTGTTGCGAAGCGTTTGATCAATGTCGAGCACGTTCAAGACGCCAAATTTGTGGCGCTGTGCTGCACTGCGGATAGCCTTATCGATTTCCGGCAGAGACTTCGAAGAACGTATTGCGTGAACCATTATCTACTCCCAATCAAATAGAAACAGCGAACTGCGGCCTGGCAGCCGACCGGCCCCCGGT
>Ga0335085_10014524_pt1 | contig 11481 bp, 9 predicted proteins | sample Lox_Sample_45_FD_206712 | JGI IMG/M metagenome (GOLD analysis project Ga0335085, IMG submission 206712) | Soil microbial communities from Loxahatchee National Wildlife Refuge, Florida, United States - Lox_Sample_4.5 | ecosystem: Environmental > Terrestrial > Soil > Wetlands | place: USA: Florida... | reverse complement strand
CCTGGTGCGGGTCGTCGAGGTGCCGGAGCGGTTTATCTCGGGAGAGAGCGGCGCGCTGATCCGGGCCATCAACGGGAAGAGCCCGGTGCCGCCCGGCCGAAAGACGCTCGCCGCTGAGAGCGGCGTATACGGCCTGCCGACGCTGCTGTCCAACGCCGAGACCTTCGCGCAGCTCGCCGTGCTCGCACTGCTCGGCCCCGAGCGCTACGCGTCGGTCGGCATGCCGGAGGAACCCGGCACCGTCCTGCTCAGTGTGAGCGGGTCCGCCGCGCGCCCGGCGGTCGTCGAGGTGCCCACCGGGGTGCCGCTCGGCTCCGTCCTCGACATCTGCCAGGCTCCCGCCGGAGACGGCGTGCTGGTCGGCGGCTACCACGGAATGTGGCTGCCGGCCGAGAACGCGTATGTCGTGCCGGTGTCGCGGGCGGGGCTGGAGGCGGTGGGCGGGACGCTCGGAGCCGGCATCGTGCTGCCCCTCGGCGACGGGACGTGCCCGCTCGGCGAGGTGTCCCGGATAGCGAGCTACCTGGCCGGTGAGTCCGCCGGGCAGTGCGGGCCCTGCAAGCTGGGCCTGCCGCGCATCGCCCGGGCGCTCGCCGCGCTGATCGACGGCTCGGGCGGCATCGAGGCCCTGGATATGGCCCGGCGGTCGGCCGCATCGGTGTCCGGACGCGGTGCCTGCGCCCACCCGGACGGCATGACCCGATTCGTTCTGTCCGCGCTGGATGTGTTCACCGAGGACCTCGCGGCGCACGTGTTCCACTCCTCCTGCGGTCGCCCGGTCCGCGGCATCCTGCCGCTGCCGTCAGGTCCGGAAGTGCAGGCCCAGCAGCGCCTGGTCGTCGACTGGACGCGCTGCGAGGGCCACGGGCTATGCGCTCACCTCGTGTCGGAGATCATCCACCTGGACAGTCACGGCTTCCCCGTGATGCTGGACATCCCGGTGCCGGACTGGCTGCAGAAGGACGCACAGCAGGCGGTGGACATGTGCCCGGCGCTGGCACTGCGGCTAACCAACGTGCCACCGCGGACGGCCCGCCCGTCGGCCCCGGTACCGCTCCCGATGCCAGTCGGCCGGACCGCGCTGATCGGCGGCGGGCCCGCCAGTCCCGGCGGGCCCCCCGGGTCGGCGGGACCGCGGCAGATCACCGCGTAGGAGCCGGCGCCTGGCTGTCATCACCGGCTCGACTGCGGCTTCGCCGGCAATTATGCGTCGGGCAGTTGCACATCGACACGGAGTTCCTGGGCTCCGTTGGGCTCCAGCACCAGGGTGCCGACGTTACCCGCGGCGGTGATGTCGCCGCTGACTGTGCGCAGCGACTCCAGATGCCGGGCCGGCCCGTGGATGCGCACGGTGCGCACCGGGGCGCGCATGGACTGCCTGGCCTCGGACTTGGCCTTGCGGATCGCGCTGATGACGGTGCCCGCCATCGCAATGACGCCGGCGTCGGCGGCCGGGGCGGCGGCGGCCGGCGCCGGCCAGGGGCTGGTGTGCACCGAGTCGTCATGCCACCATGACCACGCTTCCTCGGTGCAGAACGGCAGGAACGGGGCGAACAGCCGCAGCAGGACCGACAGCGCGGAACGCAGCGAGACCCGGGCCGACTGGGTGGCCGCTCCGCCCTCGTCGTCGTAGGCGCGCTGCTTGACCAGTTCGAGATAGTCGTCGCAGAAGGACCAGAAGAAGCGCTCCGTGCTCTCCAGCGCGGCGGTGTACTCGAAGTCCTGCAGCGCCGCGGTCGCCCTGGCGATGACCTCGTCCAGGGCGGCCAGCATGGCCTTGTCCAGGGTTTCGGTGACCACGGCGCCGGGGTCCGGTTCACCGAACCCGAGCACGAACCGGCTGGCGTTCACCAGCTTGGTGGCCAGTCGCCGGCCCACTTTCATCTGGCTCTGGTCGAAGGCGGTGTCGGTGCCGGGCCGGCCGCCGGCCGCCCAGTAACGGACGGCGTCGGACCCGAACTGCTCCAGCAGGTCGATGGGCGTGACGACGTTGCCCTTGGATTTGCTCATCTTCTTCCGGTCGGGATCCAGGATCCAGCCGGAGAGTGCGACGTTCCGCCAGGGCAGCGTCCCCGATTCGAGCTCGGCCCGCAGGATGGTGGAGAACAGCCAGGTCCGGATGATGTCGTGGGCCTGCGGGCGCAAATCCATGGGGTAGGTCCGCGCGTACCGTTCCGGGTCTTCCTCCCACCCGCACACGATCTGCGGGGTCAGCGAGGACGTGGCCCAGGTATCCATGACGTCGGGATCGGCGGCGAAGCCGCCCGGCCGACCGCGCTGGTCTCCTGTGTATCCGGGCGGGACAGCCGAGGACGGGTCGACCGGCAGTGCCTCGGTGCTGGGCAGGATGGGGGCGTCGTAACGGGGTTCGCCGTTCTCGTCGAGCGGGTACCAGAGCGGGAACGGGACCCCGAAGAAGCGCTGGCGGCTGATCAGCCAGTCCCCGTTGAGGCCGCGGACCCAGTCGTCATAGCGGGCCTTCATGTACGGCGGGTGCCAGCGCAGCTCCGCGCCGCGCCGCAGCAGCGCGCCGGCGTGGGCGAGCGAGCGGATGAACCACTGCCGGCTGGACACGATCTCCAGCGGCTTATCGCCCTTCTCGTAGAACTTGACCGGCCGGACGGTCTTGCGCGGTTCGCCGTCCAGGTCGCCGGACGCACGCAGCATCGCCAGCACCCGCTCGCGGGCGGTGTGCACGGTGGCGCCGGCCAGCCTCCCGTACGCCGCGCGCCCGTCCGGGGTGTCCAGGCCGCTGGGCGGGTCAGCCAGGATGCGCCCGTCCCGCCCGATGATGGTCCGGGTCGGCAGCTTCAGCTCGCGCCACCACTGGACGTCGGTCAGGTCGCCGAACGTGCAGCACATGGCGATACCCGCTCCCCGGTCCCGTTCGGCGGCGGGATGGGCCAGGATCGGTATCCTGACCCCGAAGACCGGGGAGGTGGCGGCGCCGCCGAACAGCGGCTGGTAGCGCTCGTCGTCCGGGTGGGCGATGAGGGCCACGCAGGCCGGCAGCAGTTCGGGCCGCGTGGTCTCGATGTGCACGTGGCCGCCGTCCGGGCCGCCAAACGCGATCCGGTACCAGGCGCCGGGGTGCTCGCGGTCTTCCAGTTCCGCCTGGGCCACGGCGGTGCGGAACCCGACGTCCCAGAGGGTGGGCGCCTCGGCCTGGTAGGCCTCGCCCCGCACCAGCAGCCGCAGGAACGCTTCCTGCGAGACCCGCTGGGCGCGCTCCCCGATGGTGGTGTAGGTCATCGACCAGTCCACCGACAGCCCGAGCCGCCGCCACAGCCGCTCGAACGCCTTCTCGTCCTCGGCGGTCAGCGTTTCGCACAGCTCGACGAAGTTGCGGCGGGAGACATCGGCCGGGCGCTGCTCCCTGCCCTTGACCGGCTCGGGCGCGGTGAAGCCCGGATCGTAGGGCAGCGACGGATCGCAGCGCACGCCGAAGTAGTTCTGCACCCGGCGCTCGGTGGGCAGCCCGTTGTCGTCCCAACCCATGGGGTAGAACACGTCCTGGCCGGACATCCGCTGAAAGCGGGCCACGATGTCGGTGTGCGTGAAGGAGAACACGTGGCCCACGTGCAGCGAGCCGCTGACGGTCGGCGGGGGCGTGTCGATCGAGAACACCGTGGCGCGGCCGCCGGTGCCGCGGAACCGGTAGATCCCCATCCGCTCCCACTCCTGCGCCCACCGGACGTCGATCCCGTCGAGCGACGGGCGTTCGGGCACGTTCGGCGTGGTCTCGGGCACGCATACACAGTAGCGTCACCGGCATTTGGCAGCTGCCCGCGCGCCTCCGCCCGGCCCGGGCGGCCCGGACGGCCAGCCTCTCGGCGACCAGTGGGCTGCCTGGGCGCTCACCGCGCGCGGCACCCGGCTTCTGGCAGCGCTACCCGGGTGCCTTCTCCGCGGACGGCACGACGATCGATGGCGCCTGGGAGGAGTCGCCGGACGGTACGGACTGGACGCATGACTTCCGGCTGATGTACATCAAGATCATCTGAGCGCCATCAAGCAGCACCGGGCGGCCGGGGACCAGGCCCCGCCCACGGGAAACGGAATAGTTGGCGATCAGCCATCCCGGCGCGTGGTGCTGATCCGTTCCGCGACCCGGACGTCCGCCGGATGCCGGCCGATGCGGTCGGCTGGCGGGCGATGCTTCAGGTCAGTCAGTGTCGATCTTGTTTCCGCTGGCGTTCACCACGTACCAGCCCGCGCCGAACGCCTTGGACCCCTGTCCCTTGGCGGTCCCCGCACTGGTGTCGACGGAGAAGTAGTACAGCGGGTGGCCGTTGTAGGTGACCTGCATGGTCCCGTCTGGCCGCTTGACCGTGCCGAGCAGTGCCTGGTTGACGCCGCTGCCTGCCTGGGGCGTGCCGGTCGCGGTGTCAGGCGGCCACGCGGCGGCGCATGCTCCCGTGCACGTGGACGTGCCGTTCTTGTCGGCCTCGAACAGGTAAAGGGTGCGTCCCGTGCTGCTCACCAGGGCCAGGCCCGGTATCCCGGAGATGGCATGCAGCGACACCGTTGCGCTGGCCGCCTGGCCGGTGGCTTTGGCTGCGGGGCTGCTCGCGGAGGTGGTCGCGGGTGATGTGGCCGGGCTGGTGGTGGCGGTGCCAGAGCCGCTGGAGCCGCTGGAACAGGCGGCCACGACCAGGCCGATCCCGGCAGCGACGGCGGTCTTGGTTATCCAATACCTCATGGTGACGCTCCCCTTTGTGACAACCCGGCCGGGTATCCCTGCGGCCGTTTCGCCGCGCTGGAGCCGCCGGACCGGGATGGTGGTGATCCCTATCACCACTACGCAGCCGGCCCGCGAGGGGATTGCGCGCCGTGGCTCCATCTGCGGTGGCGGCGGCTGTGGCACCATCACAGGGAACCGCGCCATATGCCCGGCATGGTTGGGGAAGGCTGACATGCTCGCGAGGGACCACGCGCTGAGCGGCGCTGTGGCGTTCACCGCGGTCGCGCCGGTGCTGCACGTCACCGGCGCGGGCCTGCTCGCCGGCGCGGTGTTCACGGCCGGCGCGGCGACCCTGCCGGACATTGACGAGCCCGGCTCGACGATCTCCCGCACCCTCGGGTTCTTCACAATGGCCGTGGCCTGGGTTGTGCACAAGATCAGCGGCGGGCACCGCAAGGGCACGCACAGTGTCCTCGGCATCGCCCTGTTCACCGTCGCCGCCTGGGCCGCCGTTGCCGGCGCGCGCGGACTGACCGGGAAGATCATCCTCGGCGTGGTCCTGGGGCTGCTGCTGGCCGCCGGGGTGCGAGCGCTGCGGATCGGCGGCCACCAGGCCGACATCATCGGCCTGGCCGCCGGCGCGGCGGCCGTCTACTGGCGCGCCGGCCTGGCGCTGGTGCCGTTGTGCGTCGCGCTCGGCGCGGCAGCCCATATCGCCGGGGACGAGCTCACCCACGGCGGATGCCCGCTCGCCTGGCCGGTCAGCGGGCATGAGTTCCACCTGCTGCCCCGCCGCCTGCGGATCACGACGGGCCGGTTCGCCGAGCACTGGCTCGTCTCCACGCTGCTGCTCGCCGCACTCGGCTACCTGCTCTGGCGAAACACCGGGATAGCCGGGATCGTGCACCATCAGGACAGCGTGGTGAGGACCGGAGCCTGATGGCTGTCTACGCCGGCGAGGCGCGCGCATCCCGCGCCCGCGTCGGCCGGATCAGCGCCCGCTGGTCGCACCTGTTCGCCGACAGCCAGGACGAGCTGCACGCCTACACGCCCGGGAACCGGTTATCTACTGCAGCGGCCGATAGATCAGCCGTGACGCCGGTGATTCGCGACGGGTCGATTCGATCGTGTACGGTGTCGCCGCCTTGAGCGCACTTCCCGGCCGGGTCGTCGGCGCGAAGCCGGCGGCCGTGTGCCGCTGGATCTTCGACCTGCTCGGCGCCCGAGCCCGGAGACTCCTTTGATGAGCTGTTCCCGGGATCGGGAGCGGTGGGGCCGGGTATGGGCCGTCTTCTCCAACCTGTCGCATCAGGCCCGGGCCGACGCGTCGTGTCAGGTCCTGCACACGACGCGTCGTGTCCGACGCCGGAAACGACGGGTGGGAGTCCCGATGGGGGACCAATGACCCTTCCCGGGATAATTGCGCCGCGCAAACGTCTGGGGTGAGAAGGAGTGATCCCCGATGGATACCCGCGACGACGCGCTCAGGAGCCTGCAGCGGAGCTGGGGAGAGGTCTACGAGATCAGCGAGGCGCTGGGGGTGTGGCGGGCCGTGAGACTACGTAACGGCCTGACCATCGTCGCGACCGACCCGGTGGAGCTGCGTGCCCTGATCGTCCGCGACTACAACATCGAGAAGATGCGAGGGCAACTGGCGAGCCGCTAGCGGCCTGTGCGCGGGGCCGGGCCGGGAAGATGGCCAGGTTGGCTATGACGGCGCACATGACCGGTGACGGGCAGGATCGCCCGGCAGAGCGGTCGCGTACCACCCCGCCGCCGGGGCAGGACATCAACCCGCTGCAGCAGCTGATCCGCCAGCGGCTTAAGTGAGCGGGGCTGGTCCTGCGGTCAGGTCGCCCGGCGCGGCAGCCTGCCCCGGTCCACCGTCTGCACCTGGCCACGACCCGGAACCTGACCCGGCCGCCGCGCCCGGACACGATCGACGCGCTGGCCAAGGGCCTGGACGTGCCGGTCGCCGTGGCCCGCGCCGCCGCCGCCGAATCCACCGGGCTGCCCTGCTACCACCAGACCCCGGCCGAACGGGAGCGCCCGGGCGACCCGCACCGGGAACTCCTGATCGCCAGCATCGACGAGCTGACACCCCAAGACCGCCGGCACGTGGCCGCGCTGGTGGAATCCCTGCGGAACAGGACCCTGCCGCCAGCGGCGGACCATTAGCCCCGAAATGCGAGGGCGGCCAGCGGCCAGGCGGCCGGCTTGCCATCGATGCCGGGCCCGGGCCAGAATGTGGGCGATCACGTTATTCCCTAGTGGCTCTAATCAGGTAATTCCCAGAACTGAGCCCTGGGCGGCTTGCCCGCTATTGTGCCTGATGTAGGCCCTCCGGACCTCGGCCTTGGTGGCGTACTGCTTGCACATAGCCGACCTGCTTTGCGATAGGTGACAAAAGCCTCTATCCAGCTCGCCTACCGTGACCATCGTCGAAAGTGGGAGGTGAATGCTGTGAACGACGAGGAGAAGGAGATCGCCTCCGAGATGCACCGCTGGGGCCGGATGATAGGCGCGTTGTCGATCATCACCATGGTGACATGGGTGGTGCTGGGCACTGCGACTACTACCGGGATGGAGGCCGTCAGGTCCAGCCTCCTGTGGCCTGGAGTCGTACTGGCGATCCTAGCTGCGATCGGGCTGTTCGGCGGCTTTGGCTTCGACTATCTGGCGGGCCACAAGCGCTGATCTCGGAGAGGCGGCACCCCGGGACTGGAACTGAAATCTCGGGGTGTCGCCCTGCTCTGGCAGATGGTTGTACTTGCCCCCGGCCGATCCAGGCCCCCGGCTTCGCCGTCACCATCACCAAGGCCGCGTAACCCATATCACCCCCGGCCAGGCCCGATCACCGCACCAGGCCCGGGTCCGCTGTCGCGCGCCCATTTCCGGCAGATAATTTTCGGGTCAGTTGTCATAGGCAGGACAGCAAGGTACTAGCCCTGGCGGGGCGTGTCCGACTTCGCCTGATGCTCGGCATGTCGGCTTCGGTTGATGCTCACACGCCGTCGGGTGTCGTTACTGAGCCTTGGGCTGGGTGATTGCTTTCTTGGCTTTGCCTTCGAGCCGAACGCGGTTCCCTTCGAAAAAGCCGCTCACGCGTTCGAAGTTCTGAGTCCCGCTCTCCTGGGCGGCACGTTTCAGCACGGCCAGTCCGAGGGCGATTGTGATTACCCGTGCCTGGAAGCGGGGGTCTCGCAGAAGACGTGACGCCACGCCTAGCCCGATCAAGAGCATTACCCTGCGGTTCGGGCGGCGCGTCGCCGGTACCCGCCGCCCTTGCCCGTTGCCGTTCACTGAGATGACGGCTGCGCGCTTCGTGGGGGCGTCCTCGCCTGATCCAATTTCGGCTGCCATTTGGCCCCCTTCACTCATGCGCTGCGGTGAGCCTGACTGACCTAGACACCGACGCTGTGCGGACCAGTCGCGTCACGGTAGGAAACTTCGGCCCTTCCGCCGGGGACCTAAGTCCCGCTTCCGAGTTGGGGACTTTTCAAAGTCGGCGTGACTGTGAGTGATCGGGTGCAGGCGTTTGGTTGAGAGTGGCATGGCGGCCTGACGCGGTGCCGGGGGCGCCTGCGCCGTGCGGCGATGCTGTCCGGCGGCGTGATCCTGTCCACGTCCAGTTCCTGGCGTGTTGGATCATGGCGACGAGTTCGCCGCGTTCACCCGCCGCGTCCTGCGCGCCTACGGCGGAGGCCCCACATAGTCAGGACTGGCCATCCCGTCCCCCTGGCTATCGCGAAGATGGTCTTCGCCAGGCGGCTTCTAACAAGATCGGCTCCCATTTGGCTCCCGAAATCGGACACCAACTGGAGACAAACGCGAACCGCAGGTCACCGGGTATCGTGTGACCTGCGGTTTTGTGGTCGGGGTGGCCGGATTTGAACCGGCGGCCTCTTCGTCCCGAAGCCAAGTACTGGTGGGGACTGCCAGCGTCGCGGTACGCCTGAGCAGGGATAGACCGTCTGTGAGCGTCTGCTGGCGTCCGCCGTTGTCGGTGGCGATTGTTACTCACTTGGTTACTCGGTCACTCGCGAAACCGGTCGTGAGCAACCGCATCACTCGTTTGGATGGCGATCTTCAAGAAGGTTGCTGAGCGCCGCGAGCCGCGTGGCCGCGTCGAGGTTGGTCTCGTCTCGGAGGTTTCGCAGTTGCTGCTCGATGTGTTCGAGTCTTGGCTCGACCATCCCAGCGATCTCATGACGCAAGAACCTTGCGCTTAGTACTGCCCCTGTCATGAAGCCCATCACCGCACTCAGGATGACCTCCACAGGACCACCGCCTGACTTAAAGTAACAATCTCGCTACCAGTATGAGGTAGCCACGAGCCGAAAGCAAGGCTCTATCTGCTACTAGCAGAATGCCGTGGTCGGCATGACTTGCGCAGCCTCAGCGACCCTCGCTTTGCTCCTCCAGTGAATGTTGATGAAACCGAGACATCTGAGCCGAACCGGCCTCACGCTACGTGCACAGCTCGCTGTGTAAGCTGCCGTTATGCCACTAGCTGACTGCCCTGGGCTGTATAACTGGGCGATCGAGAAGTTCTGACATGGACGAGGGATCGCTGTGACCGATAGTGCAAGTCCTCTAGTAGAGCGTCGGCGTCTACGGGCTGAACTCAGGCAAGCACGCCTAGACGCAGGCCTGACGCAAGAGGCGGTCGCAGAGCAGATGGACTGGTCGCTGTCCAAGCTCATCAGGATTGAAACTGGTGCGGTCGGTATCTCGACGAATGATCTCACTGCGCTACTACATCTATATAGCGTCAAAGACCCTAAGCGAGTCAGGGCGCTTGTAGCACAGGCCAAGGAAGCAAGGAAGCAAACGTGGTGGAGCAAGTACCGTGCTGTGTTGCCGCCAACATATTTTCAGTTTATCGAATTTGAAACGTCAGCGTCTATCATTCGTTCTCATCAGACTCTCGTGATACCCGGCCTCTTGCAGACTAAAGAGTATGCGACTGCTATCACCCAGCGCAGTAGGTTTGATCCCGACCTGAAGACAGTTAATACCTTGGTCGAGGTTCGGATGAAGCGTCAGGAACTACTGCTCGATCGCCCCACCCCTCCGCTTCTATTCTTCGTCCTGGACGAAGCCATAATTCATCGGCTCGTCGGAGATGAGTACTTGCGCCAGGCTCAGCTTGAAAAACTCATTGACATGGCAGATAGGCCAGGGGTCACGATCGAGGTAGTGCCATTTTCCGCCGGTATTCACCGTGGGATAATCGAGGATTTTAGCATTCTCGAATTCGGCTGGACCGACGATAATGATGTCTTGTACTTCGAAGGCGCTCGCTTGGCGGGCTTCAGCCGTGACGAAGTTGATGAGATTGCACTATATCGCGAGCTTTTCGAGGAGATGAGGAATCTGTCGCTCGGTCCAAAAGGCACGCGCGACTACCTCATCGAGGTAGCGGATACGATCCGTTGACGGTAGATCTATTCAGGTTCTTACGAGTGTAATTCTTTGCAGGGGGAAAAAGCATGCTCAATGTGCATCCGATGGATGGTAGATGGCGCGTTAGCTCATGGTCAAAAAGCGATAACTGCGTCGAAGTCGCCAGTAGTGAAACAGCAGTGCTCATCCGGGACACCAAGAATCGCAGCGGAAGAGTGCTGTCTTTCCCCTCGAAAGCCTGGGAGGATTTTATCAATACTATCCAAGCGGACAACTCTAGCTTGAGGCAGGGTATCAGGTCATAAGCAAAGCAAAGCGTCGTCCCGCTCGGCTAAGAGATCAAGACGACGCTCGCTTGGAACACCCGAAGGGAGTGCCTGTGAACAAGCTACCAGTACCTGTACCACGTCGCGCCCGGAACGACCTCATTGCTTTCATATTGTGGTATTGGCTGCAGCGGTATCCCTGGTCGTGACGGGTCGACTGACGTCTAGCGATGTGAATATGATGACCGCGGCTGAGCCTCGCGGGCATCCGTTGGGATCGGTTCGTGCCGCGTCCCGTTGTGGTTAGCCTTGGTTGTCAGCACTCAGCCTCTTCGTCCCAACTGTCGGCACGGCCAAGTGGCTAGTCGACTTACCCATCTCACCTGGCAGGCGGTGACAGCTCGGGACGGCCCAATACGTGTGGCGGTTGCTGTACTGGCGGATTCCTGGGTGCGCAGAGGTTCGGATAGGTCTACGCTCGTCACGTGGGCTTCCTGTCAAGGCTTTTCATCCCGCGCAGTGTGCGCCGTGCGGTGCATCCCGGCCGTGCGGTGAAGCGAGCGGTCACTCCGAAGGCTGTCAAGCGGGCCCAGCGGGCCATGCATCCGGTCAGTAACGCCGTTTACGGGATGGAGCGGTCACTGAACACGAAACCGCGTCCTAAGCACAGCTCGCCGGTCTACCATCACGGCACCTGCACAGTGAACCATCGCACACCGGAAGCGGCCGCCAAGTGCCGACGGACTAACTAGTCAGATGACCTCATCCTTATCAGGGAACTTTGTCGATCGCGCTTGCTTTCGCATCTCGGCAATGACCTGCGGTGAGTGGTCCGCACGCGTCCGCTGATGTCTGTCGCCGTCAGCGGCGATCGCTACTCAGTTGGTTACTCGGTCGCCTGAGTCGTCTTGGCTACTATCCACCCCGGCACTGGCGCACCGGCCGCGACCGAAAGGAAATGTCGCTGGTACCCACTAGCCTCGAAGCGGTGCTCGACCGAGCACTCTCCACAACTGAAGGGACTGAGCCTTTTTCATCCTCCGATTTCGCGGGCTTGGAGGACGTGGATGGCCTTGGCGAGTTGCCCGGCGCGCCATGGGCAGCAGCGGAGTTTGCGCAGGA
>Ga0335085_10014523_pt1 | contig 11481 bp, 8 predicted proteins | sample Lox_Sample_45_FD_206712 | JGI IMG/M metagenome (GOLD analysis project Ga0335085, IMG submission 206712) | Soil microbial communities from Loxahatchee National Wildlife Refuge, Florida, United States - Lox_Sample_4.5 | ecosystem: Environmental > Terrestrial > Soil > Wetlands | place: USA: Florida... | reverse complement strand
TCCTCATCGGGCGCAGGCGGGCGTCGGCTGACCATCACCTTGTCGATGCGGCGGCCGTCCATGTCGACGACCTCGAAGCGGTAGTCGTCGATATCGAACCAGTCGGCCGCCTTGGGAATACGACGCAGCTGGTCCATCACCAGGCCGGCCACGGTCTGGTAGGTGGCCTCCTCCTCGTCGGGCAGGCGCGCCATGCCGACGGCGTCCTTCAGCTGGTCGATCGGGAGCATGCCGTCGACCAGCCAGGAACCGTCGGCCCGCTGGGTCACCGCCGGCTCTTCGGCCTGCCCAGGCTCCGGCAGGTCGCCCACCAGCGCCTCCAGCAGGTCCTCGAGCGTGACGATGCCCTGGAAGTCGCCGTACTCGTCCACGATGAGGGCGATCGGCGCTCCGGTCCGCCGGAACGATTCGAGCGCCTTCAGCGCCGGCGCCGTGTCCGGGATGTAGAGTGGCGGCCGCATCGTGCCGCGGATGTCGAAGCCCTTGCCGGCCAGCTCCGACGCCAGCAGGTCCTTCACTTCGACCACGCCCACGATGTGGCGCCGGCCGCCCTCGGCGACCGGGAAGCGCGAGTAGTGGCTGCCGAGGACCTTCTGCTTCGTCTCCTCGATCGCGTCCTCGAGATCGAGCCACTCGACCTGCGGGCGCGGCGTCATCAGCGCGCTGACGCGGCGGTCGCCGAGGCGCAGCGCCATGTCGACGATCGTCTTCTCGGCCGGATGGAAGTGGCCGGCCAGCGTGCCCTGCTCCATGAGCAGCTTGACCTCTTCGTCGGTCACGGCCGGCTCGCTGCCATGGCGCATGGGAACGAGCTTCAGCACCAACTCCGTCATCGCCGACAGGAACCACACGATCGGCGCCGCGACGCGCGACAGCAGGGCCATGCCGCGGCCGACGCCGGCCGCGATCGCCTCCGGCCGGCTGACGGCCAGCCGTTTCGGCACGAGTTCGCCAAGAATGAGGGTGAGGAACGTGATGACGACCACGACGCTGCCGAACGCCAGCGGCTCGGCGTAGGCGGCGAGTGATGGAACGCCGGCAAACACCTCGATCATGCTGTCGGCGACCTTCACGCCGCCATAGGCGCCGGCAACGATGTTGCACAGCGTGAGGCCGATCTGGATGGTCGAGAAGAACCGGCTGGGATGTTCGGCGAGCGCCAGCGCGGCGGCAGCCCCCTTGCTGCCCTCGTCGGCCATCTGCTTGAGGCGCGCCTTGCGCGCCGACACGATCGCCATCTCCCCCATGGCGAACACGCCTTGCACGACGATCAGCAGCAGGACGATCAGTATCTCGAGCGTCATATTAACGCGTTCGTCCCGCCCCGAGCCCACTCGCGCCGGCGACCAGCGATCCCTGTCCCGCCGGGAGGACGAATCGACCCTCACATACCAAGGTATTTGCCCGCTAACTGCAAGCCCTCTTGCACCGAGACCCAGCCGGCGACCAGGAGCGCGCCGAGCACGGCGCAGCCCGCCACGAACCCGGCGATGGCGAAGGCGCCGTCGCGCTCCAGCACGGCCAACGACATGAGGGCGATCGGGACGACCAGCGGCCAGTTGAAGAGGACGGGAACGGTAAGAAGCAGGGCGAGGACCAGGCACATGACGCCGATCACGCGCTCGCCGATGGCCCCAGTCAGCAGGGTAAGACGGGGCCGCAGCAATCGCTCGACGCGCGCCAGATGCGGCGCGACCCGCGCGACCATGCGGGTGAACTCCCCCCGCGACAGCGAGCGCGCCGCCAGGATGCGCGGCAGCCACGGGCGCGGCAGGCCGATCGCCAACTGGACGGCCACGAGGGCCAGGGGGATCGCGGCGATCGATGACACGCCGGGCACGGTGCCGGGGAGCGCCAGCACGAACATAAGCACGCCGTAGCCGCGCTCGCCCAGTAGCCGCGTTACATCGCCCAAGGACACCCGTTCATGCGGCCATGTCTTCGCCAGTTCTTCGAGGAGAGCGGAAACGCGTTGCGGCAGGACCGCTGTCGCTTCCGCCGATCTATCGTTCACGTTTAGTCCTGGCTGTTGCGAAAGACGGACCCGCACGCAATGTCCCTCCACATATGGCCCGCGGCGCGGCGTTGCAAGCTTGGTGGCCCGCGCGACTGCCCGCCTGTCGGTTTTCACTTGCATCGCCCCAGCCGGCCCGGAAATCATGATGCTCGGTGCAAAATAACGGCCGCCGCTGACAGGGTGCGCCGCGCGTGATGCAGAGGGAGGACGACCATCATGGCCCAACGTGAACCGTCAGCGCCGCGCTGCGCAGCATTGGTGGGACCGTATCTCAGCGGCAAGACGACCCTGCTCGAGAGCCTGCTGTTCGCCACCGGCGCGGTCTCACGCAAGGGTTCGATGAAGGAGGGCAACACCGTCGGCGACAGCGCGCCGGAAGCGCGCGCGCGCAAGATGAGCGTCGAGGTCAATGCCGCCACGACCGAATATCTCGGCGAGAAATGGGCGTTCCTGGACTGCCCTGGTTCGATCGAGTTGACGCAGGAGGCCCAGAACGCCCTGGTGGTTGCCGACGTGGCGGTCATCGTCTGCGAGCCAGAGGTGACGCGGGCGCTGACGCTGGCGCCGCTGTTCAAGTTCCTCGATGACCGCAAGATTCCGCACATGCTGTTCATCAACAAGATGGACACGGCGGCGCATCGGGTGCGCGACGTGCTGGCCGCGTTGCAGAGCGTCTCGGCCCGCAAGCTGGTCTTGCGCCAGGTTCCGATCCGCAAGACCGAGAAATCAGGCGCCGAGACCGTGGCCGGCTTCGTCGATCTCATCAGCGAGCGCGCCTACAACGCGCCAGGCAACGATTCCGACCTCATTCAGATTCCCGCCGACACCGTCGAACGCGAGCAGGAGGCGCGGCGCGAGCTGTTGGAAGCGCTTGCCGACTTCGACGATCACCTCCTGGAGCAGCTGCTGGAAGACACGGTCCCGCCCAAGGACGAGATCTTTCAGCAACTCGCCAAGGACGTGGCCGGCGACCTGATCGTCCCGGTGCTGCTCGGAGCGGCCGAGCGCGATCACGGTGTCCACCGCCTGCTGAAGGCGCTGCGCCATGACGTGCCGGGACCGGCCGCCACCGCCGCACGACTCGGCCTGGAGCCTGCCGCGGGCGATACCGCCGCGGTCGTCTTCAAGACCTATCATCAGGCACACACGGGCAAGATCTCCCTGGCCCGGGTTTGGGGAGCGCCGCTCCAGGATGGCGGCACACTCGGCGGGCAGCGCTATGCCGCGATCTATCGGATGAAGGGACACGAGCTGGGCAAGCAGTCGAGCGCCGCGAGCGGCGAGGTGGTTGGCCTCGGCCGCATGGATGCGGTCACGACTGGCCAGTTGCTCACCGTCTCAGGAAAGCCGGCTGGAAACGTCGCTTTCCCCGAGCGGCTGTCGCCGCTCTTCTCTCTCGCCATCAATGTCGAGAACCGCGCCGACGAAGTGAAGCTTACGGCGGCGCTGCACAAGCTGGTCGAAGAGGATCCGTCGCTGTCGGTCGAACACAATCAGGATACCCACGAACTGGTCTTGTGGGGGCAGGGCGAGATCCATCTGCAGGTCGCGATCGATCGTCTCAAGCTCAAATATGGGCTGGCGATCAAATCGCATCGTCCCACCATCAACTACAAGGAGACGATACGCCGGGGCATCAAGCAGCACGGGCGTCACAAGAAGCAGAGCGGAGGCCACGGCCAGTTCGGCGATGTCCATGTCGAGATCAAGCCGCGGTCGCGCGGCGCCGGGTTCGAGTTCGTCGACCAGGTCGTGGGCGGCGCCGTGCCGCGGCAGTACATTTCTTCGGTCGAGGAGGGCGCCCGCGAATTCCTCAATCGCGGGCCGCTTGGCTTCCCGGTGGTCGACGTGTCCGTCACGCTCTACGACGGGCAATATCACACCGTCGACAGCTCGGATATGGCGTTCAAGACCGCGGCCCGCATCGCCATGAGCGAGGGCATGCCGAAGTGCGATCCCGTCCTGCTGGAGCCGATCTGCGCGGTCCAGATCACCATACCCAATGATTTCACGGCGCGCGTCCATGGCCTCATCAGCGGTCGGCGCGGCCAAATCCTGGGCTTCACCGCGAAGGAAGGTTGGCAGGGTTGGGATGAGGTCAACGCCTATCTGCCGCAGTCCGAACTTCACGATCTCATCATCGAGCTGCGCTCGCTCACGATGGGCGTCGGCACCTTCTCCTGGAGGTTCGATCACCTGCAGGAACTGACCGGCCGTCTCGCCGACAAGATCGTCGAAAATCGACAGGCTGCCGCCGCCCATTAGGCGGGCCGCGGCTTCGTCTCCAGCCTGTTGACGACGTAACGCAGGAATCACCCACAGTTGATTTGCGGCGAGCACGGCGCGCGGCTATCTCGCATCAGCTATATCCCCCTTCCGACGACAGGACGTGCCCATGTTCATCAAGACGAAACGCGGTTGGGAACTGCCGGACTCTGCGGCAACCCCCGAACATGTCTTCCGTGCGCGTCGGCGGCTGTGCCAAGCCATAGCGGCCGGACCGATCCTGCTTGCCGTCGGCGCGGCCCTTGGTACGCGACCAACCCAGGCCGCCGCCGATCCGTCTGCCACGCTCTATCCGTTCAAACAGAACCCGCGCTACAAACTCGATCGGCCAATCACGCCCGAGGCCGACGCTACCAGCTACAACAACTACTACGAATTCGGCTCCAGCAAGGATGTCGTGAGCCAGGCGCAGTCGCTGCCGGTACGGCCCTGGACTCTCGCCATCGATGGCATGGTCGAGGCGCCCCTCACCATCGCCATTGACGACCTCCTGAAGAAGATGCCGCTCGAGGAGCGGCTCTATCGCCATCGCTGCGTCGAGGCTTGGTCGATGGCGGTTCCTTGGAGCGGCTTTCCCATGAAGGCGCTCGTGGACTTGGCTCGCCCCTTGAGCGCGGCCAAATATGTGCGCATGGAAACCTTCATGAATCCCGATGTCGCCGAGGGCCAGCGCGCCGTGTGGTATCCCTGGCCATATGTCGAAGGATTGACGATCGCAGAGGCGACCAACGAACTGGCGTTCATGGTCACGGGCGTCTATGGCAAGCCTCTGCCGCCGCAGAATGGCTCGCCGTTGCGTCTGGCCACGCCGTGGAAATACGGCTTCAAGTCGATCAAGTCGATCGTGAAATTCACCTTCACGGACCAGCGTCCCGTGAGCTTCTGGGAGACGCTGCAGGCCTCGGAATACGGTTTCTGGGCCAATGTGAATCCGGACGTTCCGCACCCGCGCTGGAGCCAAGCCAGCGAGCGCGTGCTCGGTACGGGCGAGCGGGTGCCGACCCAGCTGTTCAACGGCTACGCCGAATTCGTTGCCGACCTCTACAAGGATCTGCAGAACGAGCGGCTCTACGCCTGATCGATAAGTTCGGAAAGAAAAATGCCGGGCCCGAAGGCCCGGCAAGTTAAACAGGGAGGCTTCACGTCTGGGAGACGTGGGGTCCGAAGACCCCTGCCCGGGCATCGCGCCCGGACTCCGTACGGCGGTGCCGAGGCACCGACGAAACTCGCATGTTGCACTGCAACACACCCATTAAGATAGTCAGCCTTCGGCAGGCTACCAGAGTCAAAATTGGTTAGGTGCCATGCTTTTTTCGCATGGAACTTGGGCCGAGCTAACCGCTGGCAACGACCCAGACTGGACTGGCCAGTTCTCAGATTAGAATGTGGCTTCTGCGACCTTCCGGAGCAAGAAGTCGCGGAAGACTTGTATGCGCTTGGAATTCCTTAATTCTTCCGGATAGACGAAGTAGGTGTCCACACGCGGCCCCTGGATTTCTGGCAGCACACGCACTAGGCCGGGCGTCTCGGAAGCCATGAACTCGGCCAGCCCGGCAATGCCGAGGCCGCTCTGGACGGCCCGCAGGATGGCGTAGGCGTTGTTGACGGTCAGCACCGGGTCGCGCGGCCGGTCTTCACGGCCGCCGACGGTCTGCAGCCAGTTGATGGTCGGCACCGGCGGCCGCGTCTCCTCGCCGTAGACGATGATCTTGTGATGATCGAGGTCGTCGACCTGTCGTGGCGTGCCGAATTTCTTGAGGTAAGCGGGCGCCGCGTAGATGTAGCTGTGCACGGTCATGAGATGGCGCTGGATCAGCTCCGGCTGGCGCGGCGGCAGCAGACGGATGGCGACATCGGCCTCGCGCATGCTGAGGTCTAGCTCGCGGTCTTCGAGCACCAAGTCGACGGACACGTCAGGGTAGATCTCGATGAACTCGCCGATGCGCGGCGCCAGCCAGGTCGAGCCCAGGCCGACCGTGGCCGTGACCTTGAGCGTGCCCTTCGGGCGCTCCTTGCTCTCCGAGAGCTGCGCCTCGGCCATCGCCAGCTTGGCGAAGACCTCGCGCACGGTCCGGAACAGCAACTCGCCCTGCTCGGTGACGATCAGGCCGCGGGCGTGGCGGTGAAACAGCGTGACGTTGAGGCTCTCCTCCAGGCTGCTGACCTGGCGGCTGACCGCCGACTGGCTGAGGTTGAGGGCTTCCCCTGCGCGCGTGAAGCTGCCTGCCTCGGCGACGGCATGAAAGACCCTGAGCTTATCCCAGTCCATCATCAGTCCGGTGTTGTGCAGAGGCGGCTAGAAAATCCTTGGCGGGCTATTCGGCGGCCTTGGCAGCGGCGGATTCGTGGGCGGCCAGGAAGCGGTCGGCCTCCAGCGCACTCATGCAGCCCATGCCGGCGGCGGTCACGGCCTGGCGAAAGACCTTGTCCTTAACGTCGCCGGCGGCGAACACACCGGGGATATTGGTGGCGCTGCTGTCGGGCGCGGTGACGATGTAGCCTTCCTTGTCGATGTCGAGTTGGCCACGGAACAGAGCGGTCGCCGGATCATGACCGATGGCGACGAACAGGCCCTGCGCTGGCAGCACGGTCTCCTTGCTGGTCTTGACGTTCCGGATGCGCACACCGGTCACCGCCGGCGGCCCGCCGGCGCTGATGACCTCGCTGACGACGCTGTCCCAGATGACCTCGATCTTCGGGTTCGCGAACAACCGGTCCTGCATGATCTTCTCGGCGCGCAGCGTGTTGCGGCGGTGGATGAGGGTGACCTTCGTCGCGAAGTTCGTGAGGAAGATCGCCTCTTCGACGGCCGTATTGCCGCCGCCGACAATGCAGACCTCCTTGCCGCGGAAGAAGAAGCCGTCGCAGGTCGCACACGCCGAAACGCCAGAGCCCCGTAGCCTCTGCTCGCTCGGCAGCCCGAGCCAACGCGCCTGGGCGCCCGTGCAGATGATGAGCGTGTCGCCATAGTAGACGTCGCCGCTGTCACCGATGCACTTGAAGGGTCGTCGCGAAAGGTCGACCTCGACGACGATGTCCCCGACGATCTGCGTCCCGACATGGGCGGCCTGCGCCCGCATCTGCTCCATCAGCCAGGGGCCCTGGATGACGTCGGCGAAGCCGGGGTAATTCTCCACGTCCGTCGTGATCGTCATCTGCCCGCCGGGCTGCAGGCCCTCGACCAGGATCGGCTTGGCGTTGGCGCGCGCGGCATAGATCGCCGCCGTGTAGCCCGCCGGGCCGGAGCCGATGATGAGGACCTTGCTGCGATGTTCAGCGGGCATGGGTGGGCAATCCTTGCATGACGTATCGTCATAGAAGATAGAAGGCTGCGCGCGCGGCGGCAAGACGAAGGCCGTCTTCCAGAGTGACGCAGCACGCGAATTGGCATTGCCCCGCGCGCTCGAGATGACTACGGTCGCGCGCCAGCGAGAATGGTACAGCGATGAAATACATCAACGAATCCGTGATGAAGGGGCTCGACGCCGCGGCCTTTCAGGGACGGCGGCCCTACCCCTGGCTGAACCCGGAAGGCTTCCTGACGACGGACGGCTTCGGAAGGCTGGTCGAATCGCTGCCGCCGCCGGAGCTCTTCGACAAGCGCTTCGGCGAACAGCGCAAGCATGGTCAGGCGCCGCATGATCGGCTCGCCCTGGAATTCCGGCCGGATCTGCCGCTGTCGCAGCCGTGGCGGGAGTTCATCGATGAGCTCCGGGGGGCGGCCTATCGCGGATTCCTCGAGCGCATGTTCGGGCGCGGGGCATTGCGATTGATCCTGCACTGGCACTACACGCCGAACGGCTGCTCGGTCTCGCCGCACTGCGACGCACGCCGCAAGCTGGGCTCGCACATCTTCTACTTCAACACCGAGAAGGACTGGCAGGCGGACTGGGGCGGCGAGACGCTCATCCTCGACGACCATGGCCGCTTCCAGGCCGATTCCGCGCCAAAGTTCGAGGAATTCGACAGCGTGATGCCGGCCAAGGCCATGGGCAACTCCAGCCTGCTGTTCATGCGGCGCGAGCGCTCCTGGCACGGTGTCAAGGAGATCCACTGTCCGCCCGACCGGCTGCGCAAGGTCTTCATCGTCGTGATCGAGGACTGGGACCTTAAGGCCCGGGTGAAGAGCCTGTTCCGCGAGAAGAAGCACGGCTATTGACCGGCTCCGGTTAGTCATCCACATCGCTTGGCGCTGCTTCGTCCGTGTAATATAATTTCGTTTGAGCGGGCGAATCGGGAGAAAACGAAATGCGCCGAGCCAAGCTCGACCGGGTCGACCGGCGCATCCTGCGTGCCCTGCAGGACGATGGCCGCATGACCAATGTCGACCTGGCGCGGCGGGCCGAAATCTCCGCGCCGCCTTGCCTGCGCCGCGTGCGCGCCCTGGAAGAGGCGGGCTACATCAGGGGCTACCACGCCGACATCAATGCCGAGGCCCTCGGCTTCGGGGTCACGGTCTTTGCCCAGGTCGGGCTGTCGAGCCAGGCTGAGCATGACCTCAAGTCGTTCGAGGCGCTGATGCAGTCCTGGCCGGAGGTGCGGGAGTGCCACATGCTGGCCGGCGAGACCGACTTCCTGCTGCGCATCGTGGCCGTGGACTGGGACGCCTATCAGCGCTTCCTGACCACCCGGCTCACCGCCGCCCCCAATGTCACGCACGTCAAATCGTCGCTGGCGATCCGCACCTGCAAGAACGTGCCGGGCGTGCCGATCAGCGACGAGTAGGCCTCACTTGAAAGCAACTTTGACGATCTCGTAGGACTTCGAGCCGTTCGGCGTCGTCACCTCGACGGTGTCGCCGACCTTCTTGCCGATGACGGCGCGGGCGAGCGGCGAGGTGATCGACAGGCGCTTGGCGCCGACGTCGGCCTCGTCCGGGCCGACGATCTGATAGCTGTTCTTCTCCTCGGTGTCCTCGTCCACGACGGTAATGGTGGCGCCGAACTTCACCTGCTTGCCCGAGAGCTTGCTGACGTCGATGACTTCGGCGCGGGCGATCTTGTCCTCGAGCTCGGCGACGCGCCCCTCGATGAAGCTCTGGCGCTCGCGGGCCGCGTGATATTCCGCGTTCTCCGAGAGATCGCCATGCTCGCGGGCCTCGGCGATCTGGCGGATCACGGCCGGGCGTTCGCTCAGTTTCAGGTGCCGCAACTCTTCTTCCAGGCGCTGGAAGCCGTCGGCGGTCATTGGGATTTTGTCCATCCGGTCTCTACCGTCTCAATAAGTGACCCTGAAAGGCTATCCCCTTGGGCGCAAAAGTAAACCCTCCGGCCCATGCGGGCGGCCGGGGCTACGAGAACGATCCCCTAAAGTAAGATTGGAGGGGGGCGACTTCAAGTTCGCCCCGGGCCAGTGCGACAATGGCTTCCACGGCGGCCCGGGCGGCCGCCACGGTCGTGCAATAGGGTATGTTGCCGAGGAGAGCGGCCTGCCGCAGGGTGAAGCTGTCGGCGATCGACTGGGCGCCCTCCACGGTGTTGAAGACGAGCTGGATCTCGCCGCTCTTCATGGCGTCGACGCAGTGCGGCCGGCCCTGCAACACCTTGTTGATGCGCTCGACCGGCAGGCCCTTTTCCTTGAGGAAGGTGGCCGTGCCGTCGGTAGCGACGATGCGGAAGCCCTGCGCTACCAGCTTCTGGCTCGCGGCCAGCAGCGGGGCCTTGTCCTTGTCCTTCACCGAGATGAACACGGTGCCCTTCAGCGGCAGGCCATTGCCGGCGCCGAGCTGGGACTTGGCGTAGGCGCGGCCGAAATCGCGGTCGATGCCCATGACCTCGCCGGTCGATTTCATCTCGGGGCCGAGGATGACGTCGACGCCGGGGAAGCGGGCGAAGGGGAACACGGCCTCCTTCACGGCGATGTGGTCGCGGGCGAGCGGCTCGAGCCGGAACTCGCTGAGGGGCGCGCCGGCCATGACGCGGGCGGCGATCTTGGCGATCGGCACGCCGGTGGCCTTGGCGACGAACGGCACGGTGCGGCTGGCGCGCGGGTTCACCTCGAGCACGTAGATGTCGCGGCCCTTCACGGCGAACTGCACGTTCATGAGGCCGATGACGTTGAGGGCGCGCGCCATGGCCTCGGTCTGGCGCGAGATCTCCGCAATGATATCGGGGGCCAGAGTGTAGGGCGGGAGGGAGCAAGCGGAGTCGCCGGAATGGATGCCGGCCTCCTCGATGTGCTCCATGATGCCGGCGACGTGCACCTGCTTGCCGTCGGCGACGGCGTCGACGTCGATCTCGATGGCGTCCTGCAGATAGGAGTCGATCAGCACGGGACTCTTGCCGGAGGCCTTAACAGCGTTCGCCATGTAGCGGCGCAGCGCGGCGACATCGTGCACGATTTCCATGGCGCGGCCGCCCAAGACGTAGGACGGGCGGATGACGGCGGGATAGCCGATCCTGCTCGCGACGGCTTCGGCCTCGGCGGTCGAGCGGGCGGTGCCGTTGGCGGGCTGCTTCAGGTTCAGCTTCGCCAGCAGGGCCTGGAAGCGCTCGCGGTCCTCGGCGAGGTCGATGGCATCCGGGGAGGTGCCGAGGATAGGAATGCTAGCCGCTTCCAGCGCCGCTGCGAGCTTGAGGGGAGTCTGACCGCCGAACTGCACGATCACGCCGAGCAGGGTGCCGCGGCGCTGCTCAACGCGGGCCAGCTCGATCACGTCCTCGGCGGTGAGCGGCTCGAAGTAGAGGCGGTCGGAGGTGTCGTAGTCGGTCGACACGGTCTCCGGGTTGCAGTTGACCATGATGGTCTCGATGCCGGCGTCCTTCAGCGCGTAGGCGGCGTGGACGCAGCAATAGTCGAACTCGATGCCCTGGCCGATGCGGTTGGGGCCGCCGCCGAGGATGATGACCTTCTTGCGGTCGGTCGGATCGGATTCGCACTCCGGCGGGCGCGTGCCGTCGCCCTCGTAGCAGGAGTACATGTAGGGTGTTTCGGAGGCGAACTCGGCGGCGCAGGTGTCGATGCGCTTGTAGACCGGGGTGATGCCGGCCTTGCGGCGCGCGGCCGCGACATCGGCCTCGGTCTTGCCGGTGAGCTCGGCGAGGCGCGCATCCGAGAAGCCGAGCTTCTTCAGGCGCAGCAGGCCGTCGGCGTCCGCCGGCAGGCCGAGGGCGCGCAGCTGCTGCTCGGCGTCGATGACCCGCTTGATCTCGCGCAGGAACCAGGGGTCGTACTTGCAG